>ERZ746981.428-NODE-428-length-12992-cov-28.660240_pt1 | contig 12992 bp, 9 predicted proteins | sample MGYA00374948_ERZ746981 | MGnify/ENA primary metagenome ERZ746981 (study PRJEB28757, sample SAMN06711160) | food metagenome | host: microorganism | place: China:Harbin | collected 2017-01-30 | study: EMG produced TPA metagenomics assembly of the Analysis of...
GCGGCGAAGGCTGCCCCGCCACGGAACAGGCCGTCCATGCGCGCGTCAAGGCGCTGTGTGCGCGGTTCCCGATCTACGCCTGAATGACCTGCGGCTCTGCTCCGGTTACTGATCCGGGGCAGGGGCGTTATTCATGAATGGGTAATGGCAGGTTTTTTCCTGCCTCTCCCACCTTCCGACCGGTCCCGCAGTGTATGAAGCTGCTGCTATTCCCTGACGGCGCGGGCGAAGCGCACGGCGGTCTGGCCACAGGCCGGGCGCAGGTTGGGCATGACCAGCATGCACCGGTCATAGGGGGTGCGGATTTCATCGTCCCCGTCAAATGCGATTACGGTTCCGCCTGTCGGCACGACCGCGCCACTACGGAACGGACGGGTGAAGCGGAATGCACCACTACGGGCGGTTATCACATCCGTTACAATGCTGTGGCGATGCGGCGCGCCCTGATCGGTCCTGATGGGCAGGCCGCAGCATGGGCCGATCACGGACAGGACGGCCTGCATCGTACGCTCCACGGTATCCGTCTGCCAGTGCTGTCCGGCTTCAAGCAGGCAGGCCGCGGCGGAACCCGGGTCTGCGAAGCGGGGATGGTCGATCAGCCTGCATCCTGCCTGATGACCCCTGTCTGCCACACTCAGACTGATCCCGCGTATGCGCTCCGCCAGTCTGCGTCCCCTTGCGGATATGCCGGTCAGTACCAGCGGATCACCCGGCCAGAGCATGGAATGCAGGTCCAGCAGGCGATCCGCGGTCAGGATCACCGGCAGCAGAAGCCGCGCGCGATCCAGTTCATGCGAACTACGCGCGTCATCCAGCAGGGCTGGCGACCATACGCGGTTCATGTCCTCGTCCACGAAGCGTGAGCGGATGGGATCGGCAGGGTTGAAAAGGGTCATGGCCTCCGGATTGGCGAAGACCAGTGAAAGCCGACCGGCGCGCGGGCGGATGCGTTCACGCAGCAGGCGGTCGAGCACAATGGCCCCGGCGAATTCGTTTCCATGGATCAGGCTGACGCATACCGTATGCGGGCCGGGCCTGCGCCCTTCATAATGCATGACGCCGGGGACGCCGCAGTTACCTTCCAGCCATGGGGTGAGGTCCGGCGGTGCAATTTCGATTTTCCATCGAGGCAGGGGCGACGGTGGTGGCGGCAGCCGGTCCATAAACGGGTGGGAGCGTTCGACCCGTACGGGCAGGCGTGTATCATCCGGCCCACAGGTCATGTCACGCGTGATTCCGTGTTCTGCACACAAGGTCGCCCATGCCCACAGGCATGGTTACGCATGACATCCGTAATCATCATAAAATGCAGTTTATCCAGCCCGGACCACACGGCAAGGGCAGCGCGTGTGGCGGAACATGACAAATGCATGACCGTGCCCGTGGGGTGATTGCGGCACCGGAATGGGAAACGGGCAGAGACTTTAAAAAACGCCGTTATTCCGGCAGGGGGGCGATCCGTATGCGCTGGCCGGTCAGACGTTCGATGTCCTTCAGGGCATGACGTTCTTCGGGCGCGCACAGGGCGACGGCCATGCCACGTCGCCCGGCCCGGGCCGTGCGGCCAATGCGATGCACATAGGATTCGGGCTGTGGCGGAATGTCATGGTTGATGACCAGGGCTATGTCGTCGATGTCGATTCCGCGCGCCATCACATCGGTTGCAACCAGCACGCCCACGCGGCCCTGCCGGAAATCACGCAGCATGCGCTCGCGCCGGGCCTGTGAATGTTCGCCATGAATGGCGACAGCCGGGGTCAGGGCTGAAATGGCGCGCGCGATACTGTCGGCTTCCTGCCGCGTGCGGACAAATACCATCACGCGCTGCATGCCGTAATGGCGCAGACATGCCAGCGTCGCCGCCGTCTTGTGCCGCATGGGCACGAATATCGCATACTGGGCGATACGGGGGGTAGGGGCCTGTTCGGCATCCATGCTGATGCGCACGGGACGATGCAGCAGGCGGGCCGCCAGTTCGGCCATGGCCGGTGGAATGGTGGCGGAAAACAGCAGGGTCTGGTGACGTGCGGGCAGGGCCATGGCCAGCGCCAGCATTTCTTCGGCAAAGCCGGGTTCGAGCATACGGTCGGCTTCATCAAGCACGAAGTGGCTGATGCCGGACAGGTCCAGTTCCCCACCACGCACCAGATCGATCACGCGGCCCGGTGTGCCGACAGCAACCGCCACACCTTCCGTCAGTGTCCGGACCTGTGCGGCCCGGGGTGCGCCGCCGGTGGCCTGCAGCACGCGCAGTCCACTACCGCGCGCAAGTCCCCGGATTACGCCTGTGATCTGTCCGGCCAGTTCGCGGGTGGGCGACAGGATGATGCAGCGCACCCGGCTGTTATCTGCCGTAACGTCCGCAGCGTCTTTCGCTGGCTGCATCAGCACCGACAGGATTGGCGCTACGAAAGCGATGGTCTTGCCGCTGCCCGTGCCCGCGCGGGCTTCTACATCCCGGCCCGACAGCACCGGGGGGATGACCTCGCGCTGGATCAGGGACGGCGTGGGAAGCCCCATGCGTGTAAGGGCGGCTACCACGCGGCTGTCCAGCCCCATGCCGGAAAATGTCGGTTCTGTCTCGCTCATTGCTGCCCCATAGCGCGCCTGCGCCGTAGACAAAAGGGGCAGGGCATTGACGGCTGCGCCAATGTCCCGCCAGAAGGGCGAATGGCTGACGCAACAGGCACCGCAACCGTTATCGCAGCAGACCTTGCTGGCATGCGGTCCCAGACCTTCGGACTGGCACGCCGGGCCGGACTGGAACCGTGCCTGCATGCGCTGGTCCCCCGTGGGATATGGCGTCATGTTCCCGCTGCATGGTGGCCTGCGCCGCTACGCGCGGTAGAACCGCTTGGCCTGCCCGCTGATTACCGTGAGCATCCCGTCATCAGCATCGGGGGAAGCGGCGGGGCGGTTGGCGCGGCGCTGAGGCGGCAGGGCGCGCGTGTCATACAGGTACAGAATCCACGCCTGCCGCCATCCCGGTTCGATCTTGTCATTGCCAACCGCCATGACAGGATTACCGGCCCTAATGTCATCCTGACACGCACCGCCCTGCATGGCGTCACACCGGATGTTCTGGCGCAGGCGAGGCTGGAATGGGCGCCACGCCTTGCCCATCTGCCCCGTCCGCTCGTGTCGGTTCTGGTGGGTGGTGGCAACGGGCGCTTCCGGCTGGGCGCGGCGGAAGGTGCTGCCCTCGCCGCCCAACTGGCCATCATGATGCGACGCGATCGTGTGGGCATTGCCCTGACACCTTCACGCCGCACTGATTCATCGGTCACCGCACTGCTGCAACAGGCGCTGCCGGGGCCGGATGCGTGGATATGGGACCAGACCGGGCCTAACCCCTATCTGGGGTTGCTGGCCTGTGCCGATGCCATCGTGGTGACAATGGACAGCGTTTCCATGATTTCGGAGGCCGTGGCGACGACGGCGCCCGTCATGGTGACGGCCCTGCCGGGAAAGTCGCGTCGGATCGGACAGTTTCTGGGTGACCTGACACAGGCGGGCCGTATCCGTCCGTTCGGGGGGCGACTGGATACATGGTCGGCAACGCCGCTGGATGATACCGCCATGGCGGCCCAAGCCGTGCGTGCGTGTCTGGGTCTGGGGGGATCGACGCAATAATAACGCTCCCCCATGCTGGCAGAGTGGAATAAAAGGGCATCATGCTTGGCATTCGTACCTTTGACCCGCTTACGGGCGGCAACATGGCCTACAAGGCCCTGACCCATCCACTGGCGGCGGAAAAGCTGGCGGAGCTGGCTGACCGACTGGTGGCAAACGGGCCGGTTGCGGTTTATGACCCGCACGGAATCGTGGAAACCGCGCTGGCGCTGCTGCCGGTGCCGATCAGGGTAGCCGGGCTTTACACCCATGATTCGCTTCAGGTCGGTCAGTCCTGCGCGGGAATGGCCATGCAGCCGCTGGTCGATCTGACCCAAAGTGAGGCAGCCAGTGTGTGGGCGCTGGATTTCAGTCATGCCATTATGGAATCCCGCCTGTCCGGCCTGTTGCCGGAGGGGTGCGCCCTGCATACGCTGGCATCCACCCGCCTGGCTGACAGCATGCTGTCAGTTGCACATACCTATCTCGATCCCCTTAATTTTGGCACCAATCTCGCCTTTTTCCGGGATACGGCGGATTTTTCCACCCGTCTGGTCTCGGCCAATTACTGGGCACGGTATGGGGCCGATAACGTAAGGCTGTGGCTGCGTCTGTTCAGTCAGGATGGACAGGTGCTGCATACATGGGAACAGCCGGTATCGCACGCAGGACAGGCCATCATTCTCGATAGTGCCGAAATCCGCGACCGGTTTGGCCTGCCTGAATTTACCGGCCAGTTGTTTATCCATGCACAGGGGATCGCGGGGCATGATGTCGTCAAATATGCGCTTGAAACGCGTGGACGGGGTGACAGCGCCAACAGCCTGTCCGTAACCCATGATGCCAATGCGTGGCCCGCGATGCGTTACGCCAATCTACCCGCTCCGGCGGAGGATGAGGATGTGGTGCTATGGCTACAGAACAGTCACGCCCTGCCGGTCGCGTCCGGTAGCATGAGCCTGAACCGTATGGGTCATGACCGGCATGTGCCGTTTATGCGGCCACTCGCCCCCTATGAAACCGTCGCCGTGCATGTTCAGGATATCCTGCCAGATCTGAAATGGCCGGAGCAGATCGAATTCCGTGCTGGCGGCTACGTGGTACGGCCGCGTTATGAGATCACGCGCCGTAACCGGACCCGTATCGCGCACCTGAATGTACAGCGTGCCGACCTGCGCACCGATCCGGGTATTGAAAAGCTGGACCCGCGTTTTTTCGGGCGCGGCTATCTGCTGCCCTTTCCCGTGCCAGATCCGGCGCGTTACCGCACATTGATCCAGCCTGCCCCCATGGCTGAAAGCCTGCGGACCATGCCGGTTCGCGTGGACTGTTTCAACAGGGATGGCCGTGCAGGGGCATCGCACTTCATGGGGTGCCTGCCGCGCGATCATGCGGAGGTGCTGGATGTAAGCGCCCTGACCGGGACGGAGGGGCATGCGGAACTGGTTTATGATTTCCGGGACGGAGGGGAAGCGGATGGCTGGCTGCATGCCCTGGTCCGTTATGAGGACCGCGAGACCGGGCATGAGGCCGAGACCAGCTTCGGTTCGCATATCTTCAATACCGTCATGACCTATCGTGGTGAGCCGCAATCCTACGTAGGCAGGCCACCGGGACTGTCCACCCGACTGTTCCTGACGGCGGCAACGACCGAGCCGTTCAGTTTCTGCACGCTGATCTATCCCGCATCGGCTTCATGGAACCCGATGTCAGACACGTCGCTGTACCTGCATGGGGCCAACGGAAGTGTAATCGCGCAGGAAAAGATCGCCATTCCCATGTCAGGCTCCCGCACGATCTGGCCGCATGAGGTCTTTGGCATGCAGGCCATCCAGCGCGCAGGCGAAGGCGGGTATGTCCTGATCCGCGATACGACCTGTCGCCTGTTTGGCTACCATGGGCGCATGATACGGCGGGAAGGGCGTTTTTCAGTCGATCATATGTTCGGTTTCTGACACCGCAGTGTATCCATCACGAAGGACGGTCGGGATCATGCAACGGAAACGGAGGGAGAGTGTACGATGATCGTGCAGGACACCAATTATTTCTGCGATATGCCCGAAGACATGAAATATCTGCGGGACCGTAACCCGCCGCAGAATTTTCTGGAACAGAACATGATTTTCGTCCTGCCTGAGCGGCTGCGGAAATTCCGCAGGAACCTTTTTCACGTCAGGCGTACGGATTCAGATGCGACCGTGTATGCCCCGCTGTTCCGCGTGCGCTGCATAAGCGAACACGACCCCATACCGGAGGGATATGACGGACCGTTCGACGTTTTTCCCTTTTATACCAATCCGACCCGAAAACGCCGCCGGACACTGGATTACTATGTCCTGTTTCTGTTTCAGGACAAGCTTTCCTATGTCAAATGTAGCGAGGGCGTTACCCGTATTCCAGCAGGCTAGACACGTCTGTAATCTGGAGCAGGACGGAAGAAAACTACGGGAATAGCACCACGGCCTGCCATGAAACGGTCGTATTACGCCATGTATGTGATGTGATAGCAGGACAGAAATCGGGCACAGAAAAACTGTCCCGTTATGGGGTAGGTCGTTTACCAGACTGTATTTTGGGATAGGCTGAAGCCGGATGGTGGGTGCGACAGGGATTGAACCTGTGACCCCCGCCGTGTGAAGGCGATGCTCTACCGCTGAGCTACGCACCCATCCGCTTCGGTGGGGCCTTATTAGTCCAGCGGGGCAGGGTGCGCAAGAGGGAAAAATACATCCCCGGCGCTATTTTCCACCGGGGCGGCGCATGCGATAGGCCAGTGCCTCGGCAATATGGGCGCGTTCGAGATCTTCGCAGGCCGCCAGATCGGCGATCGTGCGTCCCACACGTAGCAGGCGGGTAAAGCCACGGGCGGAAAGACGCATCTTTTCAGCAGCCTGAACGGCAAAATCACGCGCAGAAGTGGTTATGCGGAACGCGTCGGTCGGGGCTTCGGCATTGCGCAGTTCACCCTGCCGTTCGCGTTGTCGGTAGACCGCTTCCATTACCCTTTCAGCGACAATGGCGCTCGGTTCACCGCCGCTGATTTCCGCAATCCGGGTCAGGGGCACCGGCTCCACATGAACAGCCATGTCCAGTCTGTCCAGCAGGGGGCCGGACAGGCGGCCCTGATAATCCTCGCCACAGCGTGGCGCCTTGCGGCATTCCTGCGCCGCGTCGCCCAGATAGCCACATTTGCACGGATTCATCGCGGCAATAAGCTGGAAGCGGGCAGGGTAGGTGACATGAGCCGCCGCGCGGGCGATGGATATGGAGCCGGTTTCCATGGGCTGACGCAGGATTTCCAGTGCGGAGCGGGAAAATTCTGGCAGTTCGTCCAGAAACAGTACGCCGCGATGCGCAAGGCTGACTTCGCCGGGGCGTGCGCGGGCGCCGCCACCACTTAATGCAGCCGGGCTGCTGGTATGGTGCGGATCACGAAATGGCGGCCTGCTGACGGGCTGGCCGTCCTTCAGCAGGCCGCCAATGCTGTGAATCCGGCTTATTTCCAGCATTTCCGTCGTCGTCAGATCAGGCAGGATACCCGGCAGGCGCGCGGCCAGCATGGATTTTCCGGCACCGGGCGGTCCCACCATCAACAGGGAATGGCGACCGGCGGCGGCGATTTCCAGTGCCCGGCGGCCCGTTTCCATGCCCCGGATATCGGCAAGGTCGGGCAGGGCGGTCATGTCCTGTTCGATACGCGATGGCAGTTCGACGGGGTCGATAACCTGCTGCCCCCGGAAGTGATTCAGCAGTTCGGGCAGGGAGCGGACGGCAAGGATATCCATGCTCTCACTGGCCCAGCGGGCCTCGACACCTTGCCTTGCGGGGCAGATCAGCCCCAGCGACAGGGCCGATGCCGCAATGGCAGCAGGTAATACGCCACACACCGGGTTTACGCCGCCATCAAGCGAAAGTTCGCCCAGCGCCGCATAACGCTGCGCCAGATCGCCCGATAACAGGCCCATGACGACCAGCAGCGCCAGTGCGATGGGAAGATCGAAATGCGATCCTTCCTTCATCAGGTTGGCGGGCACCATATTGACCACGATGCGTTTGGCGGGCAGCGCCAGTCCCATGGCGGACAGGGCTGCACGCACGCGTTCGCGTGATTCATTGACGGCCTTGTCCGGCAGTCCAACAATCAGGAAGGATGGCAGGCCCACGGACAACTGGACCTCGATCTTGACGGGAACGGCTTCGATGCCGGAAAAGGCAACGCCACAGATGGATGCAAGCGCCGTATCAGTCATGGCGTGATGATGCCGGATCGTGAACGGGTTGGCCATGATGGAACATGGGAAACCGGCATGAAGCGCAACGTAAACGGCCCCGCATTGCTATTTGTTGGCATAATATTTCTTATAAAACTTTTGGATGCGCAGAGAGGGAGGCCTTTCATCATGGCTGGCCGCCTGCTTCTGGTCTTGTTCGCGCCAGTCCTGCCTGCGCCCCGTGCCCGGCCCATCCCATATCCTGTGCAGAAACATGCACAGGATATGGATAATGGGTGGATGCCGTGCAACGCTGTGGCGCATGCACCATAGTGACAGGACTGCAACAGTGTCGTGCTGCGGATAACCTGTGGTCAGATATCGTGCACCATATCCAGATCGGCAAAGCGCGTGAACTCGCCCTCGAAGAACAGATGCACCGTCCCTGTGGGACCATGACGCTGTTTTTCCAGAATCAGTTCCGCGCGGTTATGCGCAAGGTCCATCTTGCGCTGCCATTCCTCCATCGCGGTCTGGTACTTGTCCTGTGAATCATAGGACGTTTCCTTGGGCTGACGCTGCTGGAGGTAGTACTGGTCGCGATAGACGAACATGACGGCATCCGCGTCCTGTTCAATCGATCCGGATTCACGCAGGTCCGACAGCATGGGGCGCTTGTCTTCCCTGCTCTCCACCTGACGTGAAAGCTGGGACAGCGCGATGACGGGAACCGACAGTTCCTTGGCCAGCGCCTTGAGCCCCTGCGTGATCATGGAAATTTCCAGCACGCGGTTTTCTGCCCTGCTTCCCACCGATGGGCGCATGAGCTGGAGGTAATCGACCACCACAAGGCTCAGCCCCTTGGTGCGGGCCAGCCGGCGGCAGCGTGTGCGCATGGCTGAAAGTGAGATGGCGGGCGTATCGTCAATATGCAGCGGCAGTTGCGCCAGTTCGCGGCTGACCTGCACGAAACGGTCGAATTCCTTCTGCCCCAGATCGCCGCGACGGATCTTTTCGCCCGATACGCTGGCCTGTTCCGACAGGATACGGGTTGCCAGCTGCTCGGCTGACATTTCAAGCGAGAAAATGGCAACCGAACCCTTGGGCTTGTCATCCTCCGGCGCATTGCGCGCTTCTTCCATCAGGGAGCGCGCGGCGGAAAAGGCGATCTTGGTGGCCAGTGCCGTCTTGCCCATGGCAGGACGCCCTGCAAGGATCAGCAGGTCCGATGGATGCAGGCCGCCGGTTTTCTTGTCCAGATCCCGCAGACCGGTCGTAAGCCCCACAACATCGCCGCTGCGGTTGAAAGCCTGCTGGGCAATGTCCAGCGCATCGGCCAATGCACGGTCAAACGACAGGAACCCGCCATCCTGCCCTTTTTCGGTGGCCAGACGGAACAGTGCCTCCTCGCTGGCGGCGATCTGGTCGGGACCGTCCAGATCGGGTCGTGCGCCAAAGGCGTTGTTGACCACGTCCTGCCCGATATCGATAAGCTGCCGCCGTATCCACGCGTCATGGATCACGCGGCCATAATCGGCGGCATTGATGATGCCGACCATCGAAGTCAGCAGTTTGGCCAGATAGGACGTGCCCCCGACTGCGGCCAGCACGCCGGTATTTTCGAATTCGGCGCGCAGCGTGACGGGATCAGCCAGTTGCCCGGCCTCGATCCGGCGGGAAATGGCGTCATAGATGCGGCCATTGATTTCGTCAGCGAAATGCGCGCCGGTCAGGAAGTCCGAAACACGGTCATAGGCGCGGTTATTGGTCAGTAACGCGCCCAGCAATGCCTGTTCCGCCTGCACATTGGCGGGCGGAAGACGCTGGGAAACACCGAGGAGCGAGTCCTTTTGCCGGGACTCTTCGGAGGGGGGATGCTGGATTGTATTCACCCCCCTACCCTACCCGATCCGGCAAGGCGGGCGGAAGGGGTGATTGTATGTCCCTGCCCGTCAGGCCTGACCCGGCATGGCGCGGTGCAGGATGTCGCGGCCGATGCGGGTAAAGTTCGTATGGCTGAAATGTTCGCGCACATACGCCCGCGCATTGCAGCCTGTGGCATGCAGTTCCGCCGGGCGGGACAGGACTCGTGCCATACATTCGGCCAGGGCTGCCGCATCACGGGGCGGGACTTTCCATCCTGTCCGACCTTCCTGCAGCGAATGGTTGAGTTCACCCACCGCGGTGCCGATAACCGGCAGGCCGGCCTGCATGGCGTCATGTACCGCAACGCAGAATCCCTCCCAGTGGGAAGGCTGGACATACAGGTGCTGGGTAGCAAGAAAATCCGGCACATCATGCACGAAATCATGCAGATGCAGGTTGTCCAGCCCAAGGGCGCGCTTTTTCGTCTCCAGCCGTTCACGTTCCTTGCCGCGCCCGCATATCGTGACCTCGAAAGCGGGAAGGTCGCGCCCACGCAGCATGACCAGGGCGTCGATCAGTTCATCATAGCCTTTTTCGGGAGAAAAACGGCCCAGCGATGCAATGCGGATGACTTCCCCCGGTTGCCAGGGCGCGGCCTGCGGCACATCCGTCCTTACGCAGAAGATGGGCCAGCATGCCATCCGCGCATCGGGGAGATCGAGGCGCTGCCGGGTGACTTCGGTCACGTATTCCGAATCCCCTACCCATATGCGTGGCGTGTTGCGCAGGGCGCGCAGCAGGCGAAGATTTCCCGCCTTGAGAAAGGCCGAATGCTGCCAGCTCACAACGGGTTTACGCTCAAGGATACCGATCAGTGCGCCCATGGCCGTGGAGCGTGTGAGTGATGTCCAGATCAGGTCCGGCTGCCACGCCCGCAGGGCGCGACGCAGCCACAGGAACATCCGTATCGGCTGTTTTTCACCATATGGGCATATGCAGTATTCTAGACCGGCTTTTTCGCACAGGGGGATGGCCAGCCCGTCCCTGCGGGCCAGTGCGAAGACCTTTACCGTATGTCCGGCCTCACGGAATACCGAAGTGATCGCCGGTACCGGGAACGCTGCCCCTCCTCCTTCGAGGGAATTGATGACGTAGGCAATGCGCATGGCCTGTACCGTATCCTGCCTGACAGTTGTTCTGAACTAAGGGCCTAGTTACCAACATGAACCTTCCGGGGCTACCTCATGTTCCGCGCATATAATGCCTGGATGCGCGGAAATGGCCGTTCTGTGTCATTTCATCACAGCATGTGAGCCTGCCGGGCGTCAGAACCGCAGCCTGCACGGGTTGTCGGGTGCCTGTTTTCTTATTAGGCGTCGGGGATACTTTCCTTGGAAAATGGCTATGACCGCACTCAACAACCAGTCCCTGCCCCATCTCCCGCCCGAGATCGTGGTACCCGCCTATGATCGCAGCCGGGTAAAACCGGGCATTGCGCATATCAGCGTGGGCAATTTCCATCGTGCCCATCAGGCGGTCTATATGGATCGCGTGCTGGCGCGTCCCGGTCAGGAAGGCTGGGGAATTCTGGGTATCGGCCTTATGGAAAACCCGCATGAGGCCCAGAAAGCCAAGGACATGGAAGCGCAGGACTGTCTGTATTCCCTGACCGAGTGCGCGCCCGACGCCCCGAATGTTGTGCGTGTGATCGGTTCCATTACCGAATACATGTATGCACCGACCGATCGGGTTGCCACCATCGCCCGCCTGGCTGATCCCGCCATCCGTATCGTCAGCATGACCGTCACCGAAGGCGGATATTATGTTGATGAGAACGGTGTTTTCCCCATTGATCATCCGCTTGTCGCCGAAGATCTGAAGCGTGAGGTGCCGCACACGATATTCGGCCTGCTGACCGAGGCCCTGCGCCAGCGGCGTGAAAGTGGCGCCGGTCCGTTCACCATCCTCTCATGTGACAATCTGCCCCAGAACGGTCATGTGGCGCGTGCCGCCTTTCTTGGCTGGGCGCGGGCGCGTGATGCGGGACTGGCCCGGTGGATTGAGGAAAATGTCACCTTCCCCTGCACCATGGTGGACCGTATTACGCCTGCCGTGCACCCGGAGGATGTGAAGCGCCTTGATGCCGAAAGCGGGCTGGATGACCGGATTCCCGTATTCTGCGAGGATTTCATCCAGTGGGTCGTTGAAGACAAATTCTGTGCGGGACGCCCCGAACTGGATGCCGTGGGTGTGCAGTTCACCGATGATGTCCAGCCATATGAGGCGGTCAAGCTGCATATGCTCAATGCCTCCCACTCCCTGCTTGGCCTGTCAGGTGTGCTGTCCGGCTACCGCTTCGTCAGCGAGATCATGCAGGATCTGCATGAGGTGACTCTGGTCGAACAGTATCTTGCCTTTGATGCTGAACCACTGCTGCATGCCCCGCCGGGCATGGCGCTGACCGACTATGGCAGGCGTCTGCTGCGTCGTTTCCGCAACAAGGCCATCAGCGACCAGTTGCTGCGCATCGCGTCCGACAGCACGTCCAAGCTGGCCATGTTCGTCAGGAGTACGGCCATGGGTGTTATCGCGCACAGGCGCCCGGTCGAGCGCATTGCGTTCGTGGTGGCCTGTTATGCCGAATATCTGCGCGGACATGATGACAGGGGTGAAACCTATGCCATCGTCGAACCGCATCTGACGGATGATGATAAGGTCAAGGCCGCCTCCAGCCGACTGGAAGATGCGCTGGACATGACAGCCTTTGCTGGCTGGGACCTGCGGGACAGCAGCGTTTTCGTGGAGCGTTATCTGGCCCTGCGCCAGTCAATCCGCGACAGGGGCACGCGTGCAACCCTTGGGCAGGTCATCGCATAACGGGGTCTGACCCTGTGGACTGGCGGAGTATATAAAAATCCCCGCTAGCCCCACTTTTACGCGGCGTGGCGCTGTTCGGGTACCTGGTTTTTCATGAAATCGGAAATGGCCTGCGCCGCGCGTTGCGAAGCCCCAAGCAGTGGGGTGCCAAAGGTTTCCCGAAACAGCTTTTCCTGTAATGGCCGGTACAGGGCGTGACGTGCCTGTGCCTGCGCCACGGCCGGCATGATATCTGCCGGGTCCTCCACCACGTCCCCCAGCGTCCAGTGCAGGAAATAGGGGTCATCGCGCCATTTGAGTTTTCCGGGATTAAGGAAAATGCACGGACGCGGTTCGGCCAGGAATTCATACACCTGGAGGGTTCGAAAAACCCTTTGGCTCCGAGCTGTTCTGTGTGATTCCATTTCTTCGGCGTTGATTGGGGAT
>ERZ746981.429-NODE-429-length-12901-cov-11.034779_pt1 | contig 12901 bp, 5 predicted proteins | sample MGYA00374948_ERZ746981 | MGnify/ENA primary metagenome ERZ746981 (study PRJEB28757, sample SAMN06711160) | food metagenome | host: microorganism | place: China:Harbin | collected 2017-01-30 | study: EMG produced TPA metagenomics assembly of the Analysis of...
ATAAATACTATTGGGCATAACCATACTTCTAATATTAGATTCCACGTGTTCTGAATTAGTTTAGTAGTAACAACACTTCTTCCCTCCGTTGCCGCTGCAGTTTACTATAGTAATTTTTTTTTTTTTTTTTTTCCTCGCTTTCGCATTTCCTCAGAGCCGACGAAGGGCTTTTCCCACAACTTATTCAGAAGGAATCATTTCAAACGTAAGTATTTAATGTGTGACTACTTACTATCCCCGCTTTTTCGAGAGCCGAAATACGTAAAGAGTGTTTGGTTTTAGTTTCTCTTTATTCTTTTTTTAAGATTGATTTTTCAAGGGACATTTCTGTACATTCTGAGCTTGAACTAATACAATAGTAATTCTACAAAGTTAAAGGATTAGTCTTCTCCAGTAAATATTAATCAACTTTGAAATTTGTACATAAAGTTTATGGATAGATGGAAAAGTGTCCATCTTTTTTATTTTTTTCTTTTTTTTGTCTCCCCACACCACAACAAAGTTTGGTTAATAATCGTTTTCTATGACAATCTTAATGGCTTTACTTTCTGCAGCATTCGAAAAAACTTTGTATGCTTCCTCAATCTCTGAGAGTTTGAAGTGGTGAGTAATAAGTTTAGATGGATCCAACCTTCCATCAGCCACCCTATCCATTAGCTCTTTTGTAGACGTGCAATTGACTAGACCAGTGGTAATGTCAATATTCATAATCCATAATTTGTCAATGAGAATCTTCGCTGGTCTTCCGTGAACTCCCACATTAGCAATAGTTCCGTTAACACCCACGATGTTTTGACAGAGTTCAAACGTGACTGGACTTCCCACGCACTCAATTACAGTATCGACTCCAGGAAGTCTTCCATCAATAGAAGGAAGTCCTTGAATGAATTTCACAACGTCCTCCTTTCCTGAATTGACCGTGTAATCTGCTCCAAGTGACCTGGCCTTTTCCAATCTAGAATCATCCAAGTCAATTGCCACAATGTATGCAGGTTTCATGGCCTTTGCACTAAGCAAAGCTGCTAAACCAATTGGGCCGACACCAATGATTGCGACCGTGGAACCTTCCTTAACTTTTCCGTTCAAAACACCCAATTCATACGAAGTTGGCAAGATATCACTCAACATCAAGCATGAGCTTAAAGGAATACCTTCTGGACACTTGTAAAGTGAGAAATCAGCGTAAGGTATTCGAACGTATTCAGCTTGAGCTCCATCAATTATGCTTCCAAGATAGCAACCGCAGATACCAATTGAGTTGAGACAGTGTGCTGGGCATCCTTCTTTACAATAGTGACACTTTCCACAGCATGTAGTACAGGACATAATGCAAACGTCATTTTTTTTGAAATTCTTAACTGAGGAGCCAACTTCCTCAACCTTAATTATTGCCTCGTGACCGAGAACAACACCTCTTCCTGTTTCTTCTGCATGTTTGTTGATAAATTCTAATTCACCTTTTATCATGTGAAGATCCGAACCGCAAATTGTGGTCATGACCACTTTCCCAATCACATCGGTTGGTGAGGTAATTTCTGGCTTTGGTATATCTTGAAGTTTGATAACTCCTGGTTTAAGATAAGATAATCCCTTCATTTTTACAGTAGTTTCAACTGTTTAATCACACTTTATACATATATATACCTCGATGTCTTCTACATCGCAAGAGTTAAAACAGGAAAAAGGTGACAACCGTTGGCTTTTATACCTGAACGTGGTTGGTCGTAAAGTTTATGAATGTCATAGCAAGTAAAAGTCACCAAATTTTGCTATGCTCAATTAAGAAATCAGGTGCTTTCCTGGTTTCCAAATGGAGGAACAATCGGCTTCAAGCATGTGCGAAACCGGATTTATTTCCTTTTTTTTTTTTTGTAACTTCAGCACTATTCTCCGGAGTTCGGACCCTTGATGTTTCCGCGCAATGTATAATGTATAAAATAAAAGAATGAGCACTAAACATAAAGCATTTTTGTTATTAGTCTAATTTCTTCCTGCGGTTCGGGATGTTTTCAATAATATTACCTTAATAAGCGATAATAGATCGGCTTTCGCTTTCTCTTTTCTATTCAATGTCAACGTTTCTAAAGAGTTGTAAGACAATCGAAAAAAAAAACGTTTGCCATGCGTTATCTAAGTTCATGTCACTTCATGTTCCTGCCCGATAATTAAATGGGTCATTATTTATTTAAATTGCCTATTCTAGTTTCTTGTGTATTCATGATTTTTCATTCTAATTATCTAAGCTATTTATTTCGTACTATCACGTCTTAATACTTTTATTCATAGGCGCAGTATAAAAGTCCCCTCCCAATAAAAAAAAATTAGCGCTATCTCTAAACAAGGTACACGCAATTCCGTATTCACCATAATCCGGTCGTCGGCCATCCAGTGGAATTTAATTTCAGAAACGTTAGATCTACAAAAGCATTAGACAGCAAATTTGCTTTCAAACTTTTATTTTTTTATATTCATCTTCACCACAACCAACGAATCGCTTCCCAAAATCGAAAACAGTGCACAAAAAAGGAAAGGCTCATTTCCAAGTTAAATAAATCAAAAGGAGCGCTAAATTCCTGGCTCTGTTCTCATACATCTTCCTAGCACATTTATATTTGGTCATCCCAGGATTTGAGCTTCATGGTACCATTCTTCTCAAGATTTATGTGCATCTTCAAAGCATTACTCAAGATGTGGGGTTCGTGCAATGACTTTCTCTTCGTGCAGTAGAAAATGGCTCTGTCCAGGTAATCGTCAAGTTGTGCACGATAATCTGGGTGGGCACATTGCTTTATAATCTCGCGTGCTCTCTCCTTTGGTGCCAGTCCTCTCAAATCAGCTAGACCTTGCTCAGTCACATAAACATCGACATCATGCTCAGTTTGATCAACGTGTGAGCAGAATGGAACAACACAAGAAATACCCGTTGGATCAGTCTTGGATGGTCTTGCCGATGGAGTGTGCATGATCGAATACTTGGCGTTTCTCAAGAAATCACCAGATCCTCCCAAACCATTCAACATTTTAGATCCACCAACATTTGTGGAGTTTGCGTGACCATAAATATCGAATTCAACTGGTGTGTTCATGGCAATAACACCCAATCTTCTAATCACCTCTGGAGAATTCGAAACGACCTGGGAACGCAAGCAAACCTTTTTGCTGAACAAGTCCCAGTTTCCGAAGAACTTCTTGAAACCCTCTGGAGATAGTCTAACGGATGTTGCTGTGGCAAAGTCGATCTTTCCCTTCTCGAAGTATTGCAAGAAAGAATCCTGCATAACCTCAGTCCAGACGTTCATGTGCTTGAAGCTGGAGCTGGCAAGACCATCAATGATGGCATTACCAACATTACCAATACCAGATTGAAGGGGATGCAAATTCTCTGGCATTCTGCCAGCCTTCACTTCCTGTTCAAAGAACTCAATCAAGTGCTCGGCAATCTTCTTAGACTTAGCATCTGGCTTGGCAGGTGCTGGAACCTTATCCGGAATCGTAGATTCAACGATTGCGACCACCTTCTCTGGATCGATTGGGATGGATGTCAAACCACTACGTTGATCAACCCTTGTGTATGGAATAGGTGGTCTGTTTGGAGGATTTATTGGCATATCAATGTCGTGAATACCTTCGAAAGATGGAATAGAGGTGTTCACTTCAATAATAATCTTGTCAGCAACAGAAAGCATTTCCGGAGAACCACCGACAGCTGGACCTGGAACGATTGCACCATCCTCTGTAATGGCAGTAGCTTCGATCAGCATGTAATCCAAAAGATCGTTATCCTTCTTGTTTCTTGTGTAAAATCCGTAGGTTAGATCCTGAGGGAACATTGAAAGGTGCTTATCTAAGAACAGAGTTCGGCCTTCATTGATTGCTTTTCTAATTGGCTTACCAACCTGATGTGGTGCACGTCTTGCCAACATGTTCAAGTCAGCCCATCTGGACTCTTCGGGGCCAGCGGAAGCACCAACAAATAAGTTAAAAGCGAGTTTCCCTTGCAAGTGGTTCTTCTCAACATAATTGGCAAGTGCGGTTGGAACAGCCTTAGGTGAGCCAACACCAGTGAAACCGGACCATCCCAAATATTGGCCATTCTTGAAGAATGGAACACACTGCTCAGGCGTTCTAAGCTTCTTCAAATATGGAGCGAACCTCACTCTCTGTTTAAGAATTGCAGACATATTTGTGTCTTTTTTACTTTATCAAATGTATCTTATGTGGGAACTGATCTAAACACGAGAAATCCAAAGTGCAATTGAATTGTTTCTACTGCTTTTCTCTTAGAAGTGGTTTACCACACGACCGATGAAGAAAAGTGTCAGTTATGAATATGAAAAAGATGTAGCGATAAAACTAAAAGAATAATTCAGTTCAAATCAACCAAGCAGGTAAAGATCTGAAAAGCCTAAATGATGAAAAGTAGGAAATAAAATAAAATATATATGAATATACGCATATTTATAATTTCATGACTTTACGAAAGTCGGACGTTCGCTTTGGAGGAAAAAAAAAGAATAATAGTACAAGAAAGCAGGTTGAGTTCCATTTGTTATATCACAATAGAACATTTTCCAAAAAATAAATAAATAACAAGTGGATGAAAAGGTGCTATTATAGTGGGAATTTATGGTGAAGGTGAGCGGTGTATCGGAAGTACAAGGTAACAAATTGCAAAAGTAACCTCAATACTGCACTTTGTGATTAGGGCGGTCGGATATGTACCGGATTCGGCGCGTGGGAAAATAATGCTTGTTTTGGTGGTTTATGATGCTTTAACAATGGCTTTCAGATTTTCTTTGTCTCACCTCATCAGCATACCTCGAATGTCAGAAGTACCGATATTGCGGGGCTCCACAAAGAATTAGCTTGATTTTCTTTTTTTTTTATTTATTTCATTTTTTCCTCCCTTCCTAACCCATATTTAGATTGAGCAAGGTGGCCGCTTTCCTTGAGCTTTAAATCAATGTAGATTCAGGGAGATAGTTTGAAACTTAAAGAAAGGTCCGTTACAAATAAACTGTACCCAAAGTGAGACGATCTAGTAAGGTGCCTTGTTTGTTCTTTTAATAACCATTTTTATCTGATAGCATTTGGTACAATGTCGGACATTGTGTGAATACTCTGGTCAATGGTTTGGCATTATTCTAGCCCACCCCAATATTAAAAGCTGTCCAACCAAATATGGGGCTTTCAATGTCAGCGGACTTCACGAAAAGCCTTATGTTCAGATTTCCGACCTTTTTTATTTTGCGTTGGCTTAATACCCCCACCCCCTTATTATCGCACAATGCAGTTATAATAGACGGATTATTATCCTAGTCAATTCATGATTTTACAAAGCCCGCCTTTTTTTTTTGTCCCTACTTACGAAAAAAAATTCCCCTCTGGACTTCGGTTTTCGTGTTGATCAACTCTTGCTCATTAGTGCAGTCGCGCTTTTCCCCACCAGAGGATATTGAGCATTGTCCTATCGATACTTACCTTACCGGCTGGGAGTGGTCCCAGAAAAATTCCGAAATGGTTTCTACTGGTATCGGGAGAATCGTCTCCGCAAAGATTTTATTAATGGCTGGGGCTTTAGAACTTTGACAAGGTTGATCCGGCTAGCCAAAGCATAACCTTTTCAGTGCTACGTCAAGTGGTTAATCGTGTTCTGACAGTCCATTACCGGAATCTCAAAAAAAGGTACAGCAATTCGGTTATTGTACGCAGAAAAATGTTGGTTAGAATGCTTTGGTATCAAGTAAATTAACGAAGGCAGGGTTGTAGCCATACCCTTCTATTTGTCCGCCCCGGAGTAAAGGACGACAATCCTCGTTCAAATGCGTACATAAGGTCTTTTTTTGCATTCAGCTTGGATGGCTTCCTTCGCATACGAACAAGTTTCACAATGATTACTCGGGATTTCATAATTTAAATTGAAGATTCCATTAACCTTTATTTACCCCACAAATTTTCTTGATAGAATCTTAGTTCAACCTGAATTTATATTATTGATTATTCAAACTAGCATAGACAATTATCCCAAAATTATTTCCTATTCATTATAAAGTCGCAATAATGAAGTGCAGCATATGATCACAAAGATTCTAACTACTTTCCCTGAAGTCCTCCCATCTTTGTCCCTTAAAATACTAGTTTATTTATATATCTTTATTTGTGCCAAAATCCACCCGGATCTAAATTGGCAACCCCTTTTCCCACTTCAATTGAATGTTTGTGCTTATTCAATTGTATTTTGAAAATTCTTGATCATAACGATGATCTTTTAAACAATCATAAGCGTAGCCGATATCCATGGTACAATGATTGTTGTTAATTCCGGGAGCATTGAAAATTTCTTCTAGACGTTTCTTTATGCCTTTTAGTTCTTCCTCATTTCTGTTTTCTGCCCCGCTACCAGTAACCGGCATGATATAAAGTGTGATGTGTTTCATGTTATATTTCATTCCACCGTCCGTTTTAAATGCCTTCTCGAGTTCACTTAAATTAGACAATCTCCAGCCCACAAGTGTTAGCCTTTCTAAGGATGTAAGTATTGAGCGGCATTCAATTTCCCCTGACGCATCTGAATGCACATGAAATTTCCGCCGGAATCCAAGTTGTCCAATCCATGGATAATAGTAATCATATCTTTCCGGATTTGTCAGCTCCTTCCTGTTTAATATGACAATCGACAATTGCTTTAATCTGCTATAGAATTGTGTTTGAAAAAGAAATTGTTCATCGTTATCGTTATTAACGAAATTGCGAAACCTTTCACTCACTACAAAAGGTGCTGATTCTTCACTGTAAAAGATCGAAATACTGGATGGTGCAGTAAATTTCTCTTTCTCTCTTCCGCAAATTAGCACAGGATTTGGAGATGGATAGTTGGGACTAAAAATATCACTTAAATTTGATGGATGTTCCCATCGACAGTTCACAAGCTTGAGATGCTTTAAATTAAGCACCTTTCCATCTAAACAGCGCACTGCATAGTCAGATAAGTCTGGTTTAAATTTGGGGTAAAAATATTGGTCTTTATTAATAAAAAAGCCGTTCAATTTTAATTCACTCAGATTATGAAATTTCTGAAGCTGTGAAAGCTCAAAAAGAGATTCGTCAGCAGCCTCATTCGCATGACTAATCAAAGTTAAACTGGTTATTTTATCTGATAAATCGACATCAAATTTGTCTTGGTACTTAAGACAACGGGCGGAAGTCATAACTTCAATGATCATTTTCCATAAATTTGTGCATTCTAACAACAAGTTACGCATAGAAATATTCCACTCCCCAAATGTTGTCTTTTTGATGTCCGACAAATCACTATAGATTCTAACGTGACGAATCAAATCTTTGTGTTTAAATGTCTTGTCAAAACGTTCAAAATCTCCCCATGTAATCTTTATGCTCTGAAACACCAGCATAAAAAAGCGTGCCCTATGTGAACTGGAAGTCATTGAAATATTGATAATATCTTGTCGTGATAAATTTCCCTTCTTAAATATTATTTCAACGAGCTCCAGTGGAAGCCTTGTTATTATATCGCATTGTTTTCCATGCTGATTGCCCTCACTCAATCCGTGAGGCTTCTTTCGGACGAAACTTCGGTTTTGCTCCCCTTGAGCATCAACAAATGAACGCTTCATTTTCAAAAAAAGAAACTTTGCTTTTCAAACTGGTTCTAATACAATAACTGGTAGTAACAGAGAAAAGAAGTAATAAAAAAAGATAAGGAACGTTCTTATTCTAAATTTTATTTTTGCAAAAAACATGTTGAAGCGTGACTGATCGAAAGTAAAAAAAAAAATTCTTTGTTAATTCGGTTTCCCAGTAAACAATAGCTTTATTATTGATATCTTAAGATTAGAAAGCTGGCACCAAAAAAATTAATAAAATACGTTGTATTTCGTTATCTACCGTAAAGGCTCGACTTTGTAGTCACCACTAATCTTGCTGTGATTTATATTAATCACCATATCATATGTTAAAAAATTTTTTAGCAGCAGCGATTGTTCTTCTGCCTTTTTCGAGACATATCTTGAACCCATGAATTATATACATATATATATATATAGAACAACAACTGCAAAAGATAAGGCCAGAAGCATTAATCATGCCCAAATATATAATAAATTATAAAGTGGCATGAAATCTTTAAACCCCATGAAATCAATAATAATCATGTTTCTTGTTTCCCCAGCATTCATACAAGTCCTCCAAGTCGATGTGGGCGGAAATGTGACCCATCCGATGTAACTGCAAAAAGAATTTCGATATCAATTTTCTGTCATCGGTGGTAATACAATTAACCGCAGCCACGTATACTGGACGCTCAAGTATAAACATTAAATTGTTGGATAATGGTTCCTTGGCATTCATAAATACGAGAAGACTAAGAATTTTATGTACGGCCTCTTGGACCATGTAGTGATCCGAAGGCAATTCACCAATGACCGAAAGAAGAATTATAATTGCAGACCAGACGAATGACTGTTGACTTATGTCATACCATGAAACGGTAATCGCAGTTCCATTTTTCAACTCAATTTCCTCCACTGCCCCCTCGGGTAGTGATAGTGTTTTTAAAGAAATTTTGTTAAAGGATTCAGAAATTCCATCATTGCCAATGATAGAATATTCGTGTTCCTTCATCAATTCATTCAATATTCTATTTGTCTCAAGAAGAGTAATTTGTGGTTTGCATTCAGAGTTAGTATATTTCCACCTATTGACTCTTCTTCCGTATTCGTGTATTTGCTGGATTATTGAACAAAGTTTATTTGTGTGACCATATATGTAATTAAAACCATCCTTTCGGATAAGTTTCATGCTCTGCAGATATTTTTTTGATAGCACACTCTCTGGTATTGAAAGTCGAAAATCTGTTGATGATATATCCTTATCTAAATATGGAAATGGGATACTAATAGACAGGCATATTGAAATATACCATGTTCGGCAAAATTCCAAAACGTAGGTACATATCGTACTGTTCCGGTTTGGTTGCATCAACAATTTCTTAACTGCTAATAGATGTGGCTTCCAATGTGTGATCTCCTTTCTTGGTGTAAACGATGCCATCAGTAAAATATCCAAAACCAAGCTCTCCGTGGGAATACCTTTTGAATCAGACGTAGAAGAAAGTATTGTTTGCGAGTTCCCTAGATATTTGTAATAAGCATCCCCGTCTTTGACATTATGCGATTGTGTCCATTTTTGAAATGCACCACAGGCAAGAACGGCTGATAAGAGGTACTTATTATTCATGGCATAGTTTAGAATAATATTCTTAGCAGGATTTAAATGTGACTGTGAACACAACGGAAAAGTCATACGGGTGAAGTTTTTATAAAACTCGTTCAAATATTTTATGTCTCGAGGTAGAATGCCAAACGAATCAAATGATGGGCAAGTTTTGACCACAGAAGGAAGAGCAATCGTTTCTGATTTCAGATCATCTGTATTCTGAGTTTCATCAAATACCAATTTTTGATCAGGAAATCGACTAAATTCTATGCTCAATTTACTGTCTTCAGATACGTCATGTGTATTTAGAGTGTTTTCATCCAACTTTTTAGAAATTATCACGTTAATGATGTTGATTAATGATGATATTGAGTCATAATGCTCAGATATCTCGGAAGTATTGCGATGCTCGATACATGGTGATGATGTACAAGAGCGTGTCTGTCTTTGCAATACGTTTCTTCCGGAAGCGTTCTCCTTGAAATCTGGTACTTTTCTTGCAACGACTTCAGACTTATCATGTTTCGTGGCAATGGTATTTCCATTCTCACTCCAAGACCGGCTCAGGTAGGGTGGTCTAGATGAAATAGCTGATAATGGTCTAATCGTGTTCATTTGTGATATTGGTGAAACCAATAAATTTTGTTCTAGTACTGCATGCGCATTATTCCCAGGAGTTGGTAAAATAAGAGGGGATAAAGCTGTTGTTGAAATATTTGATCTCGCATTCAGGTGGGCATTAGGTATCGGTACCGTTACTGGAATCCTGATTTGTTGGGTAACTGGGATAGGAGCAGACGTCGGAACTTGAACCATGTTTGAACTGTTATACGGTGAAGGATTCAATGGGTTTAATGGTGCACCTTGATGATATATATTGCCATTTAGAATTGCACCAGGATATAAATTTCCATCATAAAGCAGAAGTGGTGCTGTTTTAATCCCCGAATGATAGTGATTTTCATTATTTATATTTGTCGACACACCGTTGGAAACGGACATTGGTTGAGTCACAAACGTGCATGTATAACCACCACTAGGGTTTGAATTGCTATGATATTTTGAACTTGGAATAACAAAAGGAATGGCACTCGCTGCGACTGTTGTGTTCTCTGAATGCTTATATTCAATTCCACCTTGATCAATGCTGTGCCCTTTATCAAGTGGTGACATCGTATAGACGCATTTCTTCCCTAAATGAACACAATTCCAGCATTCAGGCTTCTCTTCGTCACACTGTATTCACAAGTTATTAGTAACTTATTGTAACACTAAAAGTAAAAGATTGTCATTAATACATACCTTGATCTTTCTTCTTTTACATTCCTTGCAACCTTTTTTCGAGTACTTTCTTCGCCGACTCCGAATTGGCCGAATAGATTTGACCCTCGACGATTTGGATGTTCTGTGTAAATCATGATGAGCTTCTTGCATATAGTATGTATGAACCACAAAATATAATTATAGAAGATGATCTGGGCAATATTATGCAGTAAATAATCATCTACAAGCTAAAGTTAAAAGAGGATAGAGAATTATATTACGTTGAAGGAAGGGAAATATATAAATAATAGAGAAATTAGTGTGAGAAAAACCGGTATATGGCAGAAGCAATGCCGTGTGAGCCGTTTACAAATGTAAATGTAATAACAATGGAAGGGATCTACTGAAATATTAAGGCAAAGGGCCATGGTTGAAGTGAAAGGCTGATTATTGTAAGTTTATTCTTTTTTTTGGTACGATTTTTCCTTTTTCGGTCCGAAAACTCGCCTTTAATGAATTGTTTTCGTCTAATAGATGTTGTGCTATCTCCGCATAAGTGCAACAATTTGGCATATTATTCTCAATATCTAAGCACACACGATTAATTTTTACAATTTTCCACTCCTAAATATTGGGGGTAAGGTTAATATGTCCCTGAATGTTTGGTGAAATAGAACGGTTTACTTTTCCTTCCGGTGGTTACTCCCGGAGTTAGGACTAAAAAGCGATCCTTCGGGTGTAAGGTAATAAGCACCTGTAAAAAGTTTTTCCTTGATCATATGCAGAGAGTATCAATTAATCCGTTTCTGTTTTTCTTCTAGTAAAGAAAAAAAAAGTCTAGAGTATGTATTTCCACGTACGAAGAAATTTTAATGTTTTTGAGATGGGCGGACAAAACAATTAAATTAAAATTAACCCTACTGGCGTCATACATAGAACTGGTGACTACAATATTAGTGCTTTACATTTTACATAGCATAACCACGATGACGCAAGCATAATCCAAATTTAAATATTGTTAAAGCTTTGATCTTTGGAATGCTTCATCGTTTTCCAGGAGTGAAACAACTTTCTCAGCAGCACCCCATGACATTTCCATCCCAGATCCTGCAAACCCATAACAGTCAATTATGGTTGTGCCCGCAACGACAGATTTTTTAACCTTGGCACCGCCCCTTCTAGCAGGTCTAAATCCGACGTTAACTCTGCGTATTTCGAACTCGTTTTTGCTTCCTAATAATAATTCAGGAAATCTCTTTTTTGCATTTTCAATAAGATTTTTGGTCTCAACAGGATCTGGATTGGGGTTTTTTCCATTGACCACCTTTGTACCTCCTATAATTACTCCACCACTTAGAGGTCTTGGAATCACAAATGACCATTCACCGTTCGCCATTTGATAAGTGACCGTGCATCTTTCATATTTGTTGTTCAATGGAGGTCTCACTAGCAATGTCTGGCCCCTGATTTGATAGCAAGAAGGATCATATGAGCCATCATATTGTAATCCCATCCCAGTAGCATTAATAATTAAGGCATGTGGATACGTTTCGGCGATTATGCTTAACGAAGGTACGTTTTTGAAAATGAATTTATAGCCATATTTCATATCAAGCTCATTCTGTAAGAACTCAAGATACACAGGTGAATTCATACACCAAGTCTTGTAAGTAGCACCAAAAACAACATTTCTGGGAAGTTTTTTTTTTGGAATGAGCTTGAAGTCATCAACACCCTCATGATATCCTTTTCCGAGCTTCATATATAGTGGATCTGGATATTCAAGATAATCGATTCCCTTCATAAACTTAACGGAGCTTTCTGGATGTTCAACTGCCAATCTTTTAAAGTAATTGTATGTCGATCTCGTGTACCTGCTGTCTCTGTACTGGTCAGAATTTCTAGATGGAAAGGGTCTAAAATGTGCACCACTCTTTGAAGATGTGTATTCAGCTTTCCGCAAGCCAGTAGTTGGGAAATCCTTTGAAATAATGATCACATTTTTGTAACCCTTCAAGGCTAATTGATAGCCACATGTCAATCCGATTACACCAGCCCCTACAATCACTATTTCTCTGTTTTCCTTACTAGTTTGCATTTTTGTTTTGCTGTTATCGGTAAAAAGTGTGCACTATTAATCTGGGTTATTTGACCGTGAGCCGCAAAGGCTATTAAAAACTATATTTTTGACTTGTCCGTTGCAATGATGCAGTTTTCCACGGCTGTGGATCTTTAATTATTCCGTACTTTAAATTTGCTTACACACTCCACGAAATTTGTTACCCCAGTTTTTCTTTTTTTTCTTTGAGAAGTCATTTTTGTTGTAATCCGAGATTTATTGAAAGCTTCCTTTATATACTAATTACGTAAATAAGCAGCTAATACTAATTCTCTGTAGTAGAAA
>ERZ746981.430-NODE-430-length-12832-cov-16.173657_pt1 | contig 12832 bp, 4 predicted proteins | sample MGYA00374948_ERZ746981 | MGnify/ENA primary metagenome ERZ746981 (study PRJEB28757, sample SAMN06711160) | food metagenome | host: microorganism | place: China:Harbin | collected 2017-01-30 | study: EMG produced TPA metagenomics assembly of the Analysis of...
GGTTGGCATATTCTTCCGAACTCTTGGTCCAACCTTCTGTATCTCCTCCTTAGTACCCTCGATAACAAGAGGTGGGAACTCTCTCTGCTCCTTCTGGTTCTTAACGAAAATCTTCGAAACGTCAAACGGAACATGATATCCGGTTGGCATATTCTTCCGAACTCTTGGTCCAACCTTCTGTATCTCCTCCTTAGTACCCTCGATAACAAGAGGTGGGAGTTCTCTCTGTTCCTTCTGGTTCTTAACGAAAATCTTCGAAACATCAAATGGAACATGATATCCAGTCTGCATATTCTTCCGAACTCTTGGTCCAACCTTCTGTATCTCCTCCTCAGTACCCTCGATAACAAGAGGTGGGAATTCCAACATGTTTGCCGTCTCCTTCTTTTGCCTCTTCACATAAATCTTCGAGACATCAAATGGGACATGGTAACCAGTTTGAATATTCTTACGGATTCTTTCTCCAATCTTCCTCAATTCTTCCTTGGTGCCCTCAATCACAAGAGGGGGTGGATTTGCTATCGCTGCGCTCATATTGTATATAAATGTATGCTATGAATAACGTGGAAACACTTCTTAAAGGGAAAAAAGGGAGAAAAGAGAAAGCGGAATGATCTAAAGGGGTTACCTGCATGTGCCTGATCCTTTGGAAATTACCCCATACTTATATAATGTGGCAAAGCTGCATCTGTGGCACCTTTTTTTTTTTAGAAAAAAATGCAGTATCCGGCAAGTAGGGGGAAAAAAATGGAGGAGAGAGAAAACCCTTTCACCGAAAGCCATGACCATACCGGACAGTCGAGGATTTGGAAGGGGAATTCGTGGGTGCAAAGATGCAAAAAAAAATTTTCGGCGGAAATTATATCCGTTAACCTGGATTCAGCCAACGGGAATCGAGGAAATGCCAAAAAATAGAATCGACTGGAAACGACCCGGACGATTAGTTAGCGGTGTATTTACATTCTACCTGATTTGGACATGATCTCGCATTGCAAACGTTGCGTGAAAAAAAACGAAAATCCTAGATTTCCTAGCAGTCTGGGAAAGAGACCGGAAATAGTGCAAAAGGAAAAGAGAGAAGTCAGCTGTATCAGAGAGATAAGGAAAGCAGGAAAATTAAAAGCATAAAAAACGTGGAAATAAGAGCGTGATAGAACAAGCATTGGAAATTATTACAGATGAGAAAATCATTGGAAGCAGCAAAGAGCAGAATGAGAAAAGCGGAGATACATAAAATTGACACAAGTATGAGAATATGCCATTGGGTGGAGTTGAACAAAGGATTGACAGGGAAACGGAAAACTTAAAGTTTAAAAAACCTAGTAAGACGAGATTAAGTCTAAACAATCAGACATGTAGAGCTATAAATAAAGCATGAAATGAAGTATGAAATGAAGTGATTGAACTCACATAAACAATCAGACAGGTGCATCTAAGAGATCCGTAGTTGCAGAATTAAGAATGGAGAGGATCCGGATTTGAAATGGATGTACATTGTAAGCGTTTGATGAAAAGTAGTAGGAAAGAAAAAAAAAAAATAGCCTGAAACATTGGACCATTTAGGATGGAGAATGTGGAACGAAGCAAAATATTTTGATGGTCAATTTTCATTATTTGGCTTCAACGCACAGGAAGAGTGCACTAGCAAGCAAATGGCGAAATTTTGGCAAGGAAAGGAGATGCATTCAGGGGTACAAGTATGAGAAACAAGAAAAAACAAAAAGAAAATAAAATGAAGTGACAAATTTCAGGACCCAATCAATAGTGGAATTGTACTGATGGATTAACATTTTTGGGGACTGCATTCATTCATCTGGGGATTGTCCTCATTGATATTTTTTTCGCGCCGATTAGAATGGAGTCGCACTAATAGAATATGTATTAAAAAAAAGTAATAATAATAGGTATTAAAAAAAAATAATAATAAAAATGAAAAAATTAGGACGGATACAGTTTGGAAAAGACGATCGATCAGAATGTTAACACGAGGCATTCATTATATTAACAGGAGGGAATGCCCGTTGTGCGAAATATTTTCGCTGGTTTGTTTTGGCGGGCGACTGCAGAACTTGGTTGGGAACTCGGTTGGAACTCAGTTGGAACTCAGTTGGAAGTCTTTTAAAGCTTGGTATTTGTTTTCGGCGCGTTTTTTATTTCATCAGCTTAAGCGCCATAGAGTAGGAAAAGGCTAAGTGTTAGAGGCAAAGGCCAACGAAGGCTAGCACAGAACAAAAGAGCAGCGTAAGAAGAAGGCAGACAAGATCTCAGCAGCAGGAAAACAGACTGAGACATATACTTTTGGGTACTCTTCTAGCAAAAGCACACATTTCTGGGCACAAGCAAAGTGCGATTAACAGATCAAAGTACAGGAATTCAAGCATGCAGAACATGGAGCAGGCAGAAAACAAGGAGGCAGCGAAGCAGGCATGGTTCCCGTTGGGAAACCTGGTTGCAACAAGAGTGGTGACACCGTTTCTGCCAAATTCGGTAATTGAGAAGGTAAGCGGCACAGAGTCCTCAAAACGGCACTTGCTGCACCATTTCCACAACGTGTACCCCGGGGACACCGTGTACGTGTTCGAGACGACCGACCGGGCCGGGGACATCAACGCTGCGAAGTGGGTTCGCGGCTACAGTACCTCAGAACCGGTTCCGGCGGATTATTTGGCGGCATCGACGAGTGCCGGGCTATCGAGGCTCCCGGAGAGCCACATCCACACGGTTGTTGTTCCGCGGTCGTGCGTCCAGGTGAGGCGGAGGCTGCAGAGGATCGAGACGGGCGGGGATTTGCCGATCGAGAGGGTTGAGTCGTGTGAGACGGAGAAATCGGCAAAAACAGGAAAATCAACCGATGGCGCGACGATTGACGCAGTGGGTACCGGTAGAACGCAGCACACGGATGCCCAGGACGCGTGCAACGTGTCGGCGTCGTCAGACTTGTCGGATCTCTCGTACAACGACGAGGTTTCGTCGATTTCGTCGATGACGTCATCGTCTTCAACGGCGTCAGATGCCGCCGGAAGGCAGAAACGACCGCAGTTGCCGCTGGCAGCGTTTGCAGCCGACACTATTGAGGACGAGGTTTGCTTGGAGATGAAGATCCTATCGAAAATCATCTTCTCTGTGTACACGGAGAACGATTTGGAGTTTTTTGGAAAGTTGGTGAAGATCTTTGAGGAGCTCGACCAGATTCGGGTGAATCTGTGCCACAATTTCCTTACGCGGTACGAGCAGAAGCTGACGCACAAGAAGGCGGTGATGCTTTTCAATCGGACGGCTAAGTTGCTTGCGTCGTCTGGCGGGCGCATCAACAAGCGTAGCGTCGACGCGAGTGGCGGCGCGCATGGCGGCGCGCTGGGCGCTACTGCCGCGGGTGCGCACGTGGCCTTGCGCTCGCGCAAGTTCGCCGAGTACCTGAGCTCCAAGTTGGCGTCGTCAACCGCCATAATGGCGCGCGACGAGAATTCTGCCGAGATGTTTAGCGCAGCCGACCCTGCGCGGGTTGCGCAGAACCAGGTCTTGGATGCGCTCTCCCCCAACTACCCTCTCATGATTGACAGAATGCCGTTTTTACCGGAGCGCAACTCCGACTTCGAGGCGCCGCAGCCGTCCAACCTTCTCATCGACTTCAAAGAGGTCAGTGGGTCGTCCGGGGTCGTTTCGCGCGGCTATGACGGCATGAGCGCACTGATGTACCTCCGCACGTCGAAAAGACGATTGACGCAGGCCTTTTCGGTCTCGATTGGTCGTGGACAGGCCGTTTTCTTGGATAATCTGTCCGCAGCTTTGTACTCAGACATTCCTGCGTCAGTTTTGGACCACGGGAAGATCTACTTGGTTGCAATTTTGACGGAGAACATCCGGCTGGACGGACAGACGGCGGATACGGGAGGCGCATCAGCGCCTGCGCCCGCCGCTTCAGCGCAACAGGCGGAGCGCAACCGGCGCCCTGGCGCACCCATGGTGATTGACCACCTCCGCGAGATCCGCAAGGGCATCTGCGCTGGCGCCGTCGACATCTCGCGGGTGTTCTCACGCAAGAAGGGCCACCTCACGTCGGGCGAGGCGCACCGGTTCGTCATCAAGCTGTTCTCGTCGTACATGCCTGCATCGAGCGCAGGGGGTGCGCAGCCTAGGCGCGGTAAGGACACCCTCCCGGCAGACGGCACCGCCGCACAGACTGCGCTCGGCGGATCCCCGGACAACCCGGCGCTTTTCGCTGCCATGAACAAAAAGATGGCCATGTCGCTTGCGCTGCAGAACACAGGCTGGGGCCAGCTCGTCGACCGTATCATCACAGGGTCAGACAAGGGAATCGCCGTGAATCCCCGCGCAGAGACCTTGGTGTTGTCCATCAAGGAGCTCCGCGAAGAGAGTGCGCTGGACGAAGCGCCGGTGCCAACCGCAGAATCCGCAGGCGCATCTGCGGAGGTGGACGCGTTAGCGCAGACCGGCCCGCTCTCCTTCGACCAGCAGTTCTACACCCCATTGCACCGCGCATCCACAGAGGTGTCGTCGCTGTCGAGCGGCGCAGCCACCAATGCGCTCGCTTCCGTCGGCATCTTGGATTTCAATCCGTATGCGCCGGTTCCAGAGCTGGTGTACTTGCGCGTGTCGCGCTTCAAAGATCTGGGCATCTCTTTTGCCGCAAGAACGTTTCTTACCGTGACTTGCCGCGCCTCGTCGCCGCGCATGCGCTTTGCGTCCGGTCCAAACGACGCCAGCCAGCCATCATGGCAGTTTCTCACGGTTGCGCCGGGTGAAAGCTTAGATGAGGTTGTCCAGATTTCCGGAATAGGCAAGGCCTGCGCAGCCAAGACCGACAGCTTGATATTCGATGTTTACGCAAACGGTTTCCACATTGGAAGCGGCAAATTCCTCCTGCGCGATGGCGATAGGGTGTACGATACGGGATTATACCAGAAGCAGATGCAGAGTGTGGATATTGTGGGCAAGGGAAGTAGTGGGATTGCTGTTTTGGAGGTTGCGCTACAGTATGTAGGCACGTCCTACAACATGGACCCTGCTGCGCGAGAGGTGTTGTCGTGGCGGGGCGCAGGTGGAAGCGCAGGCGCAGGCGCGGGTGCGGGTGGCGCCGCAGACCTCCCTGCGCTGATGAAGCGCTTCCGGCGCTGCGACTCCGCAACCATGTCGCGCTTCTTTGCGCAGTTGCTGCTCGAGCTCCTGGCAATGCTCGAGTGTGCGCCAGACGCAGGCCAGGGCGCCGTCTTCGAGTCGATCGTCCACATGCTCGACGTGACGATCGCACGCCACAACGACCAGGCTGTGCTATTCGACCGCTTTTTCGCCGAGTACCGGGGCAGCATGCCGCGCGTGGGCGAGCGCCTGCTTGCGCTGCTGACGGTGCACTTTGCGGGCTTTGCGACACACTGGGACTCGACGGGCCGCGCACTCTGCCGCACCTCTGTGCTCGTGCTGCGCCTTGCGGATGCGTCCCTGCGCCGGCGCGCCGACTTCGCTGCGCTCGGCTATCGCTTCGTGGACGCTATTGCCGCGTTCCTCGCCTCGCGCAAGGAGACTTTTATCACTGACCAGCTTCTCGTGCTTAAGACTCTTGAGCTCTACCTCGACGTGTTGGCGCGCAGTTTCCAGGTGGCGGAACTCGCGTCGTTTGCAGCGTCCTGGATTGGCGCCACCGGGTTGCGCGGCCTTGCATCGCTCCCCGATGATAGCGCCAATGCGCTTGTCAACCGGCGCAGGGGGCGCGAGCATTCTGTGCTCATCACGAAACTTTTGTTTATGCGCCGGCTCTTGCACGGCTTTATCATGCGCCAGGGCACTCCCGCATCGAGGCAGTTGCTCGTGGTGTCTTGCTTTAAGATTGCGTACCGTGTGTTGATGAACCCGACGGTGGACTTGGAGTGCGCGCGGCTTGCGCTCGGCGTGCTGCTTGCGGTGCCGTATGCGGAAACAGGGGGTGCGCCAGACAGCGGCCATGCGCATGCGCACTCGCGTACACATTCACACGCAAACGTGCTTGCACCTGGCACCGCCATCGCGCTCTTCCGCTCGTTGCCGTTCTTGTGCCGCGCATTCAACCGCTTCCATGAACACCTGGCGCACTCCGGCGCGCTCGGCCGCCCCAAGCGTACGTACACGCAGCTCTTCCCGATCTGCTACCCCTTCACGCGGTACACCATGGACTCGATTGTCACAGATGAGATGTTTTCTGAGGTGTTGATCGAGCTGGCGGTTGTGTTCTGCAGCTTTGTGCGCGTGGCGCATGCGCGCGCGGACTCGATCCGGCGCTATGCGGAGGACCCCGGCGCGTTCGAGGCGCAGTCCGCAATCTTTGCGCCCTTGGACGAATTTTTGGGTGCGCCCGGCGTGGTGTCCCTCGCGTCGCCCGATGCCCTCGGCGAAACCGTCACTGCGCTCCGCGCCATGCTCTCCGCCCGGTACTTCCCGGGCACCCGGTGGATTTCACTCGAGGCGTTGGTGGTGAGTGGCGTGGGACAGGCGATAGAATTATTTGGGGATATGAGTCTCGGAAGTTTAGTGGTGCCTATTTTAGGAAATAATTTAGGAACCCCTTCGGCAAGTAGTTTGGGGGTTGCCTCAGGTACTCCTTCAGGGGATAATTTAGTTTCGAGGGATAATTTGGTTTCTTCGAGGGATAATTTATCTTCCTCAAGGGATAATTTAATTTCTTCAAAGGATAAATTGATTTCCCCCGCTAACTCACCCGCCCTCACCGCGAAACTTCTCGCGTGCTTCCTCCTCTCGGCCACCGCGCGCCCTGTCGCTCTTGAGCACCTCGCGGAGATCCCCCGCAAGGGCTGCCTGAAGCTCACCGGGGATTCGCGGGGGCCCGCGGCCGCATTTTTCGAGCACCTGTGGGACGCTATCGGGCTCCCCGCGGGCGACCAGGACAAACAGAGATTCCACATCCGGCGGTTCGGCGGAATGCAAAGCTCACTGATCGAGCAGCAGCCTGCAGACACAGCCGTGGATTTCCTCACGTTTCTCTTCGCCCTCTGCATGCAGCACAACGCCAAATGCAAGCAGGTCGGCCTCGACGCCGTCTGGTCGATCGTCGCGTCGGAAATCGTCGCTGCCGAGAACTCCGCCGCTTTGCAGCCCACATCGGACCAACAGGGTGATGATCTGTTGTTTGTGTTGGAGCAGCGGTCCGTCACCGCCTTGTACGACTTGTTTGAGAGCCGGCCCTGCGGTTATGTGCCCCGGACAGCGGACATTCGGGATTTCGCCGATGGGTTGCGAGAAATGCTACTGGAGAGACTGGACCGCGAGGACGTGGCACGCGCGTCGGTCGACCGCTACGTGACGACGATCGGCGCGTACCTCGATAGCTTCGTCGGGCTTGGGTCGATTCCGGACGACCCGGAATTCGACGACGACCGCACATTCTACAAGATCCGGATTTCCGGGTTCCTCATGGACGTCGATCGACCCGAGCTCTTCCAGTCGTTCGTGTCGCAGATGTACGCGTCGAATCTGGACAAGGGCAACCACGCACAGGCGGCCCTCTCGTTGCAGCTCCTCGCGGACACGTACGACTGGTCGATCGACGCGTACATCGACGCGTCGACGCGCCCGAACCTTCCGCGGCAGACGGTGTTCAAGCGCAAGGCGGAGCTCTACATGTTGATAGCGAAGGAGTTTGCACGTGCCGGCAAGCACGTGCAGGCCATCGAGGTGTACGAGTCGCTTCTCGATGCGTACGAGAAGTACAATTTCGATTTGGACGGACTTAGTGCGTGCCACGGGCAGCTTTCGCGGCTCTATGCGGAGTACCAGCACGTCGATCGACTCGACCCGACGTTCTTCAAGGTGAGTTTCATAGGCTCCGGGTTCCCGGAGTCGTTCCGCAGCAAGCAGTTCATATATGAGGGTCTTCCGTACGAGCACATCTCTTCTATCAGTGGCCGGTTGACCCGGCTTTATCCGGGATCCCGCGTTGTTGGCAATGATGAGGAGGCTGCCAAGCTTCTTGTGCTAGCACAGCCTCCGGTGGGACGGTATTTGCACGTGAAGATAGTGAAGCCGCGTGGGGGCAGTAAAGTGGGAGGAAGTGGAAGTGGAAGGAGTGAAATTGGAGGAAGTGCAAATGCAGGAAGCGAAAAATTAAGCGAAAGTGAAAACGAAAGCGAAACTGATGAAACCGATGAAACTGACGAAACTGATGAAAGTGATTGCGACAGCTTCGCAACAGAACTCACAGACTCCAGCTCAACAATCCAAACTTCGCACTTGAGCAGCATGGAATCGTCGCTGGCCAAACAGCAGACATCGCAGGCAGCACAGCAGTTTTCGGAATGCAAAGACCTCAACACGTTCGTGTCCAGCCGCCGGCTTCCCGGCAGCAAGTCCGCACTCACCCTTTGGACCGAGGAGTCGACGTTCACGACGTGCCTGACGTTCCCGACGCTGATGAACCGGTCGGAAATCGAGCGGACGCAGACCGTTCGGCTTTCGCCGATCGAGAATGCCATCCGCAGCCTCTCGCAGAAGCAGGACGAACTCGAGTCGATCGAGATGCTCATCGAGCAGAATCTGCGGGATGGTGCGTCGTTGAAGTCGATCGCCGCAAGCTCCATGTTCGACAACCTGTCTCGGATCCTCGCCGGGTCCGTCGACTCGCCCGTCAACGGCGGAATGGGCCAGTACCGGGAGTTTTTCGCCCGGGACAACGAGCAGCAGCTGGCCACGGCCAACCGGCAGCCCTTGCGCCGCTACCGGGGCCTTGCCCGGGGGCTACGCCGTCGCCTCCACCGCCTTGTCGCCCTGCTCTGCCGCCTGTTGAAGCTCCACGGCATGATTGTGCCCGCGGAACTCCACCCGCAGCACCAGGCCATGCTCGAGCTCTTTGCCGCCAACTTCCACGGCGAGATTGCCCACCTGCACCTCGACGTTTTCACCCCGTACGACTACCACAAGCTGCTGCGTACGCTCACCGTGTCCTCGGACACTTCTGGCGGAACTGGCTCCTCCCTGGGCGGCTCCCGGTCCCGTCGCCGGGCTCTTTTCAGCCCCACCGGGCCCGCCTACGGCGCAGCCTCCTCCTTCGCCGCCTCCTTCGCCCGCCGCCGCACCAGGGGCTCCCGCAGGGGCCACCACGGACCCACCAGGCCCTCTGCCCCGTCCTCCGCGGCAGCTTCCCTCAACGCCGCCTCCACCGCCCCCTACGACCCCCAGTACGACCCACGCAGCTCCCGTATCGGCTCCGCCTCCTTCTACAACGACGGCCCCGACCAGGGGCTCCTACCAAGGGGGAAGCGTACTGTCTTGAACTACAGGTAGGTGCAGAGTGTGGTGGTTTAGTTAATGGTCATTGAATATTAAGTCGAGTAGTAGTTAATAGTGTTTAGTGAATAGTATAGTTAATAGTTATTGAGTATTTAGTTTAGTACTAGTTGATAGTATTTAGTTAATGGTGTTTAGTAAATAGTGTTTAGTGAATAGTGTTTAATGAATAGTATAGTTAATAGTGTTAAGTGAATAGTGTAGTTAATAGTATTTTATGAATAGCTTGGGTTATAGTGTTTAGTCTAGCAGTGGTTAATGGTATTATGCTTAGTCATTTAGTTTAGTAGTTTTTAATGGTTAGTGAACATTCAGCCTAGTCATTTGGTTTGGCGTAGTTAATAGGATTTAATGAATATTAAGCTTAGTAGTCATTTAGTTTAGTAGTAGTTAATAGTCTTTAGTGAATAGTTTAGTTAATAATCTTTTGTGAATAGTTTGGTTTGATAGTAGTTAATAGTGCTTAGTGAATAGTTTAGTTAATGGTGTTTAATGAATACTAAGCTTAGTAGTTTAGTAAATAGTATTTAGTCTAGCAGTAGTTACTAGTATTTTGTGAATATTATGCTTAGTCATTTAGTTTAGCGTAGTTAATAGCATTTTTGGAATATTAAGCTTACTAGCTTAGTTAAAAATATAGTTAAGTGAGCATTCAGTTTAGTAGTTTGGTTAATAGTATGAATATTAGGCTTGGTAGTTTAGTTAATGGTCATTGAATATTTAGTTTAGTAGTGAATGGTACAGTTTAGTTTAATTAATAGTATTTAGCTCATAATTTACAGTTTGAATAATACTCAATAGCACTGAATACAATCATAATGAATAATACAGTTCGGTGAATAAGAATCAGTAATTCGATATTCACTAACTGCTAACTCAGTGAGACTACTCAATAGTACACAAAAGTTTAATGAATAGTACTTATTGTTACTATCATACTTGTTATAATGGTAACCAAGTAGTACTCAATATTTATTTAGATTATCGTGAATCGTACTTGAAGAACACTGAATGAATAGTAGCAGTTCATGAAATTTAATACAGAAAGTATTTGCGACTTAGTGATAAACATTAGAAGTGTAACTAAATGATTACAGCTACTGCTAAATAGTATTGAAGGTAGTGAATATTACTGTATAGTAATATGGTGTGTGCAATAGTTACAGGGAAAGTATTAACTAATAAATAATAATAACTGCGTGGTAGTGAATAATAACATTTGAAATAGTGGAAAATTATGAAAGGGATGAGTACAATTAGTAACAAATAATGAATATTTGTAAACGGTTCTGAACAGACGCTAAATCCTGGTGGTAGTGTAACCATTAAAATATGATTAGTGGTATAAACTAGTACTTGCAACATAATGATGACCGAATAATAGTCGGATTCTGGATAAAAGAAAGCAGTACCGATATATTTAGTGCATAGTAATGTGCATTACTTTAGAATAAAAAGTAACTCGTAGCTAAATAGCTACTGATATTTGTGCATACAAAGGAATAAAAACAACCGGAAATGCGAACAGAATACAGTATTAAATATCAACTAAACCAGTGGTGTAAAAATGCAATAGGGAATGAACGGTGTCCAAATAAATAATCAATGAATATATACATTACTGAATAGTACGTATAATAGAACAATAACTACATAGCAACAGAAATCGCTGCTGAAAGTATATCATTGGATAATTGCTATAATATATTTGCTGCAGAATAGGAGAGCTAATTAAATACTTAATGACATTGCTGCTATATAATTATCGTAGACTTTATTTTATACAGGGTATTTCAACACTAGGATACTTAGTGTATATAGAGATACTGTAAAATTGTAACTTGCATCTATTCTTATGCTACCATACATATTATAAATTGGTCGACTACGGTAGCACACTGCAGATTACTTAAAAATCCAATATAAGTACTTTTCAGTCGATCTAACGTCAATTCCTTGATAAGGAGTTTCTTTTAGGCCAATAACTACAAATAAAAAAGCTGTAAAGTGCAAGAATATGTAATAGAGATGAAGCTTAAATCCCTATAGTATATCAAGTGGAGATATTGAGCATAAAATTAGTCAAAGAACTTCTTACATTTTATGTACTGTAAATACATTTGAAGAATAATTAAGGAGTACTAAATATAGTACACAAGTAAGAGATATACTTACACTGGTTCCACTTAAGTGAAGAATGGCATAGAAATCCAAGCTGCGGGACTAATTATGAATATAAGACTTACTGTAGAATAGTGACTGTATAGTAACTACGGAATACTTACCATAAAATGCACACTTTGACATACGTGTGTAATACTGATTAAAGAAATTTATATCACACTTGTGGAACTCTTACTGTGACATACTGCTGATTATTGTGGATATTCAGTGGATATTTCCTATTACTGTTTCAGTGCTAATATCGGAATGTGAAATACCCAATTGTTCAAGATGCTACACTGAGAATCCCTTGAGATACAAAATTTGCCAAAGCCATAACTTCTTTTTCCTCAGTTTAACGCAGATAAGCAATCTGAATCACCATTAAATGTCAAAGACTCACAAACTTGACAGCACATCTATGCTTGCTATCATTACTCATTACTATTCGTGTAGTGAACCTTGTGACATCACACCAGAAACAATCCACCAACCACAGTTGGCACACCATCCTTACACCAAACAATTAGCCCAAATAAAACTCAGGTACCATTCACTAGTATACTTAGTGTGGAACTATAGAAATCCAAGCAGTAGTTTTCGTAATACACCTCAAAATGCTTAGTAGCGTACTCCACCAAACACTTAAAACATTGTGTATCGAGCTCAAACCACCACATTCCCTCCATACTATAATCTTCACAAATCTATGTAACTTCGCCCATCTCAAACCCACAAGAAACGCCGGACAAAAAAAGAAGCAAAAGAAAGCCCCTTCGGCTGGCTGCATTGTTTTCACGCATTATCCGGTGAATGACTGAACGCCAAAAGTCGAAAAAAAATAAAAATAAAATTACAGATTCTTCTCTGTGACCTGCTGGCTAAATATAGCATTCTGGCTCCGGCCGGCAACAAGCCAACTCACATATGCTGATTTTTTCTTCCATTTAACTTTTCTCCTGCTCATTTGTTTGTCTTGATTACTGTTTCCATTCACCACCGACCGTGCGATTGTTTGTCCGCTTTTTTTTTTTTTTTTTTTTCCCGTTTCCTCTGACGTTACTGCTACATGTTCACACATTGTTCCTCATTGCGGAGGCTGCTAAGCCATATGTAAATAATTATTTGTGCCCCTGCTTTATATAATTTCAGTTTTCTGGTGCCAGCCACTTGTTCATTTGCATTTCTAAGCCCACAATCCTGACAAAGTCTTAGCATTATCTCGCCATTGTTCTCGCTATTATCTTCCATCTCAACTGCCATTTTTATTGTGGGTGTGAATAAGTTTTTCAGCATTTCCTGCTGTCTCCGATCGCTTCGTAAGCTAAAATAAAAGCTTGATTTATTTCTACTTTATTCATTTTCATTTATTTTCACGTAT
>ERZ746981.431-NODE-431-length-12815-cov-34.157168_pt1 | contig 12815 bp, 12 predicted proteins | sample MGYA00374948_ERZ746981 | MGnify/ENA primary metagenome ERZ746981 (study PRJEB28757, sample SAMN06711160) | food metagenome | host: microorganism | place: China:Harbin | collected 2017-01-30 | study: EMG produced TPA metagenomics assembly of the Analysis of...
TCTCTTAAATCGCTCATGCTTCATAGCTGAACCAGACCAGAAGTATTCAGCAAGGCGTCAGTCGCCGGGAGCTTACGGGAGCGCTTCTGTGCATCACACCTCTCTGGAAGATCAGGCGCGCACTCTTCAAGCCACTGGCGCTTACCGGGTTTTACGCCGTATCGCACCGCTTCCGCTTAATACACAGGAGTCCCGTGATCAGACCCGCGTAGGCATCTTTCTGGATCTGGAAACCACCGGCCTCGACCCCATCCGTGATGAGATCATTGAATTCGGGATGGTGCCCTTCGTCTATACTCTGGACGGGCGCATCCTCGGCACCTTACCGGCCTTCAGTCGTCTGAGAGAGCCGTCTCAACCCATTCCTCCAGAGATTACCGCCCTCACCGGCATCACACAGGAGATGGTTGCAGGTAAAGCCATAACCCCTGAAGAGATCGCCCGGTTCGTCGCACAGGCCGCACTCATCGTGGCCCATAACGCCCGCTTTGACAGGCCGTTTGCCGAACGTTTCTGGGAGGGATTTTCGACACGGCCCTGGGCCTGTTCCATGGAGGATGTACCCTGGCAGGCTGAAGGCTTTGACGGGCGCAGCCTTGGCTATCTGGTCATGCAGGCCGGGTGGTTTTTTAACGGACACAGAGCCGCCGATGATTGTCTGGCCGGCGTCACCCTGCTCAGCACTTGCCTGCCCAAAACACAGACCCCGGCCCTCTCCGCCTTACTTCAGGAAGCACGGCAACCCCGCTGGCAGATCTGGGCAGAGAATGCACCCTTTGACCTCAAAGATAAACTCAAGGCCCGTGGCTATCGATGGAACGATGGGACAGATGGACGCCCCAAAGCATGGTTTATAGAAGTGCCACAGGTGCAAAAGGAAGAGGAACTACATTTCCTGAAGACCGAAATCTACCTTCATGAGGTCTCCCCGCTGACCCGTGAAGTCACCGCATGGGATCGTTTTTCCATCCGTGCCTGAAGCAGGCTTTCTATCATCCTGCCCCTACAACAATGTCAGGTCAGATTTCTACCCGACCCGATACCAGCCATTTCTTTCCGCTTTAACCGTCGGTCTGCTAAATGAATTTAAAATGGACCGGCGGAAATCGCCTCATGTCGGACATGCAAGACGCTTGATCGACTTGCCGAAAGCGGACCTGACCATTGCATGCATCTGTCGCCACTTTGGGTCGAAAGGAGTCGGCCGCATGCGATCGGCCAGCGGGCTTTGACGACCGTTTATCCAGCCAGCCAGAGACTAAGCAGCTTATGCCCGCTTCCCGAAGTTCCCTATCGTTCCAGCATAGCTGCACGTCGGAGTAGAAACTGCTATCATCGGAGTAGAAGCTGCTATCAAAGGATGGCAAAAACAGCCGGAAGCGAAATGGGACTGTACAAAGAGTGGTGCGACCATGATGGAGAGAACAAAGGCCGCAAGTGCTATCTGCTCCTAAGGGAAAAAGACACGGGTCGTCGTGCCATTCTGGCTAATCTCGTCAAAACGGTTCGCAGTCACTACGATCGTCTCGACCGTATCGCCGAGGATGTTGATCAACTTGGCTTCACCACTGCGGCGGCAATCTTGCGCGAGCGTCTCCCCACCAAGGCACGATCACGCGCCGGAGATCTCGGAGAAATTCTCGCGTCCGAGTTAGCCGAAGAAATGCTCGAGTTCAGGGTCCCGGTGCGGCGGATGCGCTTCAAGGACGGTCGTGAAGTCCCGCTTCGCGGTGACGATTTTATCGGCGTCAACTTCTGCGACGATGATGGCAGCCTATGGTTACTTAAGGGCGAGGCCAAAAGCAGAAAAACCCTAAATAAAACGACTATTACCGAGGCGCGTGCCGCGTTGAACGCTGATCATGGCCGCTGTACGCCGATCTCGCTGCTGTTCGTCGCCGACCAGATGATGGCCAGTAACGACGAAGACGAGGCGGCGCTGGGGCGGCTGATACGCAACGAGGTCGGTCGCAAGACGCTGTCTAAGGAGCGCATCGACCACGCGCTCTTCACGCTGTCAGGCAACGGCCCCATCGCAGCGCTTCAGGCCGACTATGACGCTGTCGACAAAGGGCGCCACCACACCATCATCAATCTTCACGTCGCGGATTACAGCGAGTTCTTAGATTTGGTCTACGAAAGGGCATCCGATCTTGGAGACGTCTGACGAGCTGACTTCGTTTCTTCGCGAGATGGTGCAACCGGATACGTGGGGACGCCTGATCGATCGCGGGTCTGCGTGGTCACTGATGCGTCGAGATGGCCTACTACCAGACGGCGCTCCTGCCTTTGGTCCCACGATCGAGACCGACCTCGCCGAGTACGGTTTCTCAGTGCTGCGGGCGTCACTGGCACTTCGTGAGCAGGGTGGTGAGATGAGCACAGCCCTTGCCGGGTTCGAGCGAGCAGCCAACGCTTTTGAAGCGCTTGTGCGCAATGGCGACCTCACGCGCGCCGAGCGCGGGCACTACCGGGCCATCGCGGCAGCGGCCTACCATCTCGCCAGCTATTCGGCAATTGCCTACTCGCTCTTCGCCGATACAGCGCAGAACCTGAATACCTCGCCTGCTGAAGACGCGATTGCTCTGTTGATCCTACGCGATCTCGCCTCGATGAGACGCATGGTAGAGATTTGGTTGCGTAACGAGGAACATAGTGACGCCGCGATCACGGCGGGGCTCACCGAAGGCACGCTCGATGACGACGATGCCATCCAGCTGATCTTGAATACCAGCGTGTGCCGCGCCTTGGCGCTTTTCGACTTTGCTCTGCAAACCGGCGATGAAGCGCTCGTCGATCAAGCGGGCGCTATCCTTGCACAGGCGCAGGATCTCGCGACCCAAGCCGCGTTCGTTCCGCTGTGGTGGATCATCCGCATCCTTCGCAACCTCATCGCCGACCTTTGGCAGCACTCGCTGCACCGGGCACTTCCGCCGAATCCGCCCGTCGGCGGTGAAGAGAACTATACGGACTTCAGGCGATTGTTCATCGCCAGCCTCTACGGGCGCCGTATCGCTGAGGTGGAGCTATGGCCTTCTCAGCGCGAAGCTGCCACGCGCTCAACTGACTTGACCGACGACCTCGTTGTCGCGTTGCCGACGAGCGCCGGCAAGACGCGAGTGGCCGAGATCGCCGCGCTCATGACGCTTTCAGTCGGCAAGCGGGTCTTGATCGTCACGCCTCTCCGCGCGCTGTCGGCGCAGACCGAACGCTCGTTCCGACGGACCTTCGCGCCATTGGGTCAGGCGGTGTCCTCGCTCTACGGCGCGAGCGGTGTCTCGGAGGGCGACGAGGACGCGCTAAGGACCCGTCCGATCGTCATTGCCACGCCAGAGAAACTCGACTTTGCCTTGCGGAGCGATCCCACGATCATCAATGACGTCGGGCTTATCGTTCTTGACGAAGGACATCTGATTGGCCCTTCTGAACGCGAGATCCGGTACGAAATTCTCGTGCAGCGCCTGCTACGCCGCTCTGATGCCAGCGACCGCCGGATCGTCTGCTTATCGGCGATCCTGCCCGACGGTGATGCGCTCGAAGACCTCACGGCATGGATGCGCAGTGACGCCCCCGGCGAACCGGTCCGCTCAAAATGGCGCCCAACGCGGCAACGGTTCGGCTCGGTGGTCTGGCAGGGTAACGCGGCTCGTCTCAGTTTTGACCTTACCGCTAACGGTCCCTTCATTGCCAAGTTTGTCGAAAGCATGTCGCCGCGCGGGAGGGATAGAAAATCCTATCCGCGCGAGACGAAGGATCTCACGCTGTTCGCTGCCTGGCGCTTCGCCGCGCAAAACAAGCGAACGCTCATTTTCAGCACCCAGGCCAACTGGGTGGAAGGCTATGGAATATGCGCCGTCGACCTCGTGCGACGGGGTTACCTGGAGAGCCTGATCGAAGACCCAACACCGCTAGCCCGCGCACTCGAGGTCGGTCGTGAATGGCTCGGCGCCGATCATCCGGCGGTGAAGGCGATGTCAATCGGAGTTGCCATTCACCACGGCAAGCTGCCGCAGCCCTTCTTGCGCGAAATGGAGTTACTGCTCAGCAACGGCGTCCTCAAGGTAATCGTGGCGTCGCCGACGCTATCCCAAGGTCTGAACCTCAACGCGGCCGTTCTTCTTGTTCCTTATCTCGTGCGGGCGGGAGAGGACATCACGGGAGAAGAGTTCGCGAACGTCGCCGGCCGCGCCGGCCGTGCCTTTGTGGATGTTGAGGGACTGATCGCGCATGTGATCTTCGACAACGCCGACTATCGATTACATAAATGGCGGCAGCTCGTCGCTTCGGCAAGATCGCGCGATCTCCAGAGCGGGCTATTTCAGATCATTAACGAGGTCATGCGACGGCTCGCCACCGCCGGGCGCCTCGAGGATAATGATGCATTGGAATATCTCGCCAATGCCCGTGAAGCATGGTCGATTGACGACGATGAGGGCGGCGCGGACGACCAGAATGCGGACAACAGCTTCACCGCGCTGGTTGAAAAGCTCGACGCGACCGTGTTCGGATTGATCGAAGCGCTCGACTCAGACGCAGATGACTTACCTCGCCTGCTTGACGAAGCCCTCAATGGCTCGCTTTGGGCGCGCAAGATCGCCCGCTCTGTCGATGAACTCGCTGAAGGACACCGCGCCGTCCTAAACGCACGCGCGCAGCTTATCTGGAGGCACACGACCCCGGCGCTCCGGCGCGGGCATTTCGCTATGGGCGTCGGCCTCGATTCCGGGCTCGCGATTGATGCGATGGCAGATCAGCTGGCCAATCTGATCGACCAGGCGGACGCAGCCGCGCTCGTAGGTGATGCCGAGAAACTCGGCGATGCGCTCGTCGGCGCTGCGGCGCGGCTCCTCACCATACGGCCCTTCTTACCTGATGGCGGGCTCGACGCAGGATGGGAGGACACGCTTCGCGCCTGGGTGTCCGGGGCCGGCGTCGACATGATTGGTCCGGAGAGAATGAAGCTCGTCGAGGACGCGTTCACCTATCGATTGGTCTGGGGCCTCGAAGCCATTCGAACCCGGCGAATGGCCGCGGGCTGGAAACCCGACGTGACCGCCGGCGGCGGAGCCGCTGCTACGGAGACGGGCGTGTCGAGCCTCATGATGGCAATGCTAATCCGCGCCGGCCTTCCCTCGCGTAAGGCTGCCATCACTGCGGTCGAGAGTACCCAACCGGCTTTCTCCGATTCAGCAGGATTGCGGGCTTGGCTCATCAGCGACGACATCGAAATTCGCTCCGCCGAGCCAGGCTGGCCCACTGCGGAAACGGCAGCACTGTGGCGACGTTTCCGAGACGAGGTTACCGGCGCAAGCGCGCCAACCTGGAAGACGCGTTCCTACATTCGGGCGATCGATCTCATGCCGGGGCAGACGCGCCCGGTCAACGGCGACTATCGGGTTGAACTTGACGTGGCCACCCATCGTGCCTGGATCGTGTCTCCCGACTTCCGCCGCGTAGCACCGCTCCGCCAGACAATTAAGGACCCTCACCCGGCGCTGTATCGCGCTCGATTTATGGAGGGTGATCAACGCGCTCATATCGAGCGGCTCGGTCCAGGACGTCCAGAATGGAATGTCGCCTGACAGCGGGTTGGAACGCGTAGCGGTCTTGGACATCAGCGCCGATCCAAATCCTGCCCGACTACGGACCGCAGTAACTCCACCAGTTCAATGGGGTTCGACAACGCAGACGCCGACCTAATCAGATTATTATAATTCACCAAAAGTGCTGCATTGCGCCGAGGGTTTAGTAATAGAACATCTGACCAGATGACAGTGTCGTTCTCGATGGTTTGCGCGTATCGAAGGAGCCAATACATTAAAACTTGCCGGAAGTCAGCTGCCCCAAAGTTGCGTTCAATGTGCTTGACCTCAATGAGCGTCGAGCCAATCGCGAAGTCCCCGTTGCCCGATGCCACCCAACCGAGGCCTGGAATGAGGGGAGCATGCTCCAAAATGGTAGATGGATGCTGGGCCTGAATGCTCTTCAACATCGCCACTAGATTGCAAGCGGCATGGTCAGCAACCAAGATATCATCGGATTCAAGCTTTTCAGGAATACGTGCATCGAAATGACGACGCTGCCGCTTCGACGCAACTGCTAGACATTCATCCCACGACGCGACTGCTCCGTCCCGCAACTCGCTTTCAGCGCGCGCCATTGACAGTTCGAACATCATCGCCTTTTGGAGCCGACTTTTATCGATCATCTCGTCGGGAACCGGACTAATATCAGGGAAGGCAAACATCGTTGCGTTCAAGGAGTTGACGAGGCCGCCAGTTAGTCGTGGAAACAAAATGTCGAGAACGCCCGGAATGTCGCGCGCAACGGTTCTCGGGTCGCAGCTGGGCAATCTCTTAAACGACATGCTTAACCCAGTCTTCATAACAGGCCGCAAAGCTGCTCGACGAGTCCGTCTCAATTCCGAGCCGCCACGCCTGTGCAAGCGAACCGCGCAATTGGTCTCTTGTCTTTTGCCCTTCATCACCAAATGCCCCAGCAGCCAGCCACAGCATTCTTTGCTCATCGGCACCCAAATTTTGCCATTGGTTACGTAGACGCGTGAAGTTTGAGCGGTCTGGCCAATGCCTCCAGCAGTCGATACAGGCGCGACGGACAGAAAAGGAGGCTGTCGAATCATAGGTTTTTCGGACGAATGTTCCACGAACATCAGTTCTAACGAAGCGGATTGCTCGTAAAAAATGCAACATATTGGCTTCAGGAATGAGCAAGTGCCCACTGGCGGCTGGGATCTGATCAAGCAAATCATCGAGCTCGCCGAAAATTGATGCAAACTGATCATTTGACCGAACGGCATATACACCGCGCATGATTTTCGACCACGATGCACGGAACGAGTCTAGGTTATTCGGGTTGAGAAGCGTCGCGCATAGTTGGACCGCCACATCTGGCTCTTGAAACTTAAGCGCACGACCAATTTGTGCGAGCACGAAGCTGTCAGGTTGGGATTTCTCCCGCTCGAGTTCAAGCAAAAAGGAGATGTCGATTTTCTCGAATGATTGTTTTAGTTTTTCATATTCGGCGCTCGCATTGTCCGAATATGGATCGAAGTGGAGGTCAAGTTCTCTTAATGCGAGGCTCGAATCTTCGGTCTCTCCCAACTGTGCTGAAATAAAGTCTCTATAATGTTTGGCACTCAGAAAAGTCGTTTTGCTACGATTGAGCGACAAACCGTAATCAGCCAACGCATGCGACAATGCCGAAAGTGCTTTGTAAGCCTCCTGTTGCGAACGACAAATCAGAGTGTAGTCGTCAACATAACGGTGCCAGATGAGCCCGGCATCGGTTAGTGATCGATCGATCGGCGTCATCATTACTTCAGCCAGGACGCGCGCACATTGTCCACCGACCGGAAGACCGAAAGATCGGCCTGCCGCAAGCTTGCTTAGAATACGGTCAATCTGCATCGCCAAGGTTGATCCCGGCGCAAGATCTTTGATGACATTTTCAAGCCGGTGATGGTATATATGCTCGTAGAAGCTTGCAATATCGGTCTGGATTACGACAGCACCTTCCGCCTCTAGGTCAGACTCATTTAAGGTCGCAAGTTTATAGGCACGCCAAGATCGGGCTCGGTCAAAAAAGCCTGGCCCATGTGAAGCAAGCCGATATGAGTGTGCACGCGCGCTTCGATGCGCCTCATTTGCTTCTGCAATAGCTAGGCCTAAGCCATTAAGATAGAGGTTCCAGAAGGGATGGATCTTGGTAGTGAGACGGAAGCCATGCGGTCCAGACGGAACAAGGAGCCGTTCCGATACGATTACGAGGCCATTCATGAAGGCGGCCGGCTTCCCAACGTTACCGGTATCAATGCTTTGAAATAAGGCAAAGCACAGCCCAGCAAGATCCATTGCTTTGTCTTTGATGAAGCCATCGTCCAGATCGTAAGGTAATGTATCGTTATCGCCACTATGACCAATTTCAAGCGCTGCCCGAAAAAAATGATCTTTTTCAATATTGACCATTTTTGTCCTCTTTATGTGCTTTTTACCAAATAAATTTGCTAATCTCAGTCTGACATCTATTTGTCGCTTATGAATTTCCCTGTCTAGTGGCTTAAAGCCAGATTGAATGTAAGGTGGGTTTCTGCATCGCAATGCTCCTTATTCAGATCGAATGTTTTAGAGGCAATGGTAGTTTTCAAAAATTCAGTATTGACCTGCCTCGTAATGCCTGGAGACGTCGATTTTCGAACGTGCCCACCCGAAAGCTGACAGTCAGCTCTCCCCCCATAGCCGACAATATATCCATCCGCATATAAGTCATGAAGCCGGGCTATCAGGACATACCTAGAGCCAGTGGACATTTATTGATCCAATGTTCAAATTGAACGTGTCGTTTTCATCCTGCGTCTAATGTTCAGAACCGTTGCCGGCGAGACACCAACCCTACTGGCGATCTCACGGAGCGTCATTTTCTGGCTTTCAGAGGATCTCAGGATAGCCTCAACCGCTCCCCTTCGCTCTGTGGCCGTGCTCTGTCCGCCATTTTTGGAGCCTGTCGCCTGAGCCTGATCAGGAGCCCTGTCTGCCGTTGACTGCCTGATGTGCGTTTTCAGGTCTTCGGTCTCAATCACGCACTCCTGCCGGATAGCCTCCAGATCACGCAGGATCGCTTCCAGCCCTGTGGCACCAGATAGCTGCTGGCCTTTCCCAGCGGCCATCTGGAAACTCACACGCTTCATCAGATCTTCGATGTTTGTGAGCACCAGTTCAAATTGAACAAGATCAGCCAGAATCTTCATACGCTGCAAAACAGGCTCTGGCATGACATCCTCGTGCTGACTGGCCTGCCTGTAGGCACGCCTTACAAACTGTCGGTCATCGCGAAGCGTGGTCCACCGCTTCAGTTCCGCAAGAGCTTCGTCCATTGTCTTCGGTAATGGAAGAGCGGTCCGCAACGCCACCAGCGCACCTGGTGACCAATCATATCCTGCGCGCCATCCCGGCAAGGCATGGCTCTGCACAGCGTCGACAAGAATACTCTCGTCAGGCATCACGCAGAACAACCTTCCCTCATATCGTCCAGTAATCTCATCAGCCTGATCTCGCAGCGCCTGACGGTGTGCCTTAAGTGCTGCCTTCCTGGCTGAGGCCTGTTCCGCCTCCCGCCTCCGGGCCTCCCTTTCGCGTTGTTGGCGCTCGCGGATTTCGCGGGCCTTATAGACATCCCCTCCTGCCAGCAGCACCGGAATATCATCCAGAACATAACCATATCGCTCGGCAATGACGCGCGCCCGTTCTCTTGCCGCCGCACACTCCCCGGCTGAACCACCACGCTCTACAAGCGCCCAGACTTTTCGCAGCCTTTCAACATCGGGCATCATGATGACAGAGCCCCCCTGTTCACATTGAACATGAGCGCCACGTTCAATATGAACAGGCCCGCGTCTATGGCGCTTTGCAAGGATAAAGGACGGCCGTTTCCACAAGGAGCGCCGCAGAGCCTGACCGCCTGATGCTGTGCGAAACACACAAGCCCGTGATACCCACAGACCGTCAGGTTTCTGAAACCCGTTCGGACAGGCTTCGTTCCAGAAGAGGTAAGAGTCACAAACGGTGGTTTCCGGGTCGCCGTCAAGCGCCCATCTTTGTCGTTCATCATGACATACCCAAAATGCGGCTTTTTGATGAGTCCGTGGCCGCTGTCAGACGCTGGATGGTGGAGACAGACACCCCCATGACCTGTGCAATCTGACCATTGCTCTGCCCGGTCGCTGCCAGCATCCTGACATGTGATTTCTGGACTGCCGTCAGCTTGGGTTTACGTCCTAACCTCACCCCGGCCTCGCGGGCAGCCGCCAGACCAGCAATGGTTCTTTCCCTGATAATCTCCCTCTCAAACTCCGAAAACCCGGCAAGAATGGTCAGGAACAGCCGCCCGTTCGGGGTATCCGTTTCAACGCCAATATTGATAATCCTCAGCTTGATATCCCGCTCATTCAGTATCCGGATCAGGCCGATCACATCCACCGTATCCCGGCCAAGGCGATCCAGTCTGGCAGCAATCAGACAGTCTCCTGACCTGAGGCTTCTCAGAAGGGTAGAAAGACCAGGACGCTGCAGGGCGGGCACGCCACCTGAGATAACGTCCTGCGTAATCTGTCCGTCAGCAAGGCCTTCCTGCCGCAAAGCCAGGATCTGCGGATCATTGGTCTGATGCTCTGTTGACACCCTGACATACCCATAACGTCGCATGACCCATAAACCCCCTTTTTGATCCGGAATTTCTCACATCTTCGGCACGACCTGAGAGATGTTCAGAAACCACGAATTCTGCTCACACCAGTCAGTGTAGTGTGGCGCGAGACAGATTTCATATTTCCGGAACCTGACATGCCACTTTGAGATATTTGATAAAGGTCGGAAAACCATGAGCCACGATCACAAAGGATTTCGTCGATCCTGCTTCTCTATTGCAGCCCTGTCCCTTTTGACTGTGGGTGACATGGCTTTGACTTCCGCATGGGCAGACTCACCACGCGAAGATCAGACACGTTACGGCCTGGCCTCGGGAACCGGTCCTCTCAATACCCTGCTCATCAACGGACGCCCCACGACCCCGGGAATTGCAGGAAACAGTGCTCTTTTCGTGAGAAAAATCGCGGAAGTCGGCAAGACGGACGTCCTTCTTTTAACGTCCGTTGGCGGACAGGCATGCGATGCCCAATATGCGATCGTTCAGATCACACAGCAGGGAATCAAACCACCCACCACCTTCTTCGGCAATTGCGCAAGTGCCAGGCCGACGATCTCAGGCAGCAGGATCACCATGACGTTTCCCCAGATCATCGGGCGATACGTCAATACCCCGGCGGAAACAGACACATACGATCTGGCCACCGGAACACTGACAAAGAACGGCAAAAGCATCCCCGCCACCTGCAGGCTGGAAAACGGCGTCTGTCAGGGATGACCGACTTTTGTCCTGCAGACAACCTGAGCACACCCCAACTGAAATCCGTTGAGAGAACCATGAACACACAGTCCAGAATCACTGTCTCCCGAATTGCCGCTCCTTTATTCGGGCTTATCGCTCTGCTTCCTTTGGCAGGCTGCGGTGAGAGTGGCCCTTCCAAGGCAGAAATTCAGAGCATTATTTCCCAGAATTATGCTGATGCCGCTGAAGGCAACAGGTCATTTGGAGACATTCTTGATCACCGTCACCCGGCACCCCCGGTCGTACAGGTCACTGAACTGACCTGTCAGGCGCGGGGCACCTATGAGGTGCACGGAGAAAAGCTGCCAATCTTCCGCTGCGACGTCACGTTCAAGGTGGGAGAAGATCCACAGAAGCAGAAACTTGATTTCGTCAAGATCGAAGGAAAATGGAGCCAGTACGAAGAATAGGTTTTTTCATTCCGAAATTTCAAGAGGGGATATTGGACCGATGACTGTCAGAGATGTAAACCTGAAATTCAACACAACAAAGGGCTATATCGCAGTCTTTGGAGGTGCGGTTTTTATCGTCCTGTTTCTCAGCCTTATCCTTGGGCTGCAGGAAGCGCTTCCAGTCGGTTTCCTTCTCCTGCTGTTCCTGATGCTGGGAGGCGGATGGCTTGCCAGCAGGGTTGCCAGACACATTGAGGGCGATCTCCTGATCGCGTTCCCAAAGATGTATGAAGATCTGTTTGCCCATCGCCCCGTCCAGATCAACTATCAGCTTGATCTGGAGGGTTACCTCACAGCCATCTGTTACGATGGCGCGTTTCTCTACATCATTGAGAAAAACAGGATGGTCACATTGAAATGGAGTGATGTCCGCCAATGGGAATGGGCCATTATCACGCCACAAAAGCAGATCACGACCGGGAACTCCCCTGGCACCGCCTTTCAGGGATTTGTGAATGATTCATTCGCCAATGTGGCTCCGACCGTCAAAGCCATCAAAAACAGCGGCATACGGTTGACCATCAAAAACCTCAATCATCCGCAATGGTTCTACAACACTGGCAGGAAGAAGGATGCCGAGGCCGTCTGCCGCAAATGGGAAGAAATCTTCCATCAGTTTGATGATGGCACACTCACGATTGCACGCTGAACATCCGATAAGACACTGAAGAGGCAGGATCATGGGACCGGAAGAACTCTCGCTCATCATGAGTCCCCAGTTCATCAATGCAACGTTTCGCGCAGGTGAGGACTGGTATAACAACCTGCGGGAACGTGCCGAGGAAGCTGAGGCCTTTGCCCGTCATCGTAATGCCTTCGAAGCCGCCAACGCCAGACTGGTTGTCGTAAACCGGCAGCTTGTCGATCAATCGCAGCGCCAGAACGCAGAGTGGAAACGCCATGCCGAAAACATTGTCGCTCAGTTCAAGGAACGGGTCGCCCATGATGAGCGCGCATATGCCGAATTAAACGCCTCTTATTCCGCTTTGGCGGCTGACCGTCAGGCCAGAATGAACGAACTGAGTGCCATGACGGCAGTCTCCACCGGCAAAGACACCACCATCTCAAAGCTGCAGTCTGAACTGGCAGCACTGCGCGCCTCCCTGAATGCACTGCACGAAGCCCTTGATCAGGACCGTCAGAGTATAACGACGCTTGGGAAGGAGAATAAGAGCCTTCAGGTGGCGTTACAGGATGCCCGGCAAGAAAGTGATCGACTGTCCGGGCACAACCAATCTCTCCTTGCCGCTCTGCGGGATGCCGATCATGACTACGGCACGCTAAAGTCGGAGCTGGAACTGTCTCAAGGTAGACTGGAATACGCTCAGGGTAAGCTCCCGGCGACTGACGCCTTGCTGAATATTTCTGGTCTGGTTCAGCTATGAAGCATGAACGATTTAAGAG
>ERZ746981.432-NODE-432-length-12660-cov-28.249384_pt1 | contig 12660 bp, 13 predicted proteins | sample MGYA00374948_ERZ746981 | MGnify/ENA primary metagenome ERZ746981 (study PRJEB28757, sample SAMN06711160) | food metagenome | host: microorganism | place: China:Harbin | collected 2017-01-30 | study: EMG produced TPA metagenomics assembly of the Analysis of...
TTGTCATCCCATCAACCCAAAGCCATAAAAAACGGGAACTCTCCTTTTGAGTGGATACAAAAAAAGGGGCACGTCACGGCGTTTCAGGATATCTTCGCGTTCCTGCTCCAATGCATGCGCAGTCTTTGTTGAATGTCCAGCCCTGTTGCCGAAGCCGTCGGCTAAGCATGCTGCAGCCAATCCCTACAGACTGCTCTTCCTTCAGATGCATCACCATCTCGATGAGCGTGCCATCACCGTCTCCATCAATGGAAATGGTGAATCACACTCCACGCGCCGTGTCATCCTTCACGATTCATAATTCAGTGAACGTGTTCTAACTATTTCTGTACCAAGCAAGAAAGCGGTTAACCTTTTTAATAAAACGCCTAAACAGAGCTGTTCTGCGATCATGCGCCCAAAACATTCTATTATTTGATATTTTTGTTTGTTTTAAAAAAACTTTATCAATATTATTTTGTGGATCTTCTATAATTTCATCCAAAATAGCCTGTGACATACATTCGATCCGTGTATGCTTGCTCATTTTCCTTACAATATGCTGATATTTTTTTATATAAGCATTCATATCTCTTAAATTGGCTACAATGAAATTATCTGCCATAATGTACAAAGACTCTTTCACGAATTTTGTATCATTATGATAATCAAGTTTTAAATGCGGAAATGATTTTTTGAAATAAGGAAAATGGATATACTGTTCACAAGCCAGCCTGATAAGAAATCTCTTTTCCAGTAGGTTTGTATTTTTTAAAAAATTATTGCTCTGATAGTAAACACCGTCTGAAAAAGATATTTTACTTACACATTCCCATAAATCTTTTATGTCTTTGCTTAACCCAAAATGGAACCAGTCACTATAATGGAACGGCATTTTATATAGTGTTATGGGGTTTATCGTAAAAGTTTCTGATATAAGAACTTTTTGAGAGAAAACTCCATATTTCCCTCGTGGTCTAAATAGATTATTTTTATATATTTCTATAAATTTTTTACTTGTGAAGCATAAGTCACTTCTAATTCGAAGCGTGTATTTCCTGGAAACGCATTCCAGACCTTTCCTTGCAGACTCTATCTGTAGGTTTATATTATTTAAAGAATTGGTATCATTTTTTATTGGTGGGAGTGGTATTTCATCACGAGATTTTACAATGATATCCGCACAATCAAACAAAACTTTTAGAGAATTTATTTTAATTGTATCAAATTCAGCGACCGTCGTTACAAAATCATCTGGGAACAATCCAGAAATATGGTTACCAGATTTCAGAAAATCACATGATGAAACTGAAAATATAATTTCTGCCTGCGAAAATAGCTGGCGCCAATGACGGCAGATCAAAGCACAGTCATTGAGGTTCGTCTTTAATAAAGGCCCCTGCATGACGATGGAAAGCTGTGCTCCATCCTCAGCAAGGCCCTCTAGCTCTTTAATAATAAATTCGGCAGACAAAAAAATCTCCAGACTCAAATATTAACGCATGTATTAAATTAACAAGCGTAGTCCATTCAGTTTGAAGCGAAGATGCTAGCTAATTTTTCGCCACCATCTGCAATCAGAGCTTCATATTCCGCAGGCACGCCACAGAATATAACGTCTTCCTTAGGAACAACGGTATATCCGATTTCTTTCCCAGCTTTGATCAGATGGTTATAGATCGGAGCTACATACAGTTCGTTCTTGCTTGGATTTTTCCGCTCTTCGTTCAAGGCCCAACGGAAAGCATCAACCTGGGCAAACTGATAAAGCCCTGTGCAGCAAAAGCGCGAAATCGGCTCTTTTTCAGTAGTGCGGATAACGCGATTCTGATCGCTGCCATCGGGTTCGACAAACGACCAGTTATCGCCTTCGCCTACGAAGGTTTCCAGATAACCATCTTTCTGGTGAAGCTGCGCGGGAAACGTAAAACCAGGGCGAAAAGTATCTATGTTAAAAATAGTCATGCCGTTGGGGCCAGCATCCGTGATACCATCAATGCCACGTTCAACCGTTTCCGCCTGCCCTGCCGTCATTTCATCAAGGATAACGAGGCGTGCATTGGTCACTCCAAGGGCATCCAGACGCTGACGAACAAAATCTGGCGTATCAAAATCCCGGCGCATGACAAAAGTAAGGGTATCGTCCTGAGCGGCCTTAATGAATCCCATCACGGAATAATCAAAACAGGTATGCTTGCTAAGCGGTAGCATATACTTGGGCTTGGCATATCCGGCTTCACGAAAACGACGGCTCATCCCGACCATAGGAAAAATAATCACGCGCTTGTCTCCATCATCTCTTTCAGTCTGAATGCGTTGGCGAGTATCGCTTTCTGGCGCTTCTTGTTGGTTGTATGGAGTGGCAGCATGCTCAGGAACAGCAACGCTGTCATCGCGATGGCCGAACGGTCCATGCAGGCATATTTTCCCACACGCGTGTTTTTATAGAGATTCAACAGATGTTCGCGCGCCGGGTCTGAGCCGAAACTCAGATCCAGATTATAATCGGAAGATTGCAGATCAAACCTGTCTGCGATCAGGAAATCATAAAACCCGAATATGGAATGCCCAAGCTTGGAAATATCGTAGCGCGCATCCCCGAACATGGTAAGGGTGCCATTTGACAACATGCCCCGCGGATCTACCACGTTGACGCGGTTTGAGCGGAAATTATAGAAAATATTTCCGAAGTGGAAATCACCATGCCACATGGTGATGTCTTCCTGCGTGGTGGGCGGAATGGCCGCGATCAGTTCTTCACCAAGTGCCTGCAATGAAGGTGCAGCCTTGCCATTGTAACGCCATTCCTTTGTCAGGGAGATGTCGTTGTCCCGTGCAAAGGTTTCCAGTCGCTTACCTGTCTTTCCCTGGATCATATCGTTAAAGAAGATCGCAGGATAATTATCACCGATTTCAAAAGCCTTGGGGCGGATGGACTGCATTTTCCCAAGGAAATCCATACAGTTGCCCAGGATCAGTTCCCATGTATGGCCAGGAAGTCGCCCGAAGCAGAAGAGTTCGGATATCAGGGGAAAATATAGATATTCCAGTTCATAGCTATACGTTTCCGCAAGGCCGGCATCAATGAAATGCGGCGTATAGGGACGTAGCTTGGGAGGCAGATTCCTGAACCATTCTGCTTCCGCAAAAATTTTACGTTCGGGAGTTCCCGTTTTGACTACCGAGCAGCCATCACTCACGATGCTGTTAAAGGATCGGGCCAGCAGTTCACGGCAACGGGACTGATGGTAGGTATAAAGATGGCCGAAATCCAGCCACGTTATGTCGTATATGGGTTCAAGCGTATTTTCCTGGGCATATTCATTCAGAACTTCAATGAAGCTCCGCTTATGCACCAGGTTCGACTGGACAAGCCCCTTGAACGCATCGCCGTTATGGAAATTGAAGAAGCCAGCAACGATATCAGTGGTCCGTTCGCTGTCGCGCTGATACTCGTAGAAAACGCACTGACCATCTTTAACTTCAAACTCGCTCCACCGAGCAAGATGATGGGTACCGCCAGCGGCAAAGCCATTTTGCGGCCAAGGCGACGCGCTTTCGATCAGCGTATCGCCAAATAGAACATATACAGAACTACCCTTCTCTACAGAAGCAAGTCCCTGCGACAGACTTTCCAAGATGGACGCCGTCGGCGGAACCCGTTCAATATGGATATTGGCAGCTTCAATACGCTCCATATCATAATGCGGCAGAGGATAATTATCAGGCAGCACAATAATGGGCTGTGCATTCAGTGCGGCTGCCTGCTTCAACTGGTCTTCGTAAAGACGACGACCGCCATTAGGAAGAAACGCAGGTGGAAGATTTCCAAATTCTGCAACCAGTTCCGGGCAGATATATGCCCCGCTCAGAATGATAAAGTAAGCGCTGCTCATTATATTTTCTCTTTATTGAGAAGTTCTGTAATCTGATCGTAGCTTAGATCACGAAACTCAGACGGACGAATCGCCTTGTCGTCCACATAAAACCCATCATTTCCACACCAGGGCTTGCCAACGACGATTGCATCATAAGGCACTTTATGCCTTTCGAGCCATTCCGTGATAATGGGCAAAGTGTTCTTTATGATGGCCGAGACATCACCATTGTATGTCCGCATATTACGGCTTGTGTGGATGGTAATATGAAATCCGTTTTTCTTATATTCACATATTTTCTTAATAACATCTGGAATGGGGGCGGCTTGGCTATATTTTAAAGCAGGATCTTCGACCTGATCTTCATTTTCATACGGTGTGCAAATCGTATAATCCAAGTCAATTACAAGATTCTTCATCTTATCTCCTGCCAACCCTACGTAACGCGCTATATGATGTAGTCGCCCATTATATCATCTCCATTCTGTTTGGAAATGTTATTGGTATTTTAGTGCCAAGCTGATGACGGCCAGCTTCATAAAACAGATAGAAAACCTATGGAACAAGCGCATTCTGGCGATATCCCGACTACACGTAGAGCGTTCGAATGGCAGACAATGCAGCGATTGTAAGCTGCGCACATGACATCCAGTCGAATACCGAAGACAATCTAAGGATAATTCTTGATCTTAAATCTGGCGGAAGCATGGCAATCGCATTGCACCTACTGGAACCAGCATAGCACGCGTCGTTCCTTACGGAACGCTGGCAGATTTGGAGAAAATTAAGTGCAAAAATTGCAGGACCTTATCCTGCATAGTCCATCACAAAGTGATACAAGCCAACCAACCTGACGTCGGGCAGGCGCTTATTACGAAAATTACGCAACGGCTTTCTGTGGACGTGACTGTTTTTTCTGAAACTGCACTACGCGCCCTCGTTCATAATGGATTTCGCGCCAACGCCTTCAGTCGTTAGACCCAGAACAGCTTCACAGTTCTCAAATCGAGGTCCTGTTTATAAGACGTTATTTTTCTGCCCCATAATGACGGCGCATAGCCGCCATTACGTTTCCGATTACCAATCCCTGAGGGCATCGATGAGCTAACCATCTGATCGACCTGCCTGCTCGGCAGGGAGACCCTGTCTTCCATCCAGACATTTTTTGGGGCCGGACGCCCATGCACGCACTTCCATGGCAAGCGGGCTGTCCATGCAGCACAGCCGCCCACAAAAAAATAATCCGTATGTTATTTACTGAACCAAAATATAGCGCCTTATACGTATTGTTAAATAAAATCCAATTATAAGAAGCAGAAGTGTAACCCAGCAGTCATAAAATACATCATAATGCGCATGCGCATTGAGACCAAACTGCCCTTCCCGTATCATTTCTATATTATCGACACTCGGGGAAATCATCATGTACCATCGATATTTTGGTGGAAGCCAATCCACCATGGAAAAAGCCCCCGTGAATGGAAGGGAAAGATAGCTAAGAACGCTAACAGCCTTTTCAACCAGATCCGATATTTCACTCAGGGAGGCAAAAATCATGGCGATCGCTATGCACAGCAACATATGGAAACCCAAACCCAAATACAGCATTCCATAATATTGCGGTGGTTTCATAAATCCGGTAAAAATAGTGCCGAGCGTAATAATCAATCCAGCCATCACTGTGCCTGTGATCTCTAGAAAAGCACGGGCCAGAATAATTGATGCCGGCGTCACCTGACGGTGGAACAATAAACTGCCGTTAGCTTCAAAAGCCTTTACGGAATGACCTAGGCAATGCCGCCACATGGTAAGGGGAATATAGCCGGTAACCACGATGGCCGTCATGGGCAGACCATGCTCATGTGATGGACGTATTGCCGTCCACAAAATGACAACGCCCGCGCAAAATAGAACAGGTTCACCCAGGACCCATAAGAAACCAAGATTCTCTCGACCGTAACGTGTATGAATTTCACGCATCATCAATGCATAAATGACCTGTAACTGGACTCTGAAATCTTCTTTCAGCTCCTTTATTTTGTCATACATGGTCATTGACGTTCTCATCGGATATCATGCTTTCAGGACCTTATTTCTGTAGAGAGTATAGAATAAAAATGCCCGTGAAGCGAGAGGGGGCTGCTGGTCAGCAGCAGGGTATAATTCATGATAATTTTCAATGTATTATGAGGGACTAGAATACATGGATTGCCGATGTTGCAGCGTGGCATAGACGTAAAACCATGCAACATCTGTTACCCTGCGTATGCGGAGCGCACTGCATGGATGACAAGCGCAGGCTGATGATTATTTATGTGATCCGTGAGTGATTGCGGAAAAAAATACACCTTTTGCGTATCGGTCACATAGGACACTTTGCGCCCGATCCATTAGTGTCTGACCGAAAATGAGTTGAGTGATTTCATCCGGTTATGTTTCATGGGTTTGCGGGAGCCTGATGAGATCAGGATGGCCTGGACTGAAATCACCCGCGCGCAGTATCGAAGGGGCGACCTGGAATATGCAAGCGACCTTCGCGATGCGGAGTGGGCGCTGATTGCGTCGCTGATGCCCGAGAGGAAACGACTGGGGAGACCACGACGTACGGATTTGCGCCGGGTCATGGAGGCGATCCTCCATATCGTCACGACCGGCTGCCAATGGCGGCAGTTGCCCCGGCTCTTTCCGGCCTTCACGACCGTACAGGGCTATTTCTACCGTTGGATCCGCGAGGGAAGATGGGAAGCCATGAACCATATTCTCGCGATCCTATCACGTGAGCAGGACGGGCAGGACGCCACGCCTTCGGTGGGCATTATCGACAGCCAGTCGGTTAAAACCGCCGAAAATGGCGGCCCACGCGGTTATGACGCGGGCAGGAAGATCAGGGGCCGCAGGCGGCATAGGCTTCGCCATCTGATCGGTGACGGGGGATATGCTGGCGGGAAGTTGCGTGGTGCGCTGGCTGAACTCGGCCGATGGACGATCGAGATCGTCAAACGTAGCGATCGGGCCGAAGGCTTCGTCGTCCTGCCCAAACGCTGGATCGTGGAACGCAGCTTTGCATGGCCCGGACGCTGCCGCCGCCTCACGTAAGGATGTCGAGGCAACAATCTCGTCATCCCACGCGTGGTTGATGATCGCCCATATCCGCAGAGTTCTGGGGAAAATAAATCAAACCGCTTTCTGATTCAGGCTCTGAAATTTCTCTATAAAATTGTTGGCCCGCAGGAAAATATCCCTCCATATTCCGCTATCCTGCCAGATCCCCATATCGTGTTGAACCATTACCTATAGTCAGTTGAAACAGGATTTGATAAAAGGCTCCACCATTTTTTCGGTGCCTTTATATCCGTGATATGCTGGATGCATGCATGCGCCTTGCCTACCCTGATTACCGGCTTCACCATAAACCTTCATCCGCGGTGTCACATTGACCATTTTCTGTTTTCCGAAAGCTTTGGGCCCCGTTCCATCCTGCACTCGCAGAAAAAGACATCTCGCAGTCGCAGGAGGCATCCTGTTGTTACTGACGGGATGTAATTCCCTGCCTGACAGTGGTCCGACAGAAGCACAGGTCAATCACGCACAGCGCGACCCAAAAAAGAATACGGTCGGTTATGCGATCGTACAGATCAGCCCGGATCTCATCACCCTGCTTGAAAGTGAAGCTCCTCCCCAGTTCAGCAATCTGGATAGCGGGAACGTGCCGGTCCATCAAAACAGGAATGATACAATCGGGCCGGGTGATGTGCTGCAGGTTGCCATATATGAAGTTGGCAGTGCGCTGTTCAGCCCCCCTGCCATGGGTGGCATGCCGACGACGTCATCATCGTCGTCATCGACAACAACGAATAGCACGATGCCCAGCACGTCTACCCGTTCCAGCCTGCCACTGCTGAGTGTCGATGGCGCAGGAAACATTACGGTCCCCTTTGCAGGTCAGGTGCATGTAGCGGGTCTGACGACCAGTCAGGCCGTTGAGGCCATCACCGCGCAACTGAAAGGCAAATCCCAGTCGCCGCAGGTCATGGTCCGTATCGCCACCGATATCGCCAATTCGGTCATGGTTTATGGCGCTGTCCAGCATCCCAGCCGTATTTCGCTGACCCCAAACCGCGAACGGATTCTGGATGTCATCGCCCTTGCCGGGGGACAGGACCATCCCGCGCAGGCGCATGAGGATTATACCGTCCGGCTGACCCGTAACGGACGCATCGCCGAGATGCCCCTGAAAACGATAGAAATTGACCCGCAGCAGAACATCGTGGTGCAGCCGGGCGACCGTGTGCAGTTGACCTTCCAGCCCCGCAGCTTCACGGTTTTCGGCGCCAGCGGCCGGGTTACCCAGACCCAGTTCACGACCCCGACACTGACCATGGCCGAAGCTGTATCCCGCAATGGCGGCCCGATTGATTCGCGCGCCGATCCGAATGCGGTTTATGTGTTCCGCTTTGAAAATGCCGATATTCTGCGGCGGCTGGGCATGCCAGTAGACCAGAACGCAACCACTGCGCCCATCATTTACCAGTTGGATATGATGAATCCGGCCAGTTTCTTCCTGGCACAGAAATTCATGATGCGGGATCGGGATCTGATTTATATTGCCAACTCTTCGAGCAATAAATTCTATAAATTCTTTGGCCTGATTACCACCATCATCTCCCCCGGCACATCAATGGGGGGCATAGCCCGCTGATTGATGACCCTGTTCATGTAATGGTGTAGGAAAATCATCGGCAACACCATTACGATGCGCCATCTGACACCGTGGAAAAGAGATATTTCCATCTGGGGTTATCTCTTACCTTTTGCTCCCTGCCCTCCTCCCTATTCAGGATCAGCTTTCCAAAACTGACAAAAGGGGTGTCTCAGGCAAGGCAGGAAACAGGAGACGGGAAGTCACCCCCGGATCATTTTTGCCATTCCGCAATGATCAAATGCACACAATGCCAGGTGCTGGCACTGTCCTGTCGCGTATGCAACGGATCGCAATCCAGCGCATGCCCTGCTCAATCCGACCTGAAAAAACATTGGGCCGATACGGGACGGGTCTTGTTGACCGCACGTGAAATAATCCCCATCATCGTATCATGTCCCGCCCCCATCACACGCCAGCCAGCCAGTCGGGTGCGGCCCATGCGCTTGGCCCGTTTCAGGACCGGTCGGGCCGTGCCATCCCCGGCAAGGATACGACACAGGACCCTGTCCGCGCCCGTCGCGCGGGGCGGGCTTTTACCTGTGCGGCCGAACAGTGCGTGATGGATCTCATGACGGAAGACCGCGCGGGCCTGATCGCCCATAGTGCGGATGTGCTGGTCCATCTGCTGGAAATCTGGGCGGCGCAGGCCGTCAGCCCTGAGGATGTATGGATCGAGCTTGACCGCCGCACCCGCATGGGCAACCTGCTGCTGGCCCTGAACACGACGGAGCGCAAGTCAGGCCCGGCCCTTGCGCGCAAGCGTCCGTGGAAAATTCGCACCACCAAACTGCCCTGAAACCCGACTACGTGCCCACGCGGGGAAATGGCTGGCCTCCACTTTTTTGCCTATGCGCGCTGCCATGGCGGTGGCATAAGCTGGCCGCTGGCCGAATAACGGAGAACAGTGCGACAGATGACCGGGGCCATGCCCGTTATATGCCTGCCGGCACCCAGCATAATCGGCAAGCATGAACTGGATTGACATCACAGGCATCGCCATTGTCGGCCTGTCGGCAATAGTTGGTGCAGTACGTGGATTCTCGCGCGAAGTGCTGGGGCTTGCCGCCTGGGTCATGGCAACAGTACTGGCGGTAGCCTGGTATGGCGCGCTGCTACCCTATGCCGCGCAATGGATCAGTAACCACACGCTGGCCGCCATCACGTCCTTCGTCGTGCTGTTTCTGGTCCTTCTTGTTATTTTCACCACGACTGCCCATCTGTCAGGACGGGCGGTACAGGGTTCCATCCTGTCCGGGCTGGACAGTGTGCTGGGCCTGCTGTTCGGGCTGGCGCGGGGCTATATCCTTCTTGTGGTACTCTATGCCGGCATCACTGCCCTTGTACCGCAGGAGGAATGGCCCGATGTGATGCGCTCAAGCCGCATTACGCCCCTTATCGGCACCAGCATGGCCTATCTGAAGGCTTTCTCGCCCGATAACTTCCATGTGCATCTTGCGCAACCCGCCGGGACGCGGCATGACGCGCCCATCTGAACCTTTCGTCGGTACCCGCCGCCTCCGTCCGTCAAGGAAAGATCGCTGACCATGTCCCGCACCCGCCTCCATGCCGCTTCCGACAATTCCCCCACGCAGTCGGAACGCGACGATATCGCCGCCCAGTGGCGACACGATGATGACAAGCCGCATGAGGAATGCGGGGTATTTGGCGTATGGAACATCAATGATGCCTCCGCCCTGACGGCACTGGGGCTGCATGCGCTCCAGCATCGCGGGCAGGAAGCATCAGGCATCGTGTCGTATGACGGCACGCGCTTCCATACCCATAAGGGACTGGGACTGGTCGGGGACGTGTTTGGTGATTCCCGCGTCATGGCCACCCTGCCGGGTCACTGCGCGGTCGGCCATAACCGCTACGCCACTACGGGTGCCACGCTTATCCGTAACGTGCAGCCGCTGTTTGCCGATTTCGAATTCGGTGGCCTCGCGGTTGCCCATAACGGCAACCTGACCAATGCCGAAACCCTGCGCAAGGCGCTGGTGCGCCGCGGCTGCATCTTCCAGTCCACCACCGACAGCGAGGTGTTCATCCACCTCATCGCCATATCGCTCTACGCGAATGTGGTGGACCGGCTGATCGATGCGCTCAAGCAGGTGCTGGGTGCGTATTCGCTTATTGTCCTGTCGCGTGAGGCACTGATTGGCGTGCGTGACCCGCTGGGGGTACGACCGCTCATCCTTGGCCGCATCCGGGAGGAAAACGGCACGGAAGGCGCATGGGTGCTGGCAAGCGAGACCTGTGCTCTGGACATCGTGGGGGCCGAGTTCGTGCGCGACGTGGAGCCGGGCGAGATCGTCATCATCAATGATGACGGCATCCGTTCCCTCAAGCCGTTTGGCAGCAAGCAGTCGCGCTTCTGCGTGTTCGAATACATCTATTTTGCCCGGCCCGATTCCGTCATGGATGGCAAGGCCGTGTATGACACCCGCAAGCAGATCGGCGTCGAGCTGGCGCGCGAAAGCGCGGTGGACGCAGATGTGATCGTACCCGTGCCGGATTCCGGTGTCCCGTCTGCCATGGGCTTCGCCGCCGAAAGCGGTATCCCGTTCGAACTGGGCATCATCCGCAACCATTACGTGGGCCGCACCTTCATCGAACCGACCGACCAGATCCGCAATCTGGGCGTGAAGATGAAACATTCCACCAACCGCCCCGTACTGGATGGCAAGCGCGTGGTGCTGGTGGATGATTCCATCGTGCGCGGCACGACATCGCGCAAGATCGTGGACATGGTACGCGCAGCGGGCGCGAAGGAAGTGCATATGCGCATTTCGTCGCCGCCCACCACGCATTCATGTTTCTACGGGATCGACACGCCTGAACGCGGCCAGCTTCTCGCCGCACAGCACAATGTCGAGGAAATGGCCAAGCTGATCGGTGTGGACAGCCTCGCCTTCATCTCCTTCGACGGGCTGTACCGCGCGCTGGGCTACAAGGACCGCAAGGACGCGTGCAACCGTTACTGCGATGCCTGCTTTACCGGTGACTACCCGATCGAACTGGTGGATTACGAAGCCGAACACCACCCCGAACCTGCATGAACAACCAGCCCGCCAGTCCAGACCTGCACGGGCGTACCGCCCTTGTAACCGGGGCCAGCCGCGGGATCGGGCGCGCGGTTGCCGTAGCCCTCGCACAGGCGGGGGCACGCTGCATTCTGGTGGCGCGCACGCAGGGCGGGCTGGAACAGACGGATGATCTGATCCGCCAGCATGCGAAGCAGGACGCCGTCCTGCTGCCGCTGGACCTGCTGGATGGCGAACGGCTGGATACGCTTGGTCCCTCCATAGCCCTTCAGGAAGGGGGGCTGGATATTCTGGTCCACTGTGCCGGGGAACTGGGGCTGCTTTCCCCCCTGCCCCATATCCGGCCACAGGACATGGAACGCGCGCTGCATGCAGGACCGGGCGTGACATGGCGGCTTATCCGCACGCTCGCTCCCCTGCTGGAACGTTCGCAGGCGGGACGGGCGGTTTTCCTGACGGACCGCCATGCCTGCCAGCCCGCCCCGTTCTGGGGCATGGTGGCGGCAAGCCGTGCGGCACAGGACGCCATTGTCCGGACATGGGCGCAGGAACTGCCCCCGCACAGCGCCTTACGCATCAACCTGTTTGAACCCGGCATGGTCGCCACCCGCCTGCGCCGACTGGCCATGCCCGCGCTGGATATGGCCAGCCTGACCACACCGCAGGCCATCGCCCCGCAGATCATCCGCCTGTGCCTGCCCGGTCCCCAGCCGCAGGGCTGCTACGTGCAGGCGGTGCCCGAGCCGGAGTTACATGCATGAGCAAGGCAACACCCGCCACCGCCGCACTGGAAAAGGCGGGCATCGCATTTACGGTCATTGAATACAGATATGACCCTGCTGCCGGTCAGACGGGCAACCATGCCGCGGCCTCCATCGGGGAGGAACCAGCAAGGGTATTCAAGACGCTCATGGTTCTGGTGGACGGGAAACCGGCCTGCGTGGTGGTACCGGTGGCCGAGAGCATCAGCATGAAGAAGGTGGAGGGTTCGAAAAACCCTTTGGCTCCGAGCTGTTCTGTGTGATTCCATTTCTTCGGCGTTGATTGGGGATGGTGG
>ERZ746981.433-NODE-433-length-12586-cov-10.998481_pt1 | contig 12586 bp, 5 predicted proteins | sample MGYA00374948_ERZ746981 | MGnify/ENA primary metagenome ERZ746981 (study PRJEB28757, sample SAMN06711160) | food metagenome | host: microorganism | place: China:Harbin | collected 2017-01-30 | study: EMG produced TPA metagenomics assembly of the Analysis of...
ATATAGATGACGATTGGGTGCATATAATGAAATCGAGATAGATATTATTATGCGCGATTATTTCGCAGTTTTTTTATTTTTTTTTTTTTTTTCATTTGAAGTCCTCGCGGAAAACTGACATGAGTCAAGATTAAAACACAAGTGAAGTAGAACACAATTAAAATCATACGAAAACAAGCGAGTTTCCCACATTAGTATGAGATTATACAACGTAAAAGCAAAAATACTGGGAATAAGGAAGTAAATCTACGCAGAGTAGAGTGAATAAACTAACTCTTGAAGATTAGCAGAATGGAATAACTTTCTTGTTTATTTATATTGTAGAATACTTGAATAACTTATGATTGTAAAAAATGACCTTATATCCGTCAAAGATATTAGAGATCTCCATGTAAATGACATTCGACCGAAGGCAACACATTACTTTAAATAAAGTATCAACACGCCGGAATGAACATTACCCTTACTTCAAACATAACACAGAGAAGTTTACACTTCTTCCCACATATTAAAGGTCAAATTGCGATACCAAACATAAATGAATGCCTTAAGCAGTGGTCTCCTTGCCAGTGTTTAAATCGACAATCTTAGTCACTTCACCATCATTCAATGTTTGCACCTTAAGCTCAGTCTCATATCTTCTATCAGCTTCCTTTCTGATATCTGGCTTTAAAGATCTCTCAACAGTTCTTGCAGCTATAGCAAAGTACTTGTTAATACTATAAAAAAAAAGACTATAAGTTAGTATAAATAGTCTTATCAATTGAGCGGAAGAACAGTAATGTATACTTACGAGAAACCTGCCTTTTTCCAAGCAGCAACAGCAGCCATTTTGATGTATGTATAGTATCGTATGTATTTGAAAAAAAAAAACGGAAGGAGAATTTGTGTATACTAGTGCTTCCTCTGGTTGATAAAGACAAATATCAGCAAATCACCTGTAACCACCACTCAAATGAGTTGAATTCAATTTTTCCTCCTGCAATTTAGTTCGTAAACCTCGCCTCAATTCATCCTCACTTTACTTTAATTTAATTTTTTCTCCCCATCTTTTTTTCTTCTTTGCAATCTTATTGGGCGGGTAGTTCTGTAACAAATTCTCTGAGTCATCTGATAGAAATCATGTGACACAACTTCTTGCTGAAAAGTTTTTTTTTTTTGTTCGATATCTTTCCTAGAATTAGATCCCAGGACAAGACATACGTTGAATCTGAACTTCGGCAAGCAGGCAGTGAAAATCCACTTGACAACCAAATTTAGGGACATTGACTTATTGAATATGGGCTCAGTATCCAAGGATTATTACTATAAGTTGGCTTCAGAGCTGGAGTCGGAAAGAATAGCCGCTGCTGCTGGCCTGATTAAGGAACTTTCAGAGAATGATTTGGAGGATGATTGGAATTATGCGATTGATAGATTAATTAAAGGTCTTGGTTCACAAAGGGCCTCCGCAAGACTTGGATTTTCACTTTGTCTTGGTGAGGTATTGACTATTTTAATCAACGAGAAGAAAACATATACCGTTGAAAAATACATGCAAACAATTGAACAGAAACTTAACAGGGAAGCTTCTAAGGAGAAAGGTAAAAATTTAAGATCGAATCTATTTGGGCGGTTGTTTGGATATCAGTCGCTTCTTAATGCTGGTGTTCTTCAAGATAACATTGATGAAATTATTGCTGTTTACAAATCGTTATTTGACGTTGCTCTAACGAAGCCCTGGATTAGGGAGATCTGCTTTGTAACCATTTACAAACATTTGCTAAGCTTAAAGCATGACACAAAGCGTACTGCTTCTATTAAGCTTTTGGAATTACTTAAGGAAAACAATTTATTACTTTCTCGGGAGGGTGTGTTGATATATCTTGCGATTAAGCCAGAAAAGAGGTCGAAATGGACAACAGAAGCAGATATTGGTTCAGATGACAAGTCATGGAAGAATGGAGATCCCACCATAAAGGGAAATATGACTTTACTTGCGAAGGTTCTTGGTAGTTCTGAGGTTCAGATTCCAACAAAGCAACAGGATGAAAAGCGACAAAAAAAAGTTAATAGCCAGAATAGACAATCTACCTCATGGAGTTCCCATCTTCATTACATATGGACTCCCCTTTTTGAGGAGCTATTGTCACAACCTGGAGATGATGACAGTAAAAAGACCAAAAAGCACAAAAAGAATCATTCGAGGGCTCCTGTCGAGAGAATCAAATTTTCCGAGTTTTGGAAACCTGCTGTGGATGAGCAATTTTTCAAGTCTTCTGCTTCTCCAGAGAAGAAATACTTAGGCTTTGAAATTCTCTCCCTTGCCTTATCAATTCCCTATTTACTCTGTGACCAGGTTGAGGCAGTGTTTTCTCCAAATCTTCTTCGCTCACTTGTAAACCAGTCTGCAAAAGATAACAGGGTTCTTCATGCACAGGCCAAACTCACATTGAAGAAAATCGTAGATACAACGAACTCTTACGGGGAAAGAAAGATTACCGTTTTGAAGCGTTTACTGAAAGCTTCACCAAAGTTTGATCGGATTACCAAAAGTAAAACCGTGCAAAGTATCCTCAATTCATCAAATTCTGTTCAAGCACTTTCTGACACAGTTGCATTCTTGATTAACTTTGATTCAGAAGATGACAGCGACATTGTTGGCAGACAATTGTTTGCAATTGATTCAATGCTTAGACTTGTGAGAACGAACAAGGAGTGGCTAACGAAGGATTGCTCTCCTTTGAAGAAAATTATTGATTATCTAATAGAACATGCATTTTTTGTCAAGGAATCGGACAGTCCGAGGTATACCGAACGTATTTCCAAAGTTTCCTTGGAAAGACTATATTCTGTACTCTCCGAGGCCATGTCAATCAAGCGGGATTATGATTGGCCAAAATATGTTGTTCTTCGCATTAGTATGGCTGACAGCACAGTTCACAGTGATAAACCTGGAGAGTTTTCGTTGAGACTTGAACCCGAAAAATCAATATCAGAGATAAAGACTGAGACATTTGATACGATCACACTTATTAGTGATCTTTTGGATGAATTAGAAGACACGGATTCGAAGGTTCAACTACTTCGATGCTTTGAAGTTCTATTTTCTACAGCCTTGATTGAATTGTACACAGCTGATCCTGAATCAGTTTCAATTCTCTCGGATCTTCGTGATGCTTTCACAAATATTCAAAGTGAAAGTAAAATTGAATCGGAGAAGATTATGGAGATTCTTATTGATCTTATGCTTTCATATGTAAACCAGAAATCAACACTTATGAAAAAGGTTTCACTGACAATATGGATTAATTTGGTTGATAAGGTGGGTGAGAGTCAAATTCAACGTTTGTTTGATATTCTTCTTACCAAAGAGAATAAGCAAGGCCAGTCTAAGCTATTTGACCAGAACGAAGGCATTGCACAAGACGAGAGTGATTCTAATACGGATAATGATGACGACGAGGATAAGGAGGGTACAGATGATGAAATAGAAATAGATGGAAGCATTTCTTCCGATGTTGGAAAAGAAAACAATTCAAATGGCTCACAGTTAAAGATAGATCGGATTGACCAGAATACATCCAAAGCTCTATCTGAGGCTTTAGGTGTGACAAACGAAGTTAGCCCAGATGATTTGAATGAACAAGCAGATGCAATTGAAGAAGAGGAGAAGGAAAAGGAAGAGGAGGAGGAAGAAGAGGAGGAGGAAGAAGAGGAAGAAGAGAATAGTAGCGAAGAATCCATGTCGGATGAGGAAATGATGGCTTTAGATTCCACATTATCACAGATATTCAAACAGAGAAGGGCAGCATTAGAAGTTGTTCAAGGAAAGTCTGGAAACCAACGGAAGCTTGAAGCACAAGAGGCTCGAAATATGATGATTTTCTTCAAATCAAGGATTTTGGACCTTCTTGACATATTCCATGATAAAAGGAGAGAGGATCCACTTAATTTGAACATTGTACTCGTTCTCATAGATCTTATTGCACTAACCATGGATAAAGATGTTGGAAACAAGGCACACAAGCTTATTAAGAAGATTTGTAAGGAAAAAGTCAAACTTGTGTCCGAAGAGAGTGCGCTTGAGAGTTTGAAGTCGATACAACAAAAATCTTGTAAATCGAAGATTCATGCACATTCGTTAGCATGCAATCAGACTTCATTATTCATTTTAAAGAGATTGGAAGCTACATTTGGAAACACATCGCTTTTAAAAGGATTGGATGTCTACTACAAACTATTCAAAGACTGGATTCTGGATTCATCAATGAAAACGACGGGTGCAATGTTTGTGGATGTGATAAACTGGGCAAGTAACAACAGAGAGAACGGAGCCAGAAAATGATAGAGAGAGAGATAAGGTTTATATTTTTACACCGAGTCAAAAGCCACTCGTTAAAGTATTTTACAAGCAATATCAATTATTTAGATAAGTGCTTATATATAAGAGCGTCAGTATAATATAAGTTATGCATTTCCACCCAATAATTTACAAAAAATACATACTATAGCCAAGTAATTAAGAAAAGAAGAGGTTAGATCAAGCTTACTGCTTTTTCCGAGCGCCTGCCTTTGCATCCCTATAAAGGGTATCCTGACGAGTATTCACTCTGTTCAGAAAGTCTTGGTTGTCGAGATAGCCGGCTTTGTTTTTATATTTAAGCTCCTCATGTATCTTTTCTTTATCGACATACTTGGCCCAATCCAATCGTGACTTCTCCAATGTTGAAATTTTGGCTGCAGAAGACCCATTGATGACAGCCTCTAACAAGCCGGGCCTTCTTCGCTTTCTCCGAAGTTTAGGGTGTTGCCTTTGGCTATTAAGCTTTCTTTTAGTGGCTGACTTTGGCTTGTCAGCCGAATTCTTACTAACTCCCTCGAGCTTTAAAGAATTGAGCTGTGCACGTGCTTCTTGTGACGAGCTATCAACCCATTTTTCCTCTGTTACAACCTTTCCGGCAAATTCATATGTACGCTTGATTTTGATCTTTCTAGGCGGTTCTTTGGCCTGTAAAGGCGCCGATACACGTTGAGTTTTAATATTGCTAGAGACGTTGGTTTCCACTGTTGAATCTAAAGAAGGCGATCTCCTTCGTGCCAGAACTTCATGCGATTTGCCTTGAAGCTCTGCCCAAATAGAATCAATGTCCAGACTACCTCCCTTTTTAGATTTGTTCATGGAATGTTGCCATTTTCCATTTTTGCTTCTTTCAATTTCTTGTTCACGCTGGTGTCGAGTTTTAACTAAACCGCCGTTGGACGACTCAATCATTTTATACTTTTTCATTTCCTTGCGGTCATCTTCTGTAATATCCTCCTGTTCGGAAGATCCTTTGACACGTTGATTAATGTCATGTGACTGGTTATTATTATCTTCCGAATTATCCTTGGTTGGATCATAATCTTCATCTTCGGATTCGTTATATTCCACATCATCTTCCTCCGCATCAAAATTTCGATCTAAATTTGCATCCTCCTTAGTCCTAGCAGTAGAACGACTTGTGAATGTCATGATCACAAATATGAGCTTACTGGTGGGCGAACTTCAGTACACATGTGTTGTGTACAAAAAAAAAACAACTCACCCAATAAGGGATAAACTAAATTTTTCTCGCTCCATGGGACTTTTCTAGCGCTCACCAAGCCCTTGCAAACGTACTAATTTTATTCTTAGTGTAATATTTTTTTTTCGGGGATTCACATAGTAGCGATGCGTTAGCAGCCATCCACTTAATTCTGTATGAGTTAGGGACATGTACATAGAGGGTGATCTATTGGGATGAAATCGGATATTACAGAAAATAGCATAAATTTAAATTCAACCAGAATGTGGCTTGATATAACCAACCATCCGATAATATATATTTCGAGGTGCAAACTTGATGCCGGAGTAAAATCATTTATTCATTAGTTTAGGGTTGGCAGTACAGAGCAATAGAACAACAAAAAAAGCATGTACCAGGAAGGTTTAAGATAATTCAAGATAATTCAAGATAATAAAAATTGTATCAGTGAATCCTCCCATTTGATGGGCAAATAATATTGTAATTCGTTGCAATTAGTTAAATGCTGTGCGGGTTCTTTGGAAGTCAGAAATATTGTTAATTGAATATGTAAGAAAAGACTGGACTCCGCAGTCCATTCAACCTACCTCGCTTAATATGACGTGAAATTTGAACTTTTATTTTCCTCGAGTTAATCGCGAGAGTATCGGAGTGGGAGCAAAGAGAGCGCGACAAAACACAAAAAAAAATAAATAGTGGGAAGGGGTGGAATTTTATTTTGGTGAGGGAAATTAACAGAGCAGGGGAAAAATAGGAAAAAGTTTTAATAACGCTACAATTGGTTGTTGGTTTGATGTGCATTTATATTGTAATATCGTCTTCTACCGCCTTGAAATTAGACAATTGGCAAAGTATCTACGAAAACGCTGGAGATGCTTAAAAGGAAAAACGAGGAGAGTGAGGAAAATACCGCCAAGAGGGTTGCTCTGGACAGTGAGGCTGTTGAGAAGAAAGATATTGAGGAGGATAAACAGAAAACATCAGTTCCACTCGATGCATCAAAGAACCCTTCTGGTGAGAACGGGTTGAACCCAGGGGAAGATTCTTCGAGACCTGAAACCAATGAGAGTGATAATAAAGATAATACCAATTCAAAGGATACTATTCCCGCTGAATTTTCGCATGAAGCTGAAAACGTCAACATGAACGATGAAAAAATAGAAGAAGGCAACAACGAAAGGAACGAGGATGAGGAGATGGCAAGTAATGATGGGAACGATGATTCAAAGAACGGGGAGGGCTCAAAGGAAGAGGGACAGGAAGGATCGAAGGATCAGTTATCTGGTGCAGGTCCTATTTCTTCACATCGGGTGGTACATGACGATGATCCGACATACGTTCACTTCAGAATGCTTTGCACGATTAGCGAGGCTGCAACAGTTGTTGGAAAAGGTGGCGAGACAATTAAGAAGATCAAGGAACTTTCAAATGCTCGCATAAACGTGAGTGATAACTTGAAAGGTGTTCCAGAAAGGGTGATTAGCGTGAGAGGCCCTGCCGAATACGTTGCCAAGGCGTTTGGATTGATTGTGAGGATGCAACTAGGCGAGCCGCTGAATGTTCCTTCGTCTTTAGAATCCCAGCAGTACAACTTACGTCTATTATTCCCACACACGATCATGGGCTACATTATTGGAAAAAAGGGAAGCAGATTCAGAGAGATCGAGGAGAGCTCTGCTGCAGCTCTGAAGGCAAATGACCAAATTCTCCCTGCTTCAACAGACCGTGTTCTCAACATCAATGGTGTAGCTGATGCCATCCATATTGCAACGTACTACATAGCACAGACGGTGATAGAGCACAAGCAGCAAATGTCCAAGGCCATATATTACAACCCTGCAAACTTCGCCCAGCCAACCATCCCATTAGTTAATTCTTCCGCTAGAAGATTCCAACATCGCATGATGGGTGATTTCCGCGGTGGGCGAATGGGAAGACAGTTTGGTCCTCAGCCTGGATTTGGACCAATGATGGGCATGCCATCCCAGATGATGGGCATGTACGGTCAAATGTCCCCTCAGGGAAATGCCAACGGTCAATCTCCGGAATCTGGTGATGGACAATCTAACATGGGAAGAATTCCGGGAGGAAAACCGCCACAGATGGGAGGATACTTCCCTCCTCAGTATGCTCCACAGTTTAACCCTGCTGCCGTGGCATCCAATACCAGAGCTGAAACAGTGACTACTGGTGCAGATGGGAAGCTGAACCAGGATATATTTGTTCCTCAAAAGCACATCGGCCTCATCATTGGTCGTGGAGGAAGAAATCTAAAGGATATCCGCCAGCAGACTGGATGCTACGTGAAGATCAATGACGAAGTTCCCGGCTCCACTGAAAGAAAATTGACCTTGATGTCCAACAATATGTACGGAATCCAGAATGCTCTTCTTTTGATAAACAACAAGATTGAGAACGAGAAGATGCGCGAGCAAAGAGGACAACGGAGAGAGGGATCACCAGATCGTCAGCAGGGCATCGAAGGAAAGAATAGTTGATCTGATTTAGATTTGATACATGCCAAATACAACTGAGATTTATGAGGAGGAAACCTAGGGTTTAAAAATATGCTAAATGGACTTCTCTTGAGCTGAAGAAACGTGCGGAAAGCAGCAAGTAAAGCCAGTTACACAACTGTCTGTAAGAAATAACCATTTGCTTTTCAAATTTTGTGCAAACAGACGGAATCAGAAGCCGCTATCATTGAACAGAAGGTGCCATGAAAGTATCCGGTTGCTACTACATCAGGCATACGTATTCAATGTTTCCTGATGCAGTCTTTATTATATTCCTTTTTGTAACAGGCGTGGATGCTATCTACAGTTGTTGCTTTTTCTATTCTTTATTTCTATTCATTATCCATTTTCTCTTTTTTTCCCCTCTTCTTTTTACAACCTTTTTTTATTTTGTTTTCTCCTTTCTTCATCTTTCTTAATTTTATTTGTGCTTGTATTTTGTTTTCAAGTTCTACTCCCAAATCTTTTTACCCTGCCATGTGTTTACATATTCCTACATCTTTGCTAGATACCACCAATAATCCCTACAAATAGGCTAAATTCATAACGAATTTTCAATGATGCAACGAACATTAATATCTTCAGATTATATATGAGTAAGCCCGTCTTCACAAATGCGGCACGTTCAACGAAAAGAGAATCATATTTACAACGCTGAAAAGTCCTTCTCCCAAAACTAATCCACTGCTGAAAATAATCATTCTCACCCTTCCATCCCTGCAATGTTTACAATCTCCCACACATTTAAGATAGTAATACGAGATGAACCCTCCAATAAACCGTGCAAATGTAAATGATGGCACATTATATATGCCAATACCAACTGGCACACCATCTGGGAGAAACTTTAAATATTTATAATACCAGTTGTGTTTGTCCGTGATGAGATTTTTAAGTAATGATATCGTACCAAACAAGATTCCAAAAAATACCGAAAACTCCAGTACTTTCGGCGGTAATCCAGTACCGCTCACCAATCTGGCACAATCGATCCATATCACTGCTGTTGGTATTTTAAACAGCTTACCTGGAATTTGGTAAAGACTTGTGTATACCTTGTACATTAGAGAACTCATGAATATCGAAAATATCGATCCGTATATCTGTGCTGCAAACTGGGCCCTCGGAGAGGCACCCAATAAATAGCCTGTCTTAAGGTCCTGCATCAAATCACCTGCTTGTTGTGTGGTAGCTTCTGAAATCGCACCGCTAATCAAATTAATAAGAATCGAACCTCTGGTATTTTTTGGAACGCACAGGGCGCATATAAGTTGCGATAATTTTCCAATTCCACTGACGGGGTTAAGATCGGTTTCACCCAATGCTTTCACACCAAGAATAGAAAGAAATAAACTCATGATGACCGATATCACAATAGCGTAAATCGGGATGACAGTTCCAAAAACGGCGCGGGTCGAAAAGACACACAATATGCATGAAAATGTGAGACCACAAGAGACCCAAACATTTGGAACCAGATGCTTCTTGGATACATCTCGAAGCATTTGAAAACTTTGTGTTGTTTCTGTCGAGTCGTTGTCACTGCCTTTATTCATGCTGTGGTTAGTATCTGTGTGAGTCGGCTCAACGAAAGATGAGAATTGCTCAGAAGATTCTATAGGTTGTGATATATTGCGAGCTGCTTGAGTTGCCAATTCCTTTTCTGGGTTGCAAACAGAAGAAACAAAATGCAAGAGTGTCCTTACAGTGACAACAACGAGGGACACGACCGAGTCACTAATCATAATACTTAAACTTATCCACATGATCCAGCCCTCAGAGCCTGTCTTCCAATCATTAATATCGCCAGGTGCCCAGCCTTCATGTTGTGCAAGTGGAGACAAAACAAACCATCCCAAAATGGCTCCAAATAGCATATACGCGGTAGTTTCAAAGCCCATAATGATTCCCTGACCGATATAAGCCGGCGATGGCTGAAAATTTATAAGATATCTGTGGGAGATGTAATTTCCAAACAAAGGAATGGCCCTAATCTGCGGAATGAAGTACGAAACTATAGTATAAGCAGCTGCTCCTGCAGATGTATTAATCAAGAGCTTTAGGTTCGAATGATACGCGCTGATCTGCGTGAGTCTGCATAAGTCCTGTGATTCTATAATGGTCATATCACTTCTATATGGTCGTATGCCTTCATATACACTCTGCACTTCGTTATCATCTACATCTTCAATTGGTCCTGGCCCATCGGCAATACTGCTATCAAGCAAACGCTCCGTCTCAGAAGGTTGGCTCAATGAACTGTCAATACTTGCAGCTTCAAGAGATCGTATAGGCAGAGGAGATTTATTTTGCCTTGTCTGTCCATTTGATGAAGCCTCTGTACTTGTATCTTCTCTTTCGATATCTCTGCTAGGAGTCTCATCGGTTGATGCAGATGCGGGCTCGATTTTCAAGGAAGTTCCATGAAAAACTGAAATAAGAGTGGCGGTGGCACTCCCACTGGGAAATGGCAAATTCTCCTTTATAACGTATTCCTTCCTGAGAGGGATTGCAAAAAACACACCAAAGAAGGCAACACCGGCAGACCAGACAATTAACTTCCATATGGGATGTAAATCAATGCCTTCTGTATATCCACTTTCCTCGTTTGTCAAAAACTTCTCAATCGCAGGTATAATTCCAATAAATCCGTACGCCAAAGGACCGGTAGCGACAGCCACAGACACACTTTGTACAAATACGTTTTCCACATCTGTGAACTCAAAGCTGAGTCTCTTTTGAAGAGACTTGAAAACGGCAAACCCTAATAAAGCTGATGGAAGAGACATCATAGAAACCCATCCGGTCTGCAGACCAAATTGAAAGTTAGAAATGAGAATCACCGTACCAATAATCAATCCTGTTATAGTGGAACGAAGAGTGATTTGAGGCAAATCAGCCTTCGAAGACCATTCCTTATCATTTGGAAGTTGGGAGCTGATTGCCATATTATGAACCACCGTTTAAGATTAACACTGAAATTTCAAATGAGGCATACGGTTGACAAAGATTATAAAGCCTAGCAATATAATGAAGAATAATCGCTTAGTTTGAACTGGATAGCAGATGAAATGGGCCGAAAAGGCAAATTGTAAGTATTCACTATTGAAGATTCAAAATAAAATTTCAAAATTTGGGAATTAGTAAGCCGGTTTGTGCTCACTTGCAGATTGCACAGCAAGCGAAAAGATAAAAACGGATCATTTATTTAATCTCCGAATTTTTAACGGTAAATGAAAAAAAAAGGCCTTGGCGAGGTTTGCAGATCGAAACGGGTTTGCGTTTATAAAGCTACAAAAATTAAGAGTAAGCATCAAAATTCATCTATAACTGAAACGGAAGTATCTCTAAGAGAGTTTGAAAAGAAAAGAGAAAAAAAAAGCAAAATAAATCATGACCAAACTAATAACAAGAAATATAACATGAATAACGGCATTAAATCATCTAGTTTAAGAAAAAAGCATATATTTCAATATATCGCTCAGAGTCAGCACACCGAGCAGCTTGCTTTCATCATCCACAATAAATAATCTGTGGACTCTTGCCTTCCTGATGGTATCAAAAATCGTGTAAAGACTGTCATTCATTGTACATGTGTAGACACCTTCAAAGTCATCAGATCTTTTCAGTAATGCTTGGCCGACACTTAAAGATAGATCAGCGTAGAGCCCACCTTTGATCAAGGAAAGCACATCGACTGCTTCAAAGACATTGATCAATTTATTTTGTTCATCGACAATTGGAACAGCAGAGATACTCTTGCCTATCATTAAATTGATAACTTCCATAACTGGTGTCTCTAGTTTTGCAGCCGAAATATTTGAAGTAGTTCCAATTTTTAACTCGCAGAGCGGCTGCAATAAAATCTTGGTCTCTTTGCAGTTCATGCTGACAAACTTCAAAATTCTGTACTGAGTCAAGACACTAACAACAATTTCTCTATGCGTGTCTTCATCTTCATCAATCAACGGAATACGTCTGGAGGAACTCTGAATCATCATCACACAAGCGTCATACAATGGCTTAAATGGATGAATTGAAACTGTTTCAAGAGATGATGAACCAACCGCCTTCTCGACGTCTCGTAATCGATCCAACGTTAAATTGTCTATATATTGAAATTGATCTGGGTTCTGCGAATAGTATTGTATGACATTAATAAAATCATTTGATGTAAGTAATCCTGCAAATCGAGACGTCTTGCTATCCCATAAAGGTGCAGACACAATTCCATTTTGAAGTAAAATATTCAGAGCTCGTTTAACCAAAAGAAGCGTTTCAAAAACAACCACTCTGTAGGACACGGGAAGCACATCGAAGGATGTTTTGCTCTTCAAAAACTCCCTGATTGCCTTTAAGCCGATCTCTTGATCCTTCTTTCTTTGTTCAGGAGATAGATTGGACAATATCCCGGGATGCGAATGACTGTTTGATACAGGCTGATTGAATGCTGTGTTCATAGTGGGAAACTCTTCAAGGGTTTGAAGGGTGATATATATATATAGGGAAGGGGAAAATGATAAT
>ERZ746981.434-NODE-434-length-12578-cov-153.846252_pt1 | contig 12578 bp, 12 predicted proteins | sample MGYA00374948_ERZ746981 | MGnify/ENA primary metagenome ERZ746981 (study PRJEB28757, sample SAMN06711160) | food metagenome | host: microorganism | place: China:Harbin | collected 2017-01-30 | study: EMG produced TPA metagenomics assembly of the Analysis of...
CAGGAGACAGGCCGGGCCTTCAACAGGGGGTTAATATTGCATGCCGATCAGGGGTTATTTTTGAGTGCCGATTGACAGGCGTCATAAGAATGGCGCGAAATGGCGAAGTATCTCAGCTGAACTGGGTCATTGGTGGCGGGCGGCACAACTTTTCATCCGCTGGGCGAAACTGGGCATGTGTGAACGCCTGCTGGGGGAGAAGCGGACATACCTTCTCTTCTGCTCAAGTATATATTTCACCCTGAAATCTCCGCCCACATCGGTGCAAACTCTTCGGCCTGACGTAAGATATTTTGCACGGCCTCGTTCTGCATATCTGGTGGGTAGCCATATTTCCGCAGCAGACGTTTGACCGCCGTACGCATCCGTGCGCGCGTTGGGGCCATGACGTTCCAGTCCACCGTGGCATTTTCCCGAATGGTCCTGACCAGAGCCGTGGCAATCACGCGCAGGCCAGGATCGCCCATCGCCTTCCGTGCGCTTTCATTGCGCGTAAGTGCATCATAGAAAGCCACTTCTTCCGGTGTCAGACCGAGTTCCTCACCACGCGCCCGTGCTGCTGCCATTTCATGGGCCAGGCGGATCAGTTCATCAAGAATCTGGGCTGAGGTCAGGGCATTGGTATGATAACGGCTGACTGCCTGCTCAAGACGCGTCGAAAACGCCTCTGCTTCCGTCAGGTTCGAGCGACTGCGGCTACGGATCTGACCTTCCAGAAGCTTTCGTAGGGCCTCGATTGCCAGGTTGCGTTGAGGCATCTCACGCACTTCCTGCAAAAAGGCATCCGAAAGGATGGAAATGTCCGGACGCCCGATCCCGGCCGCTTCCATGATGTCGATAATGTCCGTGGACACTACCGCCCGACTGACCAACTGCCTGATCGCCAGTTCGCGCTCCTGCGGGCTTCTACCATCCGTGTCTTCACCGCTCTTTTTTACCAGAGCAGCACGGACAGCCTCGAAAAACCCCACTTCATCACGTAGGGCTGCTGCCTGATCACTGGCGGAGGCCAGCGCAAAGGCAACCGACAGCGCCCTGACCGCATCAGGAAAACGTTTCTGTGCGGCTTTGCGGGCTTCGTCAGTCGTCGCCTGCGCAATCTCCCGCTGCTGCTGGCCCAGAATATGGTCCAGTGTTCCAGCCATGATCGCCAGTTTGACTTTGGGCGCGGTCCCCGGAACAAGCGCAGGACGATAATCGAAGCCCCCAGCCTGTTCCGGATTGAACATGGCCCGCACGATCTCGTAGCGTTCCTGCAAAGCGCGGACGGCCTCGGCCTCGTCAATCCCGACCTGCTCCCGGTCCCCGGCGGAGTATTCACCCAAAGCAGCTTTCAGGTTCTGGGCGAGGCCAATGTAATCCACGACCAGCCCACCCGGCTTGCCCTTGAACACCCGGTTCACGCGGGCAATAGCCTGCATCAGGCCGTGACCACGCATGGGTTTGTCCACATACATCGTGTGCATGGACGGCACATCGAACCCCGTCAGCCACATATCCCGCACGATCACCAGTTTCAGCGGGTCAGCGTCGTCCTTCATGCGTTTGGCCAGCAACTCGCGTCTTGCCTTGGGGCGCTTGCCGATATGTTGCTGGAACCCGGCAGGGTCGGACGAACTGCCCGTCATCACGACCTTGATGACGCCTGCGTTGTCGTCGTCACTGTGCCAGTCCGGACGCAGGCGGATGATCTCGTCATAAAGCGCCACGCAGATGGCCCGGCTCATGCCGACGATCATGCCCTTGCCGTCCAGCGCCTCAAGCCGGTTCTCGAAATGTCGGACCAGATCTTCCGCAATGCGCTTCAGACGCGGCACCGCTCCGACCAGCGCTTCAACCCGCGAGTATTTCTGGCTGAGCCTGTGCTCCTCGCTTTCCGACAGCCCCTCGACGATCCCGGCCAGTTCGTCGTCAAGCTCTTCCCTGACGTCATCATCCAGTTCGATGCGGACCAGACGGCTTTCGTAGTAGATCGGGACCGTCGCACCGTCTTCCACCGCCTGCGCGATGTCGTAAATGTCGATGTAATCGCCGAAGATCGCGCGTGTGTTCACGTCCGCCGTTTCGATCGGCGTTCCGGTAAAGCCGATGAAGGAGGCGTTGGGCAGGGCGTCCCGCAGATGCTTGGCAAAGCCGTAGGAAACCTTGCCCGTCTCGCGGTTGAACTTCGCTTCCAGCCCGTACTGGCTGCGATGCGCCTCATCCGCCATGACCACGATGTTCCGCCGGTCCGTCAGCAGCGGCACGGCCTCTTCATCGCCTTCGGGCTGGAACTTCTGCAACGTGGTGAAGATCACGCCACCGGACGCCCGCCGGAGCAGTTTACGCAGATCATCCCGGCTGTCGGCCTGTTCCGGTGTCTGGCGCAGAAGCGCCTGTGCGCCAGAGAAGGTGGCGAAAAGCTGGTCGTCCAGATCGTTGCGATCGGTCAGAACGACGATCGTCGGGTTTTCCATCTCTGGGTGGCTGGCGATGATCCCGGCATAGAACGTCATCAGCAGGCTTTTGCCCGAGCCCTGCGTATGCCAGATGACCCCCACCTTACGGTCCCCACCCTGCGCCGTGGCCCGGACAGTCTGCGCCACGGCTTTGCGGCAGGCATGGAACTGATGATAAGCTGCCAGAATCTTGATCGGGCTGCCGTCTTTCTCCGTGAACAGCACGAAGTCCCGTACCAGAGCGAGCAGCCAGCGCGGGGTGAACACGCCGCGTAGCACGGTTTCCATTTCCTGATGGTTCTTCGCCACCAGTTCCTCACCATCCACCGTGCGCCACGGCATGAACCGTTCGCGGTCTGCCGTGAGCGAACCGACGCGGGCCTCGGTGCCGTCCGAAATCACCAGCACTTCGTTGAAGCGGAACAGGGACGGGATGAAGGCGCGGTAGGTCTGGAACTGGTTCCAGGCGGAATCCAGCGTGGCGGTTTCGGAACTCGGGCTTTTCAGTTCGATAACGCCGAGAGGCAGGCCGTTGACGAACAGCACGAGATCGGGCCGCCGGTTGGCCTCGTCCTTCTCCACCACGAACTGACGCACGGCAAGGAAGTCGTTGCGTTCGGGATGGGCGAAATCGACCAGCCGCGCCCGGTCTCCGGATTGCGTGCCGTCTTCACGCACCACGTCCACCGGCACGCCATCGACCAGATACCCGTGCAGACGCCGGTTTTCGTCCACGACATCCGGCGTGTCTTCGCGGCGAAGCGCCAGCAGCGCTTCATCCCGTGCGGCCTGCGACAGATGCGGGTTCAGGCGATCAATGGCGGCGCGAAGGCGGCCTGTCAGAATGACGTCCGATAACGAGGCGCGTTCGGGATGGGCACCGCCGGGGGAAATCTCCGGTCCGGTAGTGATGGTGTAGCCACATTCCCGCATGATCTCGCAGGCCCAGTCCTCGATCTCGTTCTCGGACAGGAAACTCATAGCGCGTCCGCCACCATTTTTTCGGCGTCACGGATGCGGATTTCGCCGGACATCAGTTTGGGGAGGAGCAGGTCGCGGAGTTGCGCGAGACTGCGGGATTCTGTTTCATTTGACACGATTTTCTTAAGCCAAAATCCGGCCTTCTCATCGAAAACGCGAAGCAGATCCGGAGTGGGAACAATCGTCTCAATCGGACGGAAATTGGCTTTGCTGATTTCCTGAAACGTCGATCCATTCGCTTTCTGATGAATCGTTTCCATACTCGCGAGCGTCCACAGCCATACAAATGTATTGCTCAGACATTTTTGACAGACCATGGCAATAAAGCCTTGGTTAATCGCTAAGGGAACCTGCGTAATAGCCGTGTAACCAATTGGTGCGCGCGACGAAAGAAGGACCGTTCCGACAGGAAGTATTCCCGAACTTATCTGAGAAAGTCCTTCTTCAGTTATTTTACGTTCTGTTTCCAATAGAACCTGATTTTGTAGTGAAGAGAGGTCTTTTGGGGTAGCCCAAAAAATATCGCCGTTCCAGAAGGCCGGTTTTTTGGTGCTGGGCGTTGAGCCACCGACAACATTGACTTCCTGCCCTATCGCTGAACGCATCCACCCCTCGGGCTTCCCCTCATCATCCAGCCTGTCGGGGAAAAGCTCCCAGATTTCGGGGGCGAGGTAAGGCGTTTGTCCGGCCATTTTTGCCCGTGTCGGGCCGAAATCGACAAACGAGTCCCGAAACAACGCCCGCGCCATCGCCTCCAGCGTCTCGTTCGTCCGACGGTTGAGGTCGATCTTGTCGTCGAGAGCGCCGAGGATGGAGGCGATAGATTTTTGAACTTGTAAGGGAAAACGAGGAATTTTGAATTGTCGCATCGACGTGAGGGGTTGGCCGATACCGGGTGTGCCCACTGAAGAAGAAAATCTCAGGATTTCCTCACGCCCAGCCTGCGACGAAAAATAATAATATATGAAGTCTGGCTCTGATTTCGTTCTATCAAGTTTAATTTTCATAAGGCTGCTTGAGATGAGATATGTATTCCCATCATCAGGAACAATTCCTACCTCACCAATCGCGCCACGATGTGGGAAAACTATATCTCCAGCATTGACCTGACAATTTGGCATCGTGTCTGCCAATTCAAGTGGGACATAAACCCAATCTCCTGCCCATTTACGGCCATGGACAAGATTTGTTCCCCTGATTACAGGCATGCCAGACGAAACGTAGCAGTCGGCCTTCATTCTCGATCCGAAAGGGCCTATTGCAATGGAACCTGTGGCGTTGTCAGCTAATTCTTCCAAAGATGCTAATTGCAACTTATTGGGAGAGAGGTGTTGATATTGAGTGTTCATGCAATTTGAAGCGTTTCTTATTAATGTAGAGTGTGTCTCTGTCAGGGGCAGGCTATTTTCTTTGATCGCTTCCTTAAAGCCTTGTTCAGTCTGCGCCCAATCCAGCACATCCACTTTCCACGGCAGATCGGACTCCGAAAACGCTTCCTCCAGCCGCGCCCGCGTCTCCAGCGACAGTGGTTCATCCCCCATAACCACCAGATCCAGATCAGAGAACGGCTTGGCTTTGCCTGTCACGCGCGAGCCAAACGCCCGCACTTCCCGGTCAGGCACAATCTCGTTGAGAATACGCAGGACGATCGCCCGTTCTTCGGGCGTGATGTCAATCCGGTCCGTCACGCGGGCCGGTCTTTCAGAACGGCCAGCAGAAACGCCGCCTCGTCGATAAAGTCTGGAATGGTCGCCACAACCTGTTTTGCAGTATCTTCGTTATAGGTATGGCTGGTCATGTTCCGCATCTTGCGAAACACGCTCCATTGCGGCCAGGCGCTTTTGAGCAGCCCGGCTTCGTTGGCGGAACGGATCAGGTCCGGAAAGCCCATGCGATCGTATTCTTCCGGAGAGGCCGCGTTGGCTTCCAGAAACCGCTTCAGGGTCTTGTGGCTGAGTTCGTAGGTGAACTCGAAACGCTGGATCAGCCCGTCGCGTAACTGTTCGTCGTCCGGATGAGCCACATGCCGGACCCAGCCTTCCTTCAGGCGATCCAGCGCCCGCTCCAGTGGTGTGAGATAGAGAGTCATGGACTATGCGCTCCTCTGGACCTGTCCGGCTTTGCGGGCGCGCACGGCGGCGAGGAATTTATCCCGCATGTCGTTGAAAACGCCGGTTGGTAGCAGTCCGCAGGCGACACTCGCGGCATCGCCGGGGCGGGCAGGCCGAAGATCCGGGCCGGGCCAGATGAAGCGGTTGGCGTCGGTGACGACGATCCACGACCGCGCATCGTCCAGTCCGAGACGCCGTTTCGTCGCCGGGGGCAGTTCGACGGCGAGCCGCTCGTCAGCCGGGGGCGTGTGCGTGATGGGCAGGACGGTCACGAGGGCCTCGCCGTCTCCATCGTTCGTGACGAGAATGACGGCGCAGGGGCGGTCCTTCGTGCCTTCTTCCTGTCCGCGTGCGGCCTCATTGCGCCAGAGAAAGGCATAGCGGATCACGAGGCCCGCAACAGGCGCGGGAAAGGACACGATCAGAGACGCTCATCGTCAAACGCGCTGGCCTCGGCGGGGGCCTCGCTGGCGGCAATGGCGGCGATGTCGGTCTCGCTGAAATCGTCCAGCCCCATCACCCGACGCTCGCGGCGCTTCAGCCGCCGGTATTCCTCCACGCCCATGAGCACGAGGCTGTCACGGCCATGATTGGTGATGGTGACGGGCTCCCGGAGCGCCGCCTCACGATAACGGCCAAAGCCTTTCTGAAACTCGGCCGAGGATACGCTGAGATTGACCATGACATCTCTCCAGATTGCGGTTTATCCAGATTATCCGGATTTTTACCCTGTCGCAAGCAGGGCGTGGGTGGTCAGGCCATGACCCGCTTCAGCGACGCGGTGATCTTCGCGTTCAGTTTCTCGCCCTCCCGGAACTGCTCCTGCAAGGTTTTCTCCAGCGCGGCGAAGCGTTCGGTGAAAGGCACGCTGTCTTCTTCCGCTTCTTCCGCGCCCACATAGCGGCCGGGTGTCAGCACAAAGCCGTGCTTCTCCACCTCATCGAGCGTAACCGACTTGCAGAAGCCGAGAACATCCTCATAGGGGGCCGCGTCCTTCTCACCACGCCAGGCGTGGTAGGTGTCGGCGATGCGGGCGACGTCCGCGTCCGTCAGTTCCCGGCGGGTGCGATCGACCATGGTGCCGAGCTTGCGCGCGTCGATGAACAGCATGTCCCCGCGACGGTCCCGCCAGCCTTTGGGGTTTTTGGCGCGGGTCAGGAACCAGAGGCAGGCCGGGATCTGGGTTGAATAGAAAAGCTGGCCGGGGAGGGCGACCATACAGTCCACAACGTCGGCCTCGACCATGCGGCGGCGGATCTCGCCTTCGCTGTTCTGGTTGGACGACATGGAGCCGTTGGCCAGTACAACGCCCGCCGTTCCGTTCGGCGCGAGGTGCCACAGGATATGCTGGAGCCACGCGTAGTTGGCATTGCCCGCAGGCGGCCTGCCATACTGCCAGCGGGGGTCATCCTCCAGCGACGCGTTCCACCAGTCCGAGATATTGAACGGTGGGTTGGCGAGGATGGTATCGAAACGCAGGTCTTTCAACTCGTCGCGCAGGAAGCTGCCTTCGTTGTTCCAGCGGATGTCCGCGCCGATGCCCCGCACGGCGAGGTTCATTTTCGCCAGACGCCAGGTGGTGTGGTTGCTTTCCTGTCCGTAGATGGCGATGTCGCCCAGCTTGCCGCCGTGGGTTTCCACGAACCGCTCCGACTGCACGAACATGCCGCCCGATCCGCAGCAGGGATCATAGACGCGGCCCTTATAGGGTTCGAGCATGGAAACCAGCGTGCGGACGACGCTGGATGGGGTGTAGAACTCGCCCCCGCGCTTGCCTTCCGCGCCTGCGAAGCCGCCGAGGAAGTATTCATAGACACGGCCCAGAACGTCGCGGGCCTGATCCTCGCTGCCGCCCATGCCAATTTCGGAGATCAGGTCGATTAGTTCACCCAGCATGACGCTGTCCAGCGCGGGGCGTCCGTAATCCTTGGGCAGAACGCCCTTGAGCTGGTCCGGGTTGGCCTGCTCAATGGCCAGCATGGCGTCATCAATCATCCTGCCGATGCTGGATGAGCGGGCATTGGCCTGAAGATGTGACCAGCGGGCAGTCTCCGGCACCCAGAAAATGTTCTCGGCCAGATATTCGTCCGGGTCTTCAGCCGCGGCCGGGTCATCGTGCAGCAGGATCTCGTGATACGCCTCGAACGCCGTGGAGATGTAGCGCAGGAAAATCAGCCCGAGCGTGACGTGCTTGTAGTCGGATGGTTCGAGATTCTTGCGCAGCTTGTCAGCAGCAAGGAACATCTGCTGCTCAAAACCGAGATTGGCGGTTGCCGCCTTTGCTTTCGTCCGTATTGTTTTTTTTGGGGCCGGAGCAGCGTCCGGGTTCTTACGGGGGCGGCCACGAGGCATGGAAACAGGCTTTCACTATCCAGAACAGGTCGTTACAATTTGCCTGATCAGGTCTTAGTCGTCGAGGGCACATAGACGGGGTAGTCATGCACTAGGGCCTGTTAGATCTTGAAATTCTTCCCATATTATAGGGATGGAAGAAGGAGACGGAACAGGCCCTTTTACGGACGAGACATGGGCGATCTGGGAACCTCTGATTGAGGCGGTTCGCCCACGAGGCAAGACGCCGCCCCATGATCTGCGGCGCACGATAGCAGCGATTTTCTGGCGCCATGAGAATGGCGCGAAATGGCGGAGTATCCCCACTGAACTGGGTCCGTGGTGGCGGGCAGCACAGCTTTTCATTCGCTGGGCGAAACTCGGTGTGTGGGAACGCCTGCTCGAACGGGTTCAGGACCAACAGGGGGTAGCGCTCGGCATGACTTTTCTGGATGGCACAAACATCAGGGCTCACCACAAGGCGGCGGGAGCCCAAAAAAAGGGGCCTCTTTCGAAGAGCGAGACCATCGTGAAGCACTTGGCCGCTCTCGCGGCGGCTATGGCACAAAAGTGTGCGTGATCGCGGACGGACACGGAAAAGCCATTGGTTTCGCTCTGGCACCCGGACAGGCCCATGAACTGCCACTGGCGCCAGCCATGCTCGATAGCCTTACCGCCATTCCCCTGTGGGTGGTGGCGGACAAGGGCGATGCGTCGGTTGCCTGCCCCAAATGGGCCTATCGGTGTCGGCACATGGTCGAGAACCTCTGGGCGCGCCTCAAGGAGTGGCGTGCAGTCGCGACCAGATACAAAAAAACCGCAACGTCCTTCCTCGCGGTCATCCACATCGCCGCCGCAGCAGACTGGATCAAGCGCTAACAGCGCCCTAGTCGGACGACGTGATGGGCTGGTAGAATGCAGGCGAGCCATCCAAGTCCTGGAAACCAGAGCTTAGCACATATGTATGCGCATTTCCATGTACATATTATCATCTCGAGATATGGCTGGTTTCCGAACGCTCACGCGATTCTTCTTAGGTCTGACATGACAGCGAAACCGGCCATCTCCAGCCATCACAGCCCGACCTTCCCGGCCGGACTGTCAACCACGAGATCGAGTAGTTCGATATAGCCCCGCGTGCTGCGTGGATCGCGATGACGGACGTGACGGCGGATTTCCTCCTCGCGCACGCCGCCGAGATAGGCTTCGGTTATGAAACCGGAGCGCAGGCCATGCGGCGTCAGCCGGGCGAGGATGTCCGGCGCGAACCCGGCCCTCTCTCCGCGTTGGCGCAGGATCTGGCGCACGGCATCCGGGTGCAGTCCCATACTGCCGATCCGGCCCGAGGCCTCGACCTTGCGGAACAGGGGGCCGACCCCACGCCGGGCCACATCCAGCCAGGCCTCCAGCGCCCGGACCGGGCAGGTTTCGGGCCGCTGCCCGCGGGCGAGGCCGATCACCGCCCCCTCCCCTGTCTGGTCGGTCTTGCTGGACCGGATGCGCAGCTGCAGGCCATGCGCCATCGGCGTCACGTCCTCCACCTGCAAGCCGACCAGTTCCGACCGGCGTAGGCCGCCGGCGAAGCCCACCAGCAGCAGCGCCCGGTCGCGCCGTCCCCGGGGCGACAGGTCACAGGTAGCCAGCAGATCCACCAGCAGGGTGCGGCGCACGGCCACGGGTTTGCGGACCGGCTGGCGCTGCGTCCGCAGCACGCCCTGCAGCGGCCCCTGGATGGCCCGGTGGCCGGCATTCCAGGGCCAGTCACCGAACCGGTGGGCCTTGCCAATGGCGGCCAGACGGCGGCGGATGGTATTCGGGGAAAATACCCCGGCGAGGCTGGCCAGATAGGCCCCGACGGTTTCGGGCGTGGCGGGCAGCGGCTGGAAACCGGTCTGCCGGCACCAGGCCTGGAAATGCGCCCAGTCGGCCCGATAGGCCCGCAGCGTGGCCGGTGCCGTGGCCCGGCTTGCGAACCGGATGGCCGTCTCCAGCGCCGCCGCCCCTGCCGGGGTCGGCGGCGGGCCACCGTTTTCCGCGTCCGCGACGGGGAGAAAACCGGAAGCCGGTATCCGGCCTAGAAACTGGTTCGCAGGGGGTCTGACGGTCATGGAAACAGGATGACAGTCCCGGGCAGGCGATTCAACCGGTATCAATGCCATCACACGCGATAAGCGTAATTCAGGTGCCGCAAACACTCATAGCGTAAATATGGCGGCAAGGGGGGAAAGCGGGAGATCCAGCTTGTATTTCCTATTCATTAGGAGCAGACATCGGCTCTTTTTTTGCTTGAAGCGAAGCCCGTTGAGGGCGTATCTACAACGTAGATACACAAAGGAGGGAGTTCATGCACGGGACTGTTCGCAAATGGGGAAACAGTGCTGCCATCCGCTTGCCGGCAAATATCCTCGAAGCGGCTCATATGCAGGTCAATCAGGCTGTCGATGTCCGGGAAGAAGATGGACGTATCATCATTCAGCCGGTTCGGCCTGCTGCCCTCTCTCTGGAAACCCTGATTGCCGCAATCACAGATGATAACCGCCATGGCGAAGTGAGCTTTGGATCCGAAGTAGGTGGAGAGGTCTGGTAAATGTCAGCATGGGTGCCAGATTGCGGAGATATTGTCTGGCTGGAGTTCGATCCTCAGGCAGGGCGGGAACAGGCCGGACATCGTCCTGCTGTCGTACTGTCTCCCGCCGGCTACAATAAAAAATCGGGAATGATCATTTGCTGCCCGACAACGACAAAAATCAAAGGGTATCCTTTTGAAGTGCCTCTAACGGGAGAACCGACAAGTGTCGTTCTCTCGGATCAGGTGCGCAGCCTTGATTGGCGAGCCAGACGAGCGAAGCACAAAGGTCAGGTTTCTGAAAGCGAACTTGAATCGGTGCGCGAACGGGCGAGGCTACTTATCGGGTAAGGGGAGAAAACCGGAAGCCGCTATCCGGTCCAGAAACTGGTCTGCAGGGGTTCTGACGGTCATGAAGACAGGATGACAGCCCCGGGCAGGCGATTCAACCGGTATCAATTCCGCCACACGCGATAAGCGTATTTATCGCGTGTGGCCGGGTCCATGCAGGAAAGGCCATGCCCCGAAAACGGGAGAAAGCTTTAACATGGTTACCTATCCTGCTCCATATTAAAGCTTTGGGCCGGTTCGTTAATCACATATACAGACAACCGTTCCCACGGAAAGGTTGAACCATGCGACGCGAGGATCTGGCAGGCGGCGTTTGGGGAAAGGAGGCGTACGGCCTTCCTTCCCCTTTTCTACTTTTCTTTCCGCGGATGGCTGGCCGAATGGAACGGAGTTATGCGGGTCGTTTCGATTTCGGTGTCGCAGCCAGACCAAGAAATACGAGGATAGCCCGATTCAGACGAACGATATCAGCCTCCCCGAGACGGCCAGTCTGCTTGCCGATCTTCGATTTCGGAACCGTCGTGATCTTGTCGACCATGAGGCGACTGATCGTACGCAGGCCATTGCATTCGTCAGGCTCTACCGGCAACCGGAACAGAGGTGCTTCTGTCGGGTCGCTGGTGAAGGCACAGATTGTGATGGAATCCGTTTCGTCGAAACTGTCGTCCTGCACAATCACGACAGGACGCGGCTTGCCTGCATAGCCCTTGCCGCCGGAAACGGTCCAGATATCGCCACGCTTCATTCTTCGTCCCAGTCAGAGACGGAATCGATGAACGCCTGATCGTCACTCGCATGCGTACTGACAGCCACCGCCAGGGATTGCCTGTGGGCTTCCGAACAAAAGTTGGCGGCGCGGACGTCCGGCACCCAGATCTGAATGGGACGCAACCCCTGCGCCCGAAGACGGGCGCGATGCTCGCTGACTTTGATGCGCGAAGAACGATGGATGGATAGCCCGGTCATGCCTGTTCCTCCAAGTATGGTTACATGTAACCTAGCATGGTGCAGAGAGGACTGCGACTCATTTTGGGTGTTTCTTGTTAATTTGTTGATTTTCACTGAGAACTGAGAGGTGATGTTGTGGACGGCCCCCGCACGAAATGTGCGAGGATGAAATCGTCACCGTCTGCAACGCATGGAGCCATGTGTGGACGGCCCTGACGATGCAAGTGGAAAGTATGATTTTGGTGGTCGGGTGCAGCCATGTGTCCGGCCTGTTTGCGCAGCCCGGGGGCTGCTGGCCCTGATGAAGTCCGCGGATTGGATCCCTGATCACCTCTGCGCGCTTTTGCTGCGCTTGGTCCCGTCGGGTTTATCCTCTCCCCGGCCTGACCGGTTCGCCATCATATCTCACCACTCCGCACATTCACCTTCGTCGCTTCTGGTGTTCGACGAGGGCGAATCTCTGAATTCTTTCAGGCGCTCCTGGCGCTGTATGCATTGCCCGTTGTGAGGAGTGCCCAGACAATCCTGGCAGTCTTGTTGGCGAGAGCGACAGATACGACACGCGCCGCCTTCTTCTCGAGCAACTTTGCAGCCCATTGACGACTGGCGTTTTCCTTGCGTGCAAGACGGATCACCGCCGTGGCGCCCAGCACGAGCAGGCGTCTGAGATAGCTATCCCCCTGTTTGCTGATGCCAACCTGTCGTTCCTTGCCACCACTGCTGTGACTTTTGGGCGTCAGACCGAGCCACGCAGCGAATTGACGGCCTGACCGGAAAGTCGAGGCATCCGGAACGGCCGCGACGATCGCGCTGGCAGTGATCGGGCCGATACCGGGAATGCCAGCCAACCGA
>ERZ746981.435-NODE-435-length-12569-cov-676.657941_pt1 | contig 12569 bp, 10 predicted proteins | sample MGYA00374948_ERZ746981 | MGnify/ENA primary metagenome ERZ746981 (study PRJEB28757, sample SAMN06711160) | food metagenome | host: microorganism | place: China:Harbin | collected 2017-01-30 | study: EMG produced TPA metagenomics assembly of the Analysis of...
GGCAGCAGGATCTGGCCCGAAACGGCAACGGGCGTGCCTTCTGCCATCCCGTCTGTCGCGCTGTACAGCGTGCGGATGGCGCGCGCGGTTCCATCTGGCAGATGGGGCGTGTTCAGTTCCTCGGTGCGGATCATGGTGCCGGGGGCAGGCAGCGTCACGCCATCGGTTTCATAAAACGCGCTGACCCCGCCATCGCCATACGGACTGCCCGCAGGCGGCAGGGGCGTGGCCGGGGCTGCCGCCAGGGCAGACGTGCCCATCGCGGTGGCGCAGCATGCCAGAAGGGACACGAGGAAAGAACGTGGATCGGACATGCGGTGTATCCCGGCTGAGCGAATGAAGGAAGGAGGTTAGGATGATAACGTAACGTATTGAAAATGAATTATGCTGTCATGCCCCTTCGGTGGCGTGGCGCCTACGGCCTGCCGCAGGCTTCCCGCCAGGCCAGCGTGCGCGCCACGGCCCCGAAGGGGAAGAAGTGAAGCCCCCGGAACAGGCAGCCCGGAATGTCGCCCATTGCCCGCGCTACCGGCTGGATCATCCGTTCGGGGGGCATGGGCCAGAACCAGCGATGCAGTCGGTGGCGCTGCCCCTTCAGGAACTGCAGCGATGGCCCGACCCCGCATTTCAGGCCGTAGCGCATCAGCATGCGTGGGGAGACAAGGCCCGGCAACCCCACATGTACCGGCAGCGCAATGCCGTTGCGGCGCAGGTACCGCTCCCATCCCAGCAGCGGGGCCGGGTCAAAGCACAGCTGGCTTACGATACGGATGTCAAGACTGTCCCGCTGGCCGATTTCCTGTTTCCTTTGCAGGAAGGACAGCGCCTCTCCGGGTTGCATGACCGGCGCGCCTTCGGGGTGTCCGGCCACGTATATGTGGCGTATGCCGCTTTCCTGCAGCACGCGTGTCTCCAGCAGGGCCAGCGTGTCGGCAAAACAGCCTGCGGGTTTCGGGCTGCCGCCCGCGACAAGCAGGACCTTGTCGGTGTGCAGTTCCCCTGTCACGGCCTGCCCGATCATCCGCAGCATGGGAAGATCGGTTATGGCGCGGGCGGCAAGATGCGGCACGGGCACGCACCCCCACTCCCGCACCCTGTGGCAGGCCGCGAGTGTCTGCCCGAATGGCAGGCCAGGAAGCCATGTGACGAATACGGTGGCGCCCGACGACAGGGCAGCCGGCCGCTGCCGTGTCGTGCCGACATGGGCGGGCGTCATCTCGATGGTGCTGTCATGCACCAGCTGGCGGGTAGCGCCGGCCATGGTGGCGGGGAACCGGGGATCAGGCATCGGCATCCGCCACGTCAAGGATGTTGTGAAGGAGCATCATACGGGTCATGCCGCCAAAACTGGTGTCAGGCGGGGTGATCCAGCCATCATGCGCCATCATGCTGGCGGACAGGTCTCCCCTCACCTGTCCGTCATGCCATGTCATGCCAACCCCGATCACGGTCGCGCCGGGGCGCAGCATGTCAGGGGCAAGCAGGCCGGGCACGCCCGCGGCCGCGATCACGATATCCGCCTGCCGCGTGCTGTCCGCCAGATTGCGTGAATGCGTATGCAGGATCGTGACATCGGCATTGCCATGCACGCTCCTGCCCCCCAGCAGCAGCGCCGCCGGCAGCCCGACCAGTTCGCCCCGCCCGATGATGGTGACCCGCAGCCCTGCCATGTGGGGATTGCTTTCGGCCAGGAGATGGGCAATGCCCCGCACGGTGCAGGCCATGATGCCAGGTGTTGCGTCATGCAGCGCCATGACGTTGCACGGATGCAGACCGTCCACATCCTTGTGCACGGCAATCGCGCGGCATATGGCCCGTTCGTCCAGATGGGGCGGCAGCGGCAACTGGACCATGATGCCGTGATGGCGTGGATCGGCATTCAGCCGGGCAATATGGGCCAGCAGCGCCGCCTGCCCGGTAACGGGCGGCAGGTCAAGCGCATCGACATGGATGCCCGCTTCGTGGCAGTTCGTCACCTTGCGGGAAATATAGAGGCGGCTGTGCGCATCCGCCCCGACACTGAGCAGCGCAAGTGCCGGCCGGATGCCCCGGCGCGCAAGTGCCGCCGCGCGCGTGCGGGCGCTGTCCATCAGTCGTGCCACGGTCAGGTCAAGGTTGAACAGGGTTGCCATGATTGTACCGCCATTCGGGTGTGATCAGTAAGCCAGCATGGTCTTCCTGACCCGCTTCATGAAGCGGGCGCGTGAGTCCGGTGTGGTATTGTTCATGTTGTACAAGGCCAGATAGTCCACCCGCACCCGGCGGTTCATGACCGCGCGCAGGAAACGGGTGCCGTTCTTGCGCGGTGGATCACCCAGCATGAACGCCCTGTGCCGGGGGGAGCCATAGGTGGTGATGGTCGAGACGCGGCGGATGTTGGAAAAGCCGGGGGATAGCACGCCATTGACCAGCCTGAATGATACCTCGGGCAGGAAAACGCGGTCGAAATACCCTTTCAGGATGGCGGGCCAGCCAAAGTTCCAGACCGGGTGGCACAGCACAAGCGCATCGGCAGCCTGCAGGCGCTGGACGTAATTGGCCACGTATTTCTGGTTGATGGCGGGATCATGGTAGATTTCGCGGTCCAGCGCGCTCAGGACCGGATTGAACCGTTCGCGGTAAAGATCAAGGTCATCTACCTCATGCCCGGCCTGCCTGAGCGATTTTATCGCCAGTTCGTGCAGGGCGGCGCTGAAACTGTCCGCAAGGGGATGGGCATAGATGACGTGGACTTTCATGGCGCGGCCTGACAGACATGATGGGATAAAATGTTCGATATTCGAACGATCGTTCGTTATTGATTTATGTTAGTCAGGCATGCACTGTCCGTGCAAGATATTATTGCCAGAGCGCATCATTCGTGCGGTGGCCCGCTGCATGGTCCACCATCCTTCTCCTGCCCCGATGGATCACCATGACCGAAGCCGATAGTGAAATATCCCTTACCTTTGCCCGGGGTCTGGCCCTGCTGCGTGCATTCGATGCAGATGGAAAAGGCATGACGGTGGCCGATCTTGCCCGCAGGCTGGACTACACCCGCGCCGCCACGCGGCGTCTGGTCCGTACGCTGGAAATGGCGGGATATGTCACGGCGGACGGTACGCGCTACATGCTGACGCCGCTGGTTCTCAAGCTTGGCCTTGGTTTCCTGCAGAGCCGTTCGATCGGCCGGCTGGTCGGTCCGGTCCTGCACGGGGAATCCCTTGCGCTGGGTGAACCGATCTCGCTTGCGCTGCTGTCCGGGCGGGAACTGGTCTATGTCGTCCATGCCCCGACTTCCGCCAAGATCGAGACGGCGGGCTATACCATTGGCAGCAGCCTGCCGCTGACGGCAACCGCCATGGGGCAGGCGACCCTTGCCTTCCGCCATGCGCCCGACCTGTCGGTGCAGGACGGGCCGGTCACGGATCAAGGCCTTGCCACCATCCGGGCGCGGGGCTTCGCCCATGTTCCCGATACGGATGGCAAGGGGTTCTGCGCCATTGCCGTGCCTGCCTTCGGGCTGGATACGGATGCTGCGGTGGGGGCGCTGGGCATTGTCTATCCCAACGGGCGGTATGGCACGGATCACCTGCTGGACGTGATCGTGCCGAACCTGCAGAAATGCGCCCGCTATATTGCCATGGCGCTGTAGGAGCAGCCGATCATGGCCCGTATCATTGATTCCCGTCCGCTGCTGGATGCCTTCCTCGGGGTGCTGCGCCCGCTGTCCGGGCGGGTGGCGCAGGCCGTGGGCCGCACACCCGGACTGGCCATTCTCCGCGCGGTTGAAAACGCGGGAAGCGCTGCCTATGCCGCACGCATCCGCGCCGCCGCAGCACAGGCCGGCATTGCCTGCCATGAAGTGCCCGTGGCGGCCCGGACGGACGGTGCCGCGGGGGTGCGCGCGCAGGTCAGCGCCCTTTCGGCAGCACCTGACATTGATGGCATTCTTATCCTGCTGCCCCTGCCCGCCGGGTTGGCCATGCCGCGGGCCATGGCGTGCATGGACCCGGACAGGGATGTGGACTGCCAGCATCCGCTCAATCTGGGGCGGCTCATGACGGGGAACCCGCTTTACCTGCCCTGCACGGCCACGGCGGCGGTAACGCTGGCGGAGGGAATGCTACGTGACCTGCGTGGCATGAACTGCGCGGTGATCGGCGCCTCGGCCAGCGTGGGCCGGCCGCTGGCGCTGCAACTGCTGGACCGGGGGGCGACGGTGGACGTGCTGCATATCCAGACCCGTGACATCGCCGCCCATGCCCGCCGTGCACAGGTCGTTTTTGCGGCGGCGGGCCATGCCGGGCTGGTGGATGCCACATGGGTTTCCCCCGGCGCGGTGCTGGTTGATATCGGCATCAATGCCGACCCATCGGGCAGGCCGGGCGTGGTGGGGGATATTGACGCGGCTGCGGTGGCGGACCATGCCGCCGCCGTTACGGCCGTCCCTGATGGCGTCGGCCCGATGACGACCGGCTTCCTGCTGGCCAACACGGTGCATGCCGCCAGCAGGCGTGCCGGGCTGGACTTTACCATCCCTGACCTGACCACCCTGCCTGCCTGGCAGGCCCTGCGGCTGTAGAATACGGTTGATAAAAAATAATAAAAGTTTTTGGGTGTCGCCTTTTTTCAAAAAGGCGACGGTCTTCGAAGTTTTTTGAAAAAAGCTTCACCAAAAACTTTCTTATGACTACCGGGTGTTTCCCGGCCCGCTTCAGGCCAGCACGCAGTCCGTCACCACCTCCCCGGTCATGCCGGATGTAATGCCCATATCGGTTACATGCGGGCCGGGGTTGCAGGCAAGGCTGGCCCCGATCATGAGCTTGATGACGGCGGTATGCCCATCCCACGTCGTGACGGACGCACAGGCATCACGCACGGCCTTGAACTGCCGCGCCACTTCCTGCGGGTCCGCTGCCGAAAGCAGGCCGCAGACCGGCAGTTCCAGATGCGCCAGCACCCTGCCGTCACGCACGGCCACCATGCCCCCGCCCGAGCGGATCAGGGTATTGGCGGCCAGCATCATGTCCGCTTCCCCCCGGCCGATCACGGCCAGGTTGTGGCTGTCATGCAGCACGGTGGTTGCCACCGCACCCGACCATTCGCCCCAGCCTTCCAGAATGCCCAGTCCCGGCACGTCGGATGCGCCATAGCGGTTGAATACGGCCATGAGTGCCGCGTCTTCGGGAATGACGACATGGCCGTCGCGCACCGCGACCTCGCGCTCACCCCACCGGGTGGTGCGGGGTACGGCCACGGTGCGCACGCGGGCATGGGTGCCGGTTGCGGGGATGTGGAAGGACTGCTCCGTGGTCAGTGCAAGCTTCATGGTCTCGGTGGGGGCGGCAACGGGGTCGGGCCGCAGCGGCTCGCACAGCGCGCCATCTTCCGCCACATGGCGGCCGGATGCGAAAACATGATGTGCCCGGAATTCCTTCAGGTCATCAAATACCACCAGATCGGCCCGCCGCCCCGGTGCCACAAGGCCCAGGTCACGGCGCTGCAGCCGCATGGCGGTGTTGAGCGTCGCCGCCCGCAGCGCCTGCACCGGGTCCAGCCCGATCTGCACCAGCCGGCGCAGCATGTAGGCCATGCCGCCACGGCTGACCAGGTCATCGGGGAAGATGTCGTCCGTGCACAGGGTCACGGTCTGGGGCACATGGCCCAGCTTGCCAAACAGGGCGACCGCCTGCGGCAGGATGTCCTCGTGCGAGACGCGCAGTTCGATCGTCATGCCCGCGCGGATCTTTTCCAGCAGGTCGGCTTCGCTGGTAATCTCGTGGTCGGATTCAATGCCCGCGGCAAGGAAGCCCTGCAGCCCCCTGCCCGCCAGGTCACGCGCATGGCCACAGACCAGCTTGCCGCTTTCCAGCCCCGCCTGCGTGATGCCGCGCATGAGCGGGCTGCGCGCCAGCACGCCACGCATGTCCATGATCTCGGCCACGCCGCCCACTTCCGGCCAGGACAGCATTTCCTCCATGGCGGTGCCGTCAAACACCGCGCCTGAACGTTCCAGTCCGGGCGCGGACGGCACGCATGACGGTGCCAGCACGATAATGCGCAGCGGCAGCCCGCGTGCGGCGGCTATGGCCCATCGCACCGCCTCCAGCCCGCCTACATTGCCGACTTCATGCGGGTCCCAGCAGATGGTGGTCGTGCCCTGCGGCACCACCACGCCGGCATAGCTGCGCGGCGTGACCATTGAACTTTCGATGTGCAGGTGTGAATCGATCAGCCCGGGTGCCACGATGCGTCCGCCCAGGTCAATGACCTGCCCGGCGTCGTGAAAGGTGCCGCGCGGATGGACACTGGCGATCAGCGGTCCCGTCAGGCCGATATCCGCATCGCGGATTTCTCCCGTCGCCACATCGGCCACGCGGCCGTTGACCAGCAGCATGTCGAAGGCTTCCTGCCCCTGTGCCGCCCGTACGGCCCGGTCCCGCAGTGCGGGATCATTCAGGTCGGGATAGGGTGAATGCATGTGTCCTGTTCCTTCGTGCTGGAATGATGGATATATGTACCGCATGGCCGCCATCAGTGATGCATGCCCATGCTGACGATGAAAAAGACCGTCATGACCGCGCCCAGCCCCCAGGCCGTGGGGCTGACGCCGCGCCAGCGCCCGGCGGCGATGTTCATGACGATGTAGGAAAACGTGCCAAAGGCCATGCCGTTGAGCAGGTTGCTGGTCAGCACCGCGAACATGAAGGTCATGATGGCGGGCACGGCCTGCGTCATATCCTTCAGGTCCAGCCGGGATATGGCACCGAACATCAGGATTCCCACCATGACCAGCGCCGGTGTCGTGGCCTGTGGGGGAATGATCATGAACAGGGGCCACAGGAAAAGTGCGGCCACAAACCCGAATGCGATGACCACGGCCACCAGCCCGGTGCGCCCGCCCATCTGCACCCCGATCACGGATTCCAGATAGACCGCCACCACCGCCGTGCCCAGCACCGGCCCCAGGATCGTCCCCGCCGCATCAGCGGCAAAGGCGCGCGTGGCATTGGGAACGGACCCGTCGGGGCGCAGCATGCCCCCGGCACTGGCAATGCCCAGCAGGTTGGCCAGCGTGCCGAACAGTTCCGTGCACAGGAAAAAGATGATGACAGGCAGGACGTAGAAGAAGTTGTGGAAAATATAGCCCGGATCAAGGTGGAACGCCGTGGCCGATGGCCAGACGGGCATGGCGAACACGCGCGTGGGCCAGCGGGTGATCGTACCCCCGTGCCCGTCAGGCACGAACAGGCCCGCAAGGGTCAGGGCCATGATCGAGATGATCAGCGCGCCGGGCACGCCCGCGGCCACAAGGGCGGGAGTAAGGATCAGCCCGGCAAAGGTCAGCATCACGGCGGGGCTGGACAGCGCGCCCATGGTGACAAGCGTGGTGTGGTTGCCCACCACGAAACCGGCATTGCGCAGCCCGATGAACAGGATGGTCAGCCCGACCGCGATCTGGATGCCCACGCGCAGGCAGTCGGGCATGCCGTCGGCCATGCGTTCACGCACCCCTGTTACGGTCAGGATCATGAACACGATGCCGGTGAAGCAGACGATGGCCAGTGCCGCGGGCCATGGCACGCCCATCTGCTGGACCATGACCACGGCGAACACCACGTTCGAACCGATGGCTGGCGCAAGACCCAGCGGCAGGTTGGCCAGCAGCCCCATCGTGGCGGATGCGATGATGGCGATAAGGCAGGTTGCCGTCAGTTCGCTGGCGCGGTCCATGCCCGCGTTGCTCATGATGGCGGGATTGACCGCAACGCAGTAGACCATGGCCGCGAACGTGCCCAGACCGGCCACCACTTCCCGGCCAGCCGTGGTTCCGGCAGCCCGCAGGTGAAACAGGCGTTCCAGCAGATTTGGCTTCATCAGAACTCCGGCGCCCGTGGTGCGCGCCATGGTGGCGCGCAACTTGTATCAACTTGTCTTATATTCGTTCCGGGAAACAATCAATAACCGAATGTCGCGCCCGCTCACCCGGCGGGGGGCCATGGGTCACGGGGAATGAAATCGGTATCGGGCAGGCTGCCGCCATGCGCGGTGATGGAGAAGCGCGCAATGCCCGGCCGTGCCAGCAGCGTACTGTGTTCGCACGCAACCCCCGCGTCATCACAGGTCACGCGGCGCATGACCATGACCGGGCTGCCCTGTGCCATGGCCAGTTCGGCCGCCAGGGCCGGCTGTGCCTCGATCACATCCACCGTCAGGTGGGTGCGGCCCAGACGCAGGCCGATATGCTCCGTCATGAGCCGGGGGGAGGAATGGATGCGGGCGTCGTTTTCGGACACGAATGCCCGGAAGGCAGGTGGATAATACACCTCCGTCACCGCAACCGGCACGGCATCGATCAGGTAGCGCCGCCGCATCAGCAATGCGCGGGCATCGTCCAGGTTCAGGGTCCGCGCCACTTCGGGCGGTGCGGGTTCGAGGCCAAACGCCAGCAGTTCCGTCACCACGGCCATGCCGCGTGCCTGCAGGATGTCACTCAGCCCCACGACGGGATGGGCGGGGGGATTCCTGTCCGCGGGTGGGACGACAAACGTGCCCCTGCCCTGCCGGCGGCAGACCAGTCCGGCATTTTCCAGATGCCGCAGCGCGTGGCGGATGGTCACGCGGCTGACACTGTAGATCCGGCACAGGGCCGCCTCGGAGGGCAGCCTGTCGTGATAGCCATCCTCACGGCCGATCCTGCCGCTCAGGTGCTGGGCAATCTGATGGTGCAGCGCACGGGATGATGGGGTGTCTGACAAGGTCTGCATGAACAAGGAAATGCCTGCCCGGATGGGTCTGTCCTGAAAAAAAGGTCCGTGCCCCAGCATGGCACGGACCGGCGGCAAACGGAATGCATCATGCGCCCGGTGGCGCAGTCCCGCGCGTTTGCGCTTTCTGTTTGTTTCCCGTTATGATACGGGCTTGCATGACATAATTCATTCAGCAAGTCGGGATACCATGCCAGGACGCACCACTTTCCAATCCTTCCGGTTCATGGCGTGCGGCGGGGCACGACGTTCTGCCCGTGGCCTGCTGGCCCCGGCCCTTGCATGCACCATGCTGGCCGGGCCGCTCCATGCCGCCACACCCGCGCCGATTGACCAGATCAGGAATGTGGTGGTCATTTTTGCCGAGAACCGTTCCTTTGATAACCTGTACAACGGCTTTCCCGGTGCCGACACCTTTGCGGGCCAGCCGCCCGCCCGCTTTGCCCAGCGTGACCGTGATGGCAGCATCATGCGTGAACTGCCCCCCGTATGGGGCGGGCTGACCGGGCGCGGCGTGCCGGATGCCGTGACACAGGCGATGAGCGCCCACCTGCCCAACCAGCCCTTCCGCGTGGATGATCCCCACGGTTTCAACGTGCCGCTCAGTACCCTGACGCATGACCTGTGGCACCGGTTTTATGAAAACCAGATGCAGATCAATGGCGGCCGCAACGACATGTTCGTGGCATGGGCGGATTCCGGTGCCATGCCCATGAGTTACTGGGACGGTTCGGCCATGCGGATGTGGCAGGTCGCACGCAAGTACACGATGGCGGACCATTTCTTCATGGGGGCTTTCGGCGGGTCGTTCCTCAATCACCAGTGGCTGGCCTGCGCCTGCGCGCCCTATTACCCGCAGGCCGATACCAGCCCCGCGCATCCGGTCATCTCGGTTGTCGATGCGGGTGGCAGGGCGCTGGTGGTTGCGCCCAATTCCCCCCGTTCCGCGCTGGAAGGCGTGCCCAAATTCGTGCGTGATGGTAACCTGACCCCCGATTTCCATGCCGTGAATACCATGCAGCCCGCTTACCAGCCCAGTGGCAACCCGGCGGCAACCGGGCAGGACGCGCGCTTTGCCGACCCGACCGTGGCGACAACCCTCCCCCCCCAGACCGAAGCCACGATTGGCGACCGGCTGAGCGAACGCGGCATTACATGGGCATGGTACGCAGGGGCATGGCAGGATGTGCTTGACCACGGCAACCATTACCCCGCGCCCGATTTCCAGTACCATCACCAGCCCTACAACTATTACCTGAACTACGCCCCCGGCACGCAGGCGCGGCAGGCGCATCTTCTGGATGGCGGCCTGGCGGGTGCCGGGTTCATCGACGCGATTGACCACGGCAGCCTGCCACAGGTCGCGTTCTACAAACCGCAGGGCAACCTGAACGAACATTCCGGCTATGCCGATATCCAGTCAGGGGACCGTCATATTGCCGACCTGATCGAACATCTGGAGAAAAGCCCCCAGTGGCCGCACATGCTGGTGATCGTGACCTATGACGAAAATGGCGGCCTGTGGGACCATGTCGCCCCCCCGGCAGGAGACAGGTGGGGGCCGGGATCGCGCATTCCCGCCATCATCGTTTCGCCCTTTGCCCGTCGCGGTTACGTGGACCATACGGTGCAGGATACGACATCCATCCTGAAATTCCTGACCGAACGTTTCCACCTCCGTCCGCTGGATGGGCTGACGGTACGCGATCGTGCCATACAGGCCGCCACCGGGCACCCGCTGGGTGACCTGACGGGTGCCCTCAACCTGCCTTCCACGGGGAAATGATCCTGCATGCCGCACCGTGCCCTTACCCTTCTGCGTGGCCTGAAGCTGGCCACGCTTGCCTCCGCCGTGTGCCTTATGGCCGGGTGCGCCCATACGCCGCCTGCGGCCCGCACCGATGCGCTGTCGATACCCGTGGTCCAGCATGGGGATTTCGGGCATTACACCTTGGCGCTGACATGGCAGCCCGGTTTCTGCACGGACCAGCATGGCACGACCTGCCAGCCCGACCAGCCGCATACCCCGCTGGTCGGGCTGCATGGGCTGTGGGCTTCCCGCCCCGCCGACCTGGTACGCGATGGCCTGCCCGTGACGCTGTGGTGGATAAAGGGGTGTGACATCTACCAGCATGATGATACACCACCCCAATTGTCCCCCGCGCTGGCAAAACGGCTGTCGGCCACGGTGGCCCATACCCACTCCAGCCTTGTCGTGCATGAATACACCAAGCATGTGCAGTGCTTCGGCATGAATGCCGAACGTTTCTTTACGGTTGCCAGCACGTTGCGTGACCGCTTTGCACACGGGCCGGTCGGCCGTGAACTCGAACACGATGCGGGTCGGGACATCAACAAGGCTGACGTGCTCGGCTGGTTTGAAAAAGCCTATGGTCCCCTGCCGCAGCGGGGCCTGCAGTTCCGCTGCAACACGGATGCGCAGGGCCGATCGGTGCTGGCGCAGCTGTGGTTCACGCTGGACCCGAAGGGACTGGGGCGTTTTCCCGCCGCATCCGGTTTCCTGCCCTCGCCGGACGTGCAGGATGACTGCCCTGCCCGCTTCCACATACCTACATGGCCGGCTACATCGTCGCCTGAATAGTTTTTCCGGCAAGCTGCGGGAGATGTCGCCTTTTTGAAAAAAGGCGACATCCAAAAACTTTTATTATGTTTTTACCATCAGGTTATCTTTTAAATCCTGTTTCAGGGGAACAGGCTGTCGGGAATGGTGGGATGCCGGTCCCAGAAGCCACAATGATGACGGGCCGCCACATCGTGGTCCACCCGGATGCCCCCGTTGGCTGGCAGGGCCAGTACCGTTACCTCGGGGTTGTGCGTGGACCAGGCGGGCCAGGGCGCGGTCGTGCCCGACCGGCCGAATGTGGCCCACATATCCATAATCCGTGCGGACAGGACCTGCTGCGCGGGGGATAGTGGCCCCGCAACGGATTTGTAACCAAACAGGTAAGGCAGTTCCGCCGTATGGGATGCGCCCCGGTCAAACCCCGGCACTTCGGGCAGTTTCATGGCAAGCGAACGGAAGCGCGGCGCGGTCTGGTCCGCGAATTCGTAAACGGCGACATGGGCCTTGCCATCCAGCATGGCGGCCGCGCGCAGCGCAGGGCAGATGAACATCTGGTCGGTGCGCAGGGCGGCAAGGGCATAGGCCGGGTCCTGCCCCGCAACCAGGGGGTATTCCTTCAGCAGCTCCGCCGCAAGGCCAGCATAATCCTGTTTCAGCAACGCATGGTAACGCGCGGGGGAAAGCGGATAGTAACCCGCCAGGAATGATCGCAGTTCATCGTGGTTGAAGCCGATAAGAACGGGGATGCTTCCCGTCGCCCCCGCGCGGATTTCCTCATCTACCGGGCGGGGCTGCAGTGCCGCGCCAGACGGCGTGATGGGAAAGAGCGGGCGGGAAACGGTGCTGCCATCCTTCAGGGTGACGGTGGGCTGCTGCCATACTTTGTCCCATGCCGAAAGCAGGGTTTGCGTTGGCAGGCGCTTCAGGCACGCCAGCGGGTCAGGCCCCGTACAGCCTGCCGCCTGTGCCGTTGCCGTCCCGATGCCTTCCATCACCGCGCGGGACGGGCGGCCGGGACAGAACCCGCTTTGCATGATGGCCTGCGTGACCAGCCCGTGGGCCGCCGGGGCAACAATTACGTCGCATATGTCTGCCGCCCCGGCGGATTCCCCCGCCACGGTCATGCCTGTCGCATCCCCCCCGAATGCCGCGATATTGGTGCGGGTCCACTTCAGTGCCGATATGATATCGCTCAGCGCCAGATCGCCCTGTGGCCGTGCCTGCGTGCCGCCAAG
>ERZ746981.436-NODE-436-length-12424-cov-85.124727_pt1 | contig 12424 bp, 17 predicted proteins | sample MGYA00374948_ERZ746981 | MGnify/ENA primary metagenome ERZ746981 (study PRJEB28757, sample SAMN06711160) | food metagenome | host: microorganism | place: China:Harbin | collected 2017-01-30 | study: EMG produced TPA metagenomics assembly of the Analysis of...
GTTCGGGCTCCTTATTCCCGGCATTATCACGAAAACGTGAGCAATGAATCGGAAGGCGATGCGCCGGAATCAGTGCCCTCTTTTCGCACCTTTTCACCCCATGCGTCTAGCATGACTTGGTCTGTAAAAAAAAAGCCACTCACCCTTCACCTTCCTACCTCTCACGGAAGGATACGATAGAGGACACGAAAGAGGCCACGTCTCAGGACACAAAAGAGGATACGGCAGAGGCTACAAAAGAGGGCACGCTAGAGGCTACGGAATAAAAAAATAAGGTGACGGACGGGAAGAAAAATGCAATTTTTCTCAAGCCATGAAAAACGCCAACAGACAGACCATCCGTGGAGTTCCGAGCAAACGTCCTCGCACTGAAGAGGAATTGCAGGAGGCTGCGGATCGGTTCAGCCAGGACTGGACCCCACAGGATCAAGTGATGCCGTGGATACGCGCTCATGAGCCGGAGCTTAGTGCGATGGTGAGTGCGGGCTGGTCTTGGGATGATGTCGGCCGGGCGATGGCTCGTGCGCGCATCACGTATAAAACCGCGGTGCCCATGAAGGGGTCGATCTTGCGCGCGAAAGCGTACAAGGCGCGAAAGGACAGGTCAGAGGCGACGACAGTTCGAGCGGTTCCCGCGAGAACGCCAGTTGTCCCGGGAGGCGTGAAACCGGCTCCTGCTGCCTCGTCCATCAGCCCATCAGCGGACCCCTCGCCAGCGTGGTTGGAACAGGCCCCGGAAAGGATGGAAGGCGAACCGGAGTTCAAGCCGATCTCGCTGCGAACCCCTTTACCCCCGACAGCCGAACCAAAGGCGGTAAAAACGCAAACGGCTCCTGAGCGGCCGAAACGCTCAAGAGCCGATGCTTTAGCAATGCTAACTAATCGTCCTGTAAAGACTGAGGAATCATAATGAGCGACACGAAATCAGGCAACAAAAACCCTGCGCCTGCTGCCAAGAAGCCGGTCCAGCCTGCGAAGTTCGATCTGAACCAGACGCTCGCGCAGGAACCCGTCTTTGACGTGAAACCCTTCACGCCGCGTAAGGTCGAAGAAGCCGAGCCGATGATTGCCGAGGGTATGGACCTGAGCGGCAAGACGAAAATCGTCTTCGTCAACGGACGCGGCAAGACCGGCAAGACCACATTCCTACGTTGGGCGGCCGAACGTGCGCTGCTGGGCAACCGGCCGATCCTTATGGCGGACCTGGACCCGACCAATGCGTCGTTCTCGTCGTATTTTCAGGACGTGGCGCGACCGAACACGGACGATCCCGCAGGCGTTGCGCAGTGGATGCAGCGGTTCATCGAATACGCTGTCGAGAACCAGACGACAGCGGTTCTCGATCTTGGCGGCGGCGATACCACACTGCGCGAGACGGCAGCCGAAATGCCGGGTTTCGCGTCAGCGATTGCCGAGGCCGGTGCGGTCCCCGTCCTGATCTCGCTGGTCGGATCGCAGGTCGATGATCTGGCCCCGATCGCGACGCTGCGTGAGCGTGGTTTTTCACCGGACGCGCGGGCAATCGTGTTCAACGAGGCCTCCAAGGAAATCGGTCATACCCGCGACCAGTCGTTCGGTCGTCTGCTGACAAGCGCCGTGGTCGTGGATGAAGTCACGGACGGCGCGGTTCCGCTGTGGATGCCCCGGCTCAATGCGGCGGCAGCCGTCGAAAGCCGCCGGAGCTTGTTCAGCGCCGCACGCGACGGCCTGACCACGCCTCCCCTCGGGATGTTCGACCGCTCGAAGGTCCGGACATGGCTCGAAGCGATGGACCGCCGGTTTGCTGGGATCACGTCATGGCTTCCGTAAGCCAGGACGAACCGGCAGACGATTTTGAAGGCGCGATCGCCAGCGCGAGACAGGATCTACAGTTGGCGATTGCCAAGGCGCACCTGACGGATGATCCGTTGGGTGTTGCCCTGCACGCGATGTCCGAGACGCTGGGTGCTCAGGCCGCGCTCTACAAGGCGACGTTCAACAAGTATCGCGACATCAGCGCGGACCTCGATCGCGCGCGAAGCGATGCGGTCGAAGCTGGACGGCTGGAACTTGAAGGCCAGAAAGCCGGAATCGTTCAAGAACTGGCTCCCCAACTCCTGAAGCTGACTGCTTCGCAGGTGAAGGTTCAGGAACGCACGGTCAAGCTCAAGACGCTGCTCATGGCGGGCGGCATTGCCGGAGTGCTTGCCATCACGGCGGCCTGTGTCGGATACGGCACGGGCTGGAAAAACGGCAGGACGAACGGTCTTTACGACAAGGGTGCGCTGTTCGCGGCGCTACAGGAGCATGGCCCGGGCGCGGAGACGGCCCTGATTGAACTGGTCCGGAATAACGACATTCCGGCTGTCCTATCAGCCTGCCGTGCTCATGCTTTCGATCAGGGCGGGCGACAGGCCTGTGCTGCGCCGCTCTGGCTTGAGCCGCCTCGGCCTCCTGCTGCACAGGACAACAAATAAGGTCAGGGACACGTCATCATAAGGGAGGGCAGACTATGCGGAGAATGTCACTCAATCCGGGCCTGCGGCTTGCGCTTCGCCCGTTTGCCTCCCTTCTGGCTTTTGTCGTCGGCCTTCCGGCCGCCATATTGGCGGTGCTCTGCTTCATTCATGGTTCATCGCTGCTCTGGTCGGCTGGAATCCTCATCGCGTACAAGACATTCATCGCGGGCGGAGTGTGTGCGGCGCTGGCTGCCTTAGCGCGCTGGCCGCGCAAGTACCTGACGCGCTGACGGACCGGGCACGAAGTGCCCGGAAACGTCGAGCGACATCGATGGCGTAAAGCGTTGCAACGGAATGTTGAGGGCTTCCATCAGGTCGTTGACGAAGCGGTCGCGGTCCTGCCGCTGTCGCTGCTGGTGGCTTCTGTCATCGAGTTCGATGGCAAGGACCGGCCGCCCCGTCGCCAGTTCGATCACCACGAAATCAAGACTTTTACCGGCCACCCGATTCAACGCCTCGGGAAAGCGGCGTGGATCGACCACGATGCTTACCAACTCCGCAAGCCGCACCTGCGGGCAAACATAGTGTCCGGCTGGAATCTGCGACCGAAAGGCAAGAAGGGCACGGCGCTCCCAATCCGATAGAAGGGCTTTAGGCTGATAGCGTTTGCGCAGGATAGCTTCCCGCCCTGTCTGGTTCTGCTCGGGCAGTTCCTGCACGCTCTCGGCCGGCGTGCCGGGCGAGAGCGTCGCCAGCGTTGCCTCGCCAAGCGGCCGGCGGCGGACATGCCATACGACCGCACCAATTACGCAGGAGCCGCCAATCAACCAGAGCGTTTCGGGAGAAAGAAACAGGGCGCGGTCCTTCTGGTTAGCGGAGCTTCGGGCCTCGCGGCTTGGCTGCGGGCGCGTCCGGTTCCTTCATAACGCCTGCGGGGCTGGATCGCGCGCCCTGCCCTTTCTGCACCTGGCCGGACCAGTAGCTTGCAGCGCGCTGGCTGGCGGCGGGCTTTTCCTGCGCTGTACGGTCTGCCGCAGCTGCGGAGAACCCGGATTTGACAGTCACGGTCACATCGTCGCCTGAGGCCGCCCTCTGGCGGCCGAGATCCTGCGTCGGTACGACGATGATGCCCTTGCCCGTGTTCACGCTGCTGCTGTGCGTATCTGTGGCGAGCAGTACGCCCGTGATCTGTTCGCCGGGACGCGCGGTCCGTACGTCTTGGGCCAAAGGCTCCGCACCCTGCTGTCGCAGATGCTCGAACGCTGTCCGAAGGGCAGCCACCCTTCCGCGGTCCGTCGCGTCCTCGACCAGATGACGCATGGCCGGGTTGGCAGGGTCATCAGCACCCGCGATGGAGGCGGCCAGCATTCGCGGCTTGGTGATAACGGAGAAATCGACATCATGCCCATACTTCTGTCCAAGCGTGGCGATGAAGGCTTCCTGAACCCGCCCATTTCCCTCGCGGAAAGGATGGACAAAATTAAGCTCGGACATGACGCGACCGGCCACGGCGGAAAACTGCTCGACGTTAGAGCCCTTCAGGACATCGGGATCACGGATCGGCCGGAATGCCTCGGCCAGTCCGCGATCGAGCCTCGAACCCGGCAGGAAAGTCGTGCTGCCCTTGGTCATGAATTCGATAGGCTCGACCGGCCGTCCATCCACAACGGGCCGTTCGTTGCGCGTATGTCCGGCCCATTCGTAAATCTCGCCGAAGAGGTGCTGATGAATGGCTTTCAGGTGCGCCGCATCGAAATTACCGGCCGGGCCTGAGCCCAGCCGGATGTCGATCATGCGGTCACTGGTGATCCTGTATTCGGCCCGATTGAGTGCCGCGCGCGACCGCAGGTCCAGCCGGTTGCGCAAGACATCCTGCTGATCCGGATCGTTGGAATTGGTGGGATAGGTATAACCGCGCCCCGGATCGCCGGTACTCATGGCGGCCGCGAATTAGCGACCGGCCCGGATGGCGTCGCGCATCTCGCGGCGCAGGTCTTCGAGCGAAATTACGCCCCGGATATAGCGTTCGTTCGCCTCTTCGAGAACCGGATCATGGACATATCCCTGCCGGTAGTTTGCCGCCCGGGCTTCCTCGACGGCGCGACGACGCTGCGCGGATTCGTCTGCGCTGATCGGTCTGGCGGAAAGGGTCTGTCCCATCACGCTCACTCCTGACTGGTAAGCGGTCATAATAGCCGCTTTTGCAAGCGGAACCAAGAATTTATGGGGATGGTGTCGCCGCGTGTCTGCATCTTGCGAAGCAAATATGGGAGGGTAAACCCGTCACGCGACGACACGATAGCATGTGCGCGAACAGGCCTGAAAAATCAAGCGAAGAGCCGCCCGAAGACGGCTCCCCTCCCCTGCTTATTTCCGGTCGAACGGATCTTCACCCTCCCACTGGTCGGCCGGTGGAGCATCGGCCCCCTGCCCGCGCTGCTGTACGGGACGGCCCTTGAATTCGAAATCCATCGGATCGACGTACCAGATCGTGACATCATTGGTTGCGCCCTGCGGCCGGAACGTGGCTGAACGCAGATCACCCCGGACCTCAACCTGCCGCCCCTGTGTCGCATTTTTTTCGACATACTCGGCGCGCTTTTCCTGCCGGAGATCGACGCGGACTTCGACCCATTCGGTCAGCTCGCGCCAGCCGGTTTCGGACTGCTGCGAACGAACATTCTTCGAGCACGCTACGCGGAAAACCACATATCCGCCGCCGTTACCGAACGTCTTGCGCGTCGCATCCTTGCCGACACGACCAGAGAGATTGATGGATGGGAACATGGTTGAGCTCCTTCAATGATTGATAAGTGTGAGGCAGAACATCAGCGCGACGAAGCTGCCAAAACAGCAACAGGCAAGAGCGCCACAAAGAAGACAGCGCGGGTTTTCCAGAACGCCTTCTGATGGAGCCTCTGGGACTTCCGACAGATACGCGGCGGCAAAGAAAACAAAGGTTAAAACACCGAATACTCCGGCGAAAACAGACAGATAAACATCTGACATAGGGTTTACCCTCCCTCCACCGAGCGGCTGGGGACTGGTCCCGCCTTCCCGCCCGGTGTTCTTATTATATACACGATATAATAAGAGAGAGGCAAGAGAAAAATGCAGTTTTTCACACAGAAAATGGCGGTTTCCCGACAAAAATTACCCTTGTATCCGCCCCCTCAAAACCCCAGCCTTTCGTTCGACCTGCCAGCGGCAGGGCGAAAGGCAGCGCAGCGACGCCTTTCGTCCCGACACCTTCAGATCCGCCGGCAACGCAGCGCAGGTCTAGGGGTCATCTCAGGGGACCCGTCTGCACGGAGCGACCAAAGGGAGCGCAGGAAGATGGGGTGGATGATCCCCTAGACCGGAGCGAGGCTGCTGGCATCAGCGCAGCCCCCTTGGGGGGGCGAGCATCGGGGGGATATACCGGGCTTCCGATCGTTACCCGGATGGGCGGAGACAGATGGCGACCGCAGCGCAGCGCAGGGCGGCGGCTGGCTCCGGTGAGTTGGTCGGGAGACAGGTGCAGCGCACCTGGCTCGCGGCCTTACGAACTAGAGCGGAGATCAAGCCCCCGAAAAAAGCCCGCACGCATCATCCGTTATCGTAAAACTCTAGTCTTGTTCGCCAAGACAAGACTGACGTGCAGTGCGGAATACTTGGATGACCACGCGATCTTATCGCCGACGGAGTGGCTTTGCCGGCTTGGCCAGGATAAAATCACTGATCATGTTCGCGCGGGCAGTATAGTCCATCACTTCACTCATCATACGTGAGCGCTCATCAACCAATTTTGTCTCGGGATGATCCTTGCAATATTGTTCAACGCGCGCGCCAATTATCCTGACAACCGCGTTTTTGATGTTCTCTCGGATAGCGATCGAGCCCCATCCATTATCCACCACAAATTTTTTCAAATTCGCGATGGCTTCCCCTTCCAGATTGACCCGAGGAATACGATACCCTTCTCCTGCCCAGCTCATTACTCGAAACAGTAGTTGGTGAAACAGCAGCATCGTAGCCCTATGGGGGTCTTCAGGTGCAGGTTGGGAGGCAATCGGTGCAGGTTCGCATTCGGGCAAGTCTTCGCTGTCATCGACCATGATGGACTTCCTTTAATAAGTGAGCAGGCCAGTCCCACTCGTCCAAAATACTATAGCGAATGACTGGTAAAATATCATTCCCGGAACCCTCTTCCCGATATTTTACCAAGGCGCAGAGATAGGAACCATATCATCTATTATGGGGCTGCGAGCAGCGTTCCGTATGATCCGATAATCCGCTGCACGATCGCCTCGTTCTCTGCGGCGCCAGCGCACGAGTTCAAATAGGCCGCTCGCTTCGTCGCCGTTGCTCCTGGCTCGTATCCCCAAAAGCCCCATACCTGAATGCTGAAGAAGTCGCTGATAGGTCCGCCACATCCAGCACCAGATGCGGGCATGCCCGACATGCACAACAAGGTCGCGCAAGGCTCTGCGTGGGCCGCGGGCGAGTACGAAACAGCGACGCCGACCATTGCTGCCCCGATTGCAATAAGCAGTCTCTTCATGGCTGTGATTCCCTATTCGTGGGAACAGGAATTTCGCAGAAATTCACATTTTTCTCAATGAAAACCGCGCTAAACCGCCAAAAATCGATGTCTCAGATTTCAATCGAAACGTGTTCTCTTATCGGATTAAGCAGTAGGCGGACGCACAGTTAAGCATGAAGGCTTAGTTTAGCGGGGCAAAACAGCGAGCGCACTTGCGCACACGACACAGTACGACACCATGCATCTATAAATCCAGATATTGACATATCGCGATATGTAGCTATGTTGGCTATGTCATTCACACAGGTCACAGGAGTTCACCGTGTTGACACACAACCAGACCACTCCAAACCATGCCCCTGATAGCCACTACGGTCATTTCATCGACAACCAATGGGTTGACAGTGAAAGTGGCGAGACCATCGACAGTATCAACCCGGCTAACGGTGCATTCCTCACCAAGATTCCGCTCGGCACGGCTGGAGACGTAGACCGTGCTGTCCAGGCGGCTGCCCACGCATTCAAGTCCTGGGGCAAGACTTCTCCGGCTGAACGTGCCAACGCGCTGTTGAAGATTGCCGATCTGCTCGAAGCCGATGCCGAGCGTTTCGTGGCGTTTGAGAGCATGGATGTCGGCAAGCCGGTCCGCGAGGCCCGAGTGGATGTGCCGCTGGCCATCGACCATTTTCGCTACTTCGCCGGTGCGATACGCAGCCATTCGGATGAAGCTTCCATGCTTGACCACCAGACGATGAGTTTGACGCTGAGCGAACCACTCGGCGTAGTCGGTCAGGTCATCCCTTGGAACTTCCCTCTTCTGATGGCTGCCTGGAAAATCGCCCCAGCGATCGCCATGGGCAACACGGTGGTAATCAAGCCATCGGAAATGACACCGGTCACGATCCTGGAGTTGGCAAAGATTTTCGCCAAGGTTCTTCCGGCCGGCGTGGTCAACGTCGTCACTGGTCTGGGCACAGAGGTTGGCCAAGCGATTCTCGATCATCCCCAGATCGCCAAGCTCGCTTTCACCGGCTCGACGCGTATCGGCGAAGTCGTGGCGGCTGCGGCAGCCAAGAGGATCATTCCCGCCACGCTAGAGCTTGGCGGGAAGTCAGCCAACATCATATTTCCTGATGCCAATTGGGATCGGGCTGTCGAGGCGGCTGCACTTGGCATTCTTTGGAACCAGGGCGAAGTATGCGAGTCCGGCTCTCGCCTGTTCGTGCATGAGTCAATCTATGAGCGCTTCGTCGCCGAGCTCAAGGAGCGCTTTGAAAAGGTTCGCGTGGGCAATCCACTCGACCCTAATACACAGATGGGTGCCCAGGTCAGCCAGATCCAGACCGACCGCATCATGGGCTACATCGAGCTGGCCAAGGAAGAAGGTGCCCGCATCCTGACGGGTGGTGAGCGACTGACTGGCGGTGAATACGATGCCGGCTTCTTCATCAAGCCGACGATCATCGTCGACGTGCGCAATGACATGCGCATCGCCCAAGAGGAGATATTCGGACCGGTCGTCACCGTGCTGCCGTTCAAGGATGAAGACGAAGTGGTGGCGCTGGCCAATGCTTCCGACTATGGCCTAGCTGGCGCTGTCTGGACCCAGGACATCAACCGTGCAATCCGTGTGGCACGGGCCATCGAAACCGGTCGTATGTGGGTCAACACCTACCACGAAATTCCGGCCCATGCCCCGTTCGGTGGATACAAGAAGTCCGGTCTCGGTCGTGAAACTCACAAGTCCATGTTGGACGCGTACAGTGAGAAGAAGAACATCTATATCAGCCTGAACGAAGCGCCGCTCGGCGTGTTTTGAGTTCAATTCATCGCCAAGATTTTCCCTAACAACATCGAGGTTTCTGGATATTTAGGAATATTGGAATGGGCGGGGAAATACTGTTTGGAAGCACACTGTTGGGACCTTCCACCCTGAAAAACCGTATCGTGCTCCCGCCCATTCCGAACGACCTTATGGCCGCCCCCTTCCGTCAGCGAGCAGGTGCGGGATGGGGGCGATCTGATCGCGTTCGGTCGTCCCTTCATCACCAACCCGGATTTGCCTGAGCGCATCACTCAGGACTGGCCGCGTTCGCAGCTTCGACGCGGCAGTGACGCTGCGCGCGGATGATGGAAACCTTGAGGCCAGAGGAGCCTGAAAATGTATCAGCCAAGTACAACCCCTTATCAGCAGCACCGGGGGTTCGGTCGAGCCTTCAAGGCCGGCCACTTGAGACTGGGGCTGTTTTTTCCCATCGAGGCCTTCCAGGGCGATACGCCGACGATGTGCAACCAGGTCGAGTTGGGCCGTCGTGCGGAAGCACTGGGCTTCTCCGCGCTCTGGTTCCGGGACGTGCCGTTGCGCGATCCCAGCTTCGGCGATGTAGGCCAGGTTTTTGATCCCTGGGTCTACTTGGGCTTCATCGCAGCACAGACGTCCACAATTGCGCTGGGAACTGCGTCGATAGCGATCCCGCTGCGCAACCCACTGCACACGGCCAAGGCGGCTGCAAGCGTGGACCAGTTGAGTGGTGGCCGCTTCCTAATGGGCGTCGCCTCGGGCGACAGACCTGTGGAGTTCCCTGCATTTGACGTTGACCCGGATCAACGAGGCAACATTTTCCAAGAACATCTGGAAGTGATCCGCAAAGCTCAGCGAACCAGCTTCGAGCCGCTGCAATGGAGTAGCGGCCGATTGGAGAGTGCGGACCTGATTCCGAAGCCGACTACGGACGAGATCCCATTTTTCGTGACGGGCAACAGTCGCCAGTCCATAGAATGGATCGCGCGGGAGAGTTCTGGGTGGATCACCTATCCACGGGCACCCCAATTGCAGAAGACGATGGTGGCGAAATGGCGAGAGGCGGTCAAAGCCCAAGTTGGGGACGTCTACAAACCTTTCCTCCAGTCGCTTTACATTGACCTGGACGTACGTCCGGACGCACCGCCGGTGTCAATCCATCTGGGCTACCGGCTGGGTCGAAATCATCTGATGGCGCTATTGGAGTCGCTTGAGTCGATTGGCGTCGATCATGTAATTCTCAATCTCAAGTATGGCCATCGTCCGGCATCAGAAGTCATTGATGAACTTGGCTCTTATATCGTGCCGCGGTTTAGCGCACACTCGCCATGAGGCCGCAAGAGATCAACTCGTTATGGGGTGGCGCGGCCCTTGGGGCCAGCACCTTGCGGTCAACGCATCGTCATCTGGTTATGATCGGCCAGTGCCGGTCGCCATTGCGCGATGATCGCGGCGAATTCCGGGCCAAGGGTAGGATCGAGCTGATCGGGGTAATTGCCGGCCTGACCAATTAGACCGAAAACGACTGTCATATCTTCCACGATGGCCCTATCGAGCGCCCATAGCGACGTGAGATCAAACGATCCGCACGATCCTGCATTCCACCATGCCAGCAGGAAATCCGCGACACGTCGCGATTGTCCCGTATCACCCTTTGCAATTTTAATCAGGCGTGCCAGTGCCGCCCGTTGATTGTCCTGTTTCGCGGTCATGGGTTTTTTCCGTGGTTTGTTGGTTTGAGCTGGCGGGCTGTGAGCGTCACCCCACAAAGGGTTTCCAGGTCCATTTTGCAGTCAGGTCTTCGTCATCAATCTCGAAGCCCATTTCCTTCAGTCCGGTCAGGACCATGTTCACGAGGCGCATTCCTGGGTGCTCGCGCATCCAAAGTTCTGCCGCAACGCGGACATAGACCGGCAGGCTGACAGAGAGCCCGACCAGCTCGCCCGTGTCGTCGCCCGTGTGCGGTTTGAGACGCCGCTTGCGTTCGGGCACCAGATCCTCGCGCTCCACATGCACGCCGATCGTGTTCAGCGCCTGAAGGATGGCGCAGCGCATGGAGGTGTCGTTATCGTTTACATACTCTTCGAGCTGCCGGCGCACTGCGGGCTTGACGCGGAACAGCGTCAGGCGCGGGGTGCGATCAAGGACAGGGACAGCAGACGCGGATTCAGACATCGAAACTCTTTCAAGGCACAGATCCTCTCCTTTAACATATATCGGATATAATAACGAGAGAGCCGGCCGCCCGCTGCCGTGGGCAGGGTCAAACATGCGCTTCTCCGAGATAGATGCCATAGCGGGGCCGGATCTTCGATCCGGGCCTCAATTTCAGGTCCATTGCCCACAGGGAAACCGACATGCCGCGCCTGCGCGCGAGCTGCACGGCCGACCGTGCTGCCGTGTCCCGGCTTTCCTTGACAGCCAGGACCGACAGGTCCGGGCCGGCCAGATAGACATGGCGATGCTTCGCCACCCGTCGCGATGCGAGGTAGGTCATGACGCCAGCCCTCCCATACGCGATGACACCCGACACGCACGCTCTAGCCCGACCAGAAGATCCGCGAGGACCTGGCGGGGCAGGGGATGGGTGCCAAGCGCCACGATCCGGCCGCCCTCCATCTGGACGGGCAAACGAACCGATCCCACGCGGATATGTGCGGGGAAGGGGCCATCGGCGCCGACCGGGTATCCCGGCCGAGCAACAGACATCCGCTCATAGCGGCGGACGAGAGCTTCGTATCTCACGCGATCAGTCATCGCTTCATCCTTTTATATCCGCGATATAATAGAGACACGGACGTTTACCACGATCGTCCGTGCCTGCTGGCCTAGTCGTCCAGGTGAGCTTCCCCGGCTGGCTCGGCGTCATCAGGGGGCGGCTCCCGTAGGGCGGCATCGACCAGTGATCTGAGCCGTGACACGGGCACCATGATCCGGAAGGCCATGCCGTAGGTATCGGCCGCGCTTTGCACCCATGATCGGATGCGCTCGACTGGCGCATTCTCTGCTTTCATCGCCACGGCCAGGCTCATGAGATGGGCCATCAGCTCATCCAGCTCGAACTCGACAACCCGTAAGGCATCTTCGAGACTGTACTCGGCGAGTTTTTCAAAATCCGCCGAAATATTCTGGCGTTCTGCTTCCTCTGCCAGTTTGGCTTCCAGATGGGACACGGCATCGACATAGCTCGTGAGATCCATCAGGACCATTTTCGCTTCGGTCCGTGCATCGACCATGATGCGCAGGGCAAGAACCGCATCGGCTACCGGTCCGGTTCGCTTGCCATTCGCAGGACTGTCATTTGTCTGCGTCATGCTCCGCTTCCGGCCCATATTTATTGACGATATGGCATTCATGCTGCGGTCCTCCTGCCGAAATCACAACAAAAACCCGTTTGTTTTTTGAATCGCTTCAGTCGATACGCAGCCCCGTGCTGTCGATACGGGAGAGAACGGTATCTGTTGTCATCCAGCCCGCCACCCGACCGAAGCCGATGAACGGGACCAGGACGGTATAAACAGAGTCCAGATCGTAGCTGGTGCGCTGATCCCGTGGACCTTCCCACAGGCATGACAGCACCAAGCCCTCGATCTCGGTGCCGTCGCTGCCGATGGTCGTGACCCACAGATCCGGCAGGACGGCGGCTTCGCAGGCGCGAAC
>ERZ746981.437-NODE-437-length-12363-cov-14.757448_pt1 | contig 12363 bp, 6 predicted proteins | sample MGYA00374948_ERZ746981 | MGnify/ENA primary metagenome ERZ746981 (study PRJEB28757, sample SAMN06711160) | food metagenome | host: microorganism | place: China:Harbin | collected 2017-01-30 | study: EMG produced TPA metagenomics assembly of the Analysis of...
AAAAAAAAAAAATAAAAAAAAAAAAAAAAAAAAAAAAGAAAAACAAAAAAAGGTAACTAAAAAAAAAAAAAAAAAAAAAAAAAAAAAAAAAAAAAATTTAAAGAAGCCTCAAATGTAAAATGCAGAAAGTGCATTGTTATGGACCCGCGGATCAGTGTAACACTATAGTTTTGAGGGGTGATGATTATAAGGTAGCTCGTGATTTCTGATTGGATATACCGGTAAAACAAACGCGGATTTCCTCGGTCGTGATAGCTGAAAATTTCCTGTTTAGGTGCGCGGACATATTTTAAGATTGTGCACAACAATGCGATAACAATATCTGAATTTATCTTGAAAGAATTATCGAGGAAGAGGAAAGCCGAACTCGATAGGGCAGCTTGATAGGGCTTTTTAGTATATGGGTCTTTAAGCGTTGACTCCGAAATTGTTGAAAAGAATTTAGATAAGAAAGACTTGGACAAAAAAAAAGAATATATATCTGGGGATATCATCGAAAGATCTTGGTAGCCTGGTGCTATGCTTATGCTTTAATATTACGATCATCATTATCAATATAACAACAAGCTGCCTCCAGCCAGTGGAAGATATACGAACTGAACATATCGGAGACCCCACCATGTCGACGCTTAATGAAAAATCAAACATACAGAACTCCGACTCGCAGAACTCGGAATCCCAGGATTCGCAGAAGTCGGAAGCACAAAAAGTGCAAGTTGAGTATTCGGTGAAAGATGCAGAACTTTTGGAGGATGGAAAGGGTGTGATGATCAAGGCAGCGCAGAAGGATATGACCGAGGTGGAGAACGATGATCCAGCACTCTCAGCAAAGATCCATTTGGTCAATGATGCGTTGGATGAGATCGGATTCACTTGGACACACGCAGCATTATTCTGCATTGCTGGATTTGGATACTCTGCAGACTCTCAGATGGAGATGATCCAGTCCTCCGTCTACACATACGTCAACATGCAGTTTTTGGGAGACAACTCGTATCCAATCGCAACGCAGTGCTCGTATGCCGCACTTATCATGGGATCTTTCATCTTTGGTTTTGGTGCCGATTTGATCGGCAGAAAACTCTGCTTCAACTCTTCCTTGCTTCTTGCAGCCGTGTTTGGTATGTTCACAGGTGGTGCAGGCAGCTATCCAATGTACGTGATCTTCTTCTTCTTGTCGGAAGTGGCAGCAGGAGGAAACTTGGGTACGGATGTTGCTGTCTTTATGGAATACTTGCCAAGCAAGTATCAATACTTGAACACCACTATGGCAGCCTGGTGGGGTGTTGGACAGACTATTGCTGCTGTTTTGGCCTGGGCCTTTATGCCCAATAACTCCTGCTCTGATGCCGCTACCTGCACTTCTTCCAATAACCGCGGCTGGAGATATAACTGGTACGTCAACTCGGGAATCATCTTGGTTGTCGGTTTGATCAGACTTTTCGTTTTGAAGTTGAAGGAGACGCCCAAGTTTTTGGTGTCAAACGGCAGAGATGAAGAGGCCTACGAAACAATCATGGCCTTGGCAAAGAAGCACAATCGCCACTGCTCTTTGACACTTGAAGACCTTAAATCGTGCGGTGAGATTAAGGAAGACTACTACAACGCCAAAAAGCACGGCCACTCGTTCAAGAAGCTCTGCACCACAACCTGGGACAACATCAAGATCCTTTTCCAGTCCAGAAAGGTCACCTACTCCACTTCGCTCATCATTCTCTCCTGGATGATTATCGGTCTCGCCTACTCGACTTTCTACAACTTCCTCTACACTTACATTGCTGAACACGGTGCAACCGGGCTTGATTCTACCTACATCACCTACAGAAACGGTACAATCGACAATGTTGTCGGAATTTTTGGACCTATAGCTGCTGGCTGGCTTATCAAGGTTCCATATTTGGGCAGAAGAGGAACAATGATCATCGGTGCAATTGCTGGTATGGCTATTTTATTTGGCTACACCACCTGCCGTACTGCTGCAGCAGATGCCGGATTTGGTTCTGCCACATACTTCCTTATCAATGTTTATTACGCATGTCTTTATGCTTACACTCCAGAGGTGTTCCCAACAAGGGCCCGTACTACAGGTGTTGCATTATGTATGGCATTGGGTAGAGTTGCTGGTGCATTTTCGCCAGTTATCTACTGGTTTGCCTCTTCCAGCTCTTCCGCTGCTCCTATCTGGGCATGCGGTGCTCTCATTGGCTCATTATCGATCTTGGCATTCCTCATGCCTTTCGAGCCTTCCAAACAGAGAACTGTGTGAGGGAAAGAGCACAGGTTTGTATTTTAATAGAACAGTCGCTAATAGCTTTACTCTAATGCCTGTAGCATTTTTAACATTTCATGAAGCGGGACCAATTTAATTATATAATCGTATTAAATCTATTAATTGCGAACAACAGGTGTTCCTCTAAACCACAGTACGGAGCTTTCTGCCAACTATGCTCATTCTGCTGAGAACGAAGAAGATAGTGGCGGCAAGACAAGTGCAGGCGGCAAATATGACCATCTTCCTGTAGTCGGTGGCTGTTTTCTGCTTGATAAGTGCACCAGAAACAGGTAAAGACAGCAAATTTCCAAACGACACGAACGCGTAGACCGTCCCATAGCGTTTTCCAAAGTCCTTTGTTTTACGCGTAATAGTACTAACCGTGGCACCGGTTAAAGAGTATGTAGCGGCACAGCCAAAGCCAAAGAATACGACAAAAATGTAGAGGGCCCCTTTAAACTGGCCAAACGGTAGCCAAATGACAAACAAGGAAAACGTGTTCAGTGCTGACATGATGATGATCATGTTGAATGAGCCATAGTAGTCCGCTAGGTAGTTTGGAATGAACCGACCGAAGATTCCGGCAAGGTTCAAGATGGTCAACATTTGGTAACTTTCAGCTTGAGAGACCCCTTGGATCATCGCGTAAGATGAGATGTATGTGAGAGTAATCAAGAGTGCAAACTCGTTCAAGAACACGGCACATGAAAGCGTTACAAAGTTTCTGTCCTTAAATGCCTTAATATCGAACGAATCTTTTAGTTTATCCCAGAAAGTCCGGCTGTCTACATCCTTCGTCTTTAGTCTAATCTGCTTTAATCTATCCGAAGCCAAAACAGACCCCACCGATGAGATGCCGAGGTTAAGAAGCGCAAGAATTCTGATGGACCAAACAAAGCCAAAACGAGGAAACAACGCTCTGAGCATAACAGGAAAGAGAACTCCACCAACAGAACCACCAGACATGGCCACTCCGATTGCAAAAGACCGCTTCTTCTTACTGAACCAGCTGGAAACGGTTGAAACAGACGGAAACATCATTAATGCGGCGCCTATTCCTGCACAAACACCAAAACTGAGAATGAACTGATAGACTTTGGTGCAGGAGGCAGTCGTCATTAGACCAACAAAAATAAATAGAGTTCCAGCAAGCAAAAGCCAGCGGGAGCCAACAACATCGTACATAGGCCCAATAAAAAGACCAAGAAACAAAGACATGAACATGAAGATCGAAAATATCCACGAGACAATAGACACAGACGAGGTTTCGAGTTGGTGGCTTTGTACGTAAGACTCGATTACTCCTAGACTGTTCATGAGTCCGAAAGATGTGACACAGCAAAGAAAGCTGCCCAAAACAACACTGTACGCTTTCCAGCCACCATCCGGATACAAGTCCGGTATATTTCCATCATCCTGATCATCTAGATCTGCATCTGCATCTGCATCGCTTTCAACAGGACTATCAGATCTGTAAGTTGTCTCCTCAACTTTCGAAGTTGCCCTTGGAAACTCGGCTTTCATGTTTGCGGCATGTTTCAGATCTTCCTCCTTCAGGCCAAAGTCCTTTGTTGTGCCTTGAGAGGTTATCTGTAACTTGGGACTATGTGTAGACATTAGGTAGCACTGGATGGATAAGAATAATCTAATAATATGAAAGCCAATCTGGTTAACGCTACCCAATTAACGTCAGCCAAACCTTAGCCAAAATACACCTGACTTGAAGTTCAATAACGTCTGTTTTTAACACGGCTTAACTAATTTGCAAATGTATTTTAAGGCTTCACAAACTGAACTTTAAATTTATCAGGATTGGAATATTTTCACCTTCCACTTAATGCATTCGCGAGCCCAGCTAATGTAAGTAATTACCTGAAACTCACCTTGAAACTCACTCTGAAACCCGGCTGATAGACCAGACCAATTGATATATTCAGTTGCAGAGTAAGGCAAGAGTAAAACAAATGTGCGCAAGATTCAAAGAGATAAAAATAGATCTAAAACCAAGAATTGCAAAAACGGCATGAATAGTGATGGGACTTGGCTGTCTATTTAAATACTTAAATAAGAAAAAAATGAAGGAAAAAAAAAATAAAAATAAGTTAACAAATCAGAAAAAGGGGGGTCCCAATTATTGCTTACTTTATTGATATGCTGGGGACAGAGCCCAAACTTACAGATGCCCATTATTTTTTTTATTACGTCTCATCCTAATTACTTCCAATGCCACGAGAAAAACTGCGGCGCTTTATCGAGTGAGCTAATAGCGAATATGCTCCACCGAGTAAAGCCGAATTTTCATGGATAATCACTTTTTTTTTTTCATCGCCTTTTAGGTAAGCCGTGCGGATCTCTTTTTTTCTAAAGCATCAACACAACATCAAGGACTTGAACTGATGTTCTTTCCACTTTAGTTTGCTTCAGTTTACCATTTCACAACTAAATTTGTAATGAAAGTATTCGGAATTTTGTTCCGAACACAAAGAACTTAAAATTGTCAAGAGATAGTAAACAACGCTCAAACTATTGTCCCAATCAACTTCCTCAATAGTAGATCCGCTTACAAGCCCATCTGCAACTTAAGATGCTTTATACGAATAATTCTACATTTCGCAATTCTATTTTAACCAATTCCACTCATTTCAAGTATAACGGTAATTTAATCCACAATTAGGCTGATTATGTGAAAATTTATCATACGATCCACATTGTGGCGTTTACGAGCATCTCACAATTTTTAACCTTGCAAATTTCCCACTGCATGAATAGACGATAGCATGGATTCGGAGTTTTCGAATTTGGTGTCACGCCAAATATATTATTAAATTGCTATTTCCTACACAGCTCGCTTTGAATTTCAAATTTAATTTTAAAACTACTTATTCTTTTCTACACTATGTGCAGACATTGTATCAAGACATGCCTCAACTGTACACAGTAAATGAAAGCAGATGTTTAGGTAAACTGCCTCTTTATTGTTTCCTTCCACTCCTTAGAGAACACCTCGAGCTTCTGATCCCAGGCTTTAATTTCCGCAGTAACGTAAAAGTTTTCTGAATCGCATGTCATCACGGCTTTAGTCTCCATCTTGATATCCCAGTTATCGCGCTTTCTTCCAAGATGACAGTTGTAAATACACTCGTTGTAAGCAGTGAGCGGGTCAAGAGGCTTAACACGCCATATGTTCTTGTTATATTCGCCGTAGTAGGTGCCTGAAAGTTCATCATAGTGGTCAATCTGGTTTTCACCGCCATCCTGGACGTCAACCAGGACCCATTCGTCTTTTGCTGCGTCATATGTAACAGTTTTGACCCTATTTTCCGGAAGAATAGGCTTCACTTCCACCGTTCTCTTCACCACAGACGGTGTACGGAGGTCTGGTGTCTTGACAACAGTACTAGCATCCAGTTCTGGAAGAAGAAGGGTGGCTTTGTGAAGAGTAAGTGTTGGAATTTCCGGAGTAGGCCATGCTGAAGGCCAACTGACCGTGGAGAGTGCCAATCTTAGCTTATGTCCCTTCTCTATGACCGTACCGACCACATCAAGTGGAACTTTCACGTCGTAAACTTCACCTGGTGTGAGGTACTCTGGGTATTCGTGAGATTTCCTGTGTGTAAGGTTGAGGTTTCCCCATGAGATGAGGATATGCTCGCCACCATTTGGGTATATGTCAATTAGGCTTGCACACAAGTGGGCTAACTTCTTGTCTGATGACACACTTGCCTGCAAAACTGGCTCTCCTAGAAGTTCCATTCTCTGCTGTATGACACCTGAGTCGAAACAACAGCATTTTCCGTCTTCGTAGCGTTGATCGGATGGAAAATCACCTTCCATTCCAAACGGACACCAGTTTCCTCTATGCATGCCATGAGAAAGCGTTCCTTTAAAGCTGACACCAATTTCATCGGCAGAGCCTTCTTCTGGTTTTTCGCACAGGCTCTGCTTGTCGGTTAGCACAAACTTTCTGTACTTCTTGGCCGCTTTCTCATTCTTGGAAACCCATCTTCCGTCTCTTGAGGAGTACGAGTCGTTAATGTTGGATGGCTCCTGCACATATGCGGTCAACCGGGGCATCTGGAACTCCTGAAACTCCTTCTTTTCAGGATATAAGTACTTCTGGAACCAGTTGAGTGCAAGCTGCTGGAATCCGACTTTAGGACCCGGGGTGGCCACTTCGGGAAACTCGTGAACCCAGGGACCAATCACAGAGGAGATGTGATCACCAAGGTTCTTAGCAAGCCGGAAAACCGGGGTTGTATAGCCGTCACGCCAACCACCAAATGCCAAAACAGGAATATCCACCTTGCTGTAGTCCTCACACACGGAACCATGCTTCCAGAACGAGTCTCGTGTCTGGTGCTCGATCCAGTTGAAGAGCATAGGCTTGATGTTTAGTCTCTGGAGCCAGTTTTTCTTCCACTCAGAGCCGACAATTAATGGATCCTGAGGTCTGGGACCATAGCAAAGCATGGTAGTTCCCCACCAGAGCATATCGGAAGCCAACATGCATCCTCCCCTATAATGGACATCGTCCGAATACCGATCATCGGTGAACATCAACGGAATTGCTGCTTTCAAGGCGGGATGCTGCTTGGCAGCAATTTGCAAAGAATTGAAACCACCCCAGGATTTTCCAAAGATACCAATGTTGCCATTGGACCATTTTTGCTTGGTAATCCAGTCAAAAGCGTCTAGTGCATCCTGTTGCTCTTGCTCCAAATATTCATCATACAGTATTCCGTCCGAACTCGAGCATCCTCTCATGTCTATCCGCAAAGAAGCAAAACCGTTACCTGCAAAATATGGATGTCTAATGGAGTCTCTGACGATGGTCACATCTGTTCTATATGGAATATACTCCACGATTGTTCCAAGTTTTATGCTGCCAGATTCATCCTCCCATGCTTTCTTTGGAATCCAAAGATGGCCTTGAAGTTTCACTCCATCTTTCGCAGTAATCCATATATCGTGAATTTTCACAATTTCGTATGGGAGATCTTTCTCATCCACACAGACTGTCTCTTGATCTGCTTTTGGCTGTCTCATAGTGCTTTTTAGAACTCGAATATTCTACTTGAATCTTGCCTCCTGTTATATCGAGACTAGATACAACTAATATGAACAGATAGATACTCTACCAAACCTCTGAACTTTTCAATGTGTGAAATCTTCTACCTCAAATTATTTTCGCTACATGTTCTTTATTCAAAAACATCTTGATTCTGTATTTTCCCTAGAAAAGCTCTACGACTATATTTACAATAGCATTCGTCACCATCCCACTTTCCAACCACTAATCAATGCGGACTTTTTATTCATTTTCCCAGTTCGCCCAATCAGAAAAAAAGCCGAGCTGATACGAATCGCGGAAGTTGCCAAATGATAGCCAACCATTCAAAAAGTTTTTTTTTCATCCTCGAGAGTTACATTTTTATCGCCGATAAGACTCTCCAACTTTTTTTGGGGAATTTTTCAGACCCTCGGAATTCTCTCCATTATCAAGATTACCATAATTTCCGAATTCACTCGTTCAGATCACTCAATGAGGCCAAAAATTGGTTCCAGCCGTTATCACTTAAAATGTCTTGGATCGTATCTTGAATCACGTCCGGTAATGGTGTTCCCATCTCGGGTAAAACATCAGAAGTATCATCCTTTTCTGCTGCCCTCTTAGTATCAAAGTAAAGTTGTTGTGATTGCAGGATTTCTGCTCTGTATGCCACTTTCAACTGTTTCAGTGCATCTAAACGCTCACTTGCTGATTCGGGATTTTTCTTAACGATCCCAGGGTTTATTTTATGTGAATTATTGTAGCTATTGGTATAATTTCGAGCAGTTGAAGTGTCAATTGCGGATTCTCCAGTATCCGGTTGCAATCTTTCTCCTGTCAAAGTGTATTGCCTGGAAATAAACCGTTCAGACATCCCATACTTGTCATAGACCTGTCTCTTTCCCTTGACCAAATCGCAGAGTCTCTGAATAACGTAGATCCCTCGGATTGCAGGCCGAATCACAATCTTGTATGTTTTGAGTTGAGCAATCACAGTATCTGCCTTTCTGAGCACTTCACACTTGTACTTTCGCCCAGACGATGTATCGAGAAGCAAGTCGACCAGTAGAAAGATAACTGCCGAAACCACGTATTCGGAAACAAAGTATGGCTTCCTGAAATGCGATGGCGTCTGTGATGAGCAGAACATACTGATTTGTCTACATGCCAGAGTATAGCACTCATTAAAGCACGTCTGCTTCCACTGCACGGAACTCATCAATGCCGACATTCTTCTGTTCACCTCCAACAATTCGTGAAGCACGATCATATCGGTTAGAAACGCCATGTACTGGATATGTGACTCCTTGGGAGCACTTTGGAAATAATGCTCTGTGTCCACCTGTAGCAGTCGAATCTGTAGATCTGTCTCCTTGAGCACATCAAGAGATGGCGAGCCAGAGTTATCTCCAAGCCATGTCTTGCGTATACTTGCGATCCGCAAGGAGAATGAAAGAAGATACTCAGAGGATGGGTATGGAGGCTTCGGTAACGGAGTGGTGAAGCTGTTGTCTCGGATCAGGCGCTTATTTCCAGAATTTTGGGTCCAATCAAAAACGGTCAAGTTCCACCAGAGACAGGTTCGAACCACCGAACGGTCAGTGTTATCCAATTGAGAATCCAGCCCCAGCCGCCGGGCAATGTAGACACTAATGCCAAAAAGACAGTGCTGCAAGTCAATACCGCCCAAAGCTTGAGCACACATGTTCATCAGAGCCATCACCTGAAGCGTTCGGAGACTCATGAATGTCATAAAGCGTCCTCTGTATAGACACTCCAAGGCACAGGAAAACAACACTCTGGGGAAGAAATCCCAGTCCTCATCCGTGAACTGAAGCTGCTTCTGCAAGCTATCCTCGCAGTAATGTATCGCAATGCACATGAGTGCGTAGGACTCGCCAAGAAGCATGTATTTTTGTGGTGACTTGGAGTAAAACGGCGAGATGTGCTTCTCACCATCCTGATTATCGGCCCAGTATGTCTCATAATCCGTCATGAACGACTGCTCGTCTATTATAGGCAACAAGAATGGCACCTGCCGAAAAGCTGCCTTTATTAAGAGGTCCGACTCCGACTTTGTCACCGTCCGTATCACTTTAAGCTGATAATTCCACACATCCGACCGGAAATCGCCCCACTGCTGCATTTTCGCAGCTGTTGACGGATTATTCACTGTTGCCCACTCTTCAGTATTGCTTTCCAGCTTACTTGCCTCGATTTTTGTATCCATGAGTCCTCCGTTAAGCAAACTCATCGTTGCAGAGTACACATCCCAATGTGAGTCAGTTAAAGGAATTTTCGAGTCTGATCTCCCAACAGATGGCGCTGTTCCAACTATTGGTTCACTGCCCGGCTGCTTTTGCCTTGTATGCCCTCCTCTTCTCTGCTCTGTTCCATCTCCAGACTTGCTACACACTAAATTTCTATACACAGGCTTGCTGCTAGTGTTAATACGATCTCTTTCCATCTGCTCCCTCATCCGATTCACCATACTCTCTAAGCTGCTTATTCTGCCTCGTAAAGCCTCGTTTTCCCGCACATAAGCCTGCTCTGTGGGTCCACCGGTGTTCATCTGAAGTCCATCAATCACAATTGGCTCTCTCCGGCATAAGTGTGCCATTCCACGTGCAATACACCGATCACAGGGAATTTCAAAATTGCACTTGACCTTTCTCTGGTGGCAGCTAAAGCATGCTTTGCCGATTCGGTTTGTTTTTCTGGCCACTTGCTTTTTTGGCTTGATTTTGAACTTTGTCAGGCTTGGCCCACTCATGAATATTTTAGCGCCGAAAAAGATGCAGATATTGAAATGTATGTATATGTGTATAAATCCTCGAGACAGCCGTCTGATAAAACCAGACTCCGTAACCAATTGCTGCTACCTACTCGGATTCCCAAAAATTAGCACAAAACATGCATTAACTGGTAAAAATTAAAGGAACAATGCCCACTCATAGCTGTGTTCTGCTTACTCGGATCTCTTTAGCCGGTATTTACTTCTCGGGTTCTCACCCCGCATAAAAAAATAATTACGAAGAAGATAAAAAAAATACAAAATACAAAATTAAAAAATAAATACAAAATACAAATTTCAAATTCCAAAGCCAAAATTATTATTTATTGCTACTACCCTCTCAAAGCTCCATTTTTTCACACTTCAGTCACAGCCATTAAGCCCAGAAATGAATCAATCACCTGAGCAGCCAAAAGTCCAGTGTTATCAGAGTTTGCACTATTAGGAGGAGTACTAACCTCAACGACATCACATCCAATAAGATTGATTCCCTCTAATTCATCCAATATAAATTGTACTTCACGTGGTGTAAGTCCTCCTGCCTCGAGAGTTCCGGAATTAACATACGGAAGGTCAAATGTATCCATGTCAAAAGTGATGTAGACTTTGCTGTTTCCTACTATTTCTTTGATTCTTCTTCCCACACCCCGTGGTGTCAGGGTGTATACATCCTTAGAAGTAATCATCTTAAAGCCGCAATCCTTGTCATGCCGAATATCGCTTGGATCGATATACGGAGCTCGAGTCCCAACATGTATCGAATGGTTGGCTGAAACGTAACCGTATTCACTTGCGTAGTGAAGAAATGTGCCATGGTTCAAGCTCGCATACTTGCTAATTCCTCCACCTAACACTTTCGGGTTCCAAGTGTCAATATGTGCGTCAAAATGGATTACTGCCAAACTTTCGTTTTCTGCAGCCTCATATGCCGATCTGAGGTTCATTAATGTTACAGTATGATCTCCACCAAGTGTGATAATTCTAGGATGCTCCCTAGAGTACAATTTAGAGCCTTTATCTGGTGTTCCTAGCGAGTGTATTCTCCTCTCACCTCTATAAAGCTGATTTAAAGCCACCCGAGAGTCAAATGGAGTCATAGGAACGTCTCCACAGTCCACTATGCTGAGATTCGCATGATATGGATCGAGATTCCTTAACTTAGAGCCTGCATAGTTGCCTCTTATCGGTGTTAATCCACCACCAAGCCTTCTAGAACCTTGCCGAACTCCGTTGGGTCCAAATCTTGCTCCTGGACAGTATGATACTCCAGAATCAAATGGAGCTCCAACTATTGCAATGTCTGCTTTTACATGATCATTAAAAAAGCAGTTGGCTTCTGGCAAGTGACCAAAAGTCACAATTCCAGAGTATAACGGCTTGTACTCGTTAAAATCGGAGATATCGTCATCATCCGGCAACCTGAGATGGTTTTCTCTGAAAACTGTGTCTGTGGACAATTCGTTAACGCATGTCTCTATTTTTCCAACTTGAAGCATCTTTTCTCGATATTCGTTGTCCGGCACTATATCTCCAAATATCTCATCGATGAAAGATCGTCCACAGTTAGCAATTTCGGCTTTATTCCGCAAGGTGGCCTGTGCTGAAAACTGATCGGCTTGAAGTGCCCCAATTACTGGCAATACCACCAAAAAAGCCAACATTTTTAGCATTCAAGTGTGAATTAGAAAATTTTAGTGCTGGGCTTCATAAGTAAACTGGCAAATATGATTAACACAAGTGAGGATAACGACTATTTATACATGTATCGTTGAAGTTGCTGAGCATGGGGTCCAGGTCCGGATTAGGAAGTTGGAGCCGTTCGAGTATGGACTCAAATATACTTTCAGTTGACTTCAACATGCTTATTATCTGAACAGGTATGCTCATGTAAAAGAAAGCTGTTTATGCTGATCGATGTATTCAAAGTTTACGGTAATAAATTGTATCTGACTCAATTACTTGAATCAAAACAAATGTGATACGGATAGTGTCAATCTGGAGGAATCGTATCAGCAGACTTCAGATCGGCATTATTCAGCATGCAAAGTTTACACAAAGCGGTTTTTGAGTGACTTCCATACATTTCTTACAATTTGTGATTCTTGTTGCTGGTTTTACACCCTAAGTAAGTACAAGGCTGAAAACTTCCAGTTAAATCTTTTTTTTTTCGGTACTTCTATTGTGGGGAACTTTCCACTTTTTTATTTTATTTTTTTGTTTTGTTCTTTTTCAGCCGCACACCATTAC
>ERZ746981.438-NODE-438-length-12359-cov-35.531280_pt1 | contig 12359 bp, 13 predicted proteins | sample MGYA00374948_ERZ746981 | MGnify/ENA primary metagenome ERZ746981 (study PRJEB28757, sample SAMN06711160) | food metagenome | host: microorganism | place: China:Harbin | collected 2017-01-30 | study: EMG produced TPA metagenomics assembly of the Analysis of...
CTTCACCTCCAGCGGTAAGCCTGTGAATCATGAAACACTGCTCAGTTCAATGAATTAACAAGTCCTGAGCCTGGTGGAATGGGCGCTGCAGTTACTAACTCCGATTTGTCTTCCAGGGTCTTGTTCCGAGGGTGACCAGCTCGTTGGCTTCCATTCCTTCAGGATTATGACTTGCCTTTTTAGCGATTTCTCTTTCCAGTTCGGTGGCATGCTCCCCGCCTTTCAGAATGTGGTCAGCGATGCGGATAATTTCTTCTTTTGTCAGAAGCTTCGGTGAACGCTTCCTGCATGAGGAACGCGATCGTGGGACTAATTGTGATCCTGTCGAATTTTCGTAAAGGTTAAACTGACATTCTGGCCGAAGTGAACCCGGGCAGAATGTCGCTGAAACGAAACACAAGAAGACGAAGACGTTCCTGGCGTCAGGCCGCCGGTGTCGTCTCCTGGGGTGCAGCGTCGATTGCCACCGTCGCTTCCGTGGTGAGGACGCGAAAGACGAAGCTCTCCTGCAGATATAGCTCGACCGTATCTGCGGTGTGATTCAGATAGCCGATTGAAAAATCCTGCCCGATATCGAGCACCAGATCACCGCCGCGCATGGACACCACGAACGCGCCTTCGATGGCGGGGGCCCAGATGAGCTTTCCGTCAATCAGGCTCTCGATGTGCTTGCGGACGGGATATCCTTCATCATCACCACTGCTCACGGTCGTATAGGCCTGCGCGCCCAGCACAACAGAGTAAGGACCGTTCACGCCTGCGAGCCGGAGTTCGTTGAGTGCCTCGGTGATGACGCGGGGATAATCCCTGACGGATGCCGGAAACTTCAGATGGGCATTGGAGGTTGCTTCGCGGATGCCATGAATGCCTGCCGCGCTGTAACCGTCGAAGATCGCGCGATCTTCGGCAAACGCAATCTTCTTTGCTGCATCTTTCACCGGCTGCCAGTCCGAATCCTGGGAACCGCGATCTACAGCGTCGATCTCTTCACGTGATAACGTGAACGGAACACGTAATTCGACCAGCGGACGCACTTCACGCTGTATGGCCTGCACGCCGTCGTTCGGCGCCTGAATCGCGCTGCCGCGGCCGGTCCCGATCCCTGCGAGCGACAGCCCTTTCGGCTCGGAAGTATCAACGACACGCCGTCCGGCCAGGTGGCGCAGGAGAGTGCGTGCGGCTTCGTCCTCGATCTGCTCCCAGGCAGCGCTGGAAACCGGCGCGAGGTGACGATGGAGATTGTTCATATTTGTGGTTCCTCTTTCAGTGAGCCGATGCCCAGAGACGTAGCGTCAACCGGGTGAGCAGAGACACAAGTGTCGGAAGCCGGACTTCCGGCAGCATTTTCGCCAGACGATATCGAGGGCATCAGGTCTGGCGCACCGTCGAGAAAATCGGCCGTCGGGATGAAGAAGAGCACGCCGGTGACTGCCGTGCTGACATCCAGAATCCTGTCGTAGTTACCCGGCGGTTTGCCCACGAACATGTTCTGGAGCATCTGTTCCGTGCGGGCGGGGGACCGGGCATAGCCTATGAAATAGGTCCCGAATTCACCCTTGCCGACCTGTCCGAAGGGCATGTTGTCACGCAGGATCTGAAGCTGCTCGCCGTTTTCCTCAATGTTCGTCAGAACATTATGCGCATAACTCTTCTTGGCGGAATCGCGCTGCTCGATATCGGAGAGCTTGTGTCGGCCGATGACGTCTTCCTGCGTTTCGACCGCCATGGCATTCCATTTTTTCAGGTCATGCAGGTATTTCTGAACGATGACATAGCTGCCGCCTGAGAAGTCCGGGTCTTCCTCTCCGATGATTGTAGAGTCGATTGCCACCTGGCCAGATGGGTTTTCCGTTCCGTCCACAAACCCAAGCAGATCGCGCTCATCAAAGTATTTGAAGCCATGGACTTCATCGATCACGGTCGCGGCACCTTCGAGACGGGAGACGATCGTGGCCGCGAGTTCGAAACACAGGTCCATTCGCGTGGCGCGGATATGGAAGAGAAGATCTCCCGGCGTAGAGGGAGCATGATGCACGCCGTGAATTTCCCTGAACGGATGCAGATCTTTCGGGCGCGGCGTGCCGAAGAGCACATCCCAGGCCTTTGACCCGATTCCGGTCACGCAGCTCAGGCGACCATCGGGAATACGAAAACCGGTTCCCCGCACCAGCGAGGATATATCGCCCAGCAAGTCCCGGACCTGCGCCCCGATCGCAGTATCATCGCCGTCGTTCAGCGTCATGATCAGGAAGACGGCGGCCCGGGTCAGTCTGGCATCGACGGCCTGAAGTGTGGTCAATGGTCAAAAACTCCTCGTCATAGGGCTCGCTCGCGTTACGTATCCAGATTCTCTGATTACTCGTTCTGTCGCGTATTCAGTCCATATTAGACTATAATCATATCAGATCAAATTCGCCTGTTTATATAACCAGTACGCATAATGTTATAACGAGAAGGTCTTGGACGCTTGTGTCAGAATGATCTTATAATAATTCTCAAACGAACAGTGCGGGAATTTTGCGCGTTATCAGTCGGCTATTTGATGTGCTCTTCTGACTGTCAATTCAGGTTCACTCTTTTCAAATAAAAGGCATCTTTCCTGATGTCGGGAAGATTCTGGAAGTTATGAATGCAGAATGCTCATGATATAGCGTTCCTTCTGGCACGTTTTCAGTTCGCCTTTACCGTTGGCGTTCATATTATCTTTCCAGCCTTTTCGATTGGTCTTGCCGCGTATCTGACTGTTCCCGAAGCTCTGTGGCCGGCAACCGGGCGACAGGTTTTCCTCGATCTCTACCGATACTGGATCAGGGCGTTCTCCATCGTCTTCGGCATGGGAGTCGTGTCGGGTCTGGTCATGGCCTGCGAATTCGGCACGAACTGGTCGGTGTTTTCAAAGAAGGCAGGACCGATTACCGGCGTCCTGCTGTCCTGCGAGGTCATGACCGCTTTCTTTATGGAGGCCGGTTTTCTCGGCGTGATGCTGTTCGGCATGCACAAGGTCGGACGGGGGCTGCATTTCGCCGCGACCTGCTGCGTCTCAGTTGGCACGCTGATATCCATGACCTGGATTCTTGCGTCCAATTCATGGATGCAGACACCGCGCGGCTACCGGATCGACCCGGCCAGCGGACAGTTCCTGCCCGATGACTGGCTGGCCATCATCTTCAATCTGTCCTTTCCGTTCCGCCTCGTGCATATGGGACTGGCGGCCTTTTTGTCGGTTGCCTTTGCGGTTGGTGCGACAGGGGCATGGCACCTGCTGAAAGCGCGACGGCAGGGGAGGATTTCGAGCGAGCCTGTGCGTGTCATGTTCTCGATGGCCATGTGGATGGCGGCCATCGTCGCGCCGCTCCAGATCCTGGCGGGCGATGCCCACGGACTGAACACGCTGAAATATCAGCCCGCCAAGCTGGCTGCCATGGAAGGCGACCGGAACAGCGAAGGACACGCGCCTGAACTGCTGTTCGGCATTCCGAACATGAAGACCGAACACACGGATTATGCCATCGGAGTTCCGCTGCCGGGCTCACTGATCCTTACGCACAGCCTGGACGGCAAGGTGCCGGGCATGAAGGATTTCCCTCGTGACCAGCGGCCACCGTCTCAGGTGATCTTCTTCTCGTTCCGCATCATGGTGGCTCTGGATGTTCTCATGATGCTGGTCGGGCTCTGGTCGCTGTGGCATCGGCGGAACAGCACGCTCTTTACCAGCCCGGCCTTCCATCGCGTGGCGTTGCCCATGGCTCCCGCCGGTTTTCTGGCCCTGCTATGTGGCTGGGTGACCACCGAGGTCGGCCTCCAGCCCTGGACCGTCTACGGACTTCTGCGGACCTCACAGAGTGTTTCGCCGGTCGTACTGTCGAGCATGGTCGTGTCGATGACCGTGTTTGTCGTCGTCTACGTGATCGTTTTCGGCTCGGGTCTGGGCATTCTTGTCCGGATGCTCGGTCGGGGACCTGAGGAAGGGGAGTGTGACGCCGATCCTTCATACGCATCCGATATTCTGGCGACGCGGCCACACCCGGCCGTAGTCAATGCTTCTGCTGCAAAAAGAGCCTGAGAAATGATGGACTTTGCACACTGGCTGCCGATCATCTGGGCCGTCATCCTGATCGCCGCAATCTCGATCTATGTCGTTCTCGACGGGTTCGATCTCGGAATCGGTATGCTGTTCACGCTCGAACGGAACGAGACACGACGCAACGTCATGATCAGCACGATCGCGCCGGCCCGGGATGGCAACGAGACATGGATGGTTCTGGGCAGTGCCATGCTCTACGGCGTTTTCCCGGGCGCCTATGCCACACTGCTGCCTGCCTTCTATCTGCCGATCGTGCTTATGCTGGCTGCCCTGCCTGGCGCAACGTGGCTGGTGTGGCGGACGACCGGCGCTCTGGAGGCTTCGTGCCGTCACCGGGCAGGGCGGCTGGCGATCGGGCTCTTCATATGTATTGTCGCCGTCAGTTTCCGGACGCCCCCGCTGCATGCGCCTTATCTCCGCCGTTGGACGGAATGGCCAAACATTCTGTTCGTGGCACCAGTGCCGGTATTCGTGATTGTGCCAGGCTCCCTGCTGGTGGCAAGTCTGCGAAAGGGACACACGCGCGTGCCGTTCCTTTGCGCGCTGGGCTGGTTCTTTCTGTGCCTGTCCGGTCTGGGCATTGCCGTATGGCCCTGGGCCGTACCGCCGGCACTGACCCTGTGGGATGTGTCGTCGCCGCCATCCAGCCAGCTCTTCCAGCTTGTCGGAACCGTCATCCTTCTGCCCATCATCCTGACCTACACGATTTACTCCTATCGCGTCTTTCGCGGGAAAGTGTCCGAAGCCGATGGCTGTCATTGAAGTTGTAAGGGGTGACGGGTTACGGGCGTCCCGTCACCTGAGCATCCGGCTGGCGTGGCTTGCCGCATTCTTTGTCGCAGCCTCGTTACTTCATCTTCTGGTGCCCAAATGAAAAATGCATCTCTCCTGATGGCCGAAAGAGCCGGCACAATGTCTGAAAGCTCCATGATTTTCGAATTCGAGCGCGATTTCGCCGGTTCGCTGCGTTGCATCCCCATGATCGCGCGACAGAAGCTCGATATTGTCGGAATCAAGATGACGCTCCGTCAGTGGAGCCGTCTGTCGCGCGAAGAACGGGGCGGGCTGGTGGAGATGCTGTGCGATACGTCCGCGGAACAGGAAGCATACCGCGCCCTTGTTCTGGATCTGATTGCCGCCCGGGCAGATGAACCTGTTCGCTTTCTGCCTCCCCAGACGCTGGCAGACTGGCGCGAGGAGGATTGTATGCCTGAAGCTGTTTCGATTCAGGCGCGGGCGGATGGTGTTCCGGTTCCAGCGCCGGAGCAATGGGCTAGGCTGAGTCCACTCGAGCGCTTCGCGTTGATCAAACTAGCAAGGTCGAAGCATGAGAACGAAAATTTCGTACCTGCATTGAAAGAATTTGGCATCCTCCAGGGGGAGCGTTGACATCATGAGCAAAGAAAAAGAATCTGAATTCAAGCCCTACCATCATCCGGCCGGAGGATGGGGCGCCGCGAACGCGACAGCCAGGGTCCTCATGGAACAGAGCGTCCTGGTCAAGGGATCACGCGGTCTGCTTGCGATGAACCAGCCCGGTGGCTTCAAGTGCCCGAGTTGTGCCTTTCCCGATCCCGATCATCGCAAGACACTCGAATTCTGCGAAAACGGCGCCAAGGCGCTGGCGCATGAGGTGACCAGGGCGCGCGTCACGCAGGAATTTTTCGCCCGGCATACCGTCACGGAACTGATGGAGCGCAGCGATTACTGGCTGGAGATGCAGGGGCGCCTGACCGAGCCCATGCGCTATGACGCAGCAACCGACAAATACGTTCCGGTCGCATGGGACGATGCGTTCGCGCTGATCAGCAAGCACCTCCAGGCGCTCGAAAGCCCGCATCAGGCGGAGTTTTATACGTCTGGCAGAACTGCAAACGAAACAGCGTTCCTCTATTCCATCTTCGTACGCGAATTCGGCACCAATAACTTCCCCGACTGTTCGAACATGTGTCATGAACCAACGTCGCGCGGGCTCCCGCCGTCCATCGGGATTGGCAAGGGCACGATTGTCATGGCCGATTTCGAGCATGCCGAGGCAATCTTCGTTATCGGACAGAATACGGGCACCAATTCCCCGCGCATGATGACGAACCTCGTGGAGGCGCGCAAACGCGGTATCCCGATCGTGCTGATCAACCCGATGCCCGAACGTGCGCTGATCCGCTTCACCGAGCCGCAGGACATCCTGCAGATGGGGACGTTCGGTTCAACCGCGATTTCCAGCGAATTCGTGCATGTCCGGATCGGCGGCGATCTGGCCATTTTCAAAGGCATGATGCGTGCGCTGTTCGAAGCCGAAGAGCGTGGCGAGAAGGTTCTGGATCAGGACTTTATCGCGGAACACACGGCGGGGCTGGAGGCTTTGCGCGCGGATGTCATGTCCGTCTCCTGGGCGGATATCACCCGGATATCCGGAGTGTCTGAAAAACAGATCCGTCGGATTGCCGGAATTTACGCAAAATCGAACGCTACGATCATCTGCTACGGGATGGGGCTGACGCAGCATCAGGAAGGTTCTCACCTTGTTCAGCAGGTGGCGAGTCTGCTGCTCCTTAAAGGGAATTTTGGGAAAAAGGGTGCAGGTATCGCGCCGATCCGGGGACATTCCAACGTGCAGGGCGACCGCACGGTCGGCATCGACGAGAAGCCGACACAAGCGTATCTCGACCGCGTACGCGATGTTTTTGGCTTCGAACCACCGCGTGAGCACGGTCATCATGTCGTTGAGGCGGTTGCGGCCATGGAAGAGGGCACCGCGAAGGTGTTTTTTGGCATGGGCGGCAATTTCGCCCGCGCCATCCCTGATACCGAGCGCTCCTATGCAGCGATGGGACGGCTGAACCTGACAGTCAACGTCACAACCAAGCTCAATCGTGGCCATCTGGTTCATGGCAAGGATGCACTGATCCTGCCGGTCGTGTCCCGCTCCGAGATCATCCGGACATCCAGAGGTGAGCAGTTCGTCACCATCGAGGATGCGATGTCGAACGTGACCCCGTCGCGCGGTGTGTTCGAACCGGTTAGCCCGGATGTGAGACCGGAAACGGAGATCATCTGCCGCGTGGCAATGGCAACGCTGCCTCATTCGAAGACATCGTGGGCGGATTATATCGAGGATTATACACTGATCCGTGACAGGATCGCGGAGGTCTATCCCGAAATTTACACTGATTTTTCGGAGAAGATGAAAGATCCTCACGGTTTTCATCTCGATATTCCGCCGCGCCGACGCGTCTGGAAAACGCTGAACGGCAAGGCGAACTTCATTGTCATGCCGGGGCTTGAGGTCAATGACGTGATCGAAGATCCAGCCATGCTGCGTCTGGCGACAATCCGCTCGCATGATCAGTACAACACCACGATCTACAGCAACAGCGACCGGTATCGTGGTGTGTACAACAACCGCCTCGTCATTTTCATGAACAGGGAGGATCGTGAAGATCGGGGACTGGAGAACGGAGCGGTCATCGGTCTGGAAACCTATAGCGAGGACGGACGCCGTCGGTACGTCGATGGGCTGACGATTCTTGACTATCCCATGCCGCGTGGCGCCATCGCGGGATATTACCCGGAACTCAATCCGCTCCTGCCGCTTGATTTTTATGACGAGGTCAGCGGCACGCCGGCCGCCAAGGCTATTCCGGTCAAAGTGGTGCCGAGTATCGCGTCGGCCGCGCCGATCCGGATCGCCGGCTGAGTGTGTCCCATTCAATGCGGCATCATCCATCTTCGGGTGATGCTGCGAGTGGAAAGCGAAGACCCAAATCATGAATGCGGAATTTTTGCCGGGCGTCAGGCCCACAAAAGACCGGCTCCATCGACCGCTCAGGGATCTGCGAATTTCCGTGATGGACCGGTGCAACTTTCGTTGCCCTTATTGCATGCCGGATTCGATCTATCATGAAGGCTTCAGCTTCCTGACGCCTGATGAGCGGCTGAGTTTTGACGAAATCGAACGGGTGGCACGTGCGACTGCGGAGCTGGGCGTGACCAGGCTCCGCCTGACAGGCGGAGAGCCGTTGCTTCGTCCGAATCTGCCGGAACTGGTGGAACGGCTCGTACGGATTCCGGGGATCGAAGATATCGCGCTCACAACCAGCGGGATGCTGCTGGAGCGTCAGGCAGCGGCACTCCACGCAGCGGGCCTGCACCGTGTGACCGTAAGCCTCGATAGCCTGGACCCGGCAGTGTTCGCGCGCATGAGCGGCGGACACGGTGATCTGCGGATCGTGCTGGATGGCATCGGGGCAGCCCGTGCGCTCGGCTTTCCGCGTGGGGTCAAAATCAACACGGTCGTTCAGCGTGACGTGAACGATGCGGGTGTACCGGAACTCCTTGCACATTTCCGGCATACGGACATGATTGTACGCCTGATAGAATATATGGATGTCGGCAATCGCAACGGCTGGGAACGTAGCGATGTCGTAACCTCGCGCGAGATGATCACGCGGATCGATGCGCTCTGGCCTCTCGATCCGGTGTCACTCGCTTATCGCGGCGAAGTCGCCACCCGTTACCGCTATGCCGATGGCGGCGGGGAGATTGGGTTCATCTCCTCGGTCAGTGCGCCGTTTTGCGGAAATTGCTCGCGGGCGCGGCTTTCTTCGGATGGTCAGCTTTTTACCTGTCTCTTCGCCACGAAAGGCACCGATCTGCGGGCAGTCCTGCGTGATGCCGGTCATGCGGGCAAGGATGAGCCGCTCCGGCAGACGCTGGCGAACATCTGGCATCGTCGCACCGACCGGTACAGCGAAGAGCGTCAGGAACGGCGATCACGGGCTGAAGCTGCTCATGAGGATAAGGCGGGGAAGAAAATTGAAATGCACTATATCGGAGGGTGATGCGATGAACGGAGAAACAGCCGTCCTGACCCATGAGATGGTGATCCGCGAGGTACGTCTTGCCGCCAGACACGAAGGAAAGCACGATTTCGGCAATACGATGCCTGTGGCTGCGGTGTTATGAGACCCCTTTGCGGACTTGTCCTCGCAGGCGGTGTCAGCCGCCGCATGGGACAGGACAAGGCGGCGCTTGCGTATGAGGGCCGGCCGCAACTCGACCGTGCGTTCAGCCTGCTTGCGCCGCGCGTCAGCCGCTGTTTCGTATCCTTGCGGGAAGATCAGAAAACCGATGCCGTGAGATGCGTCTATCCCGGAATTACCGACAGGTTTCAGAAAATCGGACCCGCCGCAGGTTTGCTCGCCGCTCATGAGGAATACCCCGATGTCGCATGGCTGGTGCTGGCATGCGACCTGCCGTTTCTGGACGCGCCAACGCTCGATGCGCTGATTCAGGGCCGTCGGGAGGGATATACGGCTGTTGCATTCCGAAGCGAACATGACGGGTTGCCGGAACCGTTCTGCGCCGTCTGGGAGCCTGAAGCTCTGGAAATATTATCTCGTCAGGTAGTGGCAGGCAGGGTCGGGCCGCGCCAGGCGCTCATCAGCAGTGTCACGTATCTTTTGCCTTCATGTACCCCTGGCGCACTCGACAATATCAATACACCCGGTGAGCGGCAGCAGGCTGAAACCAGGCTTGCCCGCTGTCAGGAACAGACATGCCAGGGTTAGAACCCGAATATTTCGCACAACCGGGCGAGCAGGCAGGCCGTCGCGCCGAAACGAGAGAAACGTCCGTCACCACGGCGGCGGCATTTTATGAGGAGCTTCGCGTGGCATACGGTTTTGCGCTTCCTGCCGGGCAGATGCATGTGGCCGTGAATGCGGCATTTTGTCCCTGGACCCGGAGCCTGAAAGAAGGCGACCATGTGGTGTTCATTCCACCGGTGAGCGGCAGATGAACCGCTTTCTGATTGCCGACACATCCGTCGATATCGGCACCCTTCGGGAAACGCTTCTGAAGCCCGAAGCTGGTGGCTTCTGCACTTTCGAGGAATGGGTGCGGCAGACGAACGACGGAAGGCTCGTTTCACCCATCGGATATGAGGCGTTTGCTCCTTTGGTCACGTCCGAAGGACAGGTCATTCTCGACGAGGTGCGAGAACGCTTCGATATCGCAGAGACCTGCGCGATGCACAGGACGGGCGACCTGCCCGTCGGCGATCTCGCTGTATGGATCGGTGTTGCCGCACCTCATCGCGGTGCCGCTTTCAAGGTCTGTCGTTACATGATCGATGAGATCAGGCGCCGTGTGCCGGTCTGGAAACGCGAGCATTATGTCGATGGGCAGATTGAATGGGAGTCTGTCATCATGTCGGTTGATGTGACCGGCCAGCCGGGTCCGTTCAAAACGGGCGGCGGCCACGCTCCATGATTCCCTTGTTTCATGCAAGGAAAGTGACAAACCTCGATCGTCCGGAGGAAGAGGTCGATCTGAACATCGCCGACGAGGTGCCGGTCAAACTCGTCTTTAACGGAATATTTCCCTACGGCGTGATGATGCTGACGCCGGATCATCTGACGGATTTCGTGTTTGGCTACTGTCTGACGGAACGCATCATCGAGGCGTCCCGGCAGATACGGTCGGTCGTGGTGTCGGAAGGCGAGGATGGTCCGATGCTTAATGTCATGATTTCGGGCGACTGCCTCTCGACCCTGTTACGGCGCAGGCCCCGTGCCCAGACCGGGCATTCGAGCTGCGGCATCTGTGGCAGCGACGATGTGCCATCTGTGGATGTGACCGGCCAGTCACCTTTTCCGCTCAATCCCACGATTTCGGCGGCTGCGATCCGCCGTGCGCTTCAGGATCTCGATCGCTGGCAGGACCTGAATGCTGCGACACGCATGGTCCACGGAGCAGCCTGGGCGAACAGGGAAGGCGAGATTCTTCTGATACGGGAAGATATCGGTCGCCACAATGCCCTCGACAAGCTGATCGGCGCCCGCGTGCGCGACCGCACGCTTTCCGACGACGGAATCTGTCTGCTGACCAGTCGCTATTCGTATGAAATGGCGCTCAAGACAGTGTGTGCGGGCATGACCACCGTAGTCGCAGTGTCGGCGCCGACAGAGCGCGCTTTCCGGCTGGCCGAGCGGATGAACCAGACGCTGATCGCGATCGCGCGGCACGACAGGCAGTTCGTCTTCTGCGGCGCCGCGCGCCTGACGGAGTGATGATCGCAGCAGGCGGGGAAATCTGTTGTGGCGTGGCTGGCTCCAGGTGCCTGCCATCCCTTCATCCGGTCATCGCATCACGACGGAGGTGGAGCGCGCATTGCAAGCATCGTCGAGAACGTATTCGTGTCCGAAAACGTGATGACGCCGGTGGCGCCGGACCCGCCGATCCATCATTGGAGAAGAGTTTGATATGTTCCTGAAGCAGCTGCAGTATCTGCGTGAAATTGAACGCTATAAAAGCTTCTCGAAAGCGGCCAGTGCATGCGGCGTGTCGCAGCCCGCTTTATCGCGCGCCATCCGTCAGCTCGAGGATGAGCTGGGCATTGTCATCATCGACCGCAAGAAAAAGGTCTTCGGCGTTACGAATGAGGGCGCGCGTGTCCTGAAATGGGCACACGATATCCTCAAAGGCATCAGCGAACTGCGCAATGAGGTCTCGGTCACCAGGCAGGCGATCGCCGGACACGTAAAGATCGGTGTCATCCCGACTGCCGTGCATATCGTTCCGCTGCTGCTGGAGGCCGTGCAGGCGCGGTGTGGCGACTTCGCGAGTGAGGTGAGTGTTCTTCCTAACGGAACACTCATCGATAAGCTGGTCAGCAAGGAACTTGATATCGGAATTATGTATTACGACCAGTGCCCGCAGGCGAAAGCCTTCGAGGTTCGCACCCTCTATGCCGAACAGCAGGTGCTGGCGGCGTCCCGCACGTTTCAGCTGCCTGAACGAGAAGACATCAGCTGGGACGCCGCATCCAGATTACCGCTTGCGCTTCTCACCAGGGAAATGCGCTGTCGTCAACTGGTCGATGTCGGATTTCAGACTGCCGGGGCTGAACCGACGATACGTCGCGAAACGAATTCACTGGAGTTGATTCACGCTGAAGTCATGGAGGGAAAGGTCGCAACTATTCTGCCGATCCTGTCTTTTCCGCTGCGCGTGCCGCCTCCGGGGAGGCTCAGGATGCTCCGGTTACCGGGCTTTTCTCCAGGCGCTGTAGGCATCGTGCGTCTGAGCGAACAGATCACCTCTGAATTTGCGTCGGACGTCTGGGATATCGCCCTGAATACAAACTTTCAGGACAATATAGACTCATTGTGCAAACCAAGGCCTGTGCCGCTTACCGCCTAGGCTCAGGACCTGTTAATTTATTGAACTGATCTGGCTATTGTGATTCACCGTTTTCCCGATAGAGGTAAGT
>ERZ746981.440-NODE-440-length-12242-cov-792.866667_pt1 | contig 12242 bp, 10 predicted proteins | sample MGYA00374948_ERZ746981 | MGnify/ENA primary metagenome ERZ746981 (study PRJEB28757, sample SAMN06711160) | food metagenome | host: microorganism | place: China:Harbin | collected 2017-01-30 | study: EMG produced TPA metagenomics assembly of the Analysis of...
GTCGTCTTCTTTCAAAAAGACGACGCCCAAAAACTTTCCGATGCCGGCACTCAGGGGCAGCGGCGCGGGATGTAAGACACCACGCGGTCCAGCAGGATATCCAGTTCCGGCCGGGTCACGGGGTCCATGCAGGTGGCGACATAGGCCCGGGCGCGCTGCTTGATCATGTTGGCCGAGCGCAGGTTGATGGCCAGCATGTCGCTTTCCTCTATCATGTCCGCCACGGTCATGTGGCGGTGGTAGGCCGCGCGCGTGATTTCAAAGGCCAGCCGGTCCACGATCGTCTTCATCTCGGCCTTGCCGAAAGCGGACTGGCAGTTCTGCAACTGGGTATGGGCCTGTGCGTAAAGCCGGATAAGGGGAAGCTGGCCACTGCGGTGGAAATGCTGCTGATGCCACGCCCGTGCCCACAGATGCTCGCGGTTGGCGGTCTCGTATTCATGCAGGCCGGTACTGTCATCGCGGATCAGGGCATGCACGGCCTGTGCCGCCAGCCATGCGGATGCGAAATCCGGGTAGGCCTGCCCGTTCCATAACGGCTCAACCCCGGGGGAGCCGGTGGCAAAGCGGAAATTCCGCTGCCCGTCCACGCCATACAGAATGGACAGGGCGGGCGTTGTCGCCCCGTCACGCCCCAGTACAAGGATATGCCCGCCATCGCCCGCATGCATGTGGCGCTGCATGGTAAACAGGTCGAACAGGGCTTCATCTTCCACCACCCGTTCGGCATGGGCCTTCACATAGGTCAGGAAAAGCGGGTTGCGTACCCCGGTCACGCCACGGGGACAGAAGTCAAACCGCCACCAGCGTGACATCTTGACCAGGTGGAACGCCAGTGCATTGCGCAGCCGGGTCAGTTCCGGCGGGTGCGTACCCGCGCTGCACAGGGCCTGTACATCACGGAAGCGCCCGGCCAGCATGTTGATCTGCCGGGCAAAGGGACGGCAGGGATCAAGATAGCGGAGGAACCGGGCGGGGGCGGAGTGTTCAAGGTGCCAGTCGGCCGTGCATCCTGTGGTTTCACTCATGATGGACATGATCCCTGCATGAAAGGAAGAAGTGCGGCATCACCCTGCGTGTGGTGATGCCGCATGAGTTTTCACGGCCGGGTGCTGGGAAATCGACGGTTGGGAAAACTGTCTGAGAAAGCCGTGAGTGTTTTTTTGATATTGCAAACGAATATCAATTGCAACTGAAAAATGGTCTTTCCGCCCTTTCTCCACCGCAGGGCCGCCATGCATGCAACTTGCCGCCAGATGGGCGTTATGGGTGCGCATGCAGGCCGCCGCACGGACAGAAAAAACATCGTGACGTCGGCACGCCTGTTTCCCCGATGGAACACAAGCAGTGGAGACAATGATGACAAACAAGGCGGCGGCAGAAGCGGGCAAGGCCCATGTCCGGACCTATCTGGGTACGCCCACGGACCTGAAGCACGAAGCGGTGCGGGAAATAGCCGGCGGACTGAAATCGGTCCTGGCGGATGTGTTCGCGCTTTACATCAAGACCAAGAATTTCCACTGGCACATGAGTGGCCGGCATTTCCGTGATTACCACCTGCTGCTGGATGAGCAGGGCGAGCAGATCTTCGCCATGACCGACCCGCTGGCTGAACGCGCGCGCAAGATCGGGGGCAATACGCTCCATTCGGTGGGTGAAATCAGCCGCCTGACCAGGGTGGCCGATAATGATGCGGAATACGTCACGCCCGAGGATATGCTGGCCGAACTGCGTGAGGACAACCTGGCCCTGACCGCCCGCCTGCGCGCGGTGCATGCGGTGTGCGACGAAGGCAATGATGTCGCCACCGCCAGCCTGCTGGAAACCTGGATTGACGAGACCGAACGCCGGACATGGTTCCTGTTTGAGGCTACCCGCCCGGCCTTTGGGCACAATAGTTGAAGAATTAAATAGGAAATAAAGGTTTTTGGTGAAGCTTTTTCAAAAAGCTTCAGAGGACGCCGCCTTTTTGAAAAAAGGCGGCTCCCGGAAACGTTCTCTGTCCGACAGGCTTGATGTTCAGCGTGTCATGGCCTTGAAGTTGCGCGTCTGTTCGGTCAGCGCAACCTCGACCGGCAGGCGTTCCATGCTGGACGCCCCATAGAACCCGTGGCAGTCCGGGCAGGCCGAGAGCACTTTCTGCGCATCCGCCGGCATGGCGATCGGGCCGCCATGGCACAGCACGATGATGTCGGAGCGCACGCCACGCGCGGCTTCGGTAATCTGGTTGATGCGGGCAATCGAATCCTCCAGCGTGAACGCGGTTTCCGCACCGATGGCGCCGCCGGTGGTCAGGCCCATATGCGCCACCAGCACATCGGCACCCGCCTTGGCCATGTCCACCGCCTCGGCTTCGTTGAACACGTAGGGCGTGGTCAGCAGGTCCTTGCGGCATGCGCGGGCCACCACATCCACTTCCATGCTGTAGCTCATGCCGGTTTCTTCCAGGTTCTTGCGGAAGGTGCCGTCAATCAGCCCTACGGTCGGGAAGTTCTGGATGCCCGAAAAGCCCACGCGCTTCACGTCGTCCAGAAACACGTCAAAATCCACGAACGGGTCCGTACCGTTTACACCGGCCATGACCGGAATATGCGGCACCACGGGCAGGACCTCGCGCGCCATGTCCATGACAATCTGGTTGGCGTTGCCATAGGCCAGAAGGCCCGCCAGCGAACCACGCCCGGCCATGCGGTAGCGACCGGAATTATAGATCACGATCAGGTCGATGCCGCCCGCCGCCTCGCATTTGGCGGACAGGCCGGTGCCCGCGCCACCGCCCACGATGGGTTTGCGTTCAGCGATCAGGGTGCGGAACCTGGCAAGGATCTCACTGCGTGGGATACGGGGCATTGTCTGTATTCTCCGTGAATAGGCGTGAAAATTCATGCGCCAGCGCCGCGGCGAAAGCCGGGTCGTTGATCGCATGGGGCAGGCGGATCAGGCGGCGTCGGGGGGTCTGTTCCAGTGTTTCGGCAAGGGCCGCGTAAAAGGCTTCATCCGCCGCCGGGTCATGAAAAGGCGCGCCCGGCTGGTCAAGCAGGGAGAACCCGCCCTCGGGATAGAGAAAACGGACCTCGCCTTCGCACCGGTTCAGCTGATGGCCGATCATGTGGCCCATGGCCCGGCATTCCGCTGGATTGGTGCGCATGAGGGTGATCTGGGGGTTGTGTTCGACAAGAACGCGGTTCCGGTACTGCGCGGGCACCGTGGCGCGCGCGCCGAAATTGACCATGTCCAGCCCGCCGCAACTGCCCACATAGGGAAGGCGGGTGCGGATCACGGCACCAAGCCGGTCACTGTCACACGGGAATATGCCGCCTGCCACCCGGTCACAGAACTCGGTCAGGGTCGTATCGACAAAGCCGCGTATCATGCCCGCGTCCGCCAGCCGTTCCATGGCCTGGCCTCCCGTGCCGGTGGCATGGAATACCAGGCAGTCAAAGCGGGCGGACAGGTGCCGGAGCACATGGTTCACGCATGGCGTGGTGACCCCGAACATGGTCAGCCCGATGGCCGGGCGCGGGTCGGCCACAGGCTGGCAGGGTGTGCGCACCATGCCCGCCATGGCATGGGCGGCATTGCACAGGATGATGCGGGAGAGGCGGTTCAGCCCCTCCATGTCCGTTACGGAATACAGCATGGCAATATCCGCTCCACCCACATAAGGCGCGGTATTGCCCGAGGCCACGGTGGAGACGACCAGCTTGGGCAGCCCGAGCGGCAGCGCCTGCAATGCCGGGGCCACCAGCGCCGTGCCCCCCGAACCGCCAATGGCAATCACGCCGCGCATATCCTCACGCGTGGTCAGGTAGTGGCGCAGTGCTTCCGCCATGGCGGCGATGGAACGGCCCCTGTCATCACCAAATACGTGGCCTGCCCCCTGCGGGTGGAAACCGGCCACCGTGCGGGCGCTGATATCGGCATGGCCCGCGTGGCCGCGGGTGCTGACATCCACGATCCGTGCGTCCACCCCGCTGTCATGCAGGATCTGGCGGATATAGGTCAGTTCGGGCAGCTTGGTGTCGCAGGTGCCCAGAACGTACACGCAGCCTGCCGTCACCGCGTACCCTCCGCCACGGGGGCGTTCAGCAGCGCCAGGACGATGGTGACGGCCCCGGTGGCGCACAGGCCGCCCAGCAGGAATACGATGTCATACCCGAAGCGGTCCGCCAGCAGCCCCGCCAGCGGGCCGGTCGCGCCATAGGCCAGATCCTGAAAGGCGGCGAAACCGCCCAGTGCCGTGCCGCGCATGTGCGGCGGCACCAGGCGCACCACCTCCACCCCAAGCGAGGGATAGACCATGGAACACCCCGCCCCGGTCAGGACCGCGCCCGCAAAGGCCAGCAGCGGGGAAGGCGCGCACCAGAGCAGGTATTGCCCTGCCGCCTCGATCATGAGCGAGAACAGCGCCACCTTCAGCCCGCCAATGCGGTCGGGCAGGTGCCCGCAGGCAACCCGTCCGGCCACGAACGCCACCCCGAAGCAGGTCAGTCCCAGCCCGGCATGGGACCAGTGCGCATGGATGAAACGCAGCGGCAGGAACGCGCCCAGTGCCGCAAATCCCACCCCCTGCAGGGCAACCGCCATGCCCTGCCAGCGAATGGTACCCAGTATGCGCCAGAACGGTGGCCTTGCCCCGGCATGTGGTGTGGTGGCGGGCACGCCATGCACCAGGGCAAGCCCTGCCAGCGGCAGCAGGGCCGATACCGCCATAAGGGTTGCGATGCCACCGTGTTCATACAGCGCCAGCCCGATCGGGCCACCGGCGGCAAAGGCGCCGTACATGGCTGCCCCCGTCCAGGCCAGCACGCGGCCCGCGCGTTCGTGCCCCATAAGCCCGATGCCCCAGCCCAGCATGCCCACAATGGTCAGGCTTTCACCGACACCCAGCAGCAGGCGGCCCGTGATCAGTATGGCGTAACGGATGGTGAAGGGCAGTGCGGACAATCCGGCCAGTACACAGATCATGCTGGCCGTGACATACAGCGCAAGACCCGCGCGCATGCACGGCCGCCCGCCCTTCATGTCGGCATAGGCGCCGGCATGGTTGCGGCTGAGGATGGTGGAGAAGAACGCAATCCCCACCGCCAGCCCCGCCAGCCCGTTGCCATAGCCCGGCCAGTGCAGGATCGAGACCGGCAGGGCCGCCAGCGGCAGCGCCACCGCCATGTAGGACAGGAACAGGGCAGCGGCCAGACGGACCAGCAGCCGCGGCGCCGGGTCAGATTTCACGGGTGATGCGGACATGCAGCGGTTCGGCCAGCGCGGTTTTGAACACATCCGCCATGGCGCGGAAATGCGGTGTGGTTTCATGTACCGCCAGGGCTTCGGGGCTGGCCCAGCGTTCGACGAATACGAACACGTCCCCATCCCTGATGTCACGGTGGCACTGATAGGAAAGATTGGTCGCCTCCTGCCGTGATGCCGCAACACAGTGGCGGATGGCGTCCAGCGCCGCCCGTTCGTGTCCGGGGCGCACGCGCAGGGTGGCGATGACCGTAATGGGCTGATCCGTCATGGGTGTATCTACCGGATGCTGTGACTATGGAACGATGATAGGCGGGTGTGACACTTTTCTTCCATCGGTAAAGTGTCACGTGACACTTTTGCCCTGCTCACCGCATAACGCACGCAGGCGGCACAGGGCTTCCGTCAGGTCCGGCAGGGGGGCCGGGCCAAGGCACAGGCGGATGCCCGCATGGCCGCATGCGCGCGGGCTGGTCATGAAGGGGGCCAGCGGTGTCACTTTCACGTTATGGCGTGCGGCTTCCGCCTCAAGGCGCAGGGCCTGTTCCTGCGGCATGGGCATCCAGGCATGAAAGGCATCATGGCGCGGCGGGGTGACATGGGGGCCAAGCCTGTGCAGGACCAGTTCCCTGCGCCGCCGGGCTTCCGTGCGCAGGGCGCGGCGCACGGAGACGGCCGTGCCATCGAGCATCCACTGCGCCATCAGGGCATAGGATAGCGGTGCGATCATGAGCGATGAGTTGAGCAGCGCCTCACACGCCGCCGCCATGAACGGGGCCGGAGGGGCAAGCGTGCCAATCCGCAGGCCGGGGCTGAGTGTCTTGGACAGGCTGCTGACATGAAAGGTCCGTTCCGGTGCCAGCGTAACCAGTGCGGGCAGCGTGTCATCGGCTACGCAGTGATAGACATCGTCCTCAATGATCAGGGCATCATGCGCGCGGCACAGGCGCACCACGTCCTGCCTGCGGGCAAGGTCCATGGTGGCGGTGGTGGGGTTGTGCATGGTGGGCGTGACATACAGCACGCACTGCCCGTGGCCGTTGCGGCGCAATGCGTGTTCAAGCGCCGTGGGCAGCACGCCACATGCATCCATTGCCAGCCCCTGCGGGGGCAGCCCCGCCTGGCGGAGCAGGGAAAGCATGCCGGGATAGGTCAGGTCCTCGGTCAGGACCGTGCGGGCCACCTGCCGGCTTGCCGCCAGCGCCACGCCAAGCGCCTGCTGTGCCCCGCTGGCCAGCAGCAGCCCGTCGGGGGCGATATCCACACCCAGTTCCGCCAGCCAGTGGCTCATGATGCGGCGGTGTTCGATATGCCCGGCAACGGGGGGATAGACGTTGAACAGCGCCGGGTCCACCGTGCGGGCCAGCCGTGAAAGCGTGCGTGCCAGCGCGCGGTCACCGAACATGGGGGGCGGCATGTTGGCGGACAGGTCGATCACGCAGCCATTGCCGCCGGGATGCGACGCCACGAAGGTGCCCCGCCCGCGCACGCTGCGCACCAGCCCCCGGCGTTCCAGCATGCCATAGGCGCGGGTGACGCTGCCGATCCCGATGCCCAGCCGCCACGCAAGGTCCCGATGGGCGGGCAGGCGGTCGCCCGCGTTCAGTCTGGCCCCCAGTATGTCACCCGCCAGTGCATCGGCCAGACGTTCGGCGGCTGGCGTGTCACCGGCGGGCAGATGGGGGGGCCATGGGGAGCGCAGGCGCATCGCGGGCCAGCCTGTCCTGTTGATGGGGCGCCCAAGCCATAGCAGCCCGGCCCCCGTTACGGAACCGGCGGGTGGGACAGGTTTCGGGGCCGCATGTTACGCTATCGTCATAACCGGCGTCGTGCGGGGGCGCGTGGGGACGACAGGAGGCGGCTGTGGGCGGGGATCAGGCATCGGTGGGGCAGGGAACATATGGCAGGCGGCCGCTTATGGTCATGGGCGGGCTGTTTTTCGTGATCGGGTTCGTGACATGGCTCAACGGCCCGCTGATCACGTTCGTACAGGTCGCCTTCGGGCTGGGGCCGGTGGGCGCGTTTCTGGTGCCGCTGTGTTTCTATCTGTCCTATCTGGTCTGTGCCTTTCCCGCCATGGCGGTGGCGCGGTGGACGGGCCTGCGTGGCGGGATCAGCCTGGCGCTGGCCATCATGGCGGGCGGGACGCTGCTGTTTGGCGAATGTGTGGGGCGGTTGTGGTATCCGGGCGCGCTGGGTGGCCTGTCCGTACTGGGGGCGGGGCTGACGCTGCTGCAGGTTACGGTCAACCCGTATGTCACGTTGCTGGGCGCGCCGGGCCGGGCGGCGGGGCGTATTGCAATCATGGGGATTGCCAATAAGGTATCTGGTATTATCGCACCTGTTGTATTTTCACTCCTTGTCATGCCAGATATCGGCGGCGTGGTGGCCCGACTGGCTGCGGCGGTGGACGGCGGGCAGCGCGCGGGGGTGCTGGCGGCGTTCGCCCGGGCCGTGGTGGTGCCCTATCGTGGTCTGGCGCTGGTGCTGCTGCTGGCCGCCGTGGGGCTGCGTCATGCGGGGCTGCCCGCCCTGTGCCTGCCCGCGCCACGTATGCCGGCGGCCATGCGCCGCATGCCCGTGCGGGCATGGGTGGGGGTGGGTATCGTGTTTGTCTATGTGGGTGTGGAAGTCATGGCGGGGGATGGCATTGGCCTGTATGGGCGCGGAATGGGGCTTTCGCTGGGAAGCGTGCGGTTCCTGACATCCCTTACCCTTGGGGCCATGCTGGCGGGTTACGGGGTGGGCACGCTGGTCGTGCCGGCGCGGTGCGGTGCGGTGCGTTATCTGGCAGGGAGCGCGGCGCTGGGCATCGTGCTGTGCCTTGTGGCGGCCTGCCTGCAGGGCGCGGGGTCGGTTGCGTGTATCGCCCTGCTCGGGCTGGCCAATGCCATGATGATGCCCATCGTGTTCCCGCTGGTGCTGCACGCGGCGGGGGACAGGCAGGACCGGGCAGCGGCCCTGCTGGTCATGGCCTTTTCCGGCGGGGCGGTCATGCCGCAGGTCTTTGCGCTGCTGATCGGTCCCGTGGGGATGAAGGTGGCGTTTATCGGGCTTATGACCGGCTCCTACCTGCTGATCGGGCTGTATGCGCTCGTTCTGTCCGCGTGGGCGGCGCATCCGGTGACGAAAGGGTTGGGAAGCGGGGCGTAATGGGGCAGCATGGCCCCTGTTCATCTGATCGTGGAAAAGAGTACGCCCATGTTTCGTGCCCGCTGCATCCGGTCCCGCCTGCCACTGCTGCTGGCGATGGGGGTGTTTGCCGCAATGGGGCGGGGACGCGCGGCACCCGTGCTCATGCCGCAGCCCATGGACTATCACCAGCGGGGCGGCACGCTGGCCCTGACCGGCGGCATGAAAGTGGAATGGCAGGGCGCCCACCCGACCGTACTGGACAGGGCGGTGGTGCGTTTTGCCGCACGGCTGACGGCACTGTCCGGCTGGAATGCCGTGCCGGATGGCAGGCCGGGACTGATCCTGCGCATTACCTGCCGCAGCCCCGACCCGGACTGGCTTACCATCCACATGCGCGAGCACTATCAGTTGCGCACGGGGCCGCAGGGCGTAACCCTGGTGGCGGATGGTCCGGCGGGCGTGCTGCGTGGCCTGAGCACGCTGCTGCAACTGGTGGAGCCGCGTGACACCGGGGCCGTGCTGTCGGGTGCCGTTGTGGATGACAGCCCGCGTTTTGCATGGCGGGGGCTGCTGGTTGATGTCAGCCGCCATTTCATGTCGGTCACGGCGCTGGAGCGGCAGATGGACATGATGGAGCTGACCAAGCTCAACGTCCTGCACCTGCATCTGTCCGATGGGCAGGGCTTCCGGGTGGAAAGCAGGCTGTTCCCCCGCCTGCAGCAGGTTGCGGGGGCAGGCGGGTATTATACCCGGCAGCAGGTCCGTGCGCTGGTCGGATACGCGGCCGATCGGGGTATCCGCATCGTGCCGGAGTTTGATGCGCCGGGCCACAGCTATGCCCTGCTGCGCGCCTACCCCCAGTATGCCGCCCAGCCCGTTACCAGCCCCATGGACCCCAGACGGGTGGTGCGCGCCGCACTCGATCCTTCCAACCCGCAGACCTATGTTTTCCTGGCGCAGTTGTACCATGAAATGGCGGGGCTGTTCCCCGATGCCTATTTCCATGTAGGCGGGGATGAAGTCCGGCCCGATGAATGGACCGCCAACCCGAAGATCAGCGCTTTCATGAAGCAGCATGGCTATGCCGACGCGCCAGCACTCCAGGCGGCCTTCACGCAGCGCATACAGGCCATGCTGGCGCAGGCGGGCAAGGTCATGATGGGGTGGGATGAACTGATCCAGGCCCCGGTGCCCGCCTCCATCGTGATCGAGCCGTGGCGGGGGTCACGCTATACGGCGCAGGCCACGGCGGCGGGGCATCCGGTTGTGGTTTCGGCGGGGTATTATCTCGACCTGCTGCTGCCCGCGCAGGAGTACTACCGCGTCGATCCGCTGGACCCGCAGGGCAATGGCCTGCCGCCAGATCAGGTGGCGCAGGCGCATGCGTCCTTTCTTGATGCCTTCGCGCTTGACCCCACGGCCCGCATGACCCCGGCACAGGACCGGCGCGTAATGGGCGCCGAAGCCGCGCTGTGGACCGAAATCGTGACGGAGGATATGCTGGATTCCCGCCTGTGGCCGCGTAGCGCAGCCCTGGCGGAGCGGTTCTGGTCACCGGCATCCGTGCCGGATGCGGACAGTCTGGCCATGCGCCTGCCCGTGGTGCAGGCGGAACTGGAAAAACTGGGCAACCATGCCACGCTGGACCGACAGCGCATGATGGACCGCCTTGCGCCGCACGGTACGGCCCCCCTTGCAACCCTGCTTTCAGTCGTAAGCCCCGTGCGCAATTACGCCCTTAACCACGTTTTTGGTCCGGGCCGTATTCCCCCCACCGAGGCCCCGCAGACACTTGACCGGGTGGCTGACATCGCAACGCCTGACAGTTTTGCGGCAGCCGCATTCATGCGCGACGTGCGGGCCTATCTGGCCGGGCGGCGTGATCTGGCCGCCACCCTGCGTGTCCGGCTGGAGCTGTGGCGTGACAACGACGGACGGCTGCGGCAGGCCGCGCGGGTTGATACGGCCCTTGATGAAGCCCTGCCCGCATCGGCCCTGCTGGCGCAACTGGCGCAGGCGGGGCTGGATGCGCTGGAGAATGCGCATACCGGCTGGCAGCCCCGTGCGCGCGATGTGCTGGCCACGGCCCGGGCCCAGTTTGCGGCCAGCCAGTCCATTCTGGCCGTCAGGACCATGCCCCAGCCCGCGGGTGACCTGCTGCAGGCCGTAACCCCGGGCATTGCCGCGCTGGTGGCGGCGGCCCGGCCCGGGGGCTAGTCCCGGTTGCGATGCGGGGCCGCGCGGACATACAGCCATGTGGTGACCGGCAGCCCCACGGCCCACGATATGTCCACCCCATGCAGGGCGCGCGCCAGAAAGCCGCTGTGAAACCCGTTCTGCATGAAGGGCAGTTCCACCGCCACCCCGATGGCATATGCCCACAGGGCGGGAAGGTTGCAGTAGCCATACACCCCGCCGTCCTGACGGAAAAACGAGGGTACATCATACCGGCCCCGGCGCAGCAGGTAGTAATCCGCCAGGTTGATGGCGGTCCAGGGCACCATCACCGCCATGAGCAGGTCCAGAAAGGCGGCATAGGATTTCAGGAAACTGTCAGCCATGCCCAGCCCCATGGCCAGTGCCGCCCCGACCAGCAGCAGGGTGACCAGCGTGCGTTCGCGCAATGCCGCGCGCCAGTCGGGCATAAAGGTCTGGATCACGGTTATGGCGGACAGGGCCCCGCCATACAGGCTCATGGCATTGCCAAGTGCAATGGAAAGCGACAGGACAACCAGCACGGGCGTCGCCCATGCTCCCGCCAGACGGGCCATGACCGTGGCGACCGGGGCACCATGGGCCAGCAGCCCGATCATGCCGCCCAGGATCATGGGCAGGACGGTGCCGGTGACTGATCCGGCATAGGTGGTCAGAAAGGCGGCGCGGCTGCCGGATTCATTGGCGGGCAGGTAACGTGACGAGTCGGAAACATAGGGCGCATAGGCGATCTGCCACAGGGCGGCAGCGGTAAACGTGCTGCAGAACCCGGCAACGGAACCGTGCATGTCCACCATGGTACCCGGTGGAAGCGCCGTGCAGCCCAGCCACAGGCAATACAGGATCACGCTGCCTGCTACCCACGTCACCACCTTGGACCACGCATGGATGATACGGTAGCCCATGCAGCAGGGCACGAAACTGAGCAGCGCGATAAGCAGGATCGCACGGGTGCGTCCGGTGGCGGGCAGGGCGGTATACAGCGCCTCTCCCCCCACCACAAAGTTGGAGGCCACGAACCCGATATACATCAGCACGACAAGGCAGATGATGGGCATTGCCCCGAAGGAGCCGAACTGCCCCCGGCTCTGCACCATCTGGGGCACGCCCAGCATCGGACCCTGCGCCGCATGCAGCGCCATGACCACGCCACCCACCAGGTTGCCCAGCACGATGGCCAGCATGGCCAGCGGCAGCGACAGCCCGAACAGGTCGGTGCCCAGCGTCCCGGTCACGACGGTCAGCAGCGTCAGGTTCGTGCTGAACCATACGGCAAACAGGTCACGTATCCGCCCATGCCGCTGGTCATGGGGGATCTGGTAGATGGTATGGTTTTCAAACGCCGTGCTCATCAGGACTGTATGCCTGATGAACCCTGTGATGGATATATCCACCGTATGGCCGGGAACGGAGGCGGCCGGTTCCGGTGGCCAGGCAGCGGGCGCGGTTACTGGAACGGACTGGTGGAATAGGAAGGGGATGTATAGCCCGCGGCCGGTACCGGCATGGTGGGGGTGGGGTAGCTGGCGGGGCGGCTGGCAGGGGACGTGTAGCCCGGCGTGGAGAGTTTCTGCTGTGCGACCGAGGAATGGGCTGTGATGCTGCCTGTGCCTGTGCCTGTGCCTGTGCCTGTGCCTGTGCCTGTG
>ERZ746981.441-NODE-441-length-12224-cov-10.143822_pt1 | contig 12224 bp, 6 predicted proteins | sample MGYA00374948_ERZ746981 | MGnify/ENA primary metagenome ERZ746981 (study PRJEB28757, sample SAMN06711160) | food metagenome | host: microorganism | place: China:Harbin | collected 2017-01-30 | study: EMG produced TPA metagenomics assembly of the Analysis of...
CACTCAATACTAGTTATAACAAAAACTTCATAAAGTAATCGGCGTCACACTTAAACCAATTAAACAAAACTATTACATAACTATTTTAAAATAATATTGAATAACCTTGACCTTCAAATTATTTTGGTGAGTTATCTTTAACATGCTCACTAGCAACATCATTTATAGCATCATCCTGGATACTATCCTGTTTTTCTATAGGGTGATCTCTGCAATCCCATTGGATCTGGTCTTTCTTTCTATTTAGTCTTTCAAGAAGGGGGATAACAACACCAGTCCATAGAACTAAACAAACGGTAAAAGCAATAGCATAATAGAAACCATGCGTTGACTTATAAGCAGGAGCTTCACTGGAAGGGAAAAGCTTCTGTTGAAATGGTGTGCTGACAATCATACCGACAACAGTCATAGTAGGTATTGTAATGGCCCTCAAAATAGGATTTTTTGAGCAGACAATATTACACCATCCAGAAAGTATAGGAGTATAACAACCATAAACACCCGTAAGGATATAACCAGTTTTTCTAAGAGCAATGCTATCCAAAGGTGCCTTGGCAGTAATAATGAGGCCAATCATAACAACAAGTCCGACACAAAAGCAAACAATATTTCTATGACCAAGTAAATCACAAATTATGCCCGTGGAAAGCATGGTAACAAAATTAACGGCAGAAATAATCGTCGGAAAGTTATTGATGTACTCTGTAGGATATATTTTCAAATACTTCAAATAAAGTTCAAAAAATTGAAGCATATAACTACCGGCAGTGAGAGTCCAGAACGAATAGCCAATCGGAAAAGACCAGAATTGCCATGACTTTAGAACCGGAATAATATGATGAATATTAAAGTTTAACCGGTGGCTGACCCTTCCATCCTCGATCAATCTTCGTTTAGCTAACTCTTTTTCTTTCTTTGTTAACCAAAATGCTTTTGTGTTGTAAGGAAAGTCAGGGAGGAAAAAAAATCCAAAAAGCACGACAGGAATACCAATGATGGCATCAATTATAAATAACCATCTCCATGCGGCAATTCCTCCTTTTCCAGACATCGAAGTAATTAACCCAGATTGAATATAAGATGAAGTGGCTTGTCCCACAATACCGGCTAAAACAAAGAAATTGGATCTTCTCATAATTTCCCTTTTTTTATACCAGCAGCCAATAATGAAATGGTTAGATGGGAAGGCCACGGATTCAAACAAACCAATTAGAAATCTCAGAGCATATATTGTAGATGCATTCTGTGCTTTATAAACAAAAAGAACACACAAGGACCAGCATGTGTCCATTATAGGCAAGAAATACCTTGGTCTAAAATATCCAGCCAAAACTGTGGCCGGGATAGAGCCGATTATCACGCCAATGTTATAATAAGTGTTAAACCACGAAAGTTGATTTTTATTCAACTGTAAATCTTCCTTCATGCCAGACACATATGCGTTTGAGACATTTGTCTGGTCCAAATATTTAAGAAACCATGATATAATCATATAAGTCATGAGAAAAAAGTCAACTTTAGTTATAAATCTTTTTTCCTCTTTGCTTGTACCGGGTTCAAACCAATGATACCATTTCGCTTTCGGCTTTCCTTTATCGTCACTTAAGTGTCTGTCTAGTGAACCAGACCGAACAACATACTGAGAAAGCTTATCACTCTCTACACTTAATTCACCACTCTCATTATCCCTATGTGTTGCAAATTTCATTTTTTCCTTTGTAGACTTTAACAGTTGATGACCTACAATTATTTTAGTATCTTAGCCTTACTTTCAAAAAATCAAAACTTTTATCGGGGAATGCTCTACTTTTAAGTCAAACAACAGTTCAATTAAAAAAAAAGGTGGATACTGTATCTATATTTCATAAGAAGGATATTGCTATTGAAGTAATTACTAACACTCAAATAGTTGTCAGGATGATGTTTTACTATTCAAAAAAAATCCACATGTCTAAATAGGCAACTTATCTCCGACTTTTTTTTCACCCCTATTGATTAGTTCCTCCGATGCTCTCCAATCTATTCCGCTCGAACATTTCTTATTTTCGCTAAATAAATGCAGGTAATTAGGGAGCTTTTTAGTATCACTGGCAGATAGAACAAGCTAAGAAAGAATACCCATCACATTTCAGTATTACTTTACATAACTGTTGATTTTGTACAGCAAAATATTTTGGAAGCCCCAAGCTAACATATTCTGTTTCACATACCTTAAGACTGTGTTCTAAGTATGTGAAAAAAAAAAATTTGCGAGCCACGAGAGTACTTTGTGGCTTAATCATGCACTTAGTATTTTGCATGGCCCAATACGGTGTGGCTTTTACTAAGTCATAATCGAGCATTATTTTTAAAAATATCAATAAATAAGATTTTTGTAGACACCGTTGGAAAGGAGTCGGAAGAGCGTTCGTACTAACACTTTCACCCACTATAATATTTAATGCCCAAGGTTAGTTATGTCGGAGTATTTTACCAACAGTAGAATATCGCAAAGGCAATTATTGTTAATTGTACAACATCGTGAAAATTTCCCTTTATTAATATTCTTGAACCAATTATATTTTAAGATTACTTTACTTTTCCTACTTTTACTGTATTTCACCTGGTAAAACCATGCGAATAGCATTCATTACTTTTTTTTCACTCTGAATGTGACTTCTGACTTTACCTTAAGTAAGAATATAGAAGGGGTCTTGTAGCACCCTTCATTTGTCCTCACTCTTCTATTACTTTTATTTATATTTTGCCTCTTTCTACGCGCTAATTATGTAACTCTAGATATTTTTGCAAGCAGTTGGGTTTCCTGATACCTGATAAGAAAACTTAAGAGATTATACCGCTTCAGATTTCAACACATAATAAATCGAAGCAAGAGAAGAGCGAACATCGGTTGTGACTTTGACAGCAGCGTTACAAATTGAATTACAATAAAGAAAAGCACGTCAAAAAATTGTATTTAATAAAGATACTACCCGGCGTTAGCCATCAATATGATCATCATACAAAATCACAAGTATTTTGATCCTAGAATAATTTTAGGCCTCTCAATTGGCTTTAAGAACACATTTACCACCACACCAGTTGTGCAGAAAAATGTAACATATTTTATGATTTCTATGTTAGTTTAGCTGTGCACATAATTAACTTTGTATAGACTGCTATATGTGAATATATATGTTTGTCGGAACAGCGAACATGTCTCTATATATGCTGCTGCATGTTTCAGCACGTGGTTGCCTGAATAGGAAAAGTCAAACCCCGCGTATCTTTCCCTTTAAATATTTCCAGAGATTAGCATTTTCCAAAGATGTGCGCACTTAAAACTGTATTTGATTTCATCCTTAAATCACTAATTTATGTATGACAATCAATTACAGAATGGCATGAAGAAATCTTGTAAACTTTTTGCATATCAAGTTGTATTGTGATAATTAATATAAAATGCACTGTGATCTATCCTTTTATTTTCTTCTTTCTGGAGCGTCGGTTAAACCACACAATAAAATCTATAATCTATTTATAGTGTCTTCAATCCTTTTAAAAATTGACATGAATTAGTTTGGTATCATTAATACAAAAAAAGAATAAATATAATTTGGAAAAGCAAAGAATACAAAACAAAAGAGCCAGAAGTACATTGACACATGATCCTTGAACACTTACTTTCCTCCAAAAATTTGACGAGTTTGAATAACAATCAATATTTCACATCCATAGTGAAAGTTTTGAAGGGATATTATTTCATCACAAGCAACATTTTCAAAAAATATACACCCTTACCAAAAAGTACAAGTACAGTTGTGTTTTAAATTGATCTCGGAGTTCGAATATAGAAAATAGAAGTAGCTTAAAGGTTTCATTTTTCAATACTATACTGGGAATCTGATCATATTATGGCTAGTAACTTTTAATTCAAAATTAATTTGTGGCCAATAAATATTTCACGCTGACCTTTTTAAATTAAAGATTTGAGAGAAAGGAATCATTAACTTAGGATCATTGCTTTCTATACCTTTTACTCACGTTAAAGGAATTGTAATTACAACTTTTCATGTCGGCCTTCAAAATTTTCTTTGTCGTACGGCTTATAGCGGAATCTCCGTTGCTGTTTGGTTCGTACATAAATGAGAAATTTCCTTTGGCTGCATTGCCTAAAAGCAGATGAACTTAGCAGAAATTAGAAGCTCGATTAACGATGTGTTCCGAATATATCGTCGGCTATCATAAGACTATCTTTCAAAACAATGCAGAAAGAAAACTTTTTCCAAAATCCGAGTTCTTAAATTTGTTGTATACTTATTGGTTTAATTGGAAAATCAATATTACTACTGATACTTTTGTTGGGCGGGCACCCACATCTTAGGGTTTGTTCTTTCGCTTTGAAAAATAAAGCATAAATAACAATTAAGGGCACTCATGGTAGAAATCATACATTCATTTGAATCAATAAAATTTTATGTTCAAGATATCAAAGATATTTACCAAAACGAAGGTATACACCCATCATATTCGCAATATGACTTTATTAAAGTAGATCGAAAAACTAAGTTCAGTTGAGTTCTCTTTTTTTCCGTCGTTTCTATGCCATGAAGTTTGAAACGCTATTATGCTCATTTGCAGCACATTCATATCATATATAACTGAAAGAAGAAAACATGTGCGGGCTTTGTAAATGATATTTATTCTTCTAAATTACTTCCATGTAAAAGAACCCGAGAATCTCATCTCTAAATTGCAGTTAGAAATATAGCAATTTTCAATTCTGATCTATATTAAAATATGTTTCTACTTCCTATGATATTGGATATAGCAACATATTTAAAAGTAAGAAGGACATGTCACCAAGCGCTTGATTTAAGTTTAATTCTAGAGGCATGATGAATGCCACGCCAAAGGAGTTATCACCAATACTTCTATTTTGGGAAATATTTATCAAATACCGTACTGGATTAGGGGACTCCACGTGGAGTCCAATATTTCACACTTTTTGAACAAGCAAGGAAATTCCCTCTTACTTTCTTAAGATCAACTGTAGAATTATTATTGTTCTTTCGTATTCAACATATGTTTCCAGCCTTTATGAGAGAATTGGATTAGCTGAAGCAGCTATCAAAACTTCGTAAATCTTAAAATATGATCATTTAGGGAACAACTAATATATAGAGCTAAGTAGTTGGTGATTATAAATAGCCTGCAATTAGACTTAGCGTTTTCTGTATTCTTCAGTTCAATGAAAATCACAATCTTTTAGTTATTCATATGTAAACATTTGGTGACTTCTGAAACAGAAGTAAAAGGTAACTATCAATGATGAAATTCAGAGTACTATTGAGCTTAGCATTTGTGGTCTATGAATCGGCAGCATATCCATTTGGGAGCCATTATCCATTACCTGAGGGTCAAGTGTCACAAACTTTTACGGACAACTTTAATCCTGTGAAAAATTTTGGAGGAAACGGACCATATTCAGATGGTCGTGGTTTTGGAATTAGCAGAGATCCACCTGAAGGTTGCTCTGTGGATCAAGTGATAATGTTACATCGTCATGGAGAGAGATATCCAGATGTAGGTGTATATCAGACCATTGAAAAGGCCATTAACAAGCTAACAGCTTTTGAAGCCAATAATACACTTGAAGGCGATCTCGACTTTTTTAGTGAATGGGATTTTTGGATTCATAATTCTGCTCTCATCGCTCAGGAAACTACGACTGGTCCATACGCTGGACTTTTGGATGGATATTCTCAGGGTACCGAATATGCGGCCAGATATAAGAATTTGTGGGATGGTAAAACCAAAGTGCCAATGTTTAGTAGTGGATACCAAAGGATCATTGAAACTGCAAGAAAATTCGGTGAAGGTTTCTTCGGTAGAAATTACAGTGAGATCGTTGATATGAACATTATCCCAGAGGATGCGGCACAGGGAGCAAATAGCTTAACACCATCATGCCACGCCCTTAAAACCAGTAATGTTTGTGGAAATCTCACCCATATTATGCCTGAATTTTCTGTCGCAGCGGAGAGATTAAACAAACAAAATCCTGGTCTAACCTTAAACTCCACTGATGTCTATGCTCTAATGATTACAGCTGCATATGAACTTAATGCCAACCCATATTCTCCATGGATAGATGTTTTCACACGTGAAGAATGGATTTCTTTTGGATACACACAGGATTTAATATACTATTACTGTGATGGTCCTGGTGATGCTGCTTCCGTTGCTGCTGGATCTCTTTACGCAAACGCCACATTGACCTTAATGAATCAAGGACCTGAAAAAGCCGGTAAGCTTTATTTTAGTTTTTGTCATGATGTAAATATCACTCCAGTTCTTGCTGCCATCGGATTATTTACACCTAAAGAAGATCTTCCAGTTGATAGACTTCCATTTACTTATGATTATCATAGTGGCGACTTTGTGCCAATGGGAGGACATCTCGTTTTTGAGCGCATGACCTGTAATCAGACTGCAAATAATGAAAAGGGTGTTTATGTTAGAGCTGTTGTGAATGAGGCAGTCATCCCATTCGAGGAATGCAGTTCTGGTCCTGGATTCTCTTGTTCGCTCTCAAACTATACTACATATCTTAACTCCAAGCTTAAAGACTTCAATGCTGTTTGTAAAACCCCATCATCATATCCTCAAGAATTAACATTCTTTTGGAACTACAATGACACAAATCAATATGATTATCAAAATGGCCCTGTGTCATACCAGTTGGGATTAACCAATGAGTGATGGCTGATTCCATCCATTACTTTTTTAAATCAAAAATATTTTACGTGATCACCCTTTTATCGCCTGGTTTCGGGCTGATATGACGTTATTTTCTCGAAAAAAAAATATATATACATATATATTTGGTATTATTTTCGTTATTCTTGTAATGTTTCACTGCATAAAAAGCTTATTTGGTTTTGTGAATGGTGAATTGATTTAAAGTTATTTTTTCCCCCGAGGGCCGAGTTTGATATTACGGGGGAAAATTACCCAATATGGCCCACAAAATCGTGCCACACTTTTCGCACCTGGTAATCCGACAGAAAGACATTCGAAGACGGATCTTGTTGTAGACTACAAAAAATCAAGAACTATAAAGAACTGTTATCCCTTTTACCTCGAAGAAAAAAAAAGCCAAATGTTAACATTAGCATACCGAAAACAAAAATGTGATACGATTTATGAGCAAAGAATGGGTGCTCACATTTATCGGGATAAAGGACCAATCATAAAGAATGCTAGAAGGCCTTACGCATTTCTTTATTCTTGGAAAACAAATAATGGAAGAAGACCAACAGTACTTCTTGAGCTTCTAGGAATTGATTATTACCTTCATCAAGTTGACTTGGATTTAAAAGTCCAGAAAGAGGATTGGTATTTAAAAAAAAATGCAAATGGGAAAATTCCAACATTGGCCTGGGTTGATGAAAAAGGGGATATAACTTACATTAATGAGTCTGCTGCAATTCTTCTTTTCCTTGCTGACAAATACGACAAATCTAGAAATTTTAGTTTTAGGCCAGGTTCGAAGGAATATTATTTACAATTAGAGTGGCTTTTCTTCGAACTTTCTGGCTTTTGTCCATATAAGAGCAATTGGAGGTTTTTTCATAACCTCCCTGAGAGAAATGAAACTGCTGTAAGTAGATTTAGGGATGAATCAATCCGTTGTTTGAAAGTTCTTGAAACCAGGTTGAATAAGACGGGAACTGGGTATTTGGTGGGTGATCATCTTTCGTTGGCTGATATTACATTATATACTTGGATTCGTCCTTCCCAAATGGATACGTACGAAGAAGTTATTGAGTCTCTTCCAAATATAAAAAATTGGATCCTCAGAATCGGTAATATTCCAGAAATCAAGAAGGGTCTCGCAGTCTTTGATTAATGTATTCAAGCAAATGTACTTTCATGACTGTATAAAATACATCCGAATTTCATACATATTTGTAATAGCTTACGTAGTCACAACCTTGAAATTCCTAATTTCTAATGTGGCCATATTTATACTGATTTCACGCTTTCTGTATTCTCACATTAAACATTCATTCTTTTGTTTGTATCGATCCATAGCAACTAGAAAAAAAAACTTGAAATCTATTAATTTAAACTATATTCGCATCTCCTATGCAATGAACAATCCAGCCACAGTAGGTGCCACCGCAACAAAATTTACACCATAGATTTGTTCGAACTTTTTTCTCTGATCATTTCAATGCTCAGGTCTCCATAAAGAATATCCTATATAACTGAATTGCATGATCTTCATAACTACTTTCTTTTTTCCCTACGAAGTAAATTACAAAGGTAGAGCTAGAGGGCTGTCTTTGTAAAAGTGACGACTAACCTTTATCATGGGCAATAAAAACGGCATTCCAGGTATTTATACAATCAAAGTCAGTGGTCTAGCAAAAAGTCGAGCAAGAGCCTGTATTCCATGCAGAGAAGGAAAAAGAAAATGCTCACAGGATAGACCATCTTGCACATATTGCTTGAAACATGGCCATGAGTGTATATATGAATCGGACTTATCAAAAAATAGGAGATACGAGAAAGGACAAACAGAAAGAACAGTAGAAATGGGCAATTGCCAAGAGCTTAGCGCCAATGACAAGGATAACACAAAAAATAGGTGTGATCACTATCACAAACTAGTTACATTAGAACCTGATATTCACAATTTCAATTTATCTATGCAGAGAAATTTTACATTTGAAGGTTCTGTATCAAGTCCCCGATCATTCATTAGAACGACAAAGCACATAACACCAATAAGCATGCCGCGCAGAGATAGAAGCTTACAAATCATGGGGAACGATTCACCTAATGATTTATTTCCAAGTTTCCCAAAGCAAAGTAGTATTTCAAATGTGAAACATCCGATTCAATTTTGTACTACAGTCAATGAACCTGAAAGAAAACGACCCATTGTTCGAGGTCTCTCAGAAATTCTTAACAAGGATGATAATTTAACTTCTGTCAAAAAGGATGTCGATAAGCGTGGAGGAATTTCCACGACTGAGACTTCGGCTTCTTCAATTGCTACGTCATCATCAGATACTACTCCACCCTCTAGTCCAAATAACTCACATTGCGAAAGTAAAATTCATCATCTTTTGGAGGCATCAAAAGATCTAGTTTCTTTATCAGCCAGCACTGCCGAATGCAAGACTGTTGATAATTTACAAGCTGCATCCACCGGCTTTTTTCCATTTCATCAAGAATCTTTTCCGAGAATGGAATCAACTCCAGAAGTTGAAGTTGATGTTCAACCGAAAGACCGTAAAGGGACAGTGTTCACAAACATACTGAATTCTTCATTATTCAAATCTGCTATTGAACCTCGGGAGGATCTAACCATTCTTTTGGATTCAGTGCCTGACAGAAAAACTTGTGATAATCTTTTACACAGATATAGTGTATCTGTTCATCCGATAATACCCATTCTTGATTGTAAGAATTTTTATCTTTCATACGAATCGTTTTGGAATGATCCATCCTCGGCGACACTTCCATTCTATATTGAGCTCTTTACCATTCTTTATTGTGCATCAGTTGTTAAATATGAAGAGGATGCTCTCACATTTCCACACGAGGAAATTAGGAAAAGGCTTCCAATTCTTAAAAAATACGTTGGATGTGCTGAAATTGCATTGTCAATGTACAAATTCCCTCGAAATATCACAATTGAGGGTCTGCAAGCGACGGTCATATTACACTCAGTCTTAAGAAATGATTGTCGAACAAATGATTCAGGAAGTGTTGGTGCATTGGTAAGATTGGCTCAAACAGTAGAGCTTAACAGAGATCCATTAAAGTATCATGGTATCACAGATATGGGCACGGTTCAGAGGAGGAGGATATTATGGTGGCAACTAGTTTATCTTGATGTAACAACATCACTTTCAAATAGACTTTCCCCTATAATTTCTGGAGATACGTATGACACGCAATTTCCAAGTGAATATGTGAAGGATTGTCATGGCTGCTTTGTTCTGGATCAACCGATCGCCTTCTTAAATGGAAGATTCCGCTGGGCTGAATGTACAAATAAAATACTTCACAATGCCTTTAATTTAAAACCTCTTACAGATACGGTTTATCACGAGTTATATGATGAAATTGAAAATCTTTCATTTTATACAACCTCTCTTATACAACGTGTGATGGATCCTGCGAATACGCTACCGGCACATGAGAGGTTTACAAGCTTTTCTGCTAGTATTCTGTCTACTCTTCCAGATCGTGCATACCTACTTCTTTACATTGGTCGAACAAGAAAGGGAAATAAAAATGCTTATTTTACTCCTGGAAACAGTTTTTCTCATGGTCCAGATGAACATATATGTTTAAAAGGAGATTTACCAGACAGCTCTTCGATTGGAAATATCAGGATTGAGAAGCTGGATGAGGAACTTATTGAGCACCAAATACATTTGCTATCCGAATTCATAAAATATGGAGAAATGCCCAATCATAAGCTTTTCTTGTGGGATATACGAAAGTTTCAACCTATTCAAGCGATGCTGTCATTAATAAAAATCCTTTTAATTCAGGCCAAAGGGATTCAAGCTCAAAACAAATTTGAGGAGTTTTATAAGCATTATGACTTTAGGGACGATGAAAAGGTAAAAGTCATAGATAAAGCAATAGAAAAGCTTTCCTATTTATCAGTCCACACTACAAAATTATGCAAGAATCGCTGGCAGCTTCTTAAAAATTTACGGTGTGCAGTTTGGGAACAGCTTGGAGTGCAATCTAATAGAGATGTCAACTATGATCTTCAGACTGTAACTGATTCGTTGTCGGATGAGGATGATATTAGAAAAGAAGGACATAAAGTATCAGAAAGTGATTGGCGCAAATTACTTGAAGATCTTGACAAGCTTGAGGATGTCGTGGACGAAAATATCAATATAAAGGTATGGGATCAAAAGGCTGGTAATTATTTAACCTAGAAATAGGAAAGGTTTATATTTGTTATCTTATTTATTATTATTTAAGTTTAAGATTTAAACTGTATTATACCGTTGCTTTTCTTAGCGTATGAGTCTTGTTAACTTTACGTGAAGTCTTACTGTTTGAAATTCATTTTTTGTCTCAGGGAACTACTAGCCAACCGGTACATGAATAATGATACATCAAGTATTGCTGGAGTGATACAAGTACATTGTACGTTTTTCTTAAATGGTATGGTCAGCCTATTTCTAATATCTGGATGCTGAGAATACGCTATAAACACACTAATGCTCTTGTTATTCGACACATCTCTTTCGACTCACTTAGAAAAGTTTTCCTGTGAATTATGAGCTAGGATGGTCTCCTTCGAACAAACGCAGTCCTATTTTTCATATGTTCCTATTTTGAAAACAACATTCACTTCCAAATGGCTTTTTTAGAGCTTTCGTTCAACCGACTATACAATTTGCAGGTATAAGCATGACTCTGTTGGAATATAAATTACCGTTATTTTCGACGACAAGAGAAAAGCAAATTGTTACTTGATGCTTGTGAATTTCAGCGATAATACCGATTAATGGATTTACATAGGTTCTTTGAAGTGGCCGGAGAAATGTTAAAAGAAAACTGTTCCAATTATTCAAATCTTTACTAGGTTTTTTTTGTAATACCCCGAAAATGTAATAGGTTCGTTGACAATTGCGTCTATATAAAATTGTCCTGCCTTGTCTATGCCAAGAAAGCCTCGCTTCTAAGGATTAGAGGTATTTGAGCATGCACTTTTTTTTCCCCCTTTTTCTTTAGTTTTCTTTGCCTTCTTCTTTAGTTCTTTTACTATAATACTTTTCCTTTTATGGATTCATAAAAGCACATAATATACTAGTTATAACAAAAAACATCATAAATTAATCGGCATCACACTTGAACCAATTAGCTAAAATATCACATCTTTAGTCATTTGTCATATAAATTTTGTTCGACCCAATCACTGGGATTTAAAAGATTTCGAATAATTAATACACTACATTTTAATTACCAACTATTACTTACAACACCAAGCGCAAAATATTTTTAACATTAAATAAACGTTGATTAGAAAAGAGCTACATAAAAATAGAACTTCTTTTGTGTATACAAAGCAATCCACAGTTTCTTCTCATCTTTCTTTTTTTCGCTCGATGATTAAAAATGCGGAGCATCATGAGGATCAAAAGAAAAAAAAAATAATAATAATAATTCCAGCGGAATTTAAATACCAT
>ERZ746981.442-NODE-442-length-12126-cov-990.811769_pt1 | contig 12126 bp, 9 predicted proteins | sample MGYA00374948_ERZ746981 | MGnify/ENA primary metagenome ERZ746981 (study PRJEB28757, sample SAMN06711160) | food metagenome | host: microorganism | place: China:Harbin | collected 2017-01-30 | study: EMG produced TPA metagenomics assembly of the Analysis of...
TGGCGCGCCATGGCGCGGTCATGGTGCGGCATGGCACGCGCGGCGCGGCGCGGCGGCCGCCCGTCATGTCGCGCGTGCCCCCGCACTGGAGCCAGCACGGGCTGGCAAGCTGGTACGGCACGGGCCGGCAGCTGGGCCACGCCACCGCATCGGGTGAGACGTTTGATCCCGATGCCCTGACGGCGGCCCATACCCAGCTGCCGCTGGGCACGCGGCTGCTGGTCCATTCACGGCGGACGGGGCGCAGCGTTGTCGTGCGCGTCAATGACCGGGGGCCTTTCCGTGGCCATCGCATCCTTGATCTCTCGCCCGAAGCGGCACGCCAGCTGGGCATACTGGGCACCGGCACGGCCCCCGTCGACATAGAACCCGCCGACGTGGCGGCCGATGAGGAAGTGGCCAGCGCCCCGCGCTAGGGGCCTGCAGGGCTATAGTGACTGGTGCTTGGTCCAGCCTTCCATCTTGCTGTCGGGCGCGCAGCGCAGCTTCATCTCGATTTCCAGCCCCGCGTTCAGTTCCGCGCCCAGCAGCACCACATAGGCCGAGACATAGAACCACATCATGATGGCGATGAACGCGCCCAGCGGCCCGTACGTGGCGCTGTAGCCCGCGATATGGCTGACATAGTAGGAAAACCCGCTGGATGAGAGCAGCCACAGCAGCGTGGCCCCCACCGAGCCGGGCAGGATGCAGCGCCAGTAGGTATGCGGCCGGTTCGGCCCGAAGCGGTACAGTACCGAACACAGCGACAGCACGAACAGCAGCATGAGGATGGGGCCACCCATGTGGATCAGCAGTTCCACCGAACCCGGTGGCGGCGCCAGCGACAGGTGCTCGGGCAGGTAGTCTATCAGGAATGGCAGCGCCACCATGAGCGCCAGCGTCAGGATGCCGCCGCAGATCGAGCAGAACGTAAGCCCCATGGCCATGGCCTGGAAGCGCACGAAGCTGCGGGTCTCGGGCGTGTTGTAGGCCACGTTCATCGCCATGATCAGCGACCGCGTGGCCGCCGAGGCCGACCATGTGGCGATGGTAGTGGAAATGATCAGGTTGAGCGTGAGGGAGGAATGCGATTCGGCCACCAGCAGATGGATCCGGTCGCCAATCACCCCATAGGCGGAAGGGGGCAGCAGGTTGCGCAGTACCACAAGCTGTGGCTCCACCGTCTGCAGATCGAACAGGAGCCCGTACAGGGAGATGAGCGTGCTCATGGCCGGGAATAGCGAAAGGGTGGCGTAGAACGCACACCCCGCCGCAGCCAGCGTGATCTGGTCGGATACGATATTGCGGGCGACCTGCCGCAGCACCTGCCGGACCTGTGCCCAGGAAAAATGGGGCAGGTGCGGAGTCGGTCGGGCGGTTTCCGTCATGTCGATTTCGGTGGATGGGGAACCAATCAAGGGGAGATTCGTGTCCTGTTATGAAGCGCTGCGGTGTGGCGGGCGGTCCGGGCCGCCCGCATGTGTGTATTGTGCCACGATGATGCAACCCTAGGCCAAAAACTGCATAAGAGGATGATTTTTCTATTGCATGGCGCGCGTATTGTCCTCATATGCGCTTCCTACGCAACAACGCACGTGCCACTGGCCCTCTGAGGTTACGCAACGACGTCAAGCGTTCTGGCAATCGGGCCGCCGTGGAAGCGGGGGTCCTTATTGGTCGCTGGTCCGTTAGACCGTTTCGCAACATCTGTCCGTTTGTGCAATTCCAGAATTGTATGCATCCGGGCGGCAGAACAGAAGGGATTTGGGTGCGATGACTCCCAAAATCGCTCGTTATCTGGCTGAGCAGGCTCCTGCAACGCCATGCCTTGTCGTTGACGTTGACCGGGTGGAAGAACGCTATCGCGCGCTGCGCGAGGCGCTGCCGCTGGCCCGGATCTACTATGCCGTCAAGGCCAATCCCGCCAATGCCATCCTCCGCCGCCTTGTCGGGCTGGGGTCGGCGTTCGATGCCGCCTCGTGGGAAGAGATTTCCATGTGCCTCGAAGCGGGTGCCCGTCCGGCCGACATCTCGTTCGGCAACACGGTCAAGAAGGCCGGCAACATCGCCCGCGCCTATCAGGCGGGGGTGGACATGTTCGCCTTTGACTGCGCGGAGGAACTGGACAAGCTGGCCCGCCACGCACCGGGTTCACGCGTCTACTGCCGCCTGATCGTGGAAAATGAAGGGGCTGACTGGCCGCTGTCGCGCAAGTTCGGCACTACGCTGGACAATGCGCGCGACCTCATGCTGCGTGCCCGTGACCTGGGGCTGGACCCGTATGGCCTGTCCTTCCATGTTGGCAGCCAGCAGACGGAAACCGGCGCGTACGAAGCCGCGATTGCCCGCGTGGGCATGTTGTTTACCGACCTGAAGGCGGCGGGGCTTGACCTGCGCATGGTCAATCTGGGTGGCGGCTTTCCCATCCGCTACCGTGATGACGTGCCGGGCATCGACCGTTTTGCCGTGGCGATCAGCCACGCCATGACCGAGCATTTCGGCAATGACCTGCCGGAGATGATCATCGAGCCGGGCCGCTTCATGGTGGGGGACGCGGGCGTCGTCTCGTCGGAGGTGGTGCTGGTCAGCCGTCGTGGCATGAATGATGGCGTGCGCTGGGTCTATCTGGATATCGGCCGTTTTGGCGGCCTGGCCGAGACCGAGGGCGAGGCCATCCGCTATGGCATCCGCACCCCGCATGACGGCATGGAAACCGGCCCGGTCGCCATTGCCGGCCCGACCTGCGATGGCGCGGACATCATGTACGAAAAGACCCCCTACGCCCTGCCGCTGGCGCTGGAGTCGGGGGACCGGATCGAACTTCTGTCCACCGGGGCATATGTCTCGACCTACTGCTCCACCGGGTTCAATGGCCTCAAGCCGATCATGGAACATTATATCTGAACCCGGCACGCGGAAGGTCCGGTAAGGCATAGGAAGGTTTTCGGTGAAGCTTTTTCCAAAAAGCTTCGAAGAACGCCGCCTTTTTGGAAAAAGGCGGCGCCCGGAGGCTTTTTCCATGTCTGGTAACGGGCTATTCTGGAATGGTTTCCAGCCCGGTACGTGATTTCAGGGCGGCGGGACGAAGGTCTTGCCGCCCTGCGTGTATCAGGGGAATACAGGCGGCAGTCCAACCCATGCCGGAGGTGTCCCGCCCGTGTCCTTTTCCAAAATGCTGCGCCGGTGTGGCGTGTTTGCCATCATGCTGGGCGGGTTTGCCGGACAGGCGGCTGCGGCACCCGTTCTTGTCCATGCGGAACCGGCCGCAGGCCAGTCCGTGCCTGCGGGCAATGTGGCGGTGAAACTGTCTTTTGACAGTGTAATCGACCCGTTCCGTGCCCGCCTGCTACTGCTGGGGCCCAGCGGGGTGCCGCAACTGCTGCCCGCATCGCCTGTGGATGATGAACAGCATGGGCTGGCCACAACCGTGGCCCTGACGCCGGGGCATTACGTGCTGCACTGGCGCATGCGCGCGCAGGCCGGGAATCCGGTGCAGGGCACGCTGCCGTTTGATGTCACGGCGGGGCCGGCCCCGGCCGGGACACCGGTGCCGATGGCAAAAAAATAGCGCGGCCTATTCCACCGCCGCCCGTAGCCCCGCACCCGCCGCCAGCGGGCAGAGCGGGATGGCCGCTGCCAGGAAGGCCCCCAGCAGTTCCAGGTCCGGCCCCCATGACAGGCCGGTCTGCGCCGCATCCAGCGCCGCCGCGCCAAAAATCAGCGCGGGTGTGGTCAGCGGCAGCACCAGCAGCGGCAGCAGCACGCCCCCGCGGCGCGCGCCCAGCACGACGGAGGCCGCCATCCCGCCGATCAGCGACAGGATAAGCGTGCCCAGCAGCAGCCCGATCAGCAGCACCGGCATGCTGGGGGTGGGCATGCCCAGCATGATGGCCAGCGGCCCCGCCGCCAGCAGCAGGGGCAGGCCGGTGGTCAGCCAGTGGGCCAGCATTTTTGCCAGCGCGATCAGTGATGGCGGCAGGCCGGTCATGAGCAGCTGGTCAAGTGAGCCGTCCTCCAGCTCGGAACCAAACAGCCGGTCCAGTGGCAGCAGGGCGGCCAGCAGCGCGCAGACCCACACGATGCCCGGCGCCATGCGCCGCAGCAGTTCGGGCGAGGGGCCCAGGGCCAGCGGAAACAGCGCGCCCGCCAGGATGAAGAACAGCACGGCCCCCAGCGTGTCCGCCCCATGGCGCAGGGCAAGGCGCAGGTCACGTTCCAGGATGGCCATGATGAGGGAGGGAATCCGGAATGTCACAGCAGGTCGTCCTCGGGGAAATCCTCGATCGGTTGCGAGATGTCGGATTCGTTCAGGCCCGGCAGCGCCAGCGTACGGGCATCGGGAAGGGGTAGCGGAACGTGGGTGGTTGCAATCACAATTCCGCCAGCCTGCCGGTGCGCGGCAAACAGGCTGCCCAGCAGGTCCATGGTGTTGATGTCCAGCCCCAGGCTCGGCTCATCCAGCAGCCAGAGCGGGGCCTGCGCCAGCAGCACGCGCGCCAGTGCCGCGCGGCGTTTCTGTCCCGCCGAGAGCATGCGCGCGGGCAGGTCGGCCAGCCCGAGAATATTGAGTGATTTCATGCATAAGTCAGGGTTTCCGCCGCTTGCGCGCATGGCCAGGGTCAGGTTCTCGCGCAGGGTCAGCCCCAGCTTGAGCGCATCCTGATGGCCCAGATAGGCAACACGGTCGGCATGCTGGCTGCGATCGGCCAGCGCATCCACGCCAGACCACAACACATGGCCGCCTTCCGGTTTGCGCAAACCGGCCAGTACACGCAGCAGGGTGGACTTTCCGGCACCGTTCGGCCCGGTCAGAAGCAGGGCGTCACCGGCCCCAAGCGTAAAGCCGACATGATCCAGAACCAGCCGTTCACCGCGGAAAACCGATATATTTTCCACTTCCAGCAATGGACGGCCGGGGGGGGTAAAGGCAGGAATGACGGAAATCCTCCGATCGGTGGGTGACGGGCGGCCTGCGCGAAAAAAAAGCCTGCTCCCGGTTTCTTGTTACCGGGTCCAGCTTGTGTCGCAACCGCGTCCGGGTATGTTCTACCCCCGTTGGGAGATCAAGCAGGTTGTCCCCGACAAGGCCGCAAACCCCGCGCCATGGAAGTGGGGGGAGGGAAAGCGGTCATACGGGATGATCCGTTGCTGATGCCTCGGAGGAAACAAAGCCAATGAAGACGGTTGGGCACGACTCACTGAAAACAGGCCGCACACTCAATGTGGACGGCAAGACCTATCACTATTTTTCAATCCCGGAAGCTGAAAAGACGATCGGCTCCGTACGCCACCTGCCGGTCAGCCTGAAAGTGCTGCTGGAGAACGTGCTGCGGTTTGAGGACGGGCATTCCTACTCGGTCGAGGACGCGAAGGCCATTGCCGAATGGCAGAAGGAAGGGCGCAGCACGAAGGAAGTTCCCTTCAAGCCCGCGCGTATCCTCATGCAGGATTTCACCGGCGTTCCCGCCGTGGTCGACCTGGCCGCGATGCGCGACGGTATCCTCAAGCTCAAGGGTGACCCGCAGAAGGTGAACCCGCTGGTTCCCGTCAACCTGGTGATCGACCACTCGGTCATGGTGGACGTGGCGGGCTCCCCCGAAGCCCTGCAGGACAACGTGACCATCGAGTTCGAGCGCAATGGCGAGCGTTACGCCTTCCTGCGCTGGGGCCAGGAAGCGTTCGAGAACTTCTCGGTCGTGCCGCCGGGCACGGGTATCTGCCACCAGGTGAACCTGGAATACATTGCCCAGGCGGTCTGGACGGCCAATGTGGGCGGCAAGGACTATGCCTACCCCGACACCCTGTTCGGTACCGACAGCCACACCACCATGGTCAATGGCATGGGCGTGCTGGGCTGGGGTGTTGGCGGGATCGAGGCGGAAGCCGCGATGCTGGGCCAGCCCATCGCCATGCTGATCCCCGATGTGATCGGCTTCAAGATGACGGGCAAGCTGCCGGAGGGGGCGACCGCCACCGATCTGGTGCTGACCGTGACCCAGATGCTGCGCAAGAAGGGCGTTGTCGGCAAGTTTGTCGAGTTCTTCGGCCCCGCCCTTGACCATCTGCCGGTGGCCGACCGCGCGACCATCGCCAACATGGCGCCGGAATATGGCGCGACCTGCGGCTTCTTCCCCGTCGATAACCTGACGCTGGACTACCTGCGCCAGACCGGTCGTGAAGAGCACCGCATCAAGCTGACGGAAGAATACCTGAAGGCCCAGGGCATGTTCCGCCATGCCGATTCGGCGCATCCGAAGTTCACCGACACGCTGGAACTTGAACTGTCCACCATCGTGCCCTCCATCGCAGGCCCCAAGCGCCCGCAGGACCGCGTGGTGCTGAAGGGTGCCGACAAGGCGTTCGAGACCGAACTGACCGGCAGCCTGGGCGTGCCCGCGGCCGACAAGGACAAGAAGGCCAAGGTGGCCGGCACCAATTACGAGATCGGCCACGGCGACGTGGTGATCGCGGCCATCACCTCGTGCACCAACACCTCCAACCCCGCCGTGCTGATCGCGGCCGGTCTGGTGGCCAAGAAGGCGCGTGCGCTGGGCCTGAAGCCCAAGCCGTGGGTCAAGACCTCGCTCGCACCGGGTTCGCAGGTGGTGACGGACTACCTGAACCGCGCCGGCCTGCAGGCGGAACTGGATGCCATGGGCTTCAACACCGTGGGCTATGGCTGCACGACCTGTATCGGCAATTCCGGCCCGCTGGAAGATCACATCGTCGATGCGATCGAGAACAACAAGCTGGTCGCGGTCTCGGTGCTTTCGGGCAACCGTAACTTCGAAGGCCGTATCTCGCCCAACGTGCGCGCCAACTACCTGGCCAGCCCGCCGCTGGTGGTCGCCTACTCCCTGCTGGGCACGATGCGTGAGGACATCACCACCGCGCCGCTGGGAACCTCCAAGGATGGCAAGCCCGTCTATCTGAGGGACATCTGGCCCACCAATCACGAGATCGCGGCCCTGATCGGCTCCGCCATCACGCGTGAGGAGTTCATCAACCGCTACAAGCACGTAAGCCAGGGCACGAAGGAATGGCAGGCGCTGAAGGTTGCCACCGGGTCCGAGACCTACAAGTGGGACCCGTCCTCCACCTATGTGCAGGACCCGCCGTATTTCCAGGACATCACGCCCGAGCCCAAGTCGCGTGGTGACATTGTCGGTGCGCGCCTGCTGGCGCTGCTGGGTGACAACATCACCACCGACCATATCTCGCCTGCCGGTGCGATCAAGGAAAGCTCGCCCGCCGGCAAGTATCTTGAAGCGCATGGCGTGGCGAAGAAGGACTTCAACTCCTACGGTTCGCGCCGTGGCAATGACCGCGTGATGGTGCGCGGCACATTCGCCAACATCCGCATCAAGAACGAGATGCTGCCGGGCACCGAGGGGGGGCTGTCCAAGCACTTCCCCGATGGCAAGGAAGGCTCCATCTATGATGTGGCGATGGAATACAAGAAGGAAGGCGTGCCCCTGGTCGTGATCGGCGGCAAGGAATACGGCATGGGCTCCTCGCGCGACTGGGCGGCCAAGGGCACCCTGCTGCTGGGTGTGCGTGCGGTTGTGGCTGAGAGCTTCGAGCGTATCCACCGCTCCAACCTGGTGGGCATGGGCGTGCTGCCGCTGCTGTTCGAAGAGGGCACGACGCGCAAGACGCTGGGCCTGAAGGGTGACGAAACCTTCGAAATCCGTGGTCTGGACAAGATCACGCCGCGCATGACCATGACCATGACCATCACGCGCGCCGATGGCTCCAGGCAGGACGTGCCCCTGCTGTGCCGTGTCGATACGCTGGACGAGGTGGAGTATTTCCGCAATGGCGGCATTCTCCAGACCGTGCTGCGTGGCATGACAAAGGTAGCCTGACCCTGCATGGCGTTCCGGCCCCGGCCGGAGCGGACTGATCGGACGGCGGCCCAGTCATAGGGGCCGCCGTTTTTTTATGAACAGGTCATATATGCATGTTTTGCATATGTTTTGGCAGTTACCGTTGCGTTTCACACATATCCGTGGTGCCTTTTCTCTGTATTGTGTATAAATAAGATGCCGTCTAAAACCATGATTGTGTAATAACACGTTTGGATGTGATGGAGCCCCATGGATCTGCTTTCTGCCCTGCACAGCTTTGTCCGTGTGGCTGCCACAGGATCGTTTTCCGCTGTTTCGCGTGAGACGGGTGCAAGCCAGCCGACCATCTCGCGCCATATCGCCCTGCTGGAAGCGCATTATGGCGCCACGCTGTTCGCACGCACCACCCGCAGCCTGATGATGACGGAAGATGGCCGCAGCCTGCTGCCCCATGCCTATGAAGTGCTGGAAATCCTGGAAACGGCGGAAACCGCGCTTGGCCGCCGTCGGGCTTCGGTTTCGGGGCTGGTACGGCTGGGCGTGACCACGGCGTTCGGGCTGTACCTGACCAGCCGGCTGGGGTCCCTGCTGGAAGAGCATCCCGACCTGTCGGTGGAACTGGTCATGCGTGACGGGTTTGGCGATCTGGTGGAAGAAGGGCTGGATCTTGCCGTGCGGATCGGCTCCATTGCCGAAGGGTCGCTTATCGCGCGGCGTCTGGGTTCGGTGCATCGTTGTGTGATTGCCTCGACCGATTACCTTGCCCGTCGCGGCACGCCCGAGCATCCGCGTGACCTGCTCAACCATCCCTGTATTGCCTACAGCTATGGCGGCACCCGCCATGACTGGCAGTTTACCCGCAAGGGGGAAGGTGAGACGGCGGTGGCGGCCAGTGGTCCCTTCCGCGCCAACAGCAGCGAAGCGGTGCTGCAGGCCGTCCGGGCGGGACTTGGCATCGGCATGCTGCCCGCCTTTCAGGTAGAGGACGATATCGCATCCGGGAAGCTCAGGCACCTGCTGCCGGAATGGACGATTCCCGAACTGCCGTTTTATGCCGTGCATACCGGCCCGCGCACCCTGCCGCTGCGTACCCGCACGGTGCTGGATTTCCTGATCGAGATTTCAGACGTGCTGCGTCAGGGCTGACAGAAGCATTAAGGAAGGGAAGTTTTTGGGTGCCGCCTTTTTTCAGAAAGACGGCGTTCCATAGGCTTTTCAAAGCCGCCATTCAGTCCAGCGGGTTGCCCTGTCCCGGCGGGGTCGCGGCCGGATCACGGGACAGACGGGCGCGCTGCTCCTCGCTTGAAGCCAGCATGTCGCTGTTGAACCCGTCATGCAGGACCTGCGCCCAGCCAGCCATCCATGTATTCGTGCGCTTGACGAAATCGGCCGCCGCCGGCTGCTGGCCCAGCGTGTCCTTGTTCCAGAACTCCGGTGTGCGCAGCATCTTGGTGCTGTCCGTGTTGACCGGGTTGAGGAAGATGGTCACCGTCTCGACATTGACGTTATGATCACCGGCGGGCGTGCTGTAGCTCCAGCCCGCTTTCAGGAATACGGGTGGCAGGATGAAGCCTTCTTCCTTCAGCCGCGTGGCAATGATGGCCGTGCGGTTGATGGATGCGGGATAGACGGCGGCGGTGAACCAGCATTCCATTGCAGGCGGATGCGCCGACAGCACGCGGGACATGAAGTTGCGGTCATCATGGCAGCTGGAGTCGATGGAGGTGATGGCCGTTTCCGGTACGGGCTGGGTGCTGCCTTCCGCGCCGATCAGGCCGGTCACGACATGGCCTTCCACCCGTACCAGGACATTTTCCAGTACCTCGCCATGCGGGCCGTTGATGACGTTCATGACCGGATGCCACACCCCCGCAGGCAGCGGCAGGATGCGCCCGGCAAAGGGAATCGCCTTGGTCAGCCGGTCGGTAATGGGCATCATGGTGATGACGCCATCCCCCCCGTTGCCGTCCGTTGCGCCATCTCCTTCCGCCGGGGCATCGTGCATGCCAAGGCGGTTGTGGATGGCGGTGGAAAGGGTTGCAAGCCTGGGAAGCAGCCGCGTCAGGTAGGCAGGCGGGAAGATGCAGGTCAGCACCCCGAACGGCACGATGAGATACAGGCACAGCCGCCATGCCGGCGCCCGATGCCACAGACGTGAGAAGGCGGACATTCAGCCGTTCAGGCCGCGCACGGCCATCCCTTTGCGGGCAGGAGAAAACGGGCAGGCACGGCTGGATGGCGTATCATATGGCGGCAGGGTGCAGGTCACGGTGGCCATGGGTCAGGAACTGATCCGCGCGCGCTGGGCATCTTTGTCCTGATCCGCGATTTCGGCCACGATTCCGTCCTCGTTCTGCACCACGCGCACCAGTTTGGCGCCCTGCTGGCGGGCGGTGATCAGGGAATCGCTGATCATGTCCTCGATGGAGCGGGCCAGGTCGCGCGCACTGGCGGCGGGCCCCATGCGGTCCTGCCGGCGCATGACCTCGAACAGCAGGGCGGGGTCGATGCCGCCGGTTTCCACCTTCAGGCCGTAGCTGTCGATCATCGCCTCGATCTCGAGCGCGGACACGCGGGCAATGTCCAGTCCCTCCAGCGGACGGAAGACGAAAATGCGGTCCAGCCGGTTCAGCACTTCCGGCGCGAAGCCTGCCTGGCGCAGCGCCTCCACCGACTCGGCACGCATCTTGTCCGGCTCGTCCGCCAGCCGGTCCGCGATCTCGGACAGCGCATCGGTGGCGATGTTGGAGGTCAGGATGAAGATGCAGCGCACGGTCGAGATCTGCTGTCCCGTCGAGGCCTCGGTCACATGGCCGTCATTCCACGCCGTCAGGAATTTCTTGAAGACATCGGGATGCGCCTTCTCGATCTCGTCCAGCAGCACTACCGCATCGGGCTTTTCCTTCAGCCCGCCGGTCAGCTTGCCATAGGTATCGGACCCCACATACCCCTTGGGCGAGCCGAATAGCTGCGTCGCGGCATGGGGGGAACTCATCTGCGTCATGTCGAAGTTGAGCAGCGGCCGGTCAAGCTGCCGGGCCAGCTGCTTGGCCAGGTAGGTCTTGCCCGTGCCTGGTGGCCCGGCAAGGAGGAAAATCCCCACCGGCTTGCCGCGCACCTGCAGCGCCAGACGGCGACGCAGCTGGGTCGCCACGTCCTCGCATACCTGGTCCTGCCCGATCACGCGGGCGCGCAGGCTTGCGGCCAGCTCTTCCGCGTCTATCACGGTTTCTTTCTGTTCGCGCGCCAGCATTTCTTCCAGCGCGCTGCGATTGGTCAGCCTGGCGAGTACGTCCATTATCCATCCCCGTCTGCGTCGGATCCCCTTGCGGGCCAGTTTTTCGGCCCGGTTCTCGAACCACAGCCCGGTCAGCGCCAGCAGGGCGCTGGCCGCTGCCACGACCGGATAGGCCGGGGCACACCATTCCATGAAATGCCGCAGGCTGGCGAGCGAAAGATGCAACGCCATAGCCGCCTGAAAGCTGCCCAGCACCAGGAAGATGACCATGATGAGGGGTACAAGCCGTTCCATCAGCGCCGGATAGAGCGGTTTCATTGCACGACCACCCCGATTACGATTTCGGTATCACGCGTCAGGACCGGCAGCGGCGTCGGTCCCGGCACGAACACGGCACCCGCATGGATGCCGGTGGGCCCGGGATCACCCGCCGCGGTAATGGACACGTTGCCGGCAATGCGTATGGGCAGGATCACGCTTTTGGGCTGCGCACCCAGATGCACGGTCTGCACCAGCCCCAGCGACTGCACGTTCACCACCGCATTGCCACCCGTTATGTCATACATCGGCATGTCCGCCAGCACGATTTCCCGCCGTTTCAGCGCGGCCAGGATCTCGGCCTGCTGCTGGATGGAATAGGAAGTCTGGCGCAGCATGTCCACCGCGTGCTCGGGCGAGATCATGGGCATCTGCCCCATCATGTCGGGCCGGTTCTGCACCGGGGCATTGAGCGTGAGATGACTGCCGTCACCAGTGCCCCCGCCCCCGGCTTCGGCCGCGACGGGGGGCGTCTGGCTTCCGCTGCCGCCCTCCCGTGCCGTAAGCAGGCCACCACTCCCCAGCCCCCCTGCCGCCACCACGGCCGCGATCAGCCCCACCACGACCAGCTTGCGGCTGGCGGGGCGTTGTTCACTGCGTTCCCGTGCGGGTTCTGGCGGTGAGTGCAAGGGCGTCATCACTTCATAATGCGGGCGAGGGGGGTGACATGGCAAGACGTTAAGAGACAGGAAATGTAACCCCGACCCGTATATATAGTTCTTGCGGATATGCTGGCCG
>ERZ746981.443-NODE-443-length-12090-cov-11.604012_pt1 | contig 12090 bp, 7 predicted proteins | sample MGYA00374948_ERZ746981 | MGnify/ENA primary metagenome ERZ746981 (study PRJEB28757, sample SAMN06711160) | food metagenome | host: microorganism | place: China:Harbin | collected 2017-01-30 | study: EMG produced TPA metagenomics assembly of the Analysis of...
TAGTTATGAACCATATTTCTTTGATAACATACAAAATATACAAATTTAATAGTTGGAAAATAAAAGACTAACGCGGAGCATTCAAAAATGACTTCCGACATATTGGATGTTTTAAACATTAGCGAGAAAACTCGGGTGGAAGGAAATGAGCTCAAAAGAAAAAGATCTGAGCAGAAGGAAAATGCCGCTAATTCAGCCAAACGCCAGAGGGCAGGCCAAATGAATCGGGAATTGTTCAATCTTATTGGTCCAAACTTACCACCAGTATCTGTTAAAAGAAACACCATAAAATTCAAGGAAAAACTGAAGTTAAACAAGGAAGTGAAATGGGAATGGCAGGCATTTACACCAAGAAGTGGAGTGAAGAACGGGCCGAAGTTTCATCATTGGGTCAAGACTACTGTTAATAAATCTCAAAATACATCTACTGAAGCGGACAGGTCAACAAGTGGTCAAGACAATTCAACTTTAAATAAAAGCACTACAGAAAAGAAGGAGGAGTCAGCAGAATCTGATAACTTGAAGAACAAGTATCGATTTGAGAAATACAATACCAAGCTTGCAATTTCGGACTTCACTAAAGCATATTATGATGAGAATTTGAAAGGATTGGACGAAGATTGGGACTATTCTGAAACTCGTTATCTTTTTGACGTAGCAAAGCTCTACGATTTAAGATGGGCGGTGATTGCCGATAATTATGAGTATATTCCAATAAAGAAAACAGCTATTTCGGAAACAAACGTGCCTTCTGATGCGGTAAATGAAAATAAAGTTTCTTCTAATGTGACGGAAGAGGATTCAAAAATAAAGACCAAAGAAGAGTCAGATACAAAGGAAGATGATGAAGCAGAAAAGGAAGCAGAAACAAATGCAGGAACGAAAGCAGAAAAGAAAACAGAAAAGAAAGTAGAAAAGAAAGAGAATACAGATGACGATACAAGTACTCATGCAGATGAAAAGCAAAATGATCGGACCAAAGTTTCTGATGGAGAGAAAACCGAAAATGAAAAGAAACATGTCAAAGAAGATACAGATAGTAGTTTATCGTCACAGAAAGAGGAAGAAGGTCAATTACTCAAAGCAGAAAGTAAAGGGAAAACAGATACAGAAGACTCAGATGATGGAACCAAGCCTCAGGAGAAAATATCTGAAAAAAGAAAGGATAGCTCACAAGAAGTGAAACAGCATGATAATACAATTTCAGATAAGATGCAGGATAATGCAAACTCAGATGGTGATAAGGTGCAAGGAAGGACGATAGAAGATTTGAAGGACAGATTGTATAAGGTGTCGGCCGTAATATTAGAAAAGAGTGGGGATGAAATTAAGGATGCCGCGTTAATAAGGAGTCTCAAATCATTTAACAAAAACAAGGAATACGAACGAAGATCATACCTTGAGCATCTTATTGAGAGGACACCAACAGAGATTGCCGAGGAAGAATCATTAGTTGTGGAAGCTCGAAAATTCGAGTTGGCAGCAAAGAAAATGCTCATAGAAAGAGCACAGTTACTTCAATTATTGGATTTCCCGCAGGCTTCTAGCTCTGTTCAGAAATATATGACATCACAAGGATTGACAGACTTATACAATGTGCTCATGAATGCTGATAAATCGAAGAAACGCAAGACAGAGACTCCAGTTCCTCCAGAATTGGGACCTAGTGCGTTGCCACACACTCAACTAATGCAGGTTAAGCAACAGGAGGCACAGCAGCGAGTTAACCGCAAAACATCAAGAAGAAAGAAGAAATCAACCTCTCCGGAGTCGCATTCAGGTTCATCTCTGCCATACGATAACGAAGGAATGGAAATACACAATTTGCTACGTTCACGGTTGACTCAAGAGCAAATGGATGTTTACGGTATATCACTACACGAAGAGAAGCTACAGCCAGGAGTTGTACTAAGATCCCAGAAGCTTCCTAGCTTTAAACCAATGGTGCAGAATAAGGTGTTTGAGATGTTGAATGAAGTTGGAATTGCGGCAAGGCCAACGATGCCAACTGCGAGAGTCTGCCATAAGTTTGAAGAACTTATGAAGAGCATGGCTTCATTAATAGATCTTAAAAAGCAGACAGATAATCTCAGGACTGAAATTTCACTAATAAAGAGTCAGAGAAATGCTGATTAGTTACATTAAGATTTTCCATGTATAATATTATGTTGAACTAGTTATTTGACATTCTCTCTATAAAGAGAAGTTATTACACATAGTTTGCTATTTCTGAATTAACCGAACGAATGCGTTCTTGTAAGTGGATGATTAACGCTCTAAGTTGATTGCCGTGCCAAATTTCGCATATAATTGCTTCTTCAAAGCTCCTAACTTTGAATCAAGACCCTCGATTTGCGTTTCTAGTTCAGTAATTTTCGTCTCAAGGTATCCATTTTGATTTTCAAGGCGTTCCATGGCTTCACTCTGTTTAATCAGCACAAACGTATCTCCTATTTTATAATCCACATTATCATCCTCATCAATGAGCTCAATTTCCATAGACAAGTCATCGATGTACTCTTTTTCTGTCTGAAGCTTTTCTAGTTCTGCTGTAAGTATATCCTTTTTGCTGATGTGTGTGGAAAATTCGTTGATTTTCTGTTGATCTTCCCAACTGACCTCTGCACTGTTTTTCTGACCCTTCGGAAGAAGCTCCATATTTGTGTATGTAATCTTTTATATATAACTTTTGAAGTTTGTGCAATCTTCTAAATGATATGTTAGCGGATAAAAGGTAGTATATGAAATGGCGTTGGTGTATGTATGTATTGTATTTATCGACAATATTTTTCATAGCTTTTTTTTCCCCTCCTTTTTCGGAGTTTATACAAGAACGACTTCAGTCGCGACGCATAAACACAACAAATCTGATTTAAAGAAGGTTCTTTACCATTTACAGAGTACTACATCATTGAGATGGCATATCTCTCAATACTGACAAAAAAGCCAAAAGTGATAAATAAAATGTCAAGAAAAGAAGATGAAGGGGACGAGTTAACGTCCAAAGAAATCTTAAAAAGCTACCTTCTAAAAAGCATATATCAATTGATAACGAAAAAGCAGTTTCATGCACTTTTAAATAAAATAGCACACCATAACGTGGATGATGAGACGGTTACTTGGCTACTAACTATCATCAATGATGAGATTTTCAAGCGACATGTCGCAGTTGTGAGGAGTAGCATCGACAATGTTGAATTTGTTGAAGATCCTGAATCAAACATTGACGATTCTCGAGAAACAGTAGAAATGAGTTCCGACGAGCTTTCAAAGTTGATTGCATCAATGATAGAATTGGACCAATCGGTAAACCATGAACTGAAAATTTACAAGCAGAAATCACAAACAGATATTAAAGATCTTAAGCAACTCTCGAAAAAGATCGATTTGGAAGAGCCTAGTGACATGGACAACTATGATTTGAATAGGCTAACAGACGCGCTGGAAAACGTTAGGGATTATTTAACAGGAAAAAAATGATATATTACTAGTTCTATACACTTAAGGAGGAGTCTAACTTACTTGGCTGCAATCTATCTCCGACGTATTGAAATGCTTCATATTTCCAATTCAAAGTGCACGAAAGATGAATCATGTACTTGCACCCGCTATTTTCGCCAATAGCTCCCGTTACTGAAGATGGCTTTATAAAAAACAATCGCCCAATTCTAGAATGGAGAAGTGCCATTGCACACATCGTGCACGGCTCATGTGTGGTGTATACATCATAGTTGAGACAAAGATAATTGTTAGTTTCTTTATGATCACCCAATGTTTTCCTTCTCCTACGTTCATTGTCGGCAATTTGGTTAATGCAAGACATCACAGAATGAATCATAGGATCTGCGCCCGATCGTTTGTCTACGCTAGAAGCCATTACTTGATCCTTGATTGGGTCAACTATTATTGTCGCAATTGGGTAAGAGGCACTTGAACTGTTTGATAAATTGCACGCTTCCTTTAGATACTTTTCAACGGTACCTCTTTTGAAGTTTTTATAACTCTCTCGGATTTCTTGGACCATAGGGTTCCCCTTCCATACTAGTGGCCAATATAATTGTGACCATGACATACATAGTTCCTTGCTATATGGCTTATTTAAAGGGACAGATGCTGTTGTCAATGTGAGTTCAAAATCGGAAGGTGTATTCAGCCACTTTCTTAACATCTCAATCAATACATGTGATTCCATATGCTGAACTGGACAAATTAATATTTCAAGATGGAAATGTTTGCTATCATCCATAACCTTTTTTATACGTTTGATTTGTTTTAAATAGTCATCGGCGCTGAATTTCTGCTTTATAAATCTGAGTATTTCTGAGGTGTACTTTGGATCTAAAGACACAGACCAAAATTTTGTAAGTTGTGGCTGAGTTGTCTTTATGTTTGGTTGAATTCTCTTATATTCGTCATAAAATGTATACTTCTGGTAATTGATGTGATAAGTTGCAGGGTCTAATGCCGTCATATGATGCGTTTTATCTGATGATATGCTGACACGATATAATGATTGGCATATGCGATAAAATTTTCAAGTTTAGAGCTTAGATAGTACACTAAAATGGACGCAATTTTTTACGAATGACATTCGTTCATGTGGAGATTGCCAAATTGTTAAATATGTGTAGAGGATACTAGAGGATCCGGTAGTCGAATCATGATTACGAATATGTGAAAAAAAAATGAATCGAATAAATTATTGACATTCTCAAATTTCGTCTTTTCGTTCAACAATCTCGTTGATTTAAAACTCTTCATGGATTTTGGCGAGTAAAGTTTACAATCAGATCTTTTGAACAGAATAAGGAACAGAAGAAAAGGAGAAAAAGGCTGAAATTCAAAAGTTTGTAAACTCACTACATATAGTCGTTTTACTTTGACGGTGTTTGTTTACTTTTCAGTGCAAATTAAGGTTGTTTTAATGCATTAATGCTAATGCTCTCTTTGCGAGAGTTTATCCTAAGGTATCAACACCGACAAGTTTATCAACAGTTGATAAGCGATAACAATTTCGGGAATGAAACTGACAGGCTTTGCAATGATATATTGTTACATTCCTTAGAAGTTCATCGGCAAACACCTTCTCACCTTTTCTATTCTGCTGAGTTCGAAGATCATGATAAACTTATTGATCGTATCGTACAATATTTTGCAAGTAATGATACTGTTGATGCTCTTACGATCGCTTATATACATGGAAATCAAATCAGAAATGCAAGTAATAGTCTTGTTTGCACAGGTATAAGTATACCAGTACAACTTCTGAAGAGTCCGTTGTTTCGTATGATTCATGCAATATTGGGTCCCGAATCATTCTTGCTGTTGATTTTGCAGTATAGTGCACACTTAAAAAGTACACATCAGAAATTATGGGGCCCTTTGAAGGAGCTGTCTTATTTAAGGAAGGGATTGGATTACAGATCGATAAATTTCAAATCCATGATGTATAAAGAAGAATACAATCTTGATGGATTGGAGCCACTTCCCAATGGTCCGAGGGCTTGTCTAAATGAAATATTTGGTGCTGAACTTTCTTCCAAAAATCATCTTCCTAAACGGTATAGGAAATTATCAAAACTGATTGGCATAGTGATCAAGAACCATTCCCATTTCAAATGCGAGTATCCTTATATTTTGGATTCGGTTTGTGGTCAGGTTCATTCGAAAGGTGATAATTATTTGAAAATGGCAACCAAAAAGCAGCATATTGTACGCTTTCTTCTAATAATAATTGATAAATTGTTTCCATTGGAACACGTTGGCTGCAATTATAATAAACGGTTGTTGTGTGATGCAATTTCAATGTTTGTAAATGTGCGATTTGGTGAGTTCATTGATGTTAAAACACTTATTAATGGTATGAAGCTAACCGAAATTAGTTGGGTAAAGCCTCAAGCATCAATGAAGATGACGAAGCAAGAGTTTTGTCGAGCGTCACAGATGTTTGAGACATATATAAAATGGTTCTTTGGGTGCTTTCTCTGCAAACTCATTGGTTCATTTTTTCATGTTACAGAGGCATCACAGTCAACAAAGTTATATTATTATCGTCATGAATGTTGGAAGAGTATATCTTCCAGGTTCAGACGACGGTATTTCTCAGCTCACCTTCAAAAGGTAGAATATGCACATTCTTCGTTTAAAAGCTTTTTTGATAACGATACGTTTCTTGCCAAGATGAAGATACTTCCAAAGCCCCATGACTTTCGTTTAATTGCCGCCCCTTACAAAGGAAATCAAGAAGAAGAATTTGCATATACGGAATATCAAGCAAAACTTATGAAGCCAGTTGGGCGGATACTACGTTCTCTGAAGGCTGAAAATTCCATATTTTCTGTTGCTGATCTGGTGGGTCGTGTTGCCAGATATCGGCAGGATCTTATTTCCCGCTATCGGTGTGTTCCGAAAGTATATGCCCTAAAATTGGATGTTAAGAGTGCGTACGACTATCTACCGATTGATTTAGTTGAAAATGTTGTTAAGGCAAAGCTTGACAAGCACTATCCTCTTGACAACATCTGTGTGAATCAATATAGAGTTGTGAGAAATAAATACATAACTTCAAAGAGATGTTCTGTCGTCTTCAACTCCTCCCTAGAACAAAAGATCCCAAAGGCAAATAATGGTAATATTATTGTTCAGAATGAAACGCCAATTGTATTATCAAAATCTGATATTATTGATTTTGTCCATAAGCAATTAAATGAAACCTCAATTTTGTATCACGGTGTTACATACTGCAGGAAGAATGGCGTTTTCCAAGGATTTCAATTATCTGGTGTTTTTTTTGACTTGGTTTACGATGATGTTACTGAATTTTTCAGGAATGTGATTCCAGATGCAGATAAAGGAGAAACTCTGGTATTGCGTTTGGTTGATGATTTCTTATTTCTTTCAACCAGTAAGCTTGCAATTCAAATAATTCGCAAGTTGACTTGCAGACCCATCGAAAAGTTTAATTTGCATATTAATCACTTGAAAACGAAATATTCTGAGACGGAGTTACAGTTTGTTGGTTTGAATTTGGACCTGGCATCAATGTCCTTTACCAAAGGTATTGACACATACAGAACGGATGCCTTACTTATGCTTTCATTTCCGAAGCTATTTAGAAGAATGGAGTATACTTTTGCTACAAATTTGAACAGTCCTCTTTTTGACATAAATGCCAGCAGTCAAGAGAATGTTGAAGAAAACATAAAAAATATTTTGCAGGCATTTACACTGAGATTCATTTCCTCGTACAAGCTGATGCATAAAAGAGAGAACTGTCTTAAAGCAGACTTTGATTTGTTTGTTAAAAATTTGATTGATCTTGTTAATACAAGAGTTAACCTTCAGTCCATGGATCTTACATATCCTGATCTTGAGAAACCAATCATGGGACTACTTCAGTCGAAAAGAATTACATTTAAATGACCCAATAGTACACACGCATTCCCTCTTCAACTTAAGATATCTCTCATTAGTACTCACTTTGCTTAATCATCATATTACGTATTTAATTAATGCTATATTAGCCTGTAAATGTATACATTCTTATTTCCATTGACCTTTTAAGTTGAGGGCATAGGCACATTCTTAAATTGATTCTTCAAATTTTCTTCGTCCTTCTTCTTTCTCTGACGTTCCACCTCATCAATTCCTCCGCTGTCCTTCAACTTTTCATTTCCAACAAAATCGCCAAGTTCTTGCTCGAAGGCAGTTTTATTGTTCATTTTCCTCTCGATCTTTCTTATTTTCTCTGCCTTCATGATGGCCTCGACACGTTGTTCATGATCAGGGTTGAGATTCTCAACTTCCTGTAAAACAAGGCTTTTCACATCCTTCATGGAAACTGATGGATCAACAACAGGTAAGTTTGGATATTTCTTCATTCCCGAGTTTTTCTCCAGCTCTTCACAACACTTTAAAATGAGATCGAATGTCTCCTCTGCAGAACCAAGATCCTCACCTAATAGTTGAATGATTGTATCTTGCTCTTTGAAAAATTCTTGCTCTTCAAGGATAGCTGTTAATTCAGCCTGCCAGCGGCTATTCCAGTTCTTCCTTTCTTTAATTGTATATCCTGTTAGAGATCCTAGCTTCTGCTTTGTATTCATAACTTCCTTCTTAACGTGATCCAACTGCTTCTTTGAAGGTCTGCTACGTCTTTTACTGATGTCAATCTTCATAACTTCGATCAAATCTTGCAGATTATCGATTCTGCTCACCAAGGACTCGCATTCACCGCTAACTTTTGTTCGGCAATGATCCATGTATGGATCACTGATAACTCCAGTAGGAGAAGCACCAACAGCCTGTAGTTTCTGGATAAGTGATAGAACTTCGGTCACGCTATCTGTCAACGCCTTCTTAGCCTTGACATGTTGCTGCCGAACTTTTCCAAGTTCAAATTTGAGTTCACGCACCTCCCTCTGAACCTCGTCTGCCAACTTTGGATTATGCAACTTTGTACTGCTATCAGAGGTCTCTTTCTCCACTGTATTATCCTTCTCCTTAGTTGAATCCTTCTCTGATATTAATTGAAGACGCGATATTTCGTCCTTAATGTAATCGAACTTTTTGTCGAGATGATCACAGATTATAGTTGTAGAGTTTTGTGGCTCAAACGTCAAAATTGAACCATCATGTATATCAGCAATATCTTCCAATTCATATGCTATTTCGCTTGGACTATCCTGAATATAGATAGCTGGATATTCATCGCCGCTTGGAGTAAAGCCAAATTTTTGTGTGAATAAGACTTTTATGGTAGCCTTCGTAGTTGGTAGTTGCAGTTTGACTTTCTTGACTTTGTTATTTAGCTTCAAGAAAAGTTTACCCTCCCCTTCACTACTGCTGTCATAAAATGTTTTCTCTGACAAGTCACCACCAGCTGAACCAACTACAGCTTGCGATAACCTATTGGCCAATTTCGACTCTTCTATATTTTTCGTCACCTCCTTTTGAAGAGGGGTTGACACATCTGCGGCAACAACTGAAGGATCCAATATCGGAGATTTGGCAACTTGCTTCGGTGATGACAAAGGTGTTGAATCTGGGTTTGCAGTTGGAACACCGGAAACATGCTTATTCATCGAAAGAATCTTCGATGTCTGATACGCGCTATATCTCTTAGAAGCCCTCCTCATCAAGGCATGGTTGTTTTGAAGTCTTTCCAAAGGATCCTTTGAAGTTGAAGTCTGAAGCTTGCTTAGAGTACTTCCTCTAGCCGCTGAAACTGCTGGGCTCACATCGGATGAATCGTCCAAAGAGTCTAACACCTTCTGAGCACCAGCACCCGGAAAGGATGATACTGGTCTTGGAGAAGCATTTGAGACGGAAGATGCAATCGACGACCTTCGATCTTCGGAATGCCTCTGTAGCTCACCCTGTTTGACCTTCAATGTCTTCATCAATTCAGTAATAATCTGTCCAACGCGGGGTAGAAAGATATCCAACGATTGTTGTGATGGCTCGAGAACCAACGACTCTTCAAGCACTTGTCGTAACATTTTTGGAATATCCTTGATATCTGAAACGGAGACGCCGGCAGTGGAGTATGATTTCCTTAATGCTTTAAAGTTATCGCCAACATGAACAAAATTTTCAGAAACATCCGACACTGTTGCGGTTTTGCTTGCCCATAAAGTTAGAGATTGCAAAAGAGCCTTTGTAGATGTAAGCAATTGGGCTGTTGCTGTTGGTATTGTTGGAACATGGCCTCGCAGTCTTCTGTGTCCTACAGATTGGTGACTAGAGTGCCTTTGGGAGGAATGTGATGTGGACTGTGCATATCCATATGAAGATCTTCTAGAAGCAGAATCCGATAATCCTGCAGAATCGGTCACTGACTCGGTCCTTTCCGACATCTCACGGCAAATAGTTAATTGTTTATAGTATTATGCAACCGTTTTTACAAAGAAACTTTGAATATTACTCGGATGAAGTCCAGGTTAAATCAGATATGCGATGACAAAATTTAACGCGGATAACCGCCGAGCTTCGGGCATATTGCATTGAGAAAGTCTTCGCTTGTTTTCTTTTTTTTTTATTCACTATTTATTTTCATTTCGCTTTTCTTTCATTTTATTTTTCCTCTCTTTTTTTTTTCTTTCTTCTGAAATCGAACGGAAGCTCCCCACATCCTACCCATAGAATTTTCGATAATTATCAATACACGGTATGTCTCCCATAATAGGGCTAGCGTCTTTTCCATAGAAGCATGCATACACAAACATGTTCCCTGTTATATTTGAATTTCATTTTTTTTCGGAAGACAACTTCCTTTGTGTAGTTTTTTGCATTCTTGATTGGTATGGGAGCTTGATGGTGATAAACGGTGAGAAGTGGGTATATCATAAATTTGCGCTCCAGCCTGAGAATCCCTGCAACTGGTACTAATTTTGACAATAAAATAACTGTCTTGCATTGTATTACAGACATAGCATGCTCAACAAAATCAAAAGTCTCGGGTTTGTTTTCTTTTCTTATGCCTTCTGTACACATACATGTAATTCACTATTCCATATTGATTTCCAAAAAAAAATGAAGTTTTATTTAGGCACTCAAGGTTATCTCACTTTTGTGTATTCCTAAGCATACTGCAAATGTCCATTCGCTACCCAATATTTGTTTTTTAAACAGGAAGGAGAGTAGGGGAGTAGCGGTTTTCAGGAAATCCTAGCGAATTTCCCAAAAAAAGTTTTTCACGTGACTATTTACGATATGTTCGCATAGTGGCAATAAAGTAAATAGATGCTCACGCGTGAAAGAGCATGATTTTTAGCTGGGTGGTATTTCACCAATTTAAAGCGGCACATTTCCTCAGTCACACAGTGTTTGGACATATATTGAAATCAGCAAAAGAGAAATTTAAGAGGTAATCACACTTTTTTATGCTCGCATTTCTATGAGGCCATGTCTGATACATTGTCTATACCGGACTCACAATCGGATGACGAAAATTCACCTTTAACACGTAATCTAATATTACATTTGGAAACCCAGGAGAAGCGGAAAAGGATATGGAAGCGACAAGAACATATATTGAAGGAGTTGGCACCATTGACCGATGATTTTCTTGTTTTACCCACTACGAGATCACGTCGTCATGCATTTGCACAACGCCATATTTACACTGCGGACCTCGCAGAATATCTTCATCTTGCATCCAGAAATCAGTTAAATAAGCTTTCAAAAAGTGGGTTTACTGATGATGAGATACTTCATATGCTTGAGCGGAAGTACAAAAAGATACGAAAATTATACAAACGAATTGGGGTGAAGTTGTTTAGGTTTAAGAAAAAAAGCTTCTCCATGTACGTTAAGGACTTCAGAAATTATCAAACATCAAGGGGTGGCCGTACGTATTACGAACTAGCAGAACCAACTCCAAAGAACAAGAACGATTTGAAACAACTTCGAGTATTATACGAGCGAGATTTGAGCGATGTTTCCAGTACGGATGATGATACTACAGATGATGAGCAGGTACAAGTTGATCAGAACACAGATCTGGAAGTAAATATGGATGAACATTCTGATGACACAGACAGTGAGATCGTCGTTGATAAGAATCCGAAAGAGGGTGCTGATAATACAGATGAACGCCATATTATAATAAATGCGATTTCACCACCAAACTTGGAAATTGAAACTGGACATGAGATTTCAAAGGATACAACCGAAGATAAACGTCTGAAACCAATAGATGGTGTAGTTGATTGTTTATCACCTAATATTGCCGATGGTTTATCACATGATGATGGTGATGGTATGTCACCTAATGTCGATAATGATTCTTTACACCTTTCAAGTTCTGTGGAGCCATCTCAGTATACTGTTGACGAAGGTGATTCTCAAAATGGGTCTAGGTCCATTCAGATTGCAAATTATTCTAACATCTCTCAAAGTAACCAGGCTGACATGAATGATGATGTTGAAATGCTTATTGATGGTGATTCAGTCGGTGCATCTGCTGAAAATAATGCAGATGAGCATCAAGTGAACAAATCCGACCTTGCAATTCAGGAAAATTATAATGATGGAATTGCGTCAAGGATGAGACGTCATAAATTTTCACAGGATCATGTCTATGTGGCT
>ERZ746981.444-NODE-444-length-12045-cov-24.141962_pt1 | contig 12045 bp, 13 predicted proteins | sample MGYA00374948_ERZ746981 | MGnify/ENA primary metagenome ERZ746981 (study PRJEB28757, sample SAMN06711160) | food metagenome | host: microorganism | place: China:Harbin | collected 2017-01-30 | study: EMG produced TPA metagenomics assembly of the Analysis of...
TCTCTTAAATCGCTCATGCTTCATAGCTGAACCAGACCAGAAGTATTCAGCAAGGCGTCAGTCGCCGGGAGCTTACCATCATCAGGCACGTTAACGTAACCGATGCTCATCATCCCGACATACAGCCCGGACGCGAACAGGATTGATCCGCAGGCCCACTGGGTCGTGGTCGCAATATCCAGTTTCGCCTCGGCCCGCTTATCAAGCGTCTGCTCGATCGAGTTTGCCAGCCTCGTCGAGATCGTCTGAGCGAGTTCCGTCGTGCGGGTCTCAAGCCGTGCCTGAGCCGCCGCCTCACCGTGCGCGGCCGCATCTCCAAATTCCCGAATGGCCTTGCTCGCGGCGGTTTCCAGATCGCCGGTCAGAGATGTCAAGGTCGCGCGGATATGCTCATTGATCAGCAGCCGCACGACCTCGGGATCGTCCGGACTGATCCCGGCGGCACCGACAGCAGACCATGCACGGTTGCGGGCATCCGGAGAGACCCCAAGTGCATCAGCCGTATCGTTGAAGATCGTCATGATTCGATCCTCTCGTTACAGACCGAGGAAACCGGCGGCCGGTTCTATAGCCTTGCGGAATTCTCTGAGAAATCGGTTCGCGCTGGAACGCTCCGTTACCGTTAGATCGGGATGCCGGGCGCAGTCCGAGTATTTCAGGTTGAACGCGTTGATCTTCGCCCTCACGCCGACCTGCATACCCGGCATTGCAACCTCAATCCCGCCGGCCGCGAGCAGACGGTCGCGTCCTTTGCCGAAGCGCCGTTCGCTGCCCACGTCGAAGCCGAACCAATAAGGGAAGTCCGTCTTCAGATCGTGGCTTTCACGCATGTTCAGCACAGCTACATGATCGACCCCGTCCGTCCCAAAGGCGTTCAGATACTGGCCGACCGACTGGGCGCTTTCGATCTCGTTGTCGATGACATGGCAGAGCGTCAGGCGGATGCTGTTCTCGCTCAGGGCTTCAAGGAATCCTCCCACTTGTTCCCCGTCTCCGCCATCCAGAATCTTGCTGATCTCGAAGCGCGAACCGCCAGGGAGATCGTGGAGAATGACATCCGCGTCCTCGGCAGTTGAATCGAGAAGCGTATGGCGATCAGTGTCCGTCCGAAGATCATAGAACCTTACGCCCGCATCAGAATAGACGCGCACAAGTCCGCCGATCTGGCCGTCCGCATCGAAGACCGCCGCCTTCGTGCCGCTTTCCCGATATACGTCAGTCATCAGACGGCTAAATGTGGTCTTGCCTACACCGCCCTTTCCCGAGACGGCGAGAACAAGGCGCTTCGTCTTCTCTCCCATTTCAAAGCACTCCTGTTCCTGTGGGAACGCGAATTGCGTTCTCTAAGATCAGTATAGTGGCCTTCTCCGAAATCTCTGGATCGCTGCGCGAAGTAACCCGCTCATACAGGCACGACAAAGGCGGAGCCGGGTCACCCCAGTTCCGCCCTTGTCGGAATCAAGTCGTCGCTGTCGGCAGTTCTTATGCGTCGAAAGCCGGCGGTGGCCTTGACGAAAACCCTTCCATCGAGGGTGACGCTGTTTTTGCCGGCGCGGAATCGGATGTCGGATGCTCGGGCTTCGAAGTGCGGGAGTCAGTACCGGAATCAGATGGTGACTTTGGCCGGACGCGGGAATCATCGGTGGCGCCTGCCAGATCGGAATCCGGTTTCGGTTTGCGTGCCGGACGCGGACGACTGCCCCCGCGCGTTTCCCTGGCAATGCGTTTCATATAGGTCGAAAAGGTGCCTGCGCTGATGTCGATCCCGCGCTTAGTCAGCATCTCGCAGATTTCCGAATCAGTCCGCCCGTCCTGCTTCATCCTCAGGAGAGGTTCGTGAATCTGTTTGACGAGGTCGTAAACCGTCTGTGGTTTACGAGATAGCCATTCCTCGTGTTCCTGCGCCAGATCAGCCGTCAGTTCCTCGACCGTCATCGTCAGATTAACAGACGACCGCTTCGCCGTTCTTGCCATTTCACATTCTCCCCTTCGATCTAATGCTCACCGCACTTCAGCTCCATGCCTATGACAGAGTATAACTCAATCACGCATCTCAGCAGACCATGACGCCTGACGTTATCGCTTTGCTCACCTTATGTACCTCCTGATTCGCTTACCATGCCATCCGATCAGACAGACAACATCCCATGTGCAGAATCGATATAGCATCTCCATTCCGCCCATAACCTCACGATAACAACCCACTCAATATCTCCTAACCAATTCCCATCCTGATTCCACCATTTCGTTCCCCTAATCCCCCATTCATATCCCTATCCCTCACATCATCATTTCATCCTCAATTTCATTCTCCAATTCCCTATAATAGATATGAATCCGCAAATTCAGCTACGAAACCGAAACTCCAAAATCTACTAGATTATATTTTTCAACACACCACGCATCTCTGACGCCCGTAAGCACTCGAACTGGCTGAAAACAGCCATTTCTTCGTCAAAAGCGTCGGGAACAATCGTGCCGATCACCCGACTGATTTCCGCCCTGACCCCGACCGGCTCAGGGCAGAAAACGAGGGCGTTTACGAGGCAAACCCGTAGCGGTTCCGGGAACAGGATTCTGGCCTGACCGAGACAATCAGTGAGACTTTCCTTTTGCCTCCGGCGGGGAGCGGGGCGTGTGTCGGTAGCCCTCGGCTCCGCCTCGGTCGCGTCTTCGTATCCAACGCGAAAAGCAACATCATCCACGGCCCACAGCGACATCCTACGCCCAGGTTCCGCAATCCGATTCCGACAATGACACGGCATAAACGGCGGCGTCCCGCCATCTATTCCGGGAACAGGAATCAACGCCCCGTCGGAACCGGCCCCATGCGGGAATCGGAACTACGATCAGTGAACAGAAACACCCATTCAAGGAACGGGAATCATGTTCACCTGCACACCGCTGTCATCCGTCGAGTATTACATCGAGTCGGTCAATCAGGAACTGGTAAACCAGCCGGGTCTGGATGGATCGGAACCACATCTGAGCCAGCACGCGATAATGCTCCCCGCCAGCCGGAAACGCGGAGACTGGTCTGATCGGGACAGGGCCAGCTATTATCTGGACAACGGAACCGGCGAGAAACCCGGCGTCTGGTGGACAAACGCTCGCGTCGAGGTGGGACAGGCATACCCGTTTGTGATCGACGGCTCTCAGGTCGATTCCAAGGATTTCAGGAACCTCGCCGCCGGTCGTGATCCTCTTACTCAGGACATTCTTACCCAGAAGGGAAAGGAACACCGGGTCGGCTATGATCTGCAATTCGCAGCCCCGAAATCGGTATCGGTTCTGTGGGCCGCCGGGGACAGGGATCAACGCGATATTATGGAAGACGTGCAACAGAAGGCCGTCTTCAAGGCATTGGAATACATACAGCAGAACGGCCTGATCGTAACGCGGTGCGGGAAAAACGGGAAGGATCGGCAGACGCCGGCGGAACTGATGGCCGGAACATTCCTGCACACAACCAGTCGCTCTGGTGATCCGCAGATTCACACTCATGCGGTATTGCTGAACGTGTGCCGAAGGGCAGACGGCACGACAGGAACCATCGACAATCTGGAACTGCTGAAGCACCAGCAGGAGATCGGCGCTATCTATCGTCTGGCCTTGATCGAGGGACTGGAACGCAGACTTGGCGTAACAGCGGTAAAGGATGATCGGAACTTCCGTATCCTCGGCGTTTCGGAATCGTTGGAACAGAAATTCTCAAAGCGACGGGATGATATCGTTGCCGAAGCCCGCGAGATGGGAATCGATACCGCGTCTTACCGGGATGCGGCGGAGAACATCTCGCGGAACACGCGCGGGTCAAAGGAAGACCTGCCGACACGGGCGGAACTGAACGATCGCTGGGACAGGGAAATCCGCGAGGAAGGATGGACAAGGGAGTCAATATGGGAATCTGCTCTGGCTGCGACGGCGGACAAAGCTGCTCGTCCATCCGACAGCAAGACAGCATTTGAACGCGCCCTTGAGCAACTGACATCGACCGAGACCGTCATTGAAGACCGGCACCTCATCGGGACAATTCTTGAGCATTGTCAGGGACGGTCGATGACGGTCGATGATGCGATTGCTATGGCGGTCGCTTCACGCAATTCGGAACGCCTGATCGAACTGACCGGGAACGATAAGACGGCGACACGGGAACTCTCATACGCGACGCCCGAGATGATCGACATGGAACGCCAGATCGTGCGCGTAGCGATCAAACGGAAGGCGGAAGGGCAATGGGTTCCTGATGACCTGATCGAAGCGGCGATTGCACGAAAAGGGACCATCTCCGACGAACAGGCGGAACTCGTCAGACACGCTCTGAACAGGGACGGCGTCGCTATTGTCGAGGGATCAGCGGGAACGGGAAAGTCATTCTCACTGGGAACGGCTGCCGAGGCCGCTCGGGACGCCGGCCTTCGTGTATGGGTAACCGCGCCCAGCCACCAGGCCGTATCGGTTATCGCAAAAGACACGGACACGGATCAGACTCAGGCCGCCGTTCTACGGTCATTCCTGAACCGCATTTCCGACCCCGAACACAAACAGAGAATCAGGCTGACGCGCGATGACCTGGTAATCGTCGATGAGGCGGGCATGATCGGCACACGGGAGATGAATGAACTGCTTCGCGAGACATCGAAGGCAGGCGCAAAAGTAATTCTTTCCGGTGACACGAGGCAGCTTAAAGCAGTTGCGCCTGGGTCACCGCTTCGGCTGATTTCGGAGACCATCGGCACGGAACGCATAAACCAGATCAGGCGGCAGAAAGTCGAATGGCAGAGACAGGCAAGTCAGCACTTCGCGGCGGGCGACGTGGAACAGGCGGTCAATGCCTACGCCAGTCATGATCGCATCGTCATCGGTGAAGGTCAGGGACTGAGAAACATGTTGATTGAGGACTACCTCAAGGATGTTCGAAGGAACCCGACCGGGACAAGGCTGGTGCTGGCCCGGACACATAACGAGGTCAAGGCTCTCAACACTGATTTGAGGAATCTATTGCGGCAGGAGGGACAGATTGCGGGGTCTGATATTGATGTTGAAGCACTGAGCCGGGGACAGAACCCAAAGGCTGGGTCGTTGTCCCTCGCAGTAGGCGACCGGTTGATTTTCGGCGAGAACATCCGGGCCGGCGGGAACATGGTCAGGAACAATGACACGGCCACAGTGAAAGCTGTTTGCAGGGACAATGCCGACGGCGAACCGGTCGTGACCCTCACCTTCGATCGCGGCTTCGAGGTAACGACACGCTGGTCTGATCTGGAACGGCTGTCGAGGTCTTCAGGGAACGAGCCGGATACACGACCGATCCGCGTCCAGCATAGTTATGCGGTCACCGTTCATTCCGCCCAGGGTGCGAGCGTGGACAGGTCTTTCATATTGAACGCGGCCGGCATGGACAGGGAATCCCTCTATGTGGGCATGACGCGACATAAAGAGGACTGCCACCTTTATACTGACGTGACGCGCATCGGGGTGAATGTTCGAGATAACAGGATCAGGCGCGACGGGGTGAAGGCCCAGATCAGCAATCAGGGCAAGCTGGAAGCCCCCGATGCTCAGGATCGGGACGATGCTGGAGACAGGGTGAACCGGGAAACCGTCATCCGCCAGATCATCTATGAAGGGCAGCAATCTCGCGGAAAAGGGAACGCGGCAGACTTCAGTGTAGATCGGATGGCATGGGCGTTTTCGCGGACTGCCCATGACGCCGTCCAGGGCGACATCGACCGCCGCAAGGTCATGCAGGAGCGGATTCGTGAGGAAGGGCCATCGGAGGCACAGCGGGCGGAGGACATGAAGGACGCATGGTCTGAGACGGCCGAGAAGAAGGCGAAGGTCGAGAAGAGTGGCGGGCTGGAGGTGAAGGTGGATGACAAGGCGGCGAAGGCCGAGAAGGAAGCGGCTGAACGGATGGCAGCAGAGGCGCAGCGGCGGGCTGAGGAAGAGGCCAGAAGGCGCGAGGCCGGGCGGGGTATGAGCCGATGACCCTCAGCCGGGCTTAGGGTCATTTTTGCCGAGACAGTGCTTCGGCATACACTTCACTGTCCTCGCGCCGGCCGACCGCGAGAACGAAGATGACGATCCTGTCTTCTTCTACAGAGTAAACCAGTCGATAACCGACATCCCTCAGCTTGATCTTGTAATAGCCTGACAATCCCCCGGTAAGCGCATTGCCGGGGGAATGGGGATTGTGCCTGAGTTTCTGTAGTTTCTTCAGGAACTGCTTGCGGATGCTTCCGTCCAGCGCGTCCCATTCCTCCAGCGCTTCGTCGTCGAACTCGACCTTATAGACCTTCTGTTGATCCTCTTTGTCCGTCACGCCCTCAGTCATCGTGACGGGCGGCAAGTTCATCGAACGTCATAGTGATGCGGGATGAACGCGGCTTGGCGGCCCTTTCCCGGACGATCCGGAGCAGTTCAGCATCATCTTCGCTGATAACCTGCCGAGAGACCGGAAGCCGTTTGTTCTCAGCGATGTATTTCATCGTATCGCGCAGAACGTCAGATAGACTGACCTGCATCTCGTTCAATGCTTCGATTGTCGCGTTTTTGAGGCCCCGGTCGCACCGGAAGCTGACAGCATCATCAACGGCAGCCATGGAATGTCCTCCTGTTTGCTTCCGCCCCTTTTAACGCCTAGACAAATGTCTTTCAAATGAAATACGCATTAAGGCGACGAGGTGCCTCAGGAGACCTCGAACCCGGCCATCTCGCTGATCCACTGGCCGTTCCCGGTCTCCGTCACGTCGAGGCCGAAGGGTCGAACGCGCTCCATAGCGGCCTTCAGTTCATTGAAACTGAACACCCGGCGAGCGATGAGATTTGCCAGCGTGGGGCCGGGAACCTCATCAATCAACGCAGCGATCCGGACGGCGGCATGAAGGTAAGGCTGCCTGTTGTCATGAAGACCCAAGCGGCGGCCTCCGTGCCGCCTTTTTCTTTGAGAGGACCAAGCACGGGATCAAGGAAGGCTGAAAGGGGATCGCGAGGGTGCGATGGGTGCAGGGTCGGCTCCGCCTCCCCGCCGTTTCCGCGACCCTCGGCGGAGCCGAGGCATCCTCCCTGCGCCTTCGGCCCCCTTCAGCCCGTTTCGCATCACCCCCAGCGCGGCCTCAAGACTCTCCCCCTCGGCCTTGGTGCCTTGGGAGCCGGGCTGCTTTTCCGGCCGACCCCGACCCGGCTCGCTCCACCCCCGGCAATCCGTCCGCCACCACCACCACCACCACCGCCACCGCCTCCACCCGGCCGTCCATCGAATAGTTCCCAGTCCCGCGCCGGAATTGTCCCCGCGATCCCGTGAATTCGCTCGCCGACTTCATTGTTTCGATCCAGCCCGCCCGCACATTCTCTATTCGTGCTGCATATAGCTGGCCCGACTGACGCGCCCAGATCGACGATGGCGGTTATCAGCAGCCGTTCCATTTCCCGATTGAGATTCGGCCTTCCCGTTGCCGCCACGAGCGACCTCACGATTGCGCTCCAAGTCGGAACGTCCGGCGGGGCAACCCCCAGATCGGGCATGAGGCGCATCCGGACGGGCAATGCCGGCAGGACGAGGTCACCATTCCTGATGCAACAATACGTCCGGATGTCAGGCGAAATGGCCCCGATCATGACGCGCAATGCAATCATCGAAACGTAAATATTTCGATCGTTCAGGGAGAGGTTCTTCTCTGTCCAGCGCAGAATCTTCACCTCCTGCCATGTCAGAATCTGGCGGTTATCGGCATACTGGACATCGCGTTCGTCGCAGCGAACTGTCGCATCCTCGGCCTGACCGCACATGTAATGGATAATCCGTGGGGCATCCGGATCAAGCGCGGCCAGGATGGGTTCCATGACCCGGCCACCGCCGACGCGCGGGCTGAGAAAAAGCCCCATCAAAGCACGAAGAATCATCTCAGTAACGAAATACTCTTCAGCTATCCTCACCGCGACCGCATCGCCGGCCGGGCCATTACTTTCGTCCGTCATGATTGCCTCCTGGGCGTTCGTTGCCTCAGGAGCGTTTTATCGTCAGGCATAGAAACGCCCGGCCTGCGATCACAAGCCGGGCGCAACAGGCAAAACCATTGCCCTCGAAATTGGCCGTCTTCTGCGGTGCGCGGCTATTGTCCGCCCGTCATCCCGCCGGAATCGGATGCTTAGGCAGCAACCCCCAGCCTGGCGACCGTTGTGGACATTTTCATCGCAAACGACACAGTCAGCGGCAGGACATCGACGACAGGCGCCGGGCAGGCATCAGTCTTCATCAACACCCGAGCCTCCTCGATCGACAACCCCGGCCTCCCCAACGCAGGCCCGACCTCGTTCGCGATGTGATCCGCAAGCCATGCCTGAGCGCCATCTTCATCGGTCGAGACGTGCCCCTCGTAGTTCTCGCCATCGTCTTTCACGGCGATGAAAAGGCCGCCTCGGAAATCCGCGCCATGAACGACAGCCCGTGCTGGCGCGACATACGCCGAGATTTTGACGTTCGGGTCGGTCAGATACGCCTGGATCGCTTGCCCGAAGAACAAGTCGATCTTGTCTGGATCAATGTCTTTGTTTGACATCAGGAGTTCAATGTCCGGCGAAGTATAAACGCCCGAGAACCAGTGAGGCGACAGTTCCGCGAGTTCCGGATACTGCTTTTCGTGCGCCGCATGTTTTGCAGCCATTTCCCCAATAAACCCGGCCATCATCCGCATGCAATTCCGCTTCGATTCCGCGCCGAACGGATGGCAGACACCATCGACAACGAACCATCCGACATAGATGTCCCGGCCGTCAGTCGCGTCAGCCTTACTCTCGGAGATGGCGACATCACGAGCGAGGAAGTCCTCGATCCCATTGCTCGCCGCAATTCCATCCACGGGGCAGCGCTCTACGATCAGGCGATCGGGTATGCTGCGAGACTTCATCTCCTTGATCAGCGTTGCGAACCACAGATACTCGCGCATGGTCATCGGCTGCCCGCCGGCCTTGAAGTGTGAGGTCATCAGGTTGTCGAGCATGGAGGGCTTTCCCTGGCCCGCCCACGCTTCCATCGCCTGAGCCGTCACATACATCACGGTCATGCCGGCCGCTTCGACCGCCTGGGTCACAAGGGCCGCTTCCCGCCGCGCTTCACGCCGACCTTCATTAAGAGCCGACACAGCCTCATCCATGCTATCTAGCATATTTCGAAAAAGGTCTCGATCCCCCGCAATCTGGTCACGATCTCTCACGAGACGCGCACGCTCGCTCACGAGACGGTCTCGATCCTTCTGCACCTCCAGAAGCGCAGACTGGGTTCGACCAGCCTCATCTCGCGCTGAGGTCAACGACAGCCGTTCTTGCGCCAGCGCCTCCTGTGTCGCTCCCAGCGAGCCGCGAACTCCAGCCAGATCGGCCTGAAACCGGGCGATCGAGGCGTCCTTCTCGGAACACAGAGTCGTCATGGCCTTCAGTTCACACTCGGTCTTTTTCAATGCTTCGCAGATACGATCGGCGAAAGCACCACGAGCGTTGACTTGCCGGATGAGTCCTTCGATACGCTGGTCGAGCCCCTCCGCGTGCCGGCGCCAATCATCATTCTGACGACGCAATCTATCAAGAAGCTGCCGGTTCACCCTGACCAGTTCGGCATTGGCGACCTCGAAAGAATTACGGCGCCGGGCCTCTTGATTGCGAGCAACCATCGCGTGATACCAGTCTTCACCAGCGCGGAATGTCGCGTTGATGAACTGGGGACTCATGATAATCGCTAATTCTTCCGGCCCCATGATCCTATCCCTTTATCGTTCCGTCGTATGATCAGCGTGCAATCGCGAGAGTGCCATCATCAAACTGCCTGAAAATTTCTTCCCACTTCTGGCAGGTGGAAAGAGGTTGCTTTCCTAGACCCGTGCAGAAAAACCAGACCGGATAATCGAGGCTTTTAACGGTGAGTGAGATACCGTTTTCTGCCGCTGTTTTTGCTGCGTTGGAGAGATTCGCAGCGGTATCTTGAATCATGCCCTGCAAGGCTGCGCCTGGGGTGAAGCCGGTGGTTGTCTGTTTTGCTGGATCATAGACACTCCACTCCCAGCGACGGACATCACTCCATTTGAGTTTAACCATTTTATTTTTCTGTATGACATAAAGAAACTCACCATCATAGCAAATTGCATTTACATAATTACCCACACCAAGAACATAATCAATATTGATCGGTGTGTGTGTGAATAAATCACCATACATTGCTCGGAATTTTATTAGAGGATCACCATGAATAAGTCTGGATAAAAAATGCACTATCAAGAAATGCGGCATAGCGAAGGAGAATAAATTTATCACACCATAAATCACTACGCCGGAGAAGAGACAAAAAGCCCAATTCTCGATAAAACCTGAATTCTGTGAAGATTTCACAGAAAATCCAGCAATAAAACTAGCAACAAAGAAGATAATTACCAGAGAAATATAAGCCGACTTCTTGCCAAAATGAAGGTCAACGTCCTTGATGATCACAGCATAAACTCCGACATAATGTGTGTATCAGCGAGCGAAACGAATGATCGGAATCCTCATTCTTCGTATTGGCTCCATTTCCCCTCTATTTTGACGTAATCTAATTTCTGTTTCTGCTGGTCATCGCCTACTTTGAAAGTCACATCACAACGGAAAATTGGCAGCTTTTCACCGTGAAATTCATAGGAACCCCGCGCTTCACACGTCCGTTCCGTGACCTTTACGACCGGGGGTGTCGGATGGCGCTGCCCCAGAATGTCTCCGAATGACCGGTTTCCTTCTGCGGCAGCCGCATAATCTTGAGAGATTATGGACTGAAGTTCTTCTAGCGAAGGCCCGCTATCACCGCAGCCCGTCAAAGAGAGGAGAGTCATCAGTCCAAGCAGGGGTGTGGCGTTTCTGATCTTTGCGTAAGCGTTCATGTATTTCTCGATTGATTGCGTGGTAGTTTTGGGCAGGCGCTTAATGGATGCGTTCACCCCTGGCAGACGCCGTTATCCAGCTTGCAGACGGAAGGGATGGTCTTACTGTTCTTCTTCAGCGCCCCTGTTGTCAGATCATATGTTTCGATCTCAGCAGGTGCCTTGGCATATCGCCCGGCGCTCCGTGGGAATTCCACCGTGACCTTACCCCCGGAGATCGTCGCCTTCGCGGTCGCGCAATTCCCGAAGAACGTGGTGGGAGGTTTGATTTCTGCCGATGTGACCTGGACGATGGAATACTGCGCTTCGCAAGCCTCCCCGCCGACAGAGGTGAGGAGAAGAACGTCAGTGTCGCCGACTTCCCCAATTTTACTGACGAAAAGGGCGCTGTTTCCGGCAATTTTCGGTGTCGTGGGGCGACCGTTGATAAGCAGGGTATTCAGCGGGCCGGTTCCGGAAGCCAACCCGTAACGTGTCTGGTCTTCCCGTGGAGATGCGGCAAGAGCCGAAGTCATTGCCAGGCCCGTCATAGTCAAAAGAGACAAGGCTGAAATGGAGAACTTAACCAAACGAAGACGTTTGCAATCACGTATCATTATTTCCCGACCTTTTTGTAAAGCCTGTAGAGACCGCGTGCGGCGCCCGGAAATATGAAATCCGTCTCACGCCACACTACACTGAATGGTGTGAGCAGAATCCGTGGTTTATGAACATCAGGCTGTCGTAGTGAAACATGCCGGAAACCATTGATCGAACGCTGATCGAAAACGAGGGTTATGGGCAATGAAACGATACGGTTACGCCAGGGTGTCAACAGAGGGTCAGAGAAACGACCCTCAAATCCTTTCCTTGCTCCGGGAAGGACTGTCAGATGACATGATTACTCAGGACATTATTTCCGGCGGAGTGCCGGCCCTGTCACGGCCAGGGATGTCCTCATTGCTGAAGATGCTGGAGGCAGGAGACAGCCTGGTCGCCGCCAAGCTGGATAGATTGGGCCGTGACACCGTGGACGTGATCGGACTCATCCGGATTCTGAATGATCGTCGAATAAATCTTCGGATTCTGGTAATCATCCGGCGAGAGACGCGGGCGTATTCAGGCGGCGATGGTATTGTGGACCTGCTGGTGGGCTTTCCAGTGC
>ERZ746981.445-NODE-445-length-12013-cov-31.727128_pt1 | contig 12013 bp, 12 predicted proteins | sample MGYA00374948_ERZ746981 | MGnify/ENA primary metagenome ERZ746981 (study PRJEB28757, sample SAMN06711160) | food metagenome | host: microorganism | place: China:Harbin | collected 2017-01-30 | study: EMG produced TPA metagenomics assembly of the Analysis of...
TTTTTGGAAAAAGCTTCACCAAAAACCTTTATAATTTCAGGGTGTTATCGAGCCTGACTTTTCAAACAGTCTCTAAGGAACCGTTTGAAAACAACCTGTTGATAAAAGATATTTGGGTGGCACTCTTTTAAAAACGCGATATTTCGCCTTTCCCAACGGTCTTTCAGACGTTTTGGTGAACGATTGTGGTTTCCTGTCCGATCAGGCGTGTCACCAGTTCGAGGTCGGCAGGCTTGTCCACATCCACGGCGGCGCGACCGTCATTAATGGGGATCAGGCCAACGCGTGCGCCGGTCAGATGGCCGATGCGATCGCATACAGCCGCGCGCGTCAGGCGGCGCAGGACAAAACGCAGGAGTATCCCCAGCCCCAGAAGGCGCGCCATGCGCAGGGGATGTTTGCGGTCGTTTTCCAGCCGCTGCCACAGTTTCAGCACCGACATCGCGGCAGGCGTACGCAGGAAAAACAGGTTACAACCCGAAAAAGCACCATCGGCCAGACGGATTATCGTGCGTTTGGTGTCCGGCACGTCGCGCGCGATGTCCGTATCCAGTGCGATGCCAGCGGACATGTCACAATTCGCGCGGGTCGAATCGGCAATGAATGCCGTGATCCATTCGGGACGTAGCAGAGCATGGTCCGCCGTCGTGACCAGAAGGGGCGCGCCGAGTATGCCCAACGCGTTCATGACGCTTGCACTTGGGCCTGCGGCCTCGGGGATGAATGTCACGGATGGGGGGACGGCGTCGCGTATGGCGTCTGGACTGTCGATGCACACCACAACCCGACCCAGTCCTGGTACCTGCATCAGAGCGTCACATACCCGCGTGATCATCGGGCGACCACAGACCGGCAGGATGGCCTTGTGCGAAATGCCCGCAGCCTGCGCCAGGGGATCGCGTATGCCGCGCCTGCTCCCCGCGAGGATGAGGACATTCAACCCGGCACTGGTGGCGCTCATGCGGCGTTCCGGTTCGGATTCGCACCATCGGGGCGGTCGCGTGGCGGTGAACCGGTCAGGTCCATGACCCATGGGTAGCGTTGCGCCTCGGCCTGATCATATCCCAGGTTGAAGACGCTGGGACTGCGTCGGCAGCTTTTCGCATCAACGTAATAGCTGCGGAACAGCCGGTCGGCGATGAAGCTGGTAATGCCGTAATTGCCGTTTTCGTTGTGGAAGTGATGCAGCACATGGCGCTGCTTCATACGCTGTATCCACGACATTCTCGGCTTGTAATTAAGATGCTGGATACAGTGGAAGAATTCATAGATGCACGTGATCGTAAGCCCCGCGCCGAATGCGGCGGCAGCACCTGCGATCTGCCCGATGGCAAAGCCGATGGGAATGGTGACGATCGCGATGGTGGGAATGGTATTGAGGGGCGAACCGAACAGGACATCAAGCAGGTGCGGGTCCTGATGGTGGTCAAAATGGATGCGTTTCCACAGGGCGGATGTCCATTTCAGGCGATACAGAAACCGTCCGTGCAGGATGAAGCGGTGGATGGCATACCAGACCAGCGGATAGACAAGGACAACCGACGAAACGCTGATGACGACCGGCAGCCATGACACGAATGTATGGACCATGATGCCAAAGCTGCACAGCGCCAGTGCGAAATAAAGCAGAATGGTCGGATAGGTGAGGTAGGCAATCCACAGTTGGCGAAGATTCATCTTCCCAAGGTCGAAGCTGCGCCCCGTCCTGAGCGATGTATTCTTCAGGGTGCTGGTAATCATCTCTCTTCTATCCTCAATAGCACTGTCACAACGCCGAGAATGAAAATTACGATCCCGACAAAAACCGCCACCACAGAGGGAAGCGTACCGGCATTGCCCAGTGCCCGCAATAACCCCTGGAATACGACAAATACCAGTCCCGCCCCAAGGCACCATACAGGAAGCCAACTACGTGCTCCGGCCCGGGGGGGGATATAAACCACAGGAATAGCCAATAACAGCATAACCGTAAATGTCAGGGGTAACATGATACGACCCAGTATTTCGGTCATGAAGAATGCCGGGGACTGGCTTGACGGAAAAGCATTATGCAGGACACGCACCATTGTCATGATTGACAGCGGCGTATTCTCCGACATCTGCAGCAGCACGTCAGGTGTCAGCGCGCGTGGCCAGTCGAGTGTGAGGCGCGTATCGTCCTGCAACGCGACATCTTCCACCCGTGTGGGGCTGAGGACCGTCAGCGCATGATCGGGCACGCCGCTCCACCGGTTGATGAAATAACGGACTGTCGGCAGGTGGATGACCTTCTGCAGGGCGCCTTCATCATCACGGCGATAGACGGTGACGTCATGCAGTTCCCGCCCGCCATGGGCAACGCCGCCGATATTGACCAGTGTCATGCCCGTGCGGAACCAGACGTCGCGCGTCACCCCGTTGGGGGCGGGGGCAGTGCTGTTCCACCACCGCGCCTGTGCGATCTCGCTCCGCGGGGCGACCTGATCGTCCACCACCACGCATAAGACCCCAAGGCCAAGCACGGCGGGCAGGAACAGGCGGAACAGCCCCGCAGTCGAGAGGCCGGCCGCCCGCATGATGGAAATCTCGTTCGAACTCGTCAACTGCACCAGCGTGATCAGTGCCCCGATCAGCACCGCAAGCGGCATGGCGTTGCCAAACAGCAGCGGCAGGCGGATCACGGCGTAATACAGCACCCCGGACAGGCCGAGATGCCGGCTCATGATTTCCGTGACCTCCTCCAGCAACGCCAGGACTTCCATCAATGCGATGATGACCGCGGCGGTGATGAAGATCTTGGAGAGGAGTTCGCGCGTCAGGTATCCCACCAGGACGCCGCCACCAGGCAGCAGGGCGCGCATGACCTGACGCATCATGAATGTGAATCCTGAATACGCCCGGGCAGGCCATCAGGCGACAATGTGCGGCGGGCCGCGGGGTGTTCGGGCATCATCAGAATGCGAATGCCGCCACATCGCCATATCAGCGCCCAGACGCAGCCGATGCCAAAAACCAGTGTCGGCAGCCAGATCACCAGTAATGGCGACATATGCACGTTCGCAACAAGGCTGAGGCCCATTTGCAGGGTATGGTCGAACCCGACCAGCGCGATGGCCGCGATGGGCAGGCCAAGGCTGCGTTTCTGTCGTTTCGCCATAACGGCCAGTGCGCAGGCAAGCAGCGGGATGAACGGGATCGCCAGCGTCCGCGCAAGGCGGAAATGCAGTTCAGCGACAAGATAGGAATGCTTGATGCCCGGCATGCCATGACGGATGCCACGATACAGTTCAGGCAGCGTCAGTTCACGTTCCGTCTGCCCACGCGTGCGATATGCCTTCAGCTTGTCCAGTTGCGCATGCGGGGAAAACAGTTCCGTCGTATGGTCGAAATGGATGACGCTCGGGCTTTTGTCATGCCGGTCGGTAATGATGGTCCCGTCGATCAGGTCAAGGCGGATCTTGTCTTCATCATTGGGGATGTAAAGATATCCCTTACGTGCGGTGATATAACGCGTCAGGTCATGATTGCTGTTGTCACGGATGAAGACCTTGAACATCCGTGATCCCGCATCATCCACCTTTTCCGCCGTCAGCATCAGGTCGTGTGACGGGGCGGCGAACATGTGCGATTGCAGGTGGGGGGCCCAGCCACTATGGCTGGCGAAATATAGGGCCGAGCGGTAATTGTAACGGGCATAAGGCTGTATGAACCCATAGAGCGAAAAGCTGAGCACACCGAGTATGGCCCCCACGACGATGAAAGGCCGCGCAATGCGGAACATCGACACGCCACTGGCCATCAGGGCGTCGATTTCGTGGTTCTGGCTCATCCGGCGGATAACGGAAAACACGCTGACGCACATGGCCGCTGGCAGCGCAAGGCCGAGATAATGGGGCACAAGGTCCGTCAGCAGTGATACGAACGTCTTCATCGAACTGCCGTTGGACGCCAGCAGGTTGAACAGCGCCAGAAGCCGTTCCAGCAGCAACGCCGCCATCACCACGCCCAGCGAGATGGAAAATGGCGGGGTGACCTGCTGCAGCAGGTAATGATCCAGCGTTCCGGGCATCAGTCCCCGGAAACCACGGCGCATGGACGGAGGAAGGTTCATCAGGGCGTGCTTATACCCGAAAGGGCCGGTGATGAAGCAGCGAAGGTGAAAATAATCGGTGGCGTGGTGGTGGCCTTTCCATCGGGCAGCATGATCCTGCGTGTGATTTCCATACGATAGCCCGTCATAAGGGAGGAGACATGCACCAGATTCCATGATGCCGCGCGTGCAGGGTCTGACGTATCGGTGGATGCGGACGCCACGCCCATGACAGGCACCGGGCCATTGCGGCCCGGGAGTGTGGCAAGCGTGGAGACATGGGTATGGCCATGCAGGACCAGTTCCGCACCATGTTGTGCGATACATGCGCCAAACCTGCCGGCATCCCGCAGGGACTTGCGCCGCGATGTCAGGTGCGCCAGCGGCGGATGGTGGATCATGATCACGCGGCATAGCCCCTGTTGGCCGGTTTCCTCCAGCACGGCGGCAAGCCGTGCGGCCTGATGCGCGCCAATGTCGCCCGATGCGTTGAAGCACGGGGTGGGATGGGCGGAATTGAGGCCGATCAGGGCGACAGGCCCGACCCGACGGACGAACGGAAAGGGAAGGGGGCCCATCCAGGGGCTCCACCGGCCGATGGTGGCGTGCCAGTCACTGCTGACCAGTGCATCATGATTGCCAGGCACCACCGTGACCGGCATCGGCAGGCGTGACAGCCACCGTTCCGCCTGCGCGCACTCGTCAGGCAGGCCCAGATTGGTCAGGTCCCCGGTCAGGGCCAGCATATCGACGTTATGGGCCGCAATATCTTCCATGACACGTTGCAGGGCGGTCGTGCGGTGGATACGCCGCCTGCGTTGCCATGACAGGTAACTCAGCACCCGCTTGTTCAGGAGATCCCCCGCACGGATGCGCAATGTGTCGATTGCCAGATGCGGATCGGAGGCATGTGCAATTAGAATATCGGTCAAAAGGCACTTTCCCCTGGATGCGTCTGGATGCGCCAGAATGGCGGCTTTGCAGGCTTTGCGATGACCGGGACACGCCATCCCGACGCGATATATGTCGAGAAGGGCGGGTTTTCCTGCCTTGCAATAAAAGGCAGATGGTTGCTTATGACCCGTACGTCAAATTTCTATACGATTGGGATCACCCGTGACACCACGCTTCGTCATTATCCATAATCCGCGCAGTCGGCGGAATCGAAGCGGGAATGAACATTACAGCATGATGGCCCGGCAGTCGCTGGGTGACAATTTCCTTACACCGCGGGCGCCTGACGAACTGATGAATACCGTGGCCGACCTTGCCCGGCGCAATGTGCAATGCATCGTCGTGGATGGGGGGGACGGCACCCTGAGTCATGTACTCAGCGCGGTCCATCATTACTATCGTCCGGACAACCTTCCCGCAATCGCGATCCTGCCTTCGGGCAATACGAACCTGATCGCGGGCGACGTGGGATTCGGCCTGCGTGGGATGGAGGCGCTATCACGGCTCAACCACCTTGCGGCAGGGGGGGATATGCGGCGCAATATCCGTCGTCGCCGTGGTCTTGTCGTCAGTTGGAGCGATCCGCAACGCCTGCCTGTCGTGGGTATGTTTCACGGGGGGGGCGCATTCCGGCGTGGTATCGAACTGGCGCACCAGCCTGCGATCCTTGATCGGTATTCACATGAAATGGCGGTGATTGTGACGCTTTGTTCCTCCATCGCGCACCTGCTCTCGCGCCGTTCCCGGCAGGAATGGCTGCATGGAGATCAGGTCGCCGTCACGGTGGAGGATATCCCAAGGCGTAATGGCGCGTGCTTTTTGTTCCTGGCGACGACATTGCAGAAATTGCCGCACGGTGTGTGGCCGTTCTGGCAGGGGCAGGGGCATGATTCGCATGGTGACGGTATCTGGTACCTTGATGTGGCAGGGGGGCCACCGCGCCTGACGGGGGCTGTGATGTCGCTGCTGCGTGGGCGCGTGCCGACGTGGCTGCGGCGTAATGCTGCGTATGACAGTGGTTGCGCACGGCGGATACGGCTGGAGATGAAGGAGGATTTCGTGCTTGATGGTGAAGTCATGGATTCCGGCCCCGATGGCGTGACCTATCTGTCGGCCACGCCTCCCATCGACTTTATCCAGGCATGAGGGAAAAATGATCCCACAACAGACATCCAGCCCCCCTGATGCTGGTGCTGCTGGCGAAATCGCGCATCTGCTGGTGTCCGAACTGATCCAGCCGGTCGCGCCTGATATTACATCCTTTGTCACCGCCATGATTGGCCCGTCGCGGCCGCTTGGGGTGCTGTTTTATGGGTCCGCCCTGCGACAGCCGGATATGGATGGGATACTGGATTTTTATATCATCGTCGAACATCTGTCCGATTGGCCCGCCGGGGGCTGGGCGCGTACGGCCAACCGGCTTTTACCACCCAATGTGGAATATCATGAACGGCTGGTGGATGGGCGGATGGTGCGTGCGAAGGTCGCGATCCTGACGCTGGCGCAATTTCGGCAGATGACCGGGCGGGGAACGCTGGATACCACCATATGGGCGCGTTTCTGTCAGCCGGTGCGTCTGGTCTGGGTGCGCGATGCGGTGGCCGCCGATACCATCCTGGCCTGCCTGATTCGCGCCGTGGCGATGGCCGCGCGTTGGGCCATGGCGCTTGGTCCCCGGCGGGGGCGGCCCGAAGAGTTCTGGAACGCGCTGTTTTCAAATACCTATGGTGCGGAATTGCGTGTCGAAAATAACCGTAAACGCCCACGTGCCATCGTGCAGGGGCATGAGGTACGTTACCGCGCGCTGCTTGCCGCTGCGTGGCGTGCTGATGGGCTGCCTTTTATGGTGCAGGGCGATGTGCTTGTGCCACAGGTGGATGAGGTCTGGCGCAGGGGAATGCTGGATGGCTGGTGGTTGCGCCAGAAAATGGGGCAGCCGCTGAATATCGCCCGCCTTGCAAAAGGAACGTTCACATTTTCCGGTGGCGCGCGTTACATTGCGTGGAAAATCAAGCGGCATTCCGGCATAGACCTGCCGCTGTCACCCTTTGCCGAACGTCACCCCCTGATCTGCCTGCCGCATCTGTTATGGTCGTTGCGACAGGCAGGGTTCTTCAGGCGGAAACAGGTGCGCGATTGATGCCCAGTTCCCCGGCCACGGCGGCGAAAACACTGACGGCCTGATCGACCTGTGCAGGCGTATGCGTCGCCATGACGGAGGTGCGCAGCAACGGATGCTGGTCCGGCGTCGCGGGGGGCAGGCTGAGGTTGACGTAAACCCCAAGGTCCAGCAGCCGGTTCCAGAACGTGACGGCCTGTTCCACATCATCAAGGATGACGGACACAACCGGGCTGGCCTGCGGCCCAGTCCGCAGGCCAGCGGCGTTCAGCCCAGCATGCAGGCGACGGGCATTGTCCATCAGTTGATGGCGCAGTTCCGGCCGGTTTTCCAGTTCATCAAGTGCCGCCATGGTTGCGGCGATAACTTCCGGCGGCAGGGAGGCGGTGAACATGTAAGGCCGCGAACACAGCCGGATCAGGTCCAGCCCGTCATGGTTGGAGACGCAGTAACCGCCGACGGTCCCAAGGCTCTTGGAAAAGGTGCCGACAACGAAATCAATGTCGTCTTCCACGCCGTCGGCTTCGGCCACGCCACGCCCATGTTCGCCCATGACGCCCACGGAATGTGCTTCGTCGGCCAGCAGCCATGCCCCGGTTTCACGCTTGACCTGTGCGAATTCCGCCATTGGCACGACATCGCCCATCATGGAATAGATCCCCTCCACCACGATAAGCTTGGCGCCGGGAGTACCATCAAGGCGACGCAGCCGCTTGCGCAGGTCATCGGCGTCGTTGTGGCGGAAACGGATGACCTGCGCATGGCCAAGGCGGCTGCCGTCATAGATGCTGGCATGGCTGTCGGCATCAAGCAGCAGGTAATCATCCTTGCCCGCCAGTGCGGAGATCGTGCCAAGGTTGGCCTGATACCCCGTTGAGAACACCATGCAGTGGCGGCGGCGGAAAAATGCCGCAAGCCGGGCTTCAAGCTGGCGATGCAGTCCCTGCGTGCCGTTCGCGATGCGCGATCCGGTCGTGCCGACCCCATATTTACGTGCGGCTTCGACGGCGGCTTCGATCGCGGCGGGTGACTGGCTGAGGCCAAGATAGTTGTTGGTGCCGAACAGTAGGGTTTCACGTCCCTCGATCAGCCCCACGGTGGAGGAAATCGGGCGTTCGATCACCACGTCAAACGGGTTGCGCCCACCTCCGGCTGTCACGGCGGAAAGCGAACGTGACAGCCCCTCATATTTCGAAAAAATGGACATGCGAATCAGGACGCCTGTTTGAGGGAAACGATACAGGCGGCCAGATCATCAATCGTGCGGATATCCGCCAGCCGGTCGAGGGGGACGGAGACGTCGAGCTTGTCCTCGATTTCCATGACGAAATTCATGACGGCCAGTGAATCGAAAGCCAGATCCTCGACGATCTTGCTGCCGCCATTGATATCACGGGGAACCTTGGGGTTCGCCAGCAGTGTCTGCACAATGATGGCCGAGACGTCCGCTACCGTTTCACTCATTATTACATCCTTATGGCATGACCCTGCCGGATATCACCGAAAAGGGGGTCAGCGTGTCGTTGCCAGAGTCCGGGGTTTTCCGGAACAGGGGGCCGCGCCAGATGGTGTCCCCCCATGAAGGAACCCCTTATGATTGAAAAGCGGTATTTTGACCAGTGCCGCTTTAACCTGTCAGCCGCGCATCCGTTCCCGCCACATGACGGGAACGGATATGGGCTCAGGCCACGGAAATGGTGGTGTCGATCGGTTTGAACGCCCCTGACAGCAGCATTGCCTTTGCCCGTGCGCGTGTCAGCTTGCCCGAAGACGTCTGCGGCAGGGTGTGGGGCGGCACAAGGATGACCGAAACATCGACGCCGTGCTGGCGCCGGAACAGGCTGGCGGTCTCATTGCGCAGGGTTTCGCGCGCTTCGGGGGTCGTGGCGCGGCACTGGACCAGGGCGACGATCTTTTCCCCTTCGCTTTCATCCACGGAAAAGACCGCGACGTCACGACTGCGCAGGGAGGCGATTTCCGTTTCGGCTGACCATTCCAGGTCCTGCGGCCAGATATTGCGGCCATTGATGATGATCAGGTCCTTGGCGCGGCCGGTGATGACCACTTGTCCGTCCAGCATATAGCCAAGGTCGCCTGTATTAAGCCACCCGTCGGCATCAACGACCTTGGCCGTTTCCTGCGGTTGACGGAAATAGCCCTGCATCAGGCTGGGGCCACGCACAAAGATTGTCCCAAGCTGCCGGTCCTTGACGACCTTGCCGTCGCTGTCGCGGATCTCAAGCTCGTGACCGGGCAGGACCTCTCCACAGATGACGAAGGTGCGCAGCATCTGTGACGGGTCATTGGAAGGGGAGGCAATGTCCTGCGTTTCCAGGATGCGCAGGTCGATCGTATCGGTCTGGATACCCGAACCAAGCGGGACGAAACTGATGGCAAGGGTTGTTTCCGCCATGCCATAGCTTGCGGTAAAGGCGCGACTGTCAAAGCCGGAGGCGGCGAAACGTTCCGCGAAATCTTCCAGGATGTGATAGCGGATCATGTCACCGCCAATGCCCGCCACCCGCCAGCACGACAGGTCGAGTGAGATGGAGGTCGCCCGCCGCGCGCACAGTTCGTAACCAAAGGACGGGCTGTAGGAAATCGTGCCGCGATTACGGCTGATCAGGTCCAGCCAGACATGGGGGCGACGTGCGAATTCACGTGTCGGCAGCAGGTCAACGCTCAACTGGCACGTCATGGGGGTCAGAAAGAACCCGACCAGCCCCATGTCATGATAGAGGGGCAGCCATGAAACGCAGCGGTCCCCGGTTTCACGCACTTTCAGGCCATTCAGCGCGATGGCATGCGCATTTGCCATGCCAGAACGCTGCGTGACCGCGATCCCCATGGGAAAGCGTGTGCTGCCCGATGAAAACTGCAGGTAGGAAATATCGTCAGCCCTGACTTCTGGCAGGTCGGTCACGGTGATCGGCGTGGCCAGCAGATCCTCGGGGACACCGGCGAAACGCAGGTCTAACCCTTCGACCAGCTCGTCCTTCCACGAGGCGATGATGGAGGCGATGACCAGCGCGGATGCATCCGCGCTTGCCACCATACCACGCAGGGTTGCGATATACCCTTCGCGCCCGCCAAATGCCACGGGCAACGGCAGCGGGGCCGGGATCAGGCCGGCATACTGGCAACCAAAGAAGATGCGCGCGAAATCCCCATCGCTTTCCGCAACGATTGCAACCCGGTCCCCCGGCCGCAGTCCCAGCGACAAAAGGCGCTGTGCGACCTGGCGGGACTGCTCGCGCAAGGTGCGGTAAGGAAGTGCCTCTAGCAGTTCACCCCGGCCCGAGTAGATATTGAAACCGCTTTCGCCTTCCGCGGCGTAATCAAGCGCCTGCAGGAAGGTATCGAAATCGCCGTAGCGTCGCGGCTGGCCAGAATCTGTAGGGGTCGGGAGACGTGTCATTTCCGGTAATGTGACTTCCACGGGCAGGACTTGGAATGAAGAAAACGCGGTCATCAATCATTTGCCCTTAGAAAGTCAATGATTGAATTCGCAGCAGTCGCGGCGCTCGGTCCCGGTACGGCATGGCCGAACGTGTCATGTATATATGATTTCTGCCGGTCTAAGAATTGGGTCTGCATTGTAAACGCCCTGTCGATTTCATGGTCCAGGTCCGTGACTGAATGGATCACGTTCCCCAGCGACCAGCTCGTATAGTTCGGGTTGTCACGCCACTGGGTCGCATGGGCATCAACGAACAGGCATGGGCGTGGCGTGGTCAGGAACTCTGCAACCTGACTGCTGACGTCACCCATATATAGGTCAGACCCCATGGTATAGGTCATGTCGATGCTTTTCTCGCTACCAGGATCAAACAACATATGCCCGCAGTTTCGGTAGGGATGGAACAGCCGTTGTGCCTGGGTACGGTGGCTGTCGAACAACCTGTAGTGCGGAGCGAAAACCAGATTGTATTTCTGCTGTCGCGCAAAATAATCGAGTATCTGAATGCCGAATTTCGGGAATGATGACAAGTGGCGACTGAAATGCGGGTTATACAGGATGGTCGGGCGGTCATTCTGGAACAGTCGAGCACGATGAATATTCATGCGCTGCACCAGGTCGAATTTTGCATAAATTCCATTTTTGTAATGGCCAGGACGCAGGCTTCCCTGTGCCATAAGGCGTTGCTCCACCTTGTCACCCGCCATCAGGATATAGTCGAAGTGTCGGACATCCTTGGCAAAACCAACGGCCCGGTCCCCCGCGCCATGGCGCGTCCAGACAAGTTTCGGCTCTTGCACGCCCATACGGCGCAGATAAAGGCTGGTGCGTTCAGGCACGACAATGGCCTGAAACCTTCGGAAATATTCTTTGTTTAAAAACAACGCCAGTATCTTGTCTGTTGGCTGGGGGCCGCGTCTGTCGATCATGCGCCCAATAAAAGGGGGGAGCTTCAGAAGGTCATATTGCACCCGCGCCTCTGGATAAAAGCTTGCAAGATACTGCAGGTGTGCTTCGCGCGTTTTGGTCAGGCTTGCCAGATGGACTTCGATATCAGGGTGCCGGGCTGCCATTTCCATCGCAATGGGAAGGGAGTGGAACTCCTGATGCGGATGTCCGATATATGGGAAAATAACGCGCTGCACGTTTCAATCCAGACCGTTTCTGTCACTGTGATGTGGGGTGATACAGGATGCGAAGTGCCCTACGTATGAAGACAGGACTTCGCAAAGACAAGTTCCGTGGGGCTTATTCCCATCGTGATCCTTTCAGGTAAGACGGGCCGTGTGATCGTCATCACCTAAAAACTGCCAACCAGCATAGGGCGGCCTATCATCACCTGACGATTGACGGGCATGCGGTTGATGGTGAGTGAGGTATTGTGTGAGCAGGCGTTGAGGGAGGGGGAGGC
>ERZ746981.446-NODE-446-length-11932-cov-680.843948_pt1 | contig 11932 bp, 10 predicted proteins | sample MGYA00374948_ERZ746981 | MGnify/ENA primary metagenome ERZ746981 (study PRJEB28757, sample SAMN06711160) | food metagenome | host: microorganism | place: China:Harbin | collected 2017-01-30 | study: EMG produced TPA metagenomics assembly of the Analysis of...
CGGCATGAGCGTAATACCATGTCCGTTAATGACGAGAGCGATCGTCCGCAGACTTATGATTTCTTCCCTACACACTGTTGGTAGAAAGCCAGCAATGCTTGCTTTGCGTTTTAACAGTGTAGACATGTCCTCTCCTGTATCATCGTTACCGAAGACAAAAGTTTCTTCCCGTAAATCGCTCCAACATGTCGTGACAGACGAAGCAAGAGGATGGTTTGTCGGTGTCACAGCGACAATTCGATCGCTCCACAGTGGTAAGGTAGCTGCGCAAGATTCGTTCAGCGGAAGGGCTATAATTACTAAATCAACGATACCGTCGAAAAGAGCCGAAATTACATCTCTCTTGGATACGTCACGATATATAAACGAAATACCGGGATAAAGAATTCTATACGGTTCGATGAAGGCCGACACCCGTCCTGGCGGTACATTACTTTGTATTCCTATTGATACGATACCGCTTTCACCCAAGGCGCATCTCCGAGTATATTCATAAAGAGCATTTGTGTCGTGCAACAGAGCCTCAGCTTGTCGGAGGAATGCTTCGCCGACTGGCGTAGGCGTTGTGCCAGATGATGTCCTGCGGAAAAGCTGAATTCCGACGCGCTCCTCAAGTAGCCGAAGTGAACGACTGACTGCGGACTGTTTGGAATTTAGAGCGCGTGCCGCGCCATGGATGCTTCCTTGAAGAGCAATTGCGCATACGCATTGCAGTTCCCGTAGATCAAGAGGAGGGTGTCTTACCATTCCATTTCTTTCCTCTCATACAAATTAAAATTCGACAGTTTGTAGTGTGAGTGTTGTAACGCACAATAATATAATTTATGTATACATGAAAAATATAATGTAATATTTATATATGTCTTATATACCACAATTAATACCTAGATATATTTATTCGCATCTATAGATATGCGCGCATGACTCTAGTTTGTAGGCAGAGATAAGATTGTCGGGTCCATTCTCCCAGCAACGGCAACAATTGCAATAACAGCAATAGAAAGTGCAATTTCGGCTATTGTTCCGCGTTGAAGATATTTAAGGCTAACCGTAATGTTTCTTTTCTGGCGTAGATTTTTCACGTATACATAGCGGTTGACGCAGGCGATACAGACCATACCGCTCGTTAATCCCAGCTTGAGAATGAGTAGTGTAGAATAGACAGTGACATGCTTCGGCCATCCCCCCAGGATATTCAGGCCGAGTCCAGAGCCGGTAAGCAGGACCAGAAGCACCGCGATATGCCCCGCAGCCGAGTACCGTGCTAACGCCACTTGCATGGAGCAATCCCACTTCTTTTTTCGTGTATCACTGACAAGCATGGCAACGGGGATGAGGCCCCCGCACCAGAAACTACCTGCAAGCAAATGCACGGCCTGGAAGAACATCGCGCCCACACCGATCATGCGCACGTGACCTGTCAAGGCTGTCGCCGTCAGAAGCACGCATGCGGGTATGACCGACAGGACCGCGCCGCATTTACGCCAAGTTAGAAGTAGAAGACAGACGCCAGCTACGGCCTGAATGATCCATGCCTGTCCAATGGTGGTGTCAACAAGCACGGCTTTGCTTAAAGTCGGCGAGAAGGCATCCTGCCATCCATCTCCGACCTCGGAGACTTCGGCTGGCAGTGTTGCAACGACGATTACCGTCGTAAAAACGCTCCCCCATGCCCAAAACTTTCCCAGGCGGGCAGAGAGTGCGTTTCCGAGTTTGCGCGGAGCCAGCCACCCTGCAAAAAGCAGGCTACCTGTAAGAAAGAGCGCCAGGCTGTCTCGTGCGGCGCGACATAGGATCAGGAAAGCATCCGGTGTCATCGGTTAGTAACTGTGAACCCGTAGACGCCATGAGTCTTGTGTCCATCGACGGCAAGGGCGTGCCAGGTTACGGAATATCGTCCAGGCACGAGGTCAATTTTGAGCGGGATCGTCAGAGTCTTGCCGTCATCCGACAGGGAAACGTTTCCTGTTTCTATAACATTACCCTTGGGGCCAGTGACAACGACGCCGGTGAGCTTGACAACTACTGCTTCAGTAAAGCCTAGCGTCAGGCTCTGCGGCGCCGTTCCCGTGCTATCCGCAGCGGGTATTTCGGCGTTCAGGTGGGCATGTGCATAGGCAGGGTCCGCCATCTGCAGAACGAAGTTCCCTGCGAGACACATAGAGGCAACGATTTTACGGATAGAAGTCATGTTTACTTTCCTTGCTTGGTGTGAATTACAGCAGAAAGACAAATATTTTCAGAGAAAAAAGTCTCTTATTGACCAACGAAAAGGATACCTTCGACGCAGCTATGCTGTTGAAAACAGAATAGTATTGAAAGCTTTCGTCATGCGTTGCTCAAGCTCATCAATGTCTTTTTTAGAAATAATGAGAGGTGGTGCTAAAATTATGCTATCGTGTGAGATTCTTATCAGGACGCCGTGTTCCATACATGCTTTCACAACTGACCGTTTGATGTCTCTCTTCTCATCATTTCGGAAATCAAGCTCCCTGTAGCTACGGAATCCGACTTCAATCGCGCTTAATAATCCGATTGTCCGTGTGGATCGGACCAGTTCGTGTGCCGCAAGTTTCGAAATCATCTTTATCCAATGTTCTGAAATATCCCGCACATGATCTACTATTCTTTCATCCTCATAGATTTTTAGCGTTTCAAGGGCGACGGCAGCGGCAACAGGATGTGCGTGATATGTGCCGCCATGATGAAACCCATGGTGCATAATCGAGCAGTCCACCAATGCGGAGTGAAAATCATCATTCATGACGACCGCCGAAATCGGTTGATAGGCCGCTGAAAGCCCCTTCGATGCGACGAGGCAGTCGGGCGTCTGGTTGACGGTCTGGCTTCCCCACATCTTTCCGGTTCGACCGAAGCCCGTCACGATTTCATCGAAATAAAGAGGAATATCGCGCATCGACAAGACGTTGCGGATTGCTTCAAAATATCCTTCCGGCGCTGGGTACATGCCGCCAGCAATCGAGACTGGCTCGCAGAGGAAGGCCGCGATATTTTCGGCACCCGTGTGATCTATCAGTTCTGCCAGTTCCAGCGCCAGGCGATGTGCATAATCTTCTTCTGTTTCTCCAGCCAACGCGTCACGTGGCCAGCGGGGTTGCGCAGCATACAGAATATCGTCACCCGTCAGATCGAATGAATTGATAATGCTTTCGATCCCGCCAAGTCTCGTGGCAAATATCGTCGATCCATGGTAGCTCCCCCGACGCGTGATTATTTTATGCCGTTTTGGATTTCGTTGTTTATTGATATACCAAGTCGTTTTAATGAGAGTTTCGATAGCTTCCGATCCGGTTGTGGCGAAAAGAACGTGAGCGTCCGGTATCGGCGCTGCCGCGCTGAGCGCGTCCGCAAGCGCGTGGACGACAGGGACCGTCCGGTTTAGCGCGGTGGGATAGACTGGCAGCTCTCGCATCTGGCGTGTGGCGGCTTCGATCAGGCGTTCATTATGAAAGCCGAGCGTAGCGCAAAACAGTGCCGACACCGCGTCGATATAGTCTTTACCCGAAGAATCGAAGACGAAGACACCAGATCCAGATACCATATCGACGCCTGATGACATGGCGGAGTTGCTAAGATGCGATAAGCCGTACACCAGTCGCGAAGTCATCATTGTGCGCCTTTACCAGAGGGAGAGGCTGAGGGCAGAGCCAAAGGGCAGGTCTTTCCCGGATCTGAGAACGCCGGGTTGGTGAGGAAGCTCTGATCCGTCAGGGAGTTCAGGAAGGCGATCACGTCCGCGATCTCCGCCTCGCTGATATCGAACGGCTCTATGAACTGGTCGCGCAACGGGTTCTCTCCGTGTGGCCCTGTCGCCGACCGACCTCCCTTCGAGTAATGTGCTGCCAGCACGTCGTGCAGCGTGGCGATGGAGCCATCATGCATATAGGGACCCGTCAGAGCGACGTTGCGCAGGCTTTCCGTGCGGAATTTCCCCTCGTCCTCGGCATTGCCTGTCACTGTCCGCAGCCCGTGATCACTGGCAGGATAGGCCCCCTTGCCGTCCTCGTTATACAAGCCGGTATTGTGAAAGCCTGTTTCTGGAAAGGGCATGTTAGCCGCGCGGATATTGTCGGTCAGATTCAGGCCATTATGGCAATGCGAACATTCGAGCTTCTCGCCGAAGAAGAGCGCCTCGCCTCGTTGCGCGGCCGGGGACAGCGCCGTCTTGTCGCCATGCAGCGAGTGGTCGTAGGGACTGTCGAAGGACAGCAGCGTGCGCTCGAAGGATGCAATCGCCTTCGTGACCGTGGAGAGTGTGATCGCGCCCTTCGCCTCGGGGAAGGCGACACGGAACAGGCGCGCATAGCAGGGATCATCCGAGAGCCGGGCGAACAGCGCCTTTTCCTGGCCGCCCATGCCCAGCTCGACCGGTTGGTCGCTGAACATCGGGATCAGCATCTGCTTTTCCAGAGTGGTGAGCTGTGGATTGGCCCAGGTGTAGCTCGGCAGATAGGCTACGTTCGCCAGTGGCATCGGCGTGCGTAGTCCCGGCTCGCCATGCGCGCCTACATGCGTCGGGACACCAGAGGCAAAGCCCAGTTTCTGGAGATGGCACGACGCGCAGGCGAGCGTCCCATTCTCCGATAGCCGTTTGTCATAAAACAGCCGCCGCCCCAGTGCGACCTTCTCTGCCCTCATCGGATTGTCGGACGGGACGACTGGCGCAGGCGCCCAGGAGGGGATGTCCCAATGCCACGTCGTGGGCCGGGTTGCGGCCGATAGAAGCAGCGCCCCCCCACCCAGAAGGGCCATCTGGAGAACTTTGCGAAATAACGTGCGCATCTTATCGACCCCGAAATACCGACTGAGCCGGCGGAGAGGTCTCTGATCCGAATGGCAGGCCGAACTCACGGAACACACCTGCGCAATCCTTGTCGTCCGGTCCAGACATGCAACCTGGCGCACTATTAATCTGGTTGGTGCTGACATTACTCAGAGCGAGCAGTCGACTTATGTCGAGCTTCACGGTCTGATGCGCCGGATCGAACTCCGGCAGCGTGACCGTGACGAGGTTCGGGGCCGTGCACGCGCCCTTCGGCGCCTCGACCGCGCTGGCGGACTCACAGCCGGTGCTCCCGATATGGACAGGGAAGCCGTGCGGTCGCGCTTTGTCGCCAGGCTTCGGAATCATCGTGATGTCGAGCGTGAAAAAACGATATCCTGACTGCCAGGTCCAGAACATGCTCGTCATGTTCAGTGGTGGCTGTGCAATCGTAGGATCGCCGTGATTGGCGGCCATAGGCAGCCCAACGGTGAAGCGCAGGCCGGTGAAATGGCCTTGCGGCCAAACAAAACTGATAGCCGAGTTCGGCGACGGAGTCGTATCGCTGCATGGAATATTGCGATCGATCAGGTCGATCAGCGCTATCCCGTCACGCTGCCAGAGGCCGGACGGCCCTGGCTTGACCAGCACCGCACGGCCGTCCTTCGTGAGCAGCGCCACATCGTGGATGTAGAAGCGTAGATCGTTGATGCGGACCGTATTGTCGCTTGTCCCCACCGGGCTTATGGTTCTAGCACAACTTACCGGCTGGTTTCCGAATGCCGCCTGGAAAGTAAGGCGCCCGAGCTTTGGTGCTGCGTGGGCTTCGTTTGAAGAAAAGGCCGGGAAAATAAATAGACCCATCCCAATGAATAACAAAAAAAAATTTATTCTATACACTGACGGCGCATAGGTCAAATTGCTCACAGTATGCGGCTCCATCCAGGGAATACAGAAATTTTGTTATCAAAAATAAGGAAATACGACGGAATATCATCTTCCGGGCTTAAATCCGCACCAATTTCAATTTCTTGAATTTCTCGTTGCAGATCTACCGCACGGCACTTCCAGCCGACAGTCCAGTTTTGTTTGATACCGCGGTAAATGGCGATGCCTAGTGCTTCTGTGCGATCAGATATGGCCCACCGAGCAGCTGCAGCTCCCGCCAATTCCGATAGAATGATTTCGGAATTAGAACTATTCAGCATCTCATTTTCTTGCAACCAAATGATAACCCAGAGGTGTAATGGCCAACCAAAACAAATTTTTCGCTCAGAACCCCACCTCATAAAGGGCCGAAAAATATTGAATCCGTCTTGATCACCAGAAAAATCCAGTAGGGATGGACATGGATCATAAAGAGCATGCCAATAACCGCGCCACGCAATATCTAATCGCACCAACGCGCGCCTGTTGTCAGAAAACAAAGAAAACTGATCTGGGCGCGACATAAAGTCTATGACATCGATATCACGCAAATATTTTCTATGATTGTTCATTGTATACACTCTGGTTTTTCGATTTCAAGCGAAGGCTGTTTAAATCTTCCACTATAAGGTCGTAATCAAAATTTCCGTCTCGTTCGTAAGTAATTGTAGTATTTTCACGAAAAAACAGATCAGCATAACGATCTATGAAGATCTCCGTTTCTGATGAAATCTGCTCCGAATGTGAATCAATTAAAATATTATTATCGCTTGGTGCTGGAGTGTATCCTGCAACATGATAGTGTAGCGTTTTCGATATTACATTCTTCCAGTCGTCTATGTCTGCGCCCGTATTCCTAGAGGCACAAACAGCATTGGATATATCAAACAACACATTACATTCAGTTTTCTTTGATATATGCTCGAAGAAAGTTGGAGCTTCATAAGAACCGTCGAGCAGTGAAGGATAATTCTCTAAATATAGAGTATGACCAAGCATATCCTGCCATCGCCGAATTTTATCAAAATATATTGACCCTATTGCATAATTTATTTCGGCGAGTTGATAAAAATTAGTTCCGTTATGCTCGAAAAGTGCGATATGATCGGAAATATAAAGTGGCTGAAACGCCTCAGACATTTGCGTTATTCTGCTTGATATATACTTTAATTCTTCCTCACCTCGCTCCAAAAAACGGGATTGCATAATATGGAATGCGACAGGGCAAGGAAATTTCTTTGCAATTTCTGTTGGATTGAGATGTAAAAAATTGTCGATCAGGAGTTCGACGTAATCTATATGTCCCTCGTCAATAAGGGACATAATAGATGAGTAAGATTGGCCGCCAGTGAAATTTATGCCAATAGAACCGTTACACATCGTATACCTCCTAGGGCGAGACTGGCGCGGAAAGGCGCCAGTCTCTGTATTGTTTTAAGCGTTATAACCGCAGACACCCGAACCACACTGCAGTCCGGCCCGGACAGGTACAGAAATTTGTTTGGTTTTAAGTATAGTTATAGTAATAGCCATTTCATACCTCCAGTAACCACAATAGACATTCTATGCGGCGTCTAATTATACATAAAAACAGGAAATAAATCAATGGAATTACGTGTAATAATTTGATTTATTTCAGAATAACCTCCTGGCGATTGTCAAAATCTATATGATAGATCAAAGCGAAAGCTGCGACCTACTTCAGGAAAATCAACGTTTGTGGAAGCCATTTTATACATACTGTATTCCTTGTCGAATAAGTTGGTAACAGCAAAATTAATTCGCCAAGGCTTGCGAGGAGGTGCCCAGGTTGCGAGTATGTCGTGCACCATATAGCCGGGACGCCGACGAATAATAGTTGCATCGTAGTTCTGAGCGTCTACGGCCATGAGGCTGTACATTAAAGTCAGTCCGATGTTCGGAAAACGGTAACGCATATCAGCGGCAACTTTATCTGGAGGCGAGTACAACCCAGCACCGGTCCGAGCGTTTGTGACTCTTATGTGGCTGAAGCTCAGATCAAACCCCCAGTTTCCTATGTCGTAATTACTATGTAGCTCAATACCGTAACGTGTGGCGTGTCCAACGTTCTGATATTGATAAATGGGTCTGTTTTTCCCATATTTTCCATTAAAACGCCCGATAGCAACTTCTTGAATGAGATTGGTTACGTCTTCGTAAAAACCTGTAGCGCGGACGCTCGCACGATCGTGCTCGCTAAACAGTGCGCTCTTTGTATAAGTAAATCCGCCTTCGTATGTTTTGGCAGATTCGGGTTTTAGATTTTTGTTAGAAACAAAATTTGCGAACCATTGATTGCCTGTCAAATCCATGTCGCTTTGCGCTGGGGTGGGAGCATTATAAGCTTTCCCCCAACTGAGATATATCATCCATTCGCGTGTTGGTTGCCACGATAATGTTATTTTTGGAAGAATAGCACCGTTTGAGCTATTTGAGAGACCTTTCCCGTGTTCAGGAAAGGTATTGTATCTATCGTAACGCAAGCTAGGGGAAAGAGTGACATGGTGGCGAAATTTTATTTCATCTTGCCCGTAAACCCCATATACCTGCTGTTGTGCGTTGGGTGTATTTGAACCAGATGTGGTGTACGTATAAAAATCGCGGTAGTAATTTACGCCTCCAGTAAATTTATGTCTTCCAAACAATCCGAAATTACGAAAGTATGATTTTTGTAAGTCGAAACCATAGGTCTCAAGGACAGTGGACCCGCCATTAGAGTCCATGCTGTTCGGCACCTGCTTTGAGGCCATTTTCGTTCTGTAAAGGGTCAGCCTTCCATCTTCCTCGCCTTGCTCGTTACGTGTTGTGAGGTGCAATGTTGACTCGTCCTGTCGGACATTTTGCTCTTGGCAGGTAGAACAGTGGTAAGTGGAAGGACCTTTTTGTGGCACTGAAGATCTATAGTTTTCATCAAGATAAAATTGCTGACCAAAATCTATTCTAATTCGGTCATTGATGTCATATCCAAGTTTAAGTAGTGCGCTGTGGCTTTGCCCGTCATTGGGTGAAAGTCTCTCGCCGCCCCCTAATCGTATCGAGTTGAAGGTTTGCCCAGAATAAGCAAGAAGCGCATCGAACTTGCCCCATTTTCCGTATATTTTTGCTGATCCCTTCCCATTTCCGTTGGCGCTTTGATAGCCGCCATCAATTTCTCCGCCCAAGCCTTGACCCGGTTTCAGAAGGGACTTTGCGTCAATAGTCTTAATTGACATAACTCCGCCGAGACCACCTGTTCCATAAAGAGTGGACGCTGATCCGGCGACAACTTCTACACTCTGGATAAAGGCGGGATCGATATAAAGCGGCGCTTCAATCCCTTGGGAATCACAATTACGCCGTGCGCCATCGACCATCAAAATGATCTCGCGTCCCGCAAACCCACGGATTTGGGGAACCTGACCTTCCATACGCGCCGTGCCGACCATATCGACATCAGGCAAGCGATTGAGGGCATCTGAAATCGTGGAAGATTGCCTCATTTGGATGTCCTGACGTGTTATCAGGCTGACCGAGGCGGGAACGTCCTGGATCTGCTGTGGCGTTCGCGTGGCTGTGACAACGAGCCGCTCAGCTGCGTTGCTGGATATAGGGACGGCTGCTCCTGTTTTTACGTGAGCGCCGAGTTGTTTTGACGTGTTTCGTGATGACTGTTCCGGAGTTTTTTTAATCGCCGCCTGCCTGGTTGATGCGGCACTCTCACGCTCTTTTCCGGGCAGTTCATTGGCATGCGCCGCGAAGGACGGGATAAGAAAAATTGCGGCGGCAGAAAGTAAGTGCGCGCGATGGAACGTGTGTGCGCAAACATGTGCCGAAGACATGGAAGCTGATCCTGAGCTGAGAATATCGTTCAGCCAGCAGGACGGTCATTGTCTTTTTCGTCATTAGTTTATGACGTCAGCGACGCACTATGCGTTAAGTGAACGCGTACGGTCGATGAATGACAGCTTAAACGGCCTGCGGGCGCTAGAAGACCGCAGACACAGGGGGGCCACAGGAGAAAGGAACACCAAGTGTGATGACAGGTGGAGCACGGGGGTTAACGATGTTGACGTGGCGTTGCCAACGAATAAACGCCAGTGCCAGCAAGATCACGAGAGCTGTGAACAGGAATACTGGCAGGTGCAGGAGGGGGCATAACGGACAGCTTCCATCGTGATGAGAAGGATGCCCGGACATGTGGTCGTGGTCGCCCTCATTGTCGGCTGACACAGCCTGCGTCACATTGTCCATTGTCATGCCAGGCATATCCGCACAGACGGAGTGCTTATGTGGCGTGTGATAAAGATGTGGAGCGATATCAATGCCTGTCAGGCGCAGGATGGTAGCACGAGGCATTTCTCCCGGCATTGCCTGACTCTGGATCAGGAGTTGCCCCAGAAAGCCCATGAGCGTGAACGCGACCAGAAACCAGCGGCTCAATGAAGAGCGGGGCGCAGGATGTATGGCATGGGCCATCTTTTGAAAACATATGCTCCTGTCACGGTAGACTTTTTATAAAATCCATTATGGTTGCGAGCCTGTCAACCCGATATTGCACACACATGGCAGGCATTCCTACCAGGATGCTTGAAGAGCCCATTTTGGCTTGGCGGCGGCTTTGTTTCGCAAATACGTGGAAGATCGCCGAAGTTCACATCCACGTTGCTACTTTTAACCGCTTCACAACGCTCGGAACCTCAATCACTTAGGCGGTCGTATAACAAAAAACATAAGAGCGTTCAGCACGACCAATCAGTGAATTGTGCAACAAAGCCGAATATATTTTTAGGTATTTTTAAAAATAGTTCTGTGAGGCAGGGCATAATTGACGTGTTCAGATGTTGCTCTCGCTGCCTCCTGAAACAAGTGCCGTAAAAATTTTCAAATCGATCCCTTTGACTGCACGCTGGATTGGTTCTTTCTTGAGGTGAGCATAACGTGCGGTCGATTTGAGATCGCGATGACCCAGCAGTTTCCCGATCATGACCAGATCCTCGCCGAGTTCCAGCGCATCGGATGCAAAGGAATGGCGGAGATCGTGAATGCGGACATCATGCAGCCCGGCTTCCTTTCGGATGCGCCGCCACGGCTTCTCCAGATCGGTCAGGTGACCACCGTCTTTCCGTCCCGTGATGACATAGGGATTGCCCTCAACCCGCGTGATGTCTCCAAGCAAGCCGATCGCACTCTCGCCCAACTGAACCGTGCGGGCACCATTTTTGCTGTCAGGTAATCTGATTATCCCTTCGTCCAGAAAAACATATTCCCATTTCAGACGTTGGATTTCCCGCAGGCGGCAACCGGTTAAAAGCAGGAGTTGGAACGCGTTGACGGCTTCCGGCATTGCGGAACGGCCGTCGTCGAGTGCTTTGCCAAGACGCTGATGTTCTTCTGTTGTGAGGTAGCGCTCGCGCTTCTGCTCCTTATAGCGTTTCACGCCCCTGCATGGATTGACGTTGTCTGTCCGCACACCCCAGAGGATTGCCAGAGAGAACATTTTCGACAGCACACCCAGAGTCCGGTTCGCCTGATACGGGATATGGCGATAGGCGTGGTGGAATGCGACCACATCCGAGTGGGTCAGGGTGGCCACCATCCGGCTGCCAATTTTTTTTATAATGAACAGGTCAATCGCGCGTTGATATTCGGCTTGTGTGGTTGATTTCAGATGCGTCTTTACATGCCGTTCAATGAAAGTCTTGCAGAACTGACTGATTGTGGGGGAGGTCCGCTCTTCGCCGCGTTCGGTGTTTGGGTCGTTGCCGTCTTTCACACGAGCGAGGATTTTAATCGCTTCATCGCGTGCTTTGTCTGCCGTCCAGGGACCATGATGGCCGATCGTATAACGTCGGAACCGGCCATTGGCTCGATAATGAACCACGTAGCTCATCCGACCCGAAGGCCAGACCCGCAGGGCGAAGCCGGCGACCTGATCGTCCCAGACGATGTAGTCCTTCTCAGCAGGCTGGAGGGTGGCGATTATGCGCTTTGATATCCGGGGCATGGCTGCCTCCACAGGATGCGTATAGGATGCAAATGGGATTGAAACGTCAGCGTGAGTAAGCGTAGACAGAAGAGCCAAAATGAACGACTTATTCAATTAAAATAATAGGATAGTAGTGGTTCTTCGGGATGCGTCGGGGAATTTCGTGGCAGGGCGTAGCTCTTGCCTACAAACTCATAACCTGAAGGCCGCAGGTTCAAATCCTGCCCCCGCAACCA
>ERZ746981.447-NODE-447-length-11906-cov-41.808944_pt1 | contig 11906 bp, 12 predicted proteins | sample MGYA00374948_ERZ746981 | MGnify/ENA primary metagenome ERZ746981 (study PRJEB28757, sample SAMN06711160) | food metagenome | host: microorganism | place: China:Harbin | collected 2017-01-30 | study: EMG produced TPA metagenomics assembly of the Analysis of...
GATTACAGCATGACCGATCCCGATATCGGAGTGGCATCGCTCCGACAAACCGTATCTCCTGTACGCATCACTGGAAAGCCCGGGAAAATCGCTGCCTACACTGCCAGTTCTGTCATCGCATCATGCAGATCCGGTCACAAAAACCCGTTCCAGTTCCACAAACGCACCTGTATGCTCCGGCTCAGCCTCTCCCCCGGGTGGCGCCAGTTGCAAATTCCTCATAACTGAGTCCCGGTGTCGCGGGTTCGGTCTTCCCAGACTTTCGTACGCCTCGCGGCGCCCGAAACCTTCAGGATTCCTGTCAGTCAGCTTACGATCGGCGAATGCGGTAAGAAGAATGTCCGGTTATGAGCAAAATTGCCGATACTCGGACATCCCCTTTAACTCGCATGGATCGAAAAATATCCACTCGATTTCAATAAGATCCGCAACAATCTCAATGCACACAGACAACCCTGAGAAGAGACCTTTCACCCTAAACTTCTTGTCCCCAGCCAGCGGACTTTCTCCGGATCGCGATGATCGAAGAAACTACTGGCTTTCTGATCGAGCACGGCAATCGCTCTGAGATCAGTATCATCCAACGCAAAATCGAAAATTGCGAAGTTCTCAGCCATACGCTCTTTGCGCACTGACTTGGGGATTGCAACAATCCCGCGCTGATTCAACCAACGCAGCACAACCTGAGCGATGGTTTTGCCATGCTTCTGCGCAATTGACTGCAGCACGTCATTAGAGAACAGCCCGTTTCGCCCCTCTGCAAACGGTCCCCAGGCTTCCGCCTGAACATCACATTGCTTCAGGATTTCCAACGCATCGTCCTGCTGGTGAAAAGGATGGAGTTCAATCTGATTGATCGCTGGCGTGACCTCGTTGTGCAGTACAAAATCCACCAGTCGGTCAGAATAGAAGTTGCTGACACCGATCGCCCGGATACGGCCCGCGCGATACAGTTCTTCCATTGCGCGCCATGCCCCATAGACGTCTCCGTATGGTTGATGGATCAGCCAGAGATCGAGATAGTCTGTTTGGAGTTTGTTCAACGAGCGCTCAAAAGCAGCCTTAGCTCCCTCATAGCTCGCATCTTCAATCCAGAGCTTAGTGGTTACAAACAAATCGCCGCGGCCGATCCCATGGTTGCGGATCGAGTGACCGACCGCTTCCTCGTTGCCATAAGATGTTGCGGTATCGAGAAGCCTGTAACCGACATCAATGGCGTCCCGGACACTCCGTTCGCACTCGGCCGGGTCAGGAACCTGAAACACGCCGAAGCCAAGAGAGGGCATCTGGATGCCATTGTTCAGTGTCACTGCAGGAATGGTGATTGTCATGACTGTTCTCTCCGCGCTGAGGCTCAGCGATTGATAAGCTTTTGATATGAGGCGGGATAACGGGCCCCTTGAAGTGTGATGTCGTTAAGGGCCGGCTCAATGCGGGCCAGATCATCACGCGTCAGAATGACATCAGCTCCTCCCAGATTTTCTTCGAGGCGGGAAAGCTTGGTCGTACCCGGAATAGGAACAATCCACGGCTTCTGCGCCAGAAGCCACGCCAGGGCGACCTGCGCAGGCGTGCAGGATTTTTCAGATGCAATAGCTTTGACAAGATCAACAAGAGCCTGGTTCGCGGCCAGCGCATCTGCTTGAAAACGGGGAACAGAGCTTCGGAAATCATCTTTGGCGAACACGACCTTGGGGGCGAGTTTTCCAGTCAGAAACCCTTTGCCAAGCGGCGCAAATGGCACAAAGCCTATCCCCAGTTCTTCAAGGAGCGGCAGAATTTCCAATTCCGGCTCGCGCCAGAACATCGAATATTCACTCTGGAGAGCTGCAACTGGCTGTACGGCATGTGCACGACGGATTGAATGCGTTCCGGCTTCAGACATGCCAAAATGCTTGACCTTGCCCGCTGCAATAAGGTCTTTCACCGTTCCGGCAACATCTTCGACCGGCACATTCGGATCGACGCGATGCTGGTAAAAGAGATCAATTCTGTCAGTCCGCAGGCGCTTCAGGGCTGCATCCGCAACCTCTCGAATACGCTCTGGCCGACTATCCAATCCCTGTGCTGGCATGCCGTTTACGAACCCAAATTTGGTGGCAATCACGACCTGATTACGAACCGGCTCTAGTGCTTCCCCAACGACTTCTTCATTGATGTCTGGCCCATAAGCTTCGGCAGTATCGAAGAAAGTGACCCCACGCTCATATGCTGCGCGGATCAGGGCAATAGCATCCTTGCGATCGGTGGCAGGGCCATAGCCATAGCTCAGGCCCATGCAGCCGAAGCCAAGCGCTGATACTTCCAGACCACTCTGGCCCAACAGACGTTTTTGCATGTTTCTTGATCCCGCGTGTTCATCCCTGAGCGTCTGCCAGGGCTCTGACCACGCAAATCATAAGACCGCGCTCATCAATCGATTAGACAGGGTAAATTTCTTGGGTCTATGACTTTCAGTCATGAAACTCGCGGGGAGGCCTGAGCATAATGCGGCGTGAAGAGCTTGGAAGTCTGGCCATGTTCATGGCAGTTGCTGATGAAGGCAGCTTCACCAAGGCCGCGGGCAAACTTGGCATTTCACAATCTGCGCTCAGTCATTCTCTTCGGCGACTCGAAGCCAGACTGGGCCTCCGGCTCCTTACACGTACAACCAGGAGTGTCGCACCTACACTGGCTGGTGAACGCCTTATCGAAACACTGCGTCCTGCCTTGGAGGATATTGATCAGAAGCTTGCCGCACTGACCGAGTTGCGTGACCGTCCTGCAGGCACTGTCCGGATCACGACAAGTTCTCACGCGGCGTACACGGTGCTCTGGCCAGCTATTGATCGTCTCACAGCCGAAAATCCTGACATCAACGTGGAAATCAATATTGAAGGAGGTCTCGTCGATATCGTGGCTGAGCGATATGACGCCGGAATCAGGCTTGGAGAAAGACTGGAGCAGGACATGATTGCGGTGCCAGTCAGTCCACGCCTTCGGATGGCCGCCGTGGCCTCGCCATCATATCTGAGTGGAAAGAGGGTTCCGGAAACCCCATATGCTCTTGCGCAACATAACTGCATTAATCTGCGCCTGCCGACTTCCGGTGGATTATATGCCTGGGAGTTTGAGCGCGATGGCAAAGAGATCCGGGTTAAAACGCAAGGACAGCTTGTGTTCAACGACATCAATCTGATTGTGGAAGCCGCGCTCACCGGACATGGCATTGCTTTCATGCTCGAAGACCATGTCAAAAATCACCTTTCTTCGGGAAGGCTGGTGCGAATTCTTGAAGAGTGGTGTGAGCCATTTGATGGCTATTATCTGTATTACCCAAGCAGGCGTCAGCCCTCTCCAGCATTCAACCTTGTTCTGGATGCTTTGCGTTACAGGGGATGAATAAGCTTTGTCAGAGGCGACAGTCCCTCGTTCCGTCTGTCGCGCTTCGCGTAACAATGTCCGCTTTCGGGCAACCACTATAAACGCTCAAATGACCGGGAAAAAGGCGTGAGGGGACGAGATCGTGAGCGTTCTGGACGCGCCGATCATATTAGCGTTCCTATCTTGGGAAGATCTCCGCCTATGCTGAAAAGCGCTATTCTTGTCGCCGTAACAACAATAATCGCACTCATTACCCCTGCGTTGGCTGAGCAATCTTCGTGGCGGGAATCTGGGGGCCACGAGTGGGTGTTGGATCTTTCATTTGAAAATGGGCTGACCCAGCGCATCCTCTACCTTGCTCCGGCCCGACCGCGGGCGACATTAATCATGCTGCCAGGCGGCACCGGCAAGGTCGGTGTGCAACGTAATGGCGACCTACTCCACGATGATAATTTCGTCGTGCGCACACGAGAGGATTGGGTCGCGAGGGGCTATGCCGTGCTGATTCCTGACACCATCGCCCAGGCAAACTTGAGGGGTGCGCGCAGTTCCCCGGCGTATGGCAAGTTGGTTGACGATCTGGTCGCATATGCCCATAGCCACATCCAAGTGCCCGTGTTCCTGATCGGCACGAGTCAGGGAACCATCGCGGCGATGAATGGCGCCGCCCGATCCCAGGCGGACTCGATCGCGGGCTTAGTGCTTACCGAATCCGTTTCCATGCCGGGTCGGCTGAGCACCGAGACTGTGTTCGACGCCGACCCGTCGGCCGTGCGGGTTCCTGCTTTGGTAGTAGCCAACCGCGATGACGCCTGCGACGTGGCTCCTCCCGAGATGGCGCCTCGCATCGTCGCAAGCATGACGCGATCGCCAGACGCGCGCGTGCTCACAGTCAGGGGAGGCGTAGAACGGTCAGCGAAAGCCTGCGGCTCGCTCTCACCACATGGCTATTACGGCATTGAAAATGAGGTCGTCGGCGCGATCGCGAACTGGCTTCACGAGCACGGCGGCTGATCGGCTTTGAAGCAATCATGTCCGCTATCGGGATGTGTGTGGGGAGCACCCTATGTCTGAGATGAGGGCGGAAGCCGCCGCTGCGCATCTCGCACTTCGCAAGTGCGGCCGATCTCTCGCGCCGTCAGTCGAAGGACGCATCACACCGGGAGAGTGTGGCTTCGTCTCCGGTTCGCATTTAGCGTGTCTTTCCATCCGTTGCGCTGTCTGAACCGCGCCGGAACGGCGCCAGCCTGTCGGAAAGATAAAGTCGGTTCATCCGCCGCAACTCATCGGGCGCGCCCGACGTCGTGGGCGCGTCGTTCGCGAGCATGCCGCGCAAGACTTTCATGGTGTTCAGAACGACCGCCGCGATGTCTTTCGCCAGCGCCTCATCCAGTCCCGGCGCACACACGCGCAGCGCCGCCGCAATTCCGGCCACGGCATGACCTCGCGCGCGGTCGCGGATCTCCATCTTGTCAGTCCGCGCCTCCATCAGGGCGGACAGCGATTTCACACGCGGATGAAGCGTGACAAGCAGTTCGATCAGGATATCCGCCAACGCTTCCGGCGAAAGCGTGGCCGCACGTTTGGCAAGTGCTGCGTATTCGTCTTCCAGAATGGCGATATGCCGCTGCACCAGAGCGTCCGCCACAGCCTCCTTGTTCGGAAAGAAGCGATAGAGCGAGCCGATCTTCGCCCCGGCGCGCGCGGCGATCTCCGCCATGGTCGTCGCCTCGTAACCGCGTTCCGCCATCAGGTCGGACGCAGCCGCGAGCAGTTCCTCGACGCGCTGGCGTCCGGCCAAGCGTAGCGGCTGAAGAGGTGTCCGTTTTGCTCTTGACGTATTTGAGTCCATCCTCAAATAATGCTCCTGTTTGAGTATCTGCTCAACTTCTAACGGTTCCGTGCGGTCTGGACAACGCTTCGGGACAGTCGCGCGAACGTCAACAGGGAAGCTCACGCCATGATTTCACTTCGGCCCACCCGGACGGCCCTCGTCCTGATCGATCTCCAGAAGGGAATCACGGGACTGCCTTTGGCCCCGATACCGGGGGCCACGATCGTCGAACGATCGAAAGAACTCGCGGCGCGTTTCCGGGCCGCCGGTGCTCCCGTCATTCTGGTGAATGTCGCGTTCGCGCCCGATTTCGCGGACGCGGTGCATTCGGTCGTCGATCGCTCCTTTTCGCCGCCCGGAGGCTTTGCTCCCGACTGGACCGAACTGGTTGACGGGCTCGCCGGACCGAATGATCTGCGTATCACGAAACGGCAATGGGGTGCCTTCTACGGCACGGATCTCGACCTTCAGTTGCGGCGGCGCGGCATCACCACCATCGTCCTGGGCGGAATCGCGACCAATCTGGGCGTGGAGTCCACCGCCAGGGGGGCTCATGAGCATGGATACAACGTCGTGCTCGCCGAGGATGTTATGTCCACATTCACCGAAGAGATGCAGCGCTTTGCCTGCGAGGAGATTTTTCCTCGTCTTGGCCGCGTGACGACCAGCGAGGCGATTGCCTTGGATGCGTGAGCGAATGGCGGACATCTGCGCGTCTCGCGGTTCCCGGCGAGATCATTCATGAACGCCGGAACGTCGTTGCCAGCCCAAGGCTCGGATCAACTGCCTCCCGGAACCTGGAAAATCGTGAGCGTCGCGGCGATCGGGTCTTTCATGGCGCAACTGGACGCCACGATCGTCAACGTGTCGCTCCCCGATCTCGTTAGGACCCTGCACGCGCCGTTTTCAAGCGTTCAATGGGTGGTCAGCGGTTATCTGCTGGCGCTCGCCCTGACGTTGCCGCTGAACGGATGGCTCGTAAGCCGCCTCGGGGGGCGAGCGGTCTATTTATGGTGCTTCGGTGCTTTCACGCTGACATCAGGCTTCTGCGCGCTGGCATGGTCGGCACCGTCCCTGATCGCGTTCCGCCTGCTGCAAGGCATGGCTGGCGGCCTGCTTGCTCCCATGGCGCAGATGACGGTCGCCCGTGTGGCGGGCCGACAGATGCCGAGGGTTGCGAGTGCGATGACGGCACCCGTTCTGCTCGCGCCGCTTCTCGGACCCGTTGTCGCGGGAGCCATCCTCTCCGTCGCGTCGTGGCGCTGGATCTTTCTTCTCAATGTGCCGGTCGGGCTGGCGGCCTTTGTCCTCGCCGTCCTGTTTCTCCCGGACGACAGAGAGGGCGCGCGTGCCCGTCCGCTCGATCTGACAGGGCTCGGGCTGCTCGGGCCTGCCCTGGTGTTGTTTCTCTACGGCATGGATCACATCGCCCGACCTTACGGGCAGGCGACCCTGAGCGCATCCCTTGTGCTGTTCGTCCTGTATATCCGATCCGCGCGACGCAAGGGCGACGATGCGCTGATCGACCTGCGCCTGTTGCGTGCGCCCGCCTTTTCGGTGTCGGCGATCATCATGTTTCTGACGAACGGAGTGTCGTTCGCTGGTCAGATGCTTCTACCCGTATGGCTGATCCACGCCTGCGGTGTCTCGCCCGAGCGGACGGGCCTGCTCATGGCGCCGCTGGGCCTGGGAATGATGTGCGTCTATCCGCTCATTGGTCGTCTGAGTGACCGGTTTGACGCGCGCGATCTGACCGGTTGCGGCGCGCTGCTTTCGCTGGTTGGAACACTGATTCTGGCTGTGCTCGCCTATAACGGTCTGAACGCCGCCCTGCTCAGCGTCGCCCTACTTCTGCGCGGTGGTGGCGGAGGAGCCGTGGGCATTCCGGCGATGAGCGCGGGGTATGCGTCGATCGCTCGGGACGATATTCCCATGGCAACGACTGCGCTGAACATCATGCAAAGGATCGGGGGGCCGACGTTGACCACGGTGTGCGCCACATTCCTTGGATGGCGGCTCGCGACAACCGGTCCGTCTCATATCCCATCAGAGGCTTTTGCCGAAGCATTTGGAGTGCTCGCGTTATTTCATGGCGTTCTGCTGCTCACGACGCGCTTCATCAACCACTCAGAAAACAACCGCGAAACTTGACAACCTTCGACGTGACTGTACTTTGAGCGGTCACCAAAAAAAACAAATTCAGGCAAGCTCTGCTGAATTTTTCTGCTTTGAGGCGAAAAATGACGGTCAGCCCGTAGAGGCGCGGCAGGCTGAATCCCGTCATGCGGGCGCGCCCGTCAGCTCGGCGCTGACGGTCCAAAGCCGCTCCGCGACCGCATCATCACGCGCGATAGGATTGGGCGACAACATCGGCCAGCCTCCCCGCTTGGCGGTCTTGTCCTTGAACGGCCCGCCCGCCTGCGCGAAGAAGCTGCCTGACTGCCCGACCACCTCGGGGGCGAGAAGGACATGCAAGGTGGTCTGCGTGCCTTCCCACGGCTCGATCATGCCCGCCATGCGGAAGATCGGTGCCATGGCGTGATTGTGCAGCCATAGCGGCATCGTCGTGCGGAACAGGTTGGTGCGCACCCATCCGGGATGCAGGCTGCCGGTCACGACGCCGGTTCCGGCAAGATGGTGCGCCAGCGCGCGGGCGTGCAGGACATTGGCCAGCTTCGATTGGGCGTAAGCCTCCCAGCCATCATATTTGCGGTGCTCGTAATTCAGGTCGTCGAAGTGGATCATCGCCTTTCGCCCGACCGCCTGCTCATGGAACGAGCTGGACACGATGACCACGCGCGACGGCGCGCTGTCCTTGAGGATATCGGTCAAAAGCGCCGTCAGCAGGAAATGGCCGAGATGGTTGATCCCGAATTGGAGTTCGAACCCGTCCTTGGTGCGACCCGAAGGGGTGTTCATGACGCCGGCATTGTTCACGAGGCCATCGAGGCGGTCATATCTGTCCTGAAACGCAGCGGCAAATTGTCGAACCGACGCGAGGTCGCCGAGATCGAGCGCCATCACGTCGAGCTTGGCCGAGCCGATCGCGGCGTGAATGCCGTTTGCCGCGTCGTTTGCTTCCGCGACCCGGCGACAAGCCATCACCACGGTCGCGCCCTGCGTGGCGAGCTGCTGCGCCGTCACCAGGCCGATGCCTGAATTGGCCCCGGTGATGATGTAGACTTTTCCTGTGAGATCCAGCGCCAGCAATTCTTGGCGAACCATCAGTGGTTTGGGCATTGGGGCTTCCTCGACGGCGGACACCAGCTATGGTATCAGCATAAATAACTGATGGTCTCTTAAATTAGAGACCATCAGTCGCTTGTCAATGGGACGATGGATGGCCGAGGCTAAGGAATATCAGCGAGCGAGACGACCCGAGCAGAAGGAAGAGCGGCGCGCCCATCTGATCGCCGTCGCACAACAGATGCTGGCGGAGAATACCGACCTGCGCGACCTCAGCCTCAACGAGCTGGCGCGGCGCGCGGGCATGACCAAATCGAACGTATATCGCTATTTCGAGAGCCGGGAGGCCGTTCTTCTCGAAGTGCTTGGCGAGGAGTGGCGGCTTGTCGGCGAAAGCCTGCAACGAGGATTGCGCGTGGCCCCGCCTGCCATGTCGATCGAAGCCATCGCTGAGCTGTTCACTGGGGCCATCGCCGGACGCCATCTGATGCTGAATCTGACCAGCGCGCTACCCTCGGTGATCGAGCACAATATCTCGGAAACCCGGATACGCGATTTCAAGGAAGGGATGCTGTCGATCGAGCAGAGCTGGGCCTCCCAGCTCCACGTGCGTCTGCCCGAGCTATCGCTTGAAGCCTGGCGCGAGTTCCTGCGGTTTTCCGGAGCATTGATGACGGGCCTATGGCCGCTCAGCCATCCTTCGGACAGGGCGTGCGCGGTGCTTAGCGAGCCCCGCTACGCGGCGCTGCGCTATGATTTTGCGCGGGATTATGCCCAAAGCCTGCAAATGTATCTTCGCGGTTTGGCGAAAGCGAAAAGCTGATCTGGTCGGCCTCGCGCAGGGGAAACGTAAAGCGCGCGGGCAGGTACCGCGTAGCGAACTAAGCAGGCAAATTGAGACTTGGGCGGGTGAGTTTAATGACACCTTAAATCGCGACGACCCAGCTCAATCTGGGGCTTCTTGTCCGGAAGATGAGAAGGATCATTTCGCGCTAGACCGTGCATTATCATTAATAGTTACCAATGAATTAGGGTAATCTTCGTTAGTTCGATATTGGCAACCGAAGACATAACGTCCGCAATGAGGGCGAAAGCGGACCTAATGCTGAACGAATGTTGGTATCTTCATTCGTGAAGCACGAAAGAGCAGTTGCCTGGGAAGGTCTCAACGGTAATCGAAACACGTGCAACTGGGGTATTCTGCCAACAACACTTTCCGTTCAATCAGTTGGATGTGATGGGGATCCAGCCCCAATGCCGTCTACATGTGAGGAAAGATAACGCGGAGAAAGTTTCATGCCCCACAACCCCGTCGCCCCGGAATTTCGCGCAGCGCTGAAAGCTCTTCCGTCCTTTGATGGTCTTTCGGATGAAACCCTGGCCGCAACACGCAAGGCATTCATTGCGGCAATCCGCAGCGTCAGAGTTGCCGAATATCCGGATGTTGTGGTCGAGAATTACTCCGTGCCCGGTCCAGAAGGCGCTCCCGATGTTCCTGTCGTGATCTACCAACCTCGCACCAGTCATCCAAATGCGCCCGCGATGGTCTACATCCATAGCGGCGGCATCGTCAGTGGCACGCCGGAAGTCGATGATGCACGTTGCCGGCGAATGGCCAGCGAACTGGGGCTGGTCATTTTCTCCATAGATTATCGTCTGGCGCCGGAAGCCCCCTACCCTGCCGCGATCGAGGACTGCTACGCGGTTCTGAAATGGGCACATGAACATGCGGTCGATCTGGGAATTGATCGGAACCGGCTGATAATCGGCGGAGATAGCGCGGGCGGCGGGTTGACAGCCTGCCTAGCCCTGATGGCGCGGGATAGGGCGGAAATCAGGGTCGTGTTCCAGTTGCTGATTTATCCCATGCTGGATGATCGCACAGGAACAACACTCATGCCGTCACCTGCGCTGGGCGAATACATCTGGACGCGTTCCGCGAATCACTACGCATGGAATGCCTATCTTGGTAAAACACCGGGAAGTCCGGGTATCAGCGAATATGGCGCAGCTTTCCGGGCGGCGGACTTGACGGGATTACCTCCTGCCTATATCGGCGTCGGGTCACTCGACCTGTTTCTGGACGAGGATCTGGAGTATGCCCGGCGCCTGATGGCCGCAGGTGTCTCGACGGAAGTCTGTGTTATTCCCGGTGCCTATCACGTCTTTGACGTCTTCATTCCTGACGCGCCGCTAAGCGAACAGTTCAGACAATCCTATTTCACCGCTCTGAAACGCGCCATTTCCTGAAAATGCTCGGCATGCTCTTATGGTGTCGAAATGAGACAGGAAACACACGTCCCGTTGAAACGGCCACCCAAGCCGTCCGGATCACGTGACATGTAATGTGTATCGCAGCGTGGGCTTTATTCCGGTGTGTCGTCTGCCAAACAGGGATGAGCCGGGGGGCCGTTCAAGCATTTTTCGACGCAAACAGGGCGGCAGCCGACATGACGACTGACTTGGACTCCATATCATGAATCTGAACTGGCAACCCGCATCTGCCTGGTTCATTATTCACCCCATGCAGCCATTCCATTCACCCGACGACGGCGCCCTCCCCCTGTCGCATGCCCTCATCCTGAAGGCCGCGCTGCGGACGATCGGCTATATTGAGGAAAACGGCCCGATCGGCCTCACGCCCGGCAAGGCGCTGAAACGCTATTTTGTCGCATGGGCCGCCGAGGCTTTTGACTGGCCCGGCTATACGGTCGAATATCTCTATGTTTTCAACAAAGTCCTGAATGAACATGATTTTCCGCCACTGATGATCCTGCATGAGGTTCTGCTCAGCGCGAAGCTCGCCCGGCATTTCAAGGGAACCCTGCGGCTGACCGACCTGGCGAGAAAGCTCCAATCGGAGCCTGCCCGGCTCTGGATGCTGTTGACGACCCACCTCCTGTTTGTCGTCGACCACAGTCCTTACACCCGAAGCGATGAGCCGCTGTTCGGCAACTGGGATATCTTTCTCAACGTCATCAATATCGAGGCCCAGGTCGCCGTCACCGAAGAGCGGCTATGTTCGGTTCTCTACGGGGGCGAGGAAGCGGAAATCCGTCACCGTGATTTCAGACTGACCGCCAGTCTTTACGTCCATATCCTGCGTCCGCTGTGCTGGGCAGGCCTGCTCAACGAGCACCGAACAGGCACCGGCTCCAGCAGACAGATTTTCTATACCAAGACGCCCTTATGGACCGCGGCGCTCAGGCTTGAGACAGATCGGCACCTGCGCCCGATAACCCGTCACTGACGGCCGTCGACAGCCATTGTGGCGCGAGGTTGTCCAATAAGCAGGCGGCTTCCGGTCTGCGAAAACCGACGAAGGCTTTTTCTCAGAAACCAGTCAAAAGCAGATCAATAGCCTGGGTGATTTCATCCTGAGAGAGAGACAATGAAGTCACGACTTTCTTCAGATCACGTTCAGGCACAGCAGCCATAAACTGTGTGTAATCATCCGGCGAGAGACGCGGGCGTATTCAGGCGGCGATGGTATTGTGGACCTGCTGGTGGGCTTTCCAGTGCC
>ERZ746981.448-NODE-448-length-11898-cov-12.696557_pt1 | contig 11898 bp, 7 predicted proteins | sample MGYA00374948_ERZ746981 | MGnify/ENA primary metagenome ERZ746981 (study PRJEB28757, sample SAMN06711160) | food metagenome | host: microorganism | place: China:Harbin | collected 2017-01-30 | study: EMG produced TPA metagenomics assembly of the Analysis of...
AGCTTTAGCAGAAGCTGAAAGCTTGTCAGCATCCACTCCGTTCAAGGCACCTGGATCAGATGAACGAACCCCAAGACGGCTAGCCTTGTTCTCCAAGAGATAGTTCATCTCAGCAATCTTGTATTCTGGCACATTGTCCAAACGCTCCATCGGGGCATGGAGGAATTTCTCACGGTTAATCACATCATCTGTCCACTGAACGATGACCTCATGCGCACCCAAGGCATAAGCTTCTTTCACGATTAGATGTGCCAATTCACGTTGCTCCACATCAATAGAGAGAGCCAAAGTGTGACCAGGTTGCACGTTAATTCCGTTCGCAACCAACAATTTCGCATATTTTTCTAGATTTTCTTTAAAATTTGGTAAAACCATTCTGTTTTCTCTTTTCTATTTTTATTTTTCTCTCAAAGCAGAAAAGATTCCTGCTAAAGCAATAGCACCTGACAAGAGTGCTGTCGATAGAAGAATTGTACGATCAGCAAGTTCTAATTGATATTCAAATACCTTCTTAGCCGGCTTATCTTCCGCAAATATTCTTAGTTTCATGAGAACCCCCTTAAAATAGATTAAAATAAATCACTGTGACTGCCTGTCCTCAGCAAATTTAAAATCAATTCCGACTTGTCTACTTTATAAACCAAAAGCCAATCTGGCTGGGTATGGCATTCACGAACTCCTTGAAAATGCTTGGATGCCGTCAATGAATGATCACGATATCTGGCAGGATGTTCTTTTTCTTGAACCAGAAAATTCAAAACTTCTTCTAATAATTCTGCCTTCAAACCACGCTTCATAGCCAACTTAAAATCTTTTTTAAACTGTTTATGATAACGAATCTTAAGCACGTAAGTCCTCCATCAAATCTGAGACTGATTCAAAAGACTGGCTCATATTACGATTTTGGTCTAAATCCGTTAACGCTTGGAGCAACTTCCGATTTTCGTCTAGTCTAACATCAAAAGGTAATCCCTGATATTGAATTGCCTGACGAAAGAAAATATTAATAGCTGTTGTCATATCCATTCCCAGATTACTAAACACCTGTTGGGCCTGCTCCTTAACCTCACTATCCAGACGGATGCTTATACTCATCTTTGACATACTCTCACCCTCTTTCCATAGACTATTTTAACAAAAAAGAAAGCTAATGTAAATCTATTGGATATACGTTAGCCTCTTTTAATAGATTATTAAGCAATTTTTTAAAACAACTCATCAAACAAACTCAACTGGTTATCCTCTGGCATATTTCCAAGAATACCCATCTCATCCATCTTTTCAACCAAGGTTGATGAGAGTCCACCACGCTTGCGTAGTTCTGTTTTAGAGAGGAATTCTCCCTCTTCACGCGCCCGCACCAGTTGCTTGGCAACGTTCTCTCCCAGACCATCCATTGCTACAAATGGTGGGATAAGGGTATCCCCGTCGATGAGGAACTCTGTCGCCTGACTACAGTAGAGATCTAATTTACCAAACTTGAAACCTCGTTCCCACATCTCATTGACAATCTCAAGAGTTGTATAGAGATCGATTTCCACATTAGAGGCTTCATTGTTCTTCCGTTTTTCAGAGATTTCTTCCATTCTGCGCTTGATGACCTCCAAGCCCGCACCCATGGTCTTGATATCAAAAGCCTTAGCACGAATGGAGAAGTAAGCACAGTAGTAATAAATAGGATGGTGAACCTTGAAGTAAGCTACACGCAAGGCCATCATAACGTAGGCTGCCGCATGGGCCTTAGGGAACATGTACTTAATTTTCCCACAGGATTCGATATACCACTCTGGCACCTTATTAGCCTTCATGGCTTCGATATAGTCATTTCTCTCCTCTTCTGAAATCTTTAGCCACAAACCCTTACGTACCCGTTCCATAATGGTAAAGGCCATCTTAGGTTCCAGACCCGCATGCATGAGGTAAACCATGATGTCGTCCCGACAACCGATAACAGTCGATAGGTCCGCTATTCCTTGCTTAATCAGATCCTGAGCATTCCCCAACCAAACGTCAGTACCGTGGGACAGACCAGACAGCTGAAGCAATTCCGCAAAGGTTGTCGGATGGGTTTCGTCTACCATTCCACGTACGAAATTTGTTCCAAACTCTGGAATCCCCAACATACCCGTAGGCGTTCCAATTTGTTCAGGTGTTACCCCTAGCACATCAGTCCCAGAAAAGAGTGCCATCACGCCTTCGTCATCCATAGGAATTTTATTAGGGTCAATACCAGACAAATCCTGAAGTTTTCGAATCATGGTCGGATCATCATGTCCCAGTACATCGAGTTTGAGGACGTTCTCATCGATATCGTGGAAGTTAAAGTGAGTGGTCTGCCATTCAGCCGTGACATCATCTGCTGAATACTGGACAGGCGTAAAATCGTAGACATCCATGTAGTTCGGAATAACAACGATTCCCCCCGGGTGTTGGCCTGTTGTCCGCTTGACACCCGCCGCTCCTTGAGCGAGGCGTTCTACTTCTGCATCACGATAAAACTTACCATAATCTCGCTCGTAACCCTTGACAAATCCATAGGCAGTCTTGGCAGCTACCGTACCAACCGTTCCCGCACGGAAGGCATATTCTTCACCAAAGATATCACGCACATCCAAGTGGGCGCTAGGCTGATCTTCTCCCGAGAAGTTCAAGTCAATATCAGGAACCTTATCCCCATCAAAACCAAGGAAGGTCTCAAACGGAATATCCTGTCCGTTTTTACTGAGTTTGTGACCACAGTTTGGACAGTCCTTATGGGGCATATCAAATCCTGAACCGTACGAACCATCTGTGATAAACTCACTGTACTGACACTGACCACAGACATAGTGAGGAGAGAGAGGATTAACCTCCGTAATCCCAATCATGGTCGCAACGAAACTAGATCCGACAGACCCACGAGAACCAACCAAATAACCCCGTTCATTAGAACGTTGCACCAGCATCTGCGATGCCAGATAAATCACAGCAAATCCATTCCCCAGTATGGATGTTAATTCTTTTTCAATCCGCAAATCAACAATATCTGGCAGCGGATTTCCATAAATCTCAAAAGCTTTCTTATAGGTCAACTCAGCAACTGTTTCTTCAGCCTTGTCGATGAAAGGCGTATACAAGTCACCCTTAACGACTTCAACGGGTTCAAATATTTCTGCCAAGGCATTAGTGTTTTCAATAACCAGTTTACGAGCCAGTTCCTCTCCCAAAAAGGCAAATTCATCCAACATCTCATTAGTCGTTCGAAAATGAGCCTTTGGAAGTGGTGCTGGTTGGGCATGTTCACCATGACCGATAGTTCGATTAATCATCGCACCCTGTCCCAAACTACGGACGATAATTTCACGATAAATCTCTTCTTCCGGTTCGATATAGTGAACATTTCCCGTAGCCAGAACAGGCTTGCCAAGGCGGTCTCCAACCTCTATCAAACTCTTGATAATGGTCTGGAGTTCCTCCATATCCTTGACCTGCTCTTTGGCAATCAAGGGTGCATAGATAGCCGGTGGCATGACCTCGATAAAATCATAATACTTGGCCACCTCAACCGCCGCATCCACACCTTGAGAAACGACCACGTCAAAAACTTCACCCTCTGAACAGGCTGAACCTAAAATCAAGCCCTCTCGATGGGCATCTAGAACCGTTCTCGGAATCCGTGGCACTCCTTCAAAATACTTGGTATTAGACAAGGAAACCAGCTTAAAGATATTTTTTAGACCTACCTGATTCTTGACATAGATGGTCGCATGCTTGATCCGAGCTTTTTTGTAAGAATCTGGACTGATTAGATCAATGTTGAGTCTAGCTAAATCGGTCACACCATGTTTTTCTGCTACCTCTTTGATAAAGATGAAAAGCAGACGACCAGTCGCTTCCGCATCGTAGTTGGCCATGTGGTGATGTTCCAAGGCCACACCAAAACGCTTGGTCAAAGGCCCCAAACCATGGCGTTTATACTCAGGATAGAGGTTTCTAGCAAACTCCAGCGTATCAATAACTGGCTGACTAATCTTTGGAAGATCATGCCGCTCATAATTAGCATTCATAAAGCCAACGTCAAAGGTAGCATTGTGGGCAACTAGGACCGTATCCTTGCAAAATTCTTGGAATTCTTGCAAAACTTGTTCTAGTGGTTTGGCATTTTTGACATGATCATCTGTAATTCCAGCTAACTCTGTAGTAAAGGCTGACAAGGGATGCCCAGGATTGATAAATTCATCAAATTCAGCAATAACATTCCCCTTGTACATCTTAGAAGCCGCAACCTGAATCAAGTCATTATAGATAGCTGAAAGTCCCGTCGTTTCCACGTCAAAGACCACGTAGGTTGCTTCTGACAAGTCCATCTCCACTTCGTTATAGACGATAGGGACACGGTCCTCCACGATATTGGCTTCCATCCCATAGATCAGCTGGATTCCCGCTTTCTTAGCCGCCTTATAGCCATGTGGAAAGGACTGGACATTCCCATGGTCCGTGATAGCAACCGCCTTGTGTCCCCACTTAGCAGCTGTTGCAACAATCTCTTCGACCTCTGGCAAAGCATCCATAGTCGACATGTTAGTATGAGCATGAAACTCAACCCGACGCTCACCTTCTGGCATCAAATCCTTCCGCTCATAGTGAACAACTTCCTGCAGATCCTGTACGTTCATAGTCAAATCGCGTGTGAAGTTATTCATCTCCACATTCCCTCGAACTCGGAGCCAAGAATTCTTCTTGATGAGGTCAAACTTCTGGGCCTCTTCCTCGTTTTTAACCCACTTTTGCATAGAAAAACTTGAAGTATAGTCCGTCATTTTAAAGTTGATTAAAACACGACCTGTTCTAGTCACTTTTTGCTCCACATCAAAAACAACCCCTTCAAATACCAGACGATTTTCCTCTGTCGTCACTTCGATCATAGGAGTAATCTCCGCCTTATCCAGCTTGGGTTTAGCTGCAGCTTTTTTCGCTTGAAAATCAAAGACTGGTTTCTCTTCCGCTGGAGGAGGTGCCATCTGCTCCAGTTGTTCCATAGCACGGAGCGCTTCCTCATTGGCAGCTTGAACAATCTGCTCATTTTCAGCATGAAAGGCCTCTTCCTGCTCTTGGGTCAGGACATCATTCTTCTCGACTTGACAGTTAAAAGTTGGAAAACCAAACTTTTCAAGTTGTTTGGCTAAATTAGGAAGATGATTCTTCTTAAAATGTTCCTTATCAATCGCTTCAGATCCTTCAATAAATAGCTGATTACCCTCAGCACGAACTTGCAAATTTTGATAAAGGAACTTAAAACCTTGACTAGCACATGGACCTTCAGAGAAAGCCTCCCTATAGTAGGACTGCAAGAGCTGATTTGAAAATTCTTGAGACCGAGCCTTAATTTCAAAAACAGCTTTATTGCCTGTCTTAGAAAATTCTTCGCTCAAACCTTTCTTTAATTCTAAAAAGATTTCAATCGGTAAAATATTAGAAAATACGAAATGAAACTCCCATACCTTACTAATTTTATGAACCACAACTCGCTCAATATTGGCCTGTGCTAAAGCAGGAGCCTGTCTCATTTCAGCAGGCATCCCCAATTGATTCATCAAAATTTCAAAACTATTTGACATTCATTTTCCTCACATTATTCTTCTACTATTTTACCATATTTAGAGGTATTTTCTAAAGACAAAAGGAAGCCACTAAGTGACTTCCTTCTAGAGTGAGGACGGATTAGTCTTCACCTTTATTTTTCTTAATAATTTCTTCTTGTACTGACTTAGGTACATCTTCGTAGTGGTCGAATACCATCATGAATGTACCACGTCCTTGAGATGCAGAACGAAGAACTGTTGCGTAACCGAACATTTCAGCAAGTGGAACGTAAGCACGAACGATTTGGCTGTTACCGTGTGCTTCCATACCATCTACACGTCCACGACGAGCAGTTACGTGACCCATAACATCACCAAGGTTTTCTTCTGGAACAGTGATTGTTACAAGCATCATTGGTTCAAGGATAGCTGGTTGTGCTGATTTAGCAGCTTCTTTAAGGGAAAGTGAAGCCGCAATCTTGAAGGCAGTTTCAGATGAGTCGACATCGTGATATGAACCATCATAAAGCTTAGCTTTAACGTCAACCATTGGGTAACCTGCAAGAACACCGTTAGCCATAGATTCTACCAAACCTTTTTCAACCGCTGGGATAAATTCACGAGGAACCACACCACCGACGATTGCGTTTTCGAATTCGAATCCTTTACCTTCTTCGTTTGGAGTAAATTCAATCCACACATCACCGAATTGACCTTTACCACCAGACTGACGTTTGAAGAATCCACGTGCTTGAGTAGAAGCGCGGAATGTTTCACGGTAAGATACTTGAGGCGCACCTACGTTCGCTTCAACTTTGAACTCACGACGCATACGATCAACAAGGACGTCAAGGTGAAGTTCACCCATACCTGAGATAACTGTTTCACCAGTTTCAACGTTTGTTTCAACGCGGAATGTTGGATCTTCTTCAGCCAATTTTTGAAGGGCGATACCCATCTTGTCTTGGTCAGCTTTAGATTTTGGCTCAACCATCAATTGGATAACTGGTTCTGGAACGTTGATTGACTCAAGGATGATTTTAGATTTTTCATCTGTCAATGAGTCACCAGTTGTAGTATCTTTCAAACCAACGGCAGCAGCGATATCACCTGAGTAAACAGTGTCGATTTCTTGACGGCTGTTAGCGTGCATTTGAAGGATACGTCCGATACGTTCACGTTTACCTTTAGAAGTATTCAATACGTATGAACCTGATTGAAGAACACCTGAGTAAACACGGAAGAATGTCAAACGACCTACGAATGGGTCAGTCATGATCTTGAAGGCAAGAGCTGCAAATGGCTCTTCGTCAGATGCTGGACGAATTTCTTCAGCGTCTGTATCTGGGTTAATACCTTTGATTGCTGGGATGTCAAGTGGGCTTGGAAGGTAGTCGATAACCGCATCAAGCATCAATTGAACACCTTTGTTTTTGAAGGCTGAACCACACAATACTGGGAAGAATTCAACGTTGATAGTCGCTTTACGGATACCAGCTTTCAATTCTTCGTTAGTGATTTCTTCACCTTCGAGGTATTTCATCATCAATTCTTCGTCAGTTTCAGCAACTGCTTCAATCAATTTTTCACGGTATTCTTGAGCTTGGTCAAGGTATTCAGCTGGGATGTCTTCTTCAAGGATATCCGTACCAAGGTCGTTAGTATAGATTTCAGCTTTCATCTTGATCAAGTCAATGATACCACGGAAGTCATCTTCAGAACCGATTGGCAATTGGATTGGGTGTGCATTTGCTTGAAGACGATCGTGAAGTGTGCTTACAGAGTAAAGGAAGTCAGCACCGATTTTGTCCATTTTGTTGGCAAATACGATACGTGGAACTCCGTACTCAGTTGCTTGACGCCAAACTGTTTCAGTTTGAGGCTCAACACCTGATTGTGAGTCAAGAACGGTAACCGCACCATCCAATACACGAAGAGAACGTTGTACTTCGATTGTGAAGTCCACGTGTCCTGGTGTGTCGATGATGTTTACGCGGTGGTTGTTCCATTGAGCTGTTGTCGCAGCAGATGTGATCGTGATACCACGTTCTTGCTCTTGCTCCATCCAGTCCATTTGTGACGCACCTTCGTGAGTTTCACCGATTTTGTGGATTTTACCAGTGTAGTAAAGAATACGCTCAGTAGTTGTTGTTTTACCGGCATCGACGTGAGCCATGATACCGATATTACGAGTTTTTTCAAGTGAAAATTCGCGTGCCATGAGGTTTGTTTCTCCTATTTATTTTTGATTTCTATTCTATTATAACACGATTTTAATAAAAACGGATAGGCAGGACCTACCCGTTCTCAATGTTTTCATGCTATTGTTGGTTTCAACTTACGAGATGGTAAGCTGAGTTATAGCTAATACTAATCGATTTAGCTAATTTGAACCCGGGCTAAAGTTAGTTAGCCGATGTGAGCTGGAACGGGATGCTGCGTGAAAAAGATAAAACTCCTTGTATTCGTCGAATACTGCGTCAGTTTCCTATTTTCACCTTGCATCCTTACCGTTCCTAGCATCATGATTTAGTTGAGCTCAAGCTAAAAGTCTGGAGAAAAAGATGAATCTCATTGGTTGCAACCGCAACCTGCTTCGATTCCCTATTTTCTCTGGGACTTTCTTAACGCTTTCGCATCCTATCTTACCAACGGAAGTGTGCGAATGCACGGTTAGCTTCAGCCATACGGTGAGTATCTTCACGTTTCTTAACTGCTGCACCAGTGTTGTTAGCAGCATCCAAGATTTCTTTTGCAAGACGGTCTTGCATTGTGTGTTCACCACGAAGACGAGCGATTGTTACCAACCAACGAAGTCCAAGTGTTGTACGACGTTCTGGACGGACTTCAACTGGGACTTGGTAGTTAGAACCACCAACACGACGTGCACGTACTTCAAGTACAGGCATGATGTTTTCCATAGCTGTTTCAAATACTTCAAGTGCATCGTTGCCAGTAGCTTCTTTGATTTGCTCAAAAGCACCGTAAACGATTGAAGCAGCAGTACCACGTTTACCATCAAGCATAACGCGGTTGATAAGACGAGTAACTAGTTGTGAATTGTATAGCGGATCTGGCAATACGTCACGTTTTGGAGCTCTATTTTTACGACTCATTTCTCTTTATCCCCTTTCCTTATGCTTTTGGACGTTTAGTACCGTATTTAGAACGGCCTTGTTTACGATCGTTAACACCTGCAGTATCAAGTGCACCACGGACGATATGGTAACGTACCCCTGGAAGGTCTTTTACACGTCCACCGCGAAGAAGCACCACGCTGTGCTCCTGCAAGTTGTGTCCGATACCTGGGATGTAGGCAGTAACTTCGATAAGGTTGCTCAAACGTACACGAGCGAATTTACGAAGGGCTGAGTTAGGTTTTTTAGGTGTCATTGTTCCAACACGAGTTGCAACACCACGTTTTTGTGGTGAAGAAACGTTTGTTTGAACTTTTTTATGACTATTGTAACCAACGTTCAAAGCTGGTGATTTAGATTTTTCTACTTTTGATTTACGCGGTTTGCGAACCAATTGGTTAATTGTAGGCATCTACATTCTCCTGTGTTTTTTTATTTTTGGTGATGATACACTTGGTGACAGATATCATCTGTGTGTACTTTTGCAACATTTGTCAGCACGTCCCTGTACACTCTTGAGAGACCAAAAGTAAAAAGTACCGTCTATTATTGTAACAAAATTTTCCCTTGCTTGTCAAGATATTTTTCTTTTTTATTGGTAATGTTAGAGATCAATTTCTGAATAAAAATAGCTGGGAACACATCATCTTCCTAATAATACGGCTTGGCTTATGTGACATTTTTATCTCCGTCATTTATACTGATATATAAAATAGTACAGAAAACTTCTCAAAAGTAAGAATTTTTTTCACAAATCAAAGAAAACGCTTGCATATTGTTTTACTACATGCTATACTGATATAGAAATTTATTGATTGGAGAATCATTATGAGAAAAACACCATCTCACACTGAGAAAAAAATGGTCTACAGCATCCGTTCCCTCAAAAATGGAACTGGTTCTGTCCTTATCGGCGCAAGCCTTGTCTTGCTTGCCATGGCTACACCAACTATCTCATCCGACGAAAGTACACCAACCACTAACGAACCCAACAACAGAAATACAACCACCCTTGCCCAACCTCTTACTGATACAGCAGCTGGCTCTGGTAAGAACGAAAGTGATATTTCTTCACCTAGAAATGCAAACGCTTCCCTAGAGAAAACAGAAGAAAAACCTGCAACAGAGCCAACTACTTCTACTAGTCCAGTAACAACTGAAACTAAGGCAGAAGAGCCCATCGAAGATAACTACTTCCGTATCCATGTCAAAAAACTTCCTGAAGAAAACAAGGATGCTCAAGGACTATGGACTTGGGACGATGTTGAAAAACCATCTGAAAACTGGCCAAACGGAGCTTTGTCCTTCAAGGATGCCAAGAAAGATGACTACGGCTATTACCTAGATGTCAAATTAAAGGGAGAACAAGCCAAGAAAATTAGCTTCCTCATCAACAATACAGCTGGAAAAAATCTAACCGGCGATAAATCTGTAGAAAAACTAGTTCCAAAAATGAACGAGGCTTGGTTAGACCAAGATTACAAGGTTTTCTCTTACGAGCCACAGCCTGCAGGAACTGTTCGCGTCAACTACTACCGCACAGATGGCAACTACGACAAGAAATCTCTCTGGTACTGGGGAGATGTAAAAAATCCAAGTAGCGCTCAATGGCCTGACGGAACAGACTTTACGGCTACAGGCAAATATGGCCGCTATATCGACATTCCTCTTAATGAAGCCGCAAGAGAATTTGGATTTTTATTACTAGATGAGAGCAAACAAGGAGACGACGTGAAAATCCGTAAAGAAAATTATAAGTTCACAGATTTGAAAAATCATAGCCAAATTTTCCTAAAAGACGATGATGAATCGATTTACACAAATCCATACTATGTCCATGATATCCGTATGACAGGAGCCCAACACGTAGGCACTTCTAGCATTGAAAGTAGCTTTTCAACACTTGTCGGTGCTAAAAAAGAAGATATCCTCAAACACTCCAACATCACTAATCACCTAGGAAACAAGGTAACTATTACCGATGTTGCAATCGATGAAGCTGGTAAGAAAGTGACCTACAGCGGAGATTTCTCTGACACAAAACATCCTTATACTGTTAGCTACAATTCCGACCAATTCACTACCAAAACAAGCTGGCGCCTGAAAGATGAGACATACAGCTATGATGGCAAACTGGGAGCTGACCTAAAAGAAGAAGGAAAACAAGTTGATTTGACCCTTTGGTCACCAAGTGCTGATAAGGTTTCTGTTGTTGTCTACGACAAGAATGACCCTGACAAAGTAGTTGGAACTGTCGCTCTCGAAAAAGGGGAAAGAGGAACTTGGAAACAAACTCTAGACAGCACAAACAAACTCGGAATCACAGATTTCACTGGCTACTATTATCAATACCAAATCGAGCGTCAAGGTAAAACTGTTCTTGCACTCGATCCTTACGCTAAATCTCTTGCTGCTTGGAATAGCGACGATGCCAAGATTGACGATGCCCATAAAGTGGCTAAAGCCGCCTTTGTAGATCCAGCTAAACTCGGACCTCAAGACTTGACTTATGGTAAGATTCACAATTTCAAGACTCGTGAAGACGCCGTTATCTACGAAGCTCATGTGCGTGACTTCACTTCAGATCCTGCCATTGCAAAAGACTTGACCAAACCATTTGGGACTTTTGAAGCCTTCATTGAAAAACTAGACTATCTCAAAGACTTGGGTGTAACCCATATCCAGCTCCTTCCAGTCTTGTCTTACTACTTTGTCAATGAATTGAAAAACCATGAACGCTTGTCTGACTATGCTTCAAGCAACAGCAACTACAACTGGGGATATGACCCTCAAAACTACTTCTCCTTGACTGGTATGTACTCAAGCAATCCTAAGAATCCAGAAAAACGAATCGCAGAATTTAAAAACCTCATCAACGAAATCCACAAACGTGGTATGGGAGCTATCCTAGATGTCGTTTATAACCACACAGCCAAAGTCGATATCTTTGAAGACCTAGAGCCAAACTACTACCACTTTATGGATGCCGATGGCACACCTCGAACTAGCTTTGGTGGTGGACGCTTGGGGACAACCCACCATATGACCAAACGCCTCCTAGTTGACTCTATCAAATACCTAGTTGATACCTACAAAGTGGATGGATTCCGTTTCGATATGATGGGAGACCATGACGCCGCTTCTATCGAAGAAGCTTACAAGGCTGCACGCGCCCTCAATCCAAATCTAATCATGTTAGG
>ERZ746981.449-NODE-449-length-11834-cov-490.247682_pt1 | contig 11834 bp, 9 predicted proteins | sample MGYA00374948_ERZ746981 | MGnify/ENA primary metagenome ERZ746981 (study PRJEB28757, sample SAMN06711160) | food metagenome | host: microorganism | place: China:Harbin | collected 2017-01-30 | study: EMG produced TPA metagenomics assembly of the Analysis of...
TCAATGGCTGATCACCATATCCGTGCTGGGGAATTTTCCGACAGCACATGTGGGGAATTTTGAAACAGCATTTACAAGAGCTGTCCCCAATGCGCCGCAAGGTTTGAGCCATGCCTGAATCGCGGCTGCATGGACAGATAGCGCACTTCCAGCATGTCGCCCGGCTTTGCGTCGCGGATGTAAATCGGGCCGGTCATGATGTGGACGCCGGGCGTCCGGTCGGATTCAGGTGTTCTGTTCCAGATTTGCCACAGCTTGTCGTCCATCATCAGGTGAGGATCATCTCCCGCATGGTGGGTTACGGCCTCGGCCTGGATCAGGTCCCCTGAACTGATGATCAGAGACGGGGCACGGGCGGCATCAAAATACCCCCAGTGAATGGTCTCGGGCAGGGCATCAAGCCGGTGCAGCGCGCCGGGAACAACGGATGGACGTAGGGTTTCCCCCTCGCACATGAATGTCATGAATGTCCTTACTGGTTGCCGATAATGGGTCATGCGTTATCGAAAGGCGGACGGGCGCTCAGGTGTCGGCCTGTATACGCGCCGTCATGGATGATAATGGTATCACGGGCGTGGAAGTTGTTCAGGTCCGCACCAATACTTGTTCAGCCCATCCTATCGGCAATCAGGCGCTTGTCAGTATTTTGTGGGGGAGGGACAACTGTTACCACGGCTGTTCCTGTATCAGGGCATGTGCCGTGCTGGCCCCCCGCAGGATGGGATATTATGGAAGAACCGCTGCACACTGTCCGGATACACCAGATCCATGCGTTCTCTCCTGATATCCGGGTGCTTGACCTGCGGGCGCGGCATGACGGCTGTCTGCCGTCGTTCAGTGCCGGTGCCCATATTGACCTGCACCTGCCCAATGGGCTGGTAAGGCAGTATTCCCTGGCCAATGATCCACAGGAGACACATCGTTACCTGCTTGCGGTTGCGCGGGAAAAAAACAGCCGGGGTGGCTCCGCCTTCATTCATGATTCAATGCGTGAGGGGGATGTCGTGCAGATCGGTGCGCCGCGTAACCTGTTTCCTCTTGCGGTCGGTACCGGGCAGAGCGTGCTGATTGCGGGCGGAATTGGCATTACGCCGTTATGCAGCATGGTGCAGCACCTTGCCGCCCAGGGGCGTCCATGGACCCTGCATTATGCCATGCGCCACCGTGCGCAGGCCGTCTGTCTTGATATGGCGCATGCAGCCGCCGCGCGGACAGCGGGAGGAATGGTCCAGACCTATTGCCGGGAAGTCGATGGTGCGCGCATGGATATTGCCGGTATTATTCATGCCGCCCCATCCGATGCGCATTTTTACTGTTGCGGGCCCGCATCCATGATCGCGGCGTTTGAGACCGCCTGTGCCACGCTTCCCCGGACACAGGTGCATAGTGAACATTTTGCGCCCGTTGCAGCACCAGATGTAACGGGCGGTTTTACGGTCGTTCTGGCCAGAAGCCGCAGGACCCTTGCAATACCGGCGGGCAAGACCATTCTGGATGTGCTTAAGGCGGCAGGAGTGGCCGTTGCATCCTCCTGCCACGAAGGGGTGTGTGGCATGTGCGAAACCACAGTGCTCGAAGGCATGCCGGACGCCCGCGATTCCATCCTGACGGATGCCGAGAAGGCGGAAGGCAGGACGATCATGGTCTGTTGCTCCGGCTCCCGGACCGCGCGTCTGGTTCTGGATCTGTAATGGCGATGGATTTGTAGTGGCCCGGTAGTCCTCTTTTATGATTTTATCGTAACCCGGCTCCGGGGCATGGCGCCTTTTTCAAAAAGTCGACACCCGGCAATTGTCCTGCCCGGCAATGGAACCTGCCTTGCCCGGAGTGTGGTCAGGATGGGAAGGGACTGTCATCATAAACACTATCCCCTGACACGCATGCCGGCCGGCTTTCATGGCGACCGCATACCGCAAGCATTGTCAGGGCGTATATCAACGCACTGGAAGTCAGGTCATCAGGTGTCGGACGCCAGCGTGGCATGCCTGTTGTCAGGGCGGGGATGCGTTGCATGTTGAAGACATTATGGTCCCGCCACATGCTGGAATAGACAGGATGCGCCATGGGGGCGGGCTGGTGACGCGCCAGTTGCGTTGCAAGGTCGACGGCACCCGCCAGGGGCGCCACACGGGCACTGTCGGCTTCAAAACCATGGCGTACGACCACCGGTTCCAGTTCAAAGCCTTCCAGATCCAGCGTGCGCAGGACGGCATTGAGCTGATGATATATCTCGGCCACGTTCTGCTCTGGTGTCATGATGACTTCCAGATACAGCGCACACACTTCCGTGCCGGCTCCAAAATCGGTGGGACTTCCCCCCCGTACGGACGCGATCTGGGCCTTGGGGCGGGAAATGCCACCGGGACCGGTATGGATATTGTTGTGTTCGTAAGCGCGGCTCCACTCATGGAGTGCATCAATGACCGGGCCAAGGCGGTAAATGGGATTGGGATGGCTGGTGGTTCGTGCCGGGGTATCCAGAATGGGGGTGAACAGTCCGCGCCCCAGAATGCGAATGCGCATGACAGTGTAGCCACACCCCTGCCATGTCATGCCGAAATCCGTTCCCTCCGCGGCAATGGCATAGTCCGGTGCGACGCCACCGTGATGAAAAAGATAATGCGCACCGATGTCCTTGCCCATGTAGTCGATGCCGGCAAACTCCTCGATAGGTTCGGGGCCGATTTCTCCAGGGCAGGCGGTCAGGTACACCTTGCCCGCAAGGTTGATCCCCGCGCGTTTAAGGGCCTTGGCTGCAATCAGCATGCAACTCATCGGTCCCCGGTCATTGGATATCGGATAGCCATGCAGGTGCCCGTCTTCCAGCCAGCATCGTGTCCATTCCGGTTCCGCCAGCGTTGCGGGACGGTAGCGGAACCGGTCCTGTGTCGCGTTGCCGCTTGGGCTTTCGGTATCCAGATGGGCGGTAAACAGCAGGTTGGCACCTATGCCATGTCCGCCGTATTCGCCAATCACATTGGGCCGTTCGGGTGTGGCACCCGACAGATGGGGGCGGAACCCTTCCGCCTGCATCCAGTCATGTACAAAGGTCGCGGCTGCAAGTTCCTCACGCGAACGACTGGGAATGTTGCCCAGCGCCAGTGCCAGATCCAGCAGTTCGGCCGGGTCAATGGCTGCGGCCACGGCATCGCGCTCGGCCTGTGTGATCAGGTAGGGCGCTTTGGAAGCATTGGCGAAATTGATCATGGCAAGCCTGGTGTCCATGGTGGAGAATGACGTGGGAATTAGCCTGCCTCGGGCATGAAGATATCGGCATCGGCGGTATTCCCGGGCATGGGGCGACGCATGAGCAGGACCGTAAGGAACAGGACGGTACCGATTATTACGAGAGAGAGGAACACCAGTGTGAAATTACCTGTCCGGTCCCGGACCATGCCGCCGATGCCCGGGCCAAGGGCCGCCAGGGTAGAAATCATGCACATGAGCGAATAAAGCTCCAGATTGGCGCGGCGTCCGAAATAGGTAAGCAGCAGCATGGCCGTGCTGACATAACTGGACCCCATGCCAAGACCCATGCAGATGACAAAACCGGACAATGCCAGTGCAGTCGGGGGAAAAAGCAGGCAGGTGGCGGCAAGGCCAAGGCTGCCAAGCGAAAGAAGGGTCAACTTGCGGGCATCCACCTTTTCCCCGCATAGACCGGCCAGGGTGGAGGCCACGGCGCCCACCAGTGCCCCCATGCTGATCAGGGTTGCGGCACGCCCCAGTGTCAGTCCCTGTTCACGGAAGTGCTGTACCGCAAAGGTGTGGACTGTCGTATTGATCAGAAGGCAGGTGGTATAGGCGGCGATGATGATCCAGAACTGTGGCGTGGCCAGGGCCGCGCGGGTCGACCATCCGCCCGTTGTCGATGTTGCCGCGTTTTCCGTGTCGTCATCCTGCCTGAAGTGGCAGCCGTGCGTGGAAAATGCCGCGGCCCCGCCAATGACCAGGGCCGCGCAGCAGCAGATCATCCAGAACACGCGCCAGCTGCTGCCGCTCTGGTTGATCAGGAAAAAAAGCATGGGGCCACACACGGAGCCCAGACTGCCCAGGGTGAAATAGATCCCGATTGGCGTGGAGGGGCGTTGGTACAGCCGTGAAATGACATGCACCCCTGCCACTGTTCCTCCGAAACAGAAGCCCAGCCCCATGAATACCGTTCCGATGTGATAGGCCCGGACCCCCTGTGTCATGGCCTGACACGCGAAGCCCCCTGCAAGCAGGAGTGTCCCTGCGGCAATGGTGGCACTGACGCCCACGGTACGGATGACCACGGCGGGCAGAAGACTGCCAAGCCCGCAGGCCAGTCCCAGCAGGGAGAAGCCGAATCCCGCCTCTCCCCAGTCCATGTGCAGGTCCTTGACCATAAGGGGCAGCACAGCGCCCAGTGAGTTGAAGGTCCCGGCCATGAGCAGGAAATACAGCAGGCTGAGTGTGGTCGTTACGATAAAGCGACTATGTATCTGTGCCAACATGAACCCGCGCCTTGTATGGTGTGCCGGAGATGGGGAAGGAGCCCGGTGACCTTCCGGACTGTCGTCACTGGATAGGGGGGCGTCAATAGATCTTCAGGTTGACGGGACCGGAAGACCTGCCTGCAGTCTATGTAAGTGGGTACCCGCCGTCTTGATCACAAACGCCCCGATCCCTTTTAGAAGTACGACATATGCGCCGAACCGGAATTATAACGAATTCGTTATATAGGGCCATTCTTCATGGAAGCACATCACGGGGTGGATGCCCCGGCAGGGGGGCAGGGAGTAAGATCCGGAGTAAGGTCTGTGGTGCTTGAAACCTGAGGCCGGGAGGACAGCCGCGTGTTTTCCGTCCGGATGACGTCAGCGTGTCGTGCGTTGTCTGGAAGATCGTCGGCCGGATTGCTTGGAGACTGTTTGATAAGTCAGCTCATGAGAGCGCTTTAAAATTAAAGAAAGTTTTTGGTGAAGCTTATGGCAGAAGCTTCGAAAGAACGCCGCCTCTAAAAAAAAGGCGATACTCAAAAACTTTTATTGTTTTCTATCAATGGTTTATTCCCAAACAGTTTCTTACGTATTTGTGCTGCCCGTCGTGAGAATGGCGACAGGCCAGGCTGCCTTGGCTGTTCGGGAGGCAGTGGGCATGGCGGGTGGAAACAGGCCCGGCATGATGCGGGTAGGCAGCCAGGATCGACCGCGACGGCACGGTCTGCCCGGAAATATCCTGGCCCCCTTGCGGCTCAGGCGGATGTTCCGGAATGCATCAGGAATGGCATGTATTTCCCGCTTATCGTACGGCGGTGTTGCGCTGTAGGAAGGGATAGCCCCGCGCGGGATCAGGCGAATATGCGCATGTTTCATGCGGTCTGCAATAATGCGGACTGTCCCGTTGCCATGATCCTGCCGTCTTTTCCGCCCTCTGCCTCTCAGCAGCCGGCATCTTCTGGCAGTCTTGTTGATATGACATCAAGGCTTTCAGGGACCAACGTACTATTCGGAAACATCGGCAGCGGAACAACTGGCTGGCGCGGTAACGGGGTTGCATCGTGCAATAACCCCACCTGGGAAAGACACGGTAAAATCATGCCACGGTGCCGGTTCAAAAGACGGGTAGTCCGTGCTGATGATCTGTGCGCCGGACTGGAATGCCACGTCCCGGCGGGTGGTGTCGTTCTGTCTGGCTTCAACCGTATTGGCGTCGGAACGGGTCCTGACCAGATAGCCTTCTTTCACCAGATCCTGAATCTGGCGCAGGGCTGTTGTATTGTTGACTTCGGTGCTGCCATTGCCCGCATGCCCCACAAAGCCTTCATTGGCTTCCGTATAGGCGGCATCGGGGGCGCCGGGCTGGCCATTTGTAAATACAACGCGCCCGCGCAGGGCAGGGTGGCCGAGCAGATAGCGCGCCGTGTCATGCGGGCGGTCAAAGGTGAACACCACCTTGCCACGGCCATAGGCCAGTGTGGGCCATCCGCGTGTACGGATGGCTTCGTTCAGGGTTGCGCAGGAGCCACGCACGTCATCCGGGGTGACAATACGCTCACGCCCGAACACGGATAGCAGCTCGGCATCCAGCCTGTCATAGGTGGCGGGAGTGAACTGTTCCGGTCTGGTGAATGCACCATTTTCAAAAGGAACGTCCTGCTTGGTTTCAATATCTATATAAAGTGGCAGGTGGTTGGGATGGGCATCCGACCACGCCTTTATGACCATCAGGCAGTTACGAAGCGGTTCACAGTTCGAGCGCTGGTCAATGTCAACAATATGCATGACCTTGAAGTCCGTACCCTGCGCGTCCGTCACGTCGCTCTGGTCCTTATCGGGCGTCAGCCCTGCTTTTTTCTGCCATTCCGCGCCACGGGGACTTGCATAACGCCTGCCGGTGCGATCCGCATAGATATCAATTTCAAGCTGACGCACGCCACCATCCAGCTGGGCCGGAATGGTACCGTGCTTATAATCCAGTGCCTCGGCCATCTGTGGGGACTGGCCTTTGAGCCAGGCAAGTGTACTGGGGGCAATGCTGCGGCGGTAACTGTTATGCGTTCCAATAATCTGGATCTGGTTCATTTTTACCGCTTCATCAGACGCAAGGCCCGCATGTGGCGCGGATAATGCAAGCAGTAAGGCTATGGCTGGCATGATACAGGAAACTGTTTTCATGAATCTGTCCGGTCAGGCGGTGGAAAAGGAACCCGAAAGTGCAATTCAGGGAACATAGCAAATCCCAAAATGGAATAGAATAAAGGAACGGGATTTTCATATTTCTTTCACGGAAACGAATTCCAGTGACCTGAATCCGGATGGAGCGGTATCTGGAATACTGTCTATACATAAAAATTTCATATATTGATTCTTTACAATATTATTTTTCAAAAATACCATTTTAATTTTATGGTCATGCAATCAATATAACAATACAAATAAAATAAACACATTCATATTAAACTTATATTACACATCATGAATCGACTTTTTATTTATAAAGTTTTTTCATAGTCTCCTGGCCATCTTGCAGTGCCTGTGACTGAAGGCGTGTCTGCTGCGCAGGTAATGCCGCGGTCAAACACGGGTTGCGCCACACATGGGTTGGAAAATTAAGTTAATGAAAAATACGTTTTTTAAGCTTTTTTTATGCTGTGGTATTGCCCTGCCTTACGGAGCATGGGCGCAGGCGGATGGTGCAATGTCAGCAGATCAGCCGCAGCAAAGTAAAAAATACAGTAAAAAATCCAGGGTGCTCCGTACCGGCAAGGCAGATGCAACCGCAGTTGAAAACAGGAATACGGAGCATTCCGGGCTTGAATCCGTTGTCGTAACGGCGCAGCGCCGTACGGAAAACAGCCAGAGCGTGCCCATCTCCATCCAGCATATCGACGGCAAGACCCTGGCCAATGCGGGTTATACGGCCCTGACCGACCTGCAGTACCTTGCGCCGGGCGTGCAGTATGATCCGACACAGGGTGCCGCATTCCAGATTCGTGGCGTAGGGAGTGAGTCCTTTGACTTCTCGAACGCAAAATCTGTCAGTGTGGTGGTTGATGATGTCGTGATGGACGCACAGCGCGCCAACGGCATGATCGGCATGGTTGATATCAATAACGTTGATATCATGATGGGGCCGCAGGGCACCTTGTTCGGCATGAACTCCACCTCTGGCGTGATTTCCGTTACAACGGGAAAGCCTGTGCTGAACAGGCTGACCACGCGCGTGAGTGCCAGTTATGGTGAGCATAACGAGCGCATTCTCAATACCACCCTCAACATACCGCTGGGGGACAGGGCGGCCTTCCGTATTTCAGGATTTGACAACGCACAGGACGGTTTTGGCCGCAATGTCATACTGAACAAGCTGGTCGGTTCCACCAATGAATATGGTGTGCGTGGCAAATTCTACGTTGAACCGACAGACAATCTGGATATTACCCTGCAGGGGGATTATGCCCATCACTGGGATAGCAGCGTCCGTACCCCTGTGGGCGGCCAGACTGCGGCCGTTACATCCGAACTGAATTCATTGGGCATTTATCCAAATGCCAAGAATGCTGATACCGCAGACCCCATATACGGAAATATTGTTTCCCAGGAATATGGCGCGGCCCTGAAAATCCATGCCAAACTGGGTGAAAATGACCTGAACTTCATCAGCGCATGGCGCGGCTCAACCTATGACAACAATACGCCGGTTGATCTGGTGCCGCTAAATGTCTACGCCTACTCTCCCTATAATTATGGCCAGTTGAGCACCCAGAAATTCAGCGATGAAATCCGTTTTTCTTCCCCCAGGGGGAAGTTCATGGAATGGCTGGCCGGTGGTTTCTTCAACCGGCTTGACGCACGCCAGACCCAGTATCAGTGGGGCACCGCGGGGTCCCCGCTTTATGTAAACGGGCAGCCCGCGCAGACCCTGTACAACAACGAAGGCGCGGTCGGGCAGAGCGGCAATACGTCCCTTTTCCAGTCACGTAACGAATCCCTGGCCGCGTTCGGACAGTTGAAGTTCAATATTTCGCATCACTTTGATATTGCGATCAGTGGTCGTTATACCCATGACAGGAACTCACAGGGGTTGAGTTTCATCAATTCGGACGTGCAGGCCATTACGGGTTACAGCCCCACCCTGACGCCAACGCATGATGCGCCTGTCTATCCCTGGGGGCAGGTAAGCGGACAGAATTTCTCCGGTCGAATTTCCCCCGAATACCATTTCAACCCCAATGTTATGGCATATTTTACCTTTTCCACCGGGTACAAGCCCGCCGGTATTGCCTTTGTGGGCAATGTATATGACCCCTATCGCAAGGAGACCGTCAAATCTTACGAAGTGGGCATGAAGTCGGAGTGGATGCATCACAGGCTGCGTTTCAACATGGATGTTTTCCGGGAAGACTTTACGGATTTCCAGGCCACGGTGCTGACACCCGTGCCCGCGGGTAACGGCACAACCATCCTGACCAGTGCCATTGGCAATGCGGGCGGACTGGTAAGCCAGGGCGTGGAGGGCAACGTGGCATTCAGGCCCATCCGGGACCTGACCCTGTCCGGTTCAGTCTCTTTCACAGATGCGCATTTTACGGATTACCGGCCCAAGCCGACGGTTGACTATACCGGCACCCGCCTGACCAATGCGCCAGTATGGGCGGCCAACGCGTTTATTGACTATCACCGTGATCTTACGCCGCATCTTGGCCTGCAGGCCCATCTTGATTACGCCTATCGTGGCACGGTATGGACAGTAACCGGTCAACCCGACTACTCCAGGGTACCGGCCTACAGTCTTGTCAACCTGCGTGTCAGCCTTCTGCCACTGAACAAGCGGCTTCAGGTCGGGTTGTATGTGCGGAACATGTTCAATCAGTATTTCTCGACCGGGTATCAGCTTTATGGAACTGCGGGTTACCTGCATTACACATCGCCTGATGCACGGCGCACGATCGGGGGTTTTATAAACTTCAGTTACTGAAACGAATTTTTATGGACCGAACAATATAAACATACTGATGAAAAGCAGAGGGTTCAGGGCGCCGTCTTTTTTCGGAGAGGCGGCGTTTCCTGTTGCTTTTCCGGGTAATGCCGCTTTTCCTGGAAAATCAAGTGCGTGGCGCCGCATTGCCAGAAGACCGGGGGCGGGATGGCAAAACGGCCTGCAGGTCAAAAAAATGTTTCAGAGGGTCAAGAATAATTTTGAGAGAGCAGTTTATCGTAGCGATAGAAGTCAACCCGTACTTCATGTTAATCAGGGCGTCCTGCATACGTGTTTCCTGATATGCCATCATAATTTCTGTTGTGGACAATGACCCGACCCTCCCTGCCTTCCGTGTCTCCCGCCCATTCGTTGCATAATGCCAATAACCCGCCCCGGGAACTCCAGCGTCGGTTCGGTGTCTTTCACCTCTGGGGTATCGCCGTCGGGCTTGTGATCTCGGGGGAGTATTTCGGGTGGAGTTATGGCTGGGCCGCGGCAGGCACGCTTGGCTTCCTTGTTACGACCTTCATGGTGGCGCTCATGTATGCGGCGCTGATTTTTTCCTATACCGAACTGACAACCTCCATCCCCAGGGCGGGTGGTCCCTTTGCGTATGTACTGGCGGCTTTCGGCCCGGTACCTGCTTTCCTGACGGGGTTTGCCTCGATTATGGAATTCGTGTTTGCGCCGCCCGCCATCGCGCTGGCAATCGGGGCCTATCTTCATGTCCAGTACCCCGACGTCAGCGCCACGGCGGCGGCGACGGGGGCCTATGTGGTTTTCATGGCGCTCAATATATTCGGGGTCAATATCGCCGCTACATTTGAACTGGTCATTACCATAGCGGCCATTGTGGAACTTCTGGTTTTCATGGCCGTGGTGCTGCCCGGGTTCTCATGGGCCAATTTTGTCCATGATGGCTGGGCAGGCTCCGATACGTTCAGCCTGCACGCGGTGGGTGGCATCCTGGCGGCCGTTCCTTTCGCCATATGGTTTTTCCTGGCGATTGAAGGGGTGGCCATGACGGCAGAGGAAGCGCGTGCGCCCCACCGGACCATTCCCGTGGCCTATATCGCAGGGATCATCACCCTGATGGTCCTTGCATTCGGTATCATGATCCTGGCGGGAGGGGTGGGGGACTGGAAAGCCCTGGCCAACCTGAATGATCCGTTGCCACAGGCCATGCTGAGCGTTGTCGGCCCCCGCAGCGGTTATGTGCATATGCTGGTATGGCTTGGGCTGTTCGGTCTTGTGGCGTCTTTCCACGGGATCATCATGGGATATTCGCGCCAGATCTATGCCATGGCGCGTGAAGGCTACCTGCCGGCAGTACTCGGGCGGCTGCACCCCCGGTTCGGAACGCCATGGGCCGCGACCCTGGCGGGTGGCGTGGTGGGAATGCTGGCCATTCATGGTGACCGGTATGTCACGATCGGGGGGCAGCCGCTGACCGCGGGGATCGTGACCATATCGGTGTTCGGTGCCCTGACCATGTACCTGTTTGCCATGGCCAGCCTTTTCCGGCTGCGCCGTAACCAGCCGGATCGGGTGCGGCCGTGGTCCGTGCCAGGCTATCCTGTCGTGCCGGGATTTGCCTTTGTCGCGGCCTTCTGTGCGCTGGCCGGCATGGCGATCAGCCACATGGTGATTTTTGGCATCTATGTCCTGTTCATGGGAACGGGACTGCTGGTCTATCTGCTGAACCGGGGTTGCCGCGCCTGACGGCTTCCGTCCCGGCGGGACGGCATGCTTCCTGCCCGGGATCAGGTTGTGTTGCCGCAATATGCCGGACCGACGGGATACGCCCTGCAATACCGTGGGTATTGTGATGGGGATGTTTAACCGCGACGGCAGGGTTCTGGTGGCTGAGTGATGAAGTCTGCCAGCTGCATGGTCTAATTACGTTTCCTGACCTGGAAACGGGTGCACAATGATGTACAGATCGGTTGATGTAATGATTATTCCACGAATATTCATTGTGTTTCATGGTTTGTTTCCCATGCAGAGATGTCAACAATATGTTTCATGGGGTCAATTCAGATCCGGATATAAGTTATTATACTGTAATGAAGATGAAGAATTGTTCTGTATGACATTGATGGAAACATTGGGAAAATGGAACGCAAAGACGACCAGACCGGGCTGTGGAACAGGCAGCCGGATCATCTGTTCTGGCTACGGTGCAATGATTGTGGCCGTGGTCGTTAATGGACCTGATCCGGACATTTTTTATGGCTGTCCTGAAAATACTTGTTTTTTAAATTAAAAAAATAATTCCGAATAAAAAATGATGTTTCTGGCTGCATGCTTCTGCTAAGGGTCAAGGGAGAATGATATGAAACACCGTACCGATGTTTTATTGAAAACATTTGCCGCGGTTCTTTTTGTTT
>ERZ746981.450-NODE-450-length-11829-cov-256.848792_pt1 | contig 11829 bp, 9 predicted proteins | sample MGYA00374948_ERZ746981 | MGnify/ENA primary metagenome ERZ746981 (study PRJEB28757, sample SAMN06711160) | food metagenome | host: microorganism | place: China:Harbin | collected 2017-01-30 | study: EMG produced TPA metagenomics assembly of the Analysis of...
CAGGCTGACACCCGGCGCCAGTTCCAGCGCCAGCGAGGCGGAACTGGCGTAACCGATATGGGTGACGGCCACCGGGTCGAGACTGGGGGTCATTCGCGCCACCACCGACAGCGGCACCAGCGTCTCCGCCCCGGTCGCCACGGCCGATCCGGTTGAGGCATTCGCTCCACCCGCCAGCGAATTGGCGATCTGGTTCCGAAATGCCATGGCACCGGTCGAGGCTGTGGTGCTGGCTGTGGCCGATGTCACCACCCGGATGGTGTTGGACGCCGAACTGCCCGAGGCTGATCCCCCGGACGGGCTGATCCAGAACTGTTTCAGGATCTCGGGATCGCGCTGGAAGCGGTTTTCCACCGTCAGCACCACGTTGTACTGCCCGTGTGTTGTGTAGACGACCGAGGCCGTGGTCTGACCAAGCGCGTCGGACAGGGTGTTGCCGATCACCTGCGGCGTGACCCCGACACGGGCGGCGGTATCGCGGTCGATCGCCAGCGTGATACCCTGTCCCGGCGGATCGACATCCGGGTCCACATCCGCGAACTCCGGGTGGTGGCGCAGGGCTTGGGCCAGTTTCCGTGTCGCCGGTCCGAGCAGCCGGTCATCCTCGCTGCGCAGGATGTAACTGACCCCGCTGCTGTTCGAGCCGACCCGCATCATGATATTGCCCGGTGCCTGAGCATGGTATTCCGCGTGGATATCTTTCCCCATCCGAGCCACGACGCGGGTGGCCACATCGGTCCCCGATGCCCGCCCGGTGGACCGGTCGCGCAGCGTGGCGAACACCATGCCGTGGCTGGAACCCTCGCCGGTATCCAGATAGGCGATCACATGCGTCACGGCGGGATCCTCCAGCAGTATCTTGCTGAACCGTTCCAGCCGGGCCTTGGTCTGCGCCAGCGAGCTGCCGCTGCCACGCGATCCGCCCGAGACAATGCCGATATCCTGACGCGGGAACACGACCCTGGGCATGCGGGTGAACAGAAAGACGCCCACCAGCAGGGTCAATGGCAGAAGCAGCGCGGTCTTGCCGGGATGGGTCAGGCAGATTTCCAGAATTCGGCGATACAGGCTGCCGCTGTGTTTTTCATGATCCAGAAAATCTAGCGCAGCCACTTCCGGATGAATGGCGGCGCTGTTTTCGGCAAACCGCATGCACAGCGCCGTCAGGCACGGCGTCACCACACAGGACAGGATCAGCGACACCGTGACGGCAATGCCAACGGTGCCCGCAAACTCCCGGAACAGCCGTCCTGTCAGACCAGCAGCCAGCCCGATCGGCAGAAACACCGCCAGCACGGAGACCGTAATCGACAGCAGCGTAAAGGCCACCTCGCTCGCCCCGGCAATGGCGGCCTCGTCGATGGGAAGACCCCGCCCACGCATGCGGATTATGTTCTCGATCACCACAATGGCGTCATCCACCACCAGCCCTGTCACCACCGTCAGCGCCATGAGCGAGAGATTGTCCAGCCCGAACCCCGCCAGATGCATCGGCCCGAGGCTGGCGATCAGGCAGCACGGCACAATGATCGCGGCCGCGATGGATGCCGTCCACGAGCGCAGGAATACCCAGACCACGGCCAAGGCCAGAACACAGGAGGCCAGCAGCGTCACCAGCGTATGATGCAGGGAGGACCGGATCACCGCCGAGCCATCCCGCGCTACCGCAATATCAGCCCCTAACGGCATCAATGTCCGCAGTTGCGGCAGTCGCGCCTTCACCGCATCGACAATGCCGACCAGATTGGCCCCCGGCTGGGCACGGACCATCAGGGTCAGGGCCGGTCTGCCATCAAAGAACGCGGCCGCATTCACGTCCTGCATGCTGTCGGTGACAGTGGCGACATCCCGCAGCCGGATCGGACGCCCGCTCTTGTAGGCGATGACCAGATCCCTATACGCATCGGCATGTTCAGCCTGATCGTTGACGGCAAGCTGGTAGCGCCGGTCGCCCATGTCGATCACCCCTTTGGGGGTATGCGCATTGGCCGAGGCCAGGGCCGCACGCAGGTCTTCAAAACCGATCCCGTATTTGAAGAACAGCAGCGGGTTCATCTCCACCCGCACGGCGGGGGCTGAACTGCCCATAAGGGTAACGTCCCCCACACCCTGCACCTGCAGCAGCATGGGGCGCAGCGTCGTGTTCACCAGATCATACAGCTTCGCCATGGACTGCATGCCCGGCGTGACCGCAAGGATCAGCACCGGCGTCGCAGTGGGATTAGCACGGTGATATTGCGGGTCCGATCCCGGCGTGGTCGGCAGATCGCGCCGCGCGGCCCTGATCGCCGCTTCCACGTCACGGGCGGCGCCATTGAGATCACGGCCCAGTTCAAACCCCAGAGAGATGGAGGTCTCCCCCCGCGTAGAGGTGGACTCCATCTGTGTGACGCCCGCGATATTGCCCAGATGCCGTTCCAGCGGGGCGGCCACCGTGCGAGCCATGACCTCGGGCGAACCGCCGGCATTCGACGCCGAGACTGAAATCACCGGCAGGTCGACATCGGGCAGATCCGAGACCGGCAGGAGGGGCAGCGCCATCAGGCCCGACAGCACGGCGGAGAGCAGCAGCAGGAGGGTCGCTACCGGGCGACGGACGAACCAGGCGATGAATTTCAAGGAAGATGTCCCGTCCCTGCGGGAGGGCTCACTCTATAAGACGATCGATGCGGGCATTTTTTCAGCGGCTGGATGAAAAAATGCTTCAGCGCTCAGCGAATGTCCGCATCACCGGTGGCCGGTACCGGTGTCACGGTAATGGCGGCGGCCTGCACGGCGAGCCCGTGTTCAGCCGCTGCCCGGCGCAGCAGGGCCGCCACTTCCGGCATCCGGCACGGAATCTTCCGTCCCGTGCCCGCCTCGACAAAGGTGACGGCCAGCCTGCCTTTGCGTTCGGGCGCGATGCTGTAATGCCACAGCCGGTCGGGCGAGACGTCGCGACGCAGGATGTCCCGGGCGACCAGCAGGTTCAGGTTGCGCTGGATCGAGCCCTGGCTGGGTGGATGGCCGTCGGTCATGGTGCGCAGGGTCTTCCAGATCTCGATGGCCGTAGCCCCCGCACCGGCCTCAAGGATGCCATGCAGCAGCACCCGGCGCAGGTCGGTCATCTTCACGCCCGCCTCCCGGCAGCGGTCCTCAAGCTTGCGCACCGCATTGCGACTGGCGCCCATACCGGGACGGATCTGGTTCAGGGCGGGCGGAGAACGACGGTGTTCGGAAAAGGCGAGCATGGTGATGATCCTGTCACGATCAGAATAAGGGAATGGCCAGAAACCTCAGTTCCTGTCCGGGTGGATGTAGAATTCGACCGGCACGGTCAGCGTGATCGGATCCCCCGCGACACTGTCCGGCGGGATGGGGAGTGGCTGGGCGCGTTTGGGCAGCGCTATGGCTTCCTGGTCCAGCAGCGCATGGCCCGAACTGCTCGCCAGCGTCACCGAGAGCACATGGCCCTTGCGGTCCATGGAGAACGTCACGGTCGGCACGCCTTCCTGATGATCGGCCATGGCGTCGGACGGATAGCGCTTGAATTTTTCTAGTTGCGCCAGCAATGCGCCCTGCCAGGTGACCGGGTCGTGTGACGCCTTTGAGGACGAGGCGCCTGGAGCCGGAGCTGCCTGGGTGGGCGCGGGCGGCGCTTCCGAGGAGGGTGGTGCGGTCGTGGCTTCAGCCGGGGGCGTCTTGTCCGGTATGGGCTTTTTGAGCATTGGCACCGGCTTGCTCTTCTTCACGATCTTGCGCGGTTTCTCGGGCCTGGGCACCGGGACTGGCGGATTGGGGGCGGGGGACGGTGGCGCTGTGATCTTGGGTGGTTCGACCGGGGCCGGATCGGGAATGGACTGGGTCTGCTTCGGGCCGATCGGCGCATCCGTTGGCGGCGTCGGTGTCGAGACAGGTTCCGGGGCCATATCGATGGCGATGGCCGCAGGCGGTGGTTCGGGCACGGCCATGACCGGTGGCGGCAGGCGCATGATCCACCAGACCGCCCCACCACTGACCGCCAGCACGGCGAGGAAGGACAGGCCCCAGCGGAGCGCATCGTGGCGCCGGACCAGACGGGCCTGCCTTTTCTGCCATTCGGCAAAGGATGGCGGGACCGTCTCCTGTGTCATGCCAGCAGGATACGTTGTACCCGCTATGTCAGCCGTGCCGCTCACGGCGTGCCTCCTGCAACGGTAGCCGTGGCAGGAGCACTACCGGAGGTTGTGGAACTGGTCGGCACCGTTGTCGTGCCAGCCTCGCTACCTTCTTCCTGTCCCTGCAGATTGACCAGGGCAACCTTGAGGTAGCCGGCGGAACGCAGTCTATCCATCACGCCCATCAGCGTGCCATAATCCACGGTCTTGTCGGCGCGTAGGAAAATGCGCTGGTCCTTGTTGCCCTTCGTCGCGGTCTCCAGTGCCCCCGCCAGACCGTCCATCGTGATGTCATCCTCTCCCAGCGCCAGACCATGATCGGCCTTCACTGTCAGGAACACCGGGTCGTCCGGGCGCGGCGTCGGCTTTTCGGTCGAGGACGGCAGATCCACCGGCACGTTCACCGTGGTCAGCGGGGCCGTGACCATGAAGATCACGAGAAGAACCAGCATCACGTCGATAAACGGGGTGACGTTGATCTCGCTGGCTTCGTTCAGGCTTTCATCGGTATGGCGCATGCGGATCATGACGGCTCACTCCCCGGCCACCGTGCGGACATCACGCGCCTGCGGGCCAATGCGCACGATATTGCCCTGCGCCATGAGCATCTGCGTACGGCCCAGATCGCGCGACACCAGACGCATCACCAGCGCAGTGAGGTCGGCAACCTGCGCGCGGCAGGACGCGGTCTGACGGGCGAGATGGTTATAGATCACCACAGCCGGGATCGCGGCCACCAGACCGAGCGCGGTGGCCAGCAGCGCCTCGGCAATGCCGGGAGCCACGACCGCAAGGCTGGTCGCCTTGCTGGCCGCAATGCCAGTGAACGAGGTCATGATGCCCCAGACCGTGCCGAACAGGCCGATGAAAGGCGAGGTCGCGCCAATGGTGGCCAGAACGCCGGTGCCGCGTAGGAGCCTGCGCCCTTCGGCCGCTTCCAGCCGTTCAAGGTGCAGGACGATACGCTCCTTCAGCCCCTCGCTGTCATCGGGGATGTCGGCAGAGCGTTTGCGCTCGGTCTCGGCGGCCATGACCAGGGTATGGGCGATGGAGGAATTGCCCCGTGTCCATTCCTCGCTGAGGTCCAGCGTATTGGCCTCTTCCAGCGCTTTTTCGGCCTTCTGGAGTTTCAGGCGCACGCGCAGCAGTTCGACCGACTTGGCGATGAAGATGGTCCAGGTCAGCAGCGAAGCTGCGGCCAGCAGGATCATGACGCAGCGGACGACGGGGCCGGCGTTGAGGAACATGTCCCACGGGGAGAACGAGATCGGGGTCATGACTGACCTCCTTTGACAGACGGTGTGCGGCACCATGCCCGGAGGACGTAGGCAACCGTCACGATGAGGGGAATGGAGAGGGCAGCCCAGGACAGGGCCAGCCAGGTGCCATGCTGGCCCAGCAGGGCGGACAGCAGGCCAAACGCGGTGAGCAGCCCCAGCGCGATCGGCCATGGCCAGACGGCAACGGATGGGCGCGGGGTCACATCTGGCGAGGGCGGCATAGACATGTCGGAAGAAACGGCGTTCATCGGACCGTCTCCGCAAAGGCTGGCGCGCTGTCTATGTCATCCAGTTCGTAACCCAGTGCCCGCAGACGGGCGTCCGTGGCGATCTTTCGTTTGGCCGCCCACAGCACCAGACCGCTGACCAGCACGCCGATAACCATCACATCGAGCAGTGCCCAGAGGATGCGTAGCGGCATGCCGCCATAATCGCCGAAGTGCAGCGGGCGGGACATTTCGAGGAAGCGCAGATACCACGGCATGGGATACGCCCCGGTCAGCTCGCCCGTACGGGCATCGACCAGCACCGGGGTGAACAGTCGCGCCCGCAGCGGGGTCGCGCCTCGCGTCCACAGCACGTAATGCACGGGGCTGCCAAAGGAGGCGCCGGGGAAAGACAGGCCAGTCACCTCATTGCCGGGAACGGCTTTGGCCGCCGTATCGAACGCGGCCTGCACCGAGGAAAGATGGTCCTGCGACGGCACTGGCAGGCCCGCATAGGGCCGCAAAATCTGCCGTACATCGGTGACGCGCCACAGGCCGAACAGCGGGGTCTGGAGTTCGTTGATCAGTCCGGTGAAGCCCACCACCATCGCCCAGACCAGTGTCGCAGCCCCCAGCAGGTTGTGCAAATCGAGCCACGTCAGGCGCGAGGCCCGATCCGTTCGGACCGAGCCGAATGGCAGTCTCTTCATGAAGCGGCCATACAGCACCGTACCGGATACCAGCGAGGCGACAAAAACACCGCCCATCGCCCCCATGAACAGCGCGCCGGGAAGACCCGCGAACAGGTTCATGTGCAGGCGCGTGCAGGTGCTAAGGATGATTCCGGTCCAGGTGCGCGGCTCTTTCGGGGTATTGGCGGGGCGGGACTGTTTCAGCACCCTGGCCGTTCGGGCGTCGAACTTGATCCAGTGACCGGAATGGCGGTCGGGATGGTTCTCGTCGTCCTTCAGCGCCTGCCAGCTCGGCGCCATGGAGACAAGCACCGCTGGTTCATCGTCATCCGGATTGATGCTGGTGATGATCTGGCTCGGGTAGAGCGCCCTCGCCTTCTCCACAATGATATCCAGACTGACATCGGGTGTGCCTGGCGGCAGAACCTCATAAGGCGGATCATCATCACCAACGAACACCTCCCAGATCTGCTCGGAAAACAGCATTGGCAGACCGGTCACACACACGATCAGCAGGACCAGCATGCAGACCAGGCTTGTCCATTTATGGACAACAAACCAGCGGCGGAGCGCGCAGGTGGTCATGAAAGCCGCACACTCACAAATGCGTGTAAGAGTGAGTCGCAAGTGATAAAATGACAAATGGCCACGTCCACTCCTTCCATGGGAAACCAATTCCCGTTGCAGCTCTGATAGTATCGCGAGCGGCCGAACGGTTAAGCGAACGCCGCCTTCTATGTGTAAGACGAGCGAACCTGATGTTTTCAGTAACAGAAATCAAAAAAAGATCGTGAGACGATAATCCGTCGAAACTCTCATGTGTGTAACGGCGCCGTGCAGCCCCGCGCATCGTGCCATGGTCTCATCATAAGCTCGGCAGGATTGCCTCACATTTTTTGCGTCGCCACCCACGCTTCTTGCTGCAAGTAAGCCCCTCGCATTTGGCACGGAAACGAGGGACAAAATGTCGAATTTAATGGGTAAAAGGCGCTGTAATTTGAGTTAAAAAATTTCACCAGTTATATGTCAGATTTCCATATACTCGCCGACCTTGCCCGAGATTGCACACACCATGAGTACAGCGTGTTACATAATAAGTATTGGCAAGATTTGACATGGAAAGCTGCGCTTTCAGTCCCTTCAAGATCGAAAATTTCTCGCCAAAATCGTAATGCAAACCTGCATCAAATAGAATGTATGGATTGGTTTTAAATGATTCTACACTATCCGCATATGTATAACCTGTGTATCTCGCCCCAAAATTAATTCCAAAACCTTTTATAATGTTTTTTGGCATTGTATAATCAGCGAAGAACGAAAACATATTTCTTGGGACGTAGGGAACAGACATACCACTTTGAGAAATGGCGTCACCGTATGATAATGAGGTGACTGGATTATATCTTTTAGCAGTAAGATTTGATTTCGCATATCGAATGTCAGTGTAGCTATAAGAAGCAACTAACCTTAAATCGTGTGTAATGTTAGCGTTTGCAGAAACCTCAAATCCCTGAGATCTTACTCGACCAGCATTTGTACTGAATCCAGTATGAACCAAGTCACTTATAAGATAATTATCTTCATCAATATGAAAAGCTGCCGCTGTCAAAAGGATATCCTTCTGCGGCACTTTATATTTCAAGCCTGCCTCCATTTGTTTTCCTGTCAATGGAGAGAAAGGGTGCCCTTGATAGTCCGTAGACCCAATTTGTGGTATGAATGATGTAGAATAACTAAAATAAGGAGAAAGACCAAATTTAAATTGATACACAACTCCCGCACGCCACGTAAATGCCGATTGCGGTTGCTTGGGATCTGATTTCGTATCATCATAAGATAGAGTTTTTACATTATCTGAGTTTTGATTTGTATAGCCTCTATCCCCTGTATATTTCATATTTACCCAGTCCTGACGACCGCCAATAATAATAGACAATCCTTTCCATTTTATTTGATCCTGAAAATAGATACCTTCTTGAAAATATGATGCATTATATACATAACCGTTTAATTGACATCCAGATTTATTCCATGAGAAGCAAGGTGAATAACTATATTCTGGATTATACACACTAAGAGTCGGCTCGTTACTGTCTATCTCCCAATTTGAATTATAATTATACTGTCGGAAATCTGAACCCAAGACCCATGTGTGTTTTACTTTCCCCGTATAGAAATTACCAAAGATTCGAGTATCAAGTCCAATTGTATTTGTATTCGTATTATATAAATTGGGCTGCAATGCCACTTGTGACGAACTTACATTGCCATCCCAATACGTTGTTTCCTGATTGCGATCACTATTTTCCCATCGAAATGTCTGGCTAAAATTTATATATTTGTTGAATTTATGCTGGAACTGGTATTCAAACATAGCGTCCTTATCGCCCATAGTATTCCAATTTGGCTCACCTAAAAAAGTATTCCTAGAAATTACATGTCCATATGGGCCAGATGACAGGGTCCCTACACGCGGATACTGACTAGCAACGCCCTCCCCCGGTGTATACATATACATTCCAAGTAGCGTTAGCGATGTTTTAGGGTCAATATCCCATGTCAATGACGGAAGAACACCGACACGATGGTAATCGACATAGTTTGTTTGCGTTCCTTGTGTGACACCGATACCGGCGATTCTGTAGCGAACATTTCCAGATTTAGTGATTTTGTCACTGACATCAAATGTTGCTTCGTAACGACCCCAGTTTCCAAAACCTACCGATACTTGGTGTAAGGGAGTATCAGTCGGCTTCTTTAAACTCATAGCAAGCATGCCACCTGGTGTAGTCTGACCGTACATGACCGAAGCAGGCCCGTTCACGACCTCAATGCGCTCCAAAAAAGCTGTCTCTCCTGCACTGACGGAATTCGTCATCAAACCATCGACAAATTGCGATGTGCTGAAGCCGCGCTGTATAATGCCTGTATCAGCTCCATGTGCAGAACCGTTTCCATATGTCCCTTCACTCTCGGCCATTATTCCTGGTGAATAGCGGAGTGCCTGAGCCACATTTTGCGGCTGCTGATCTTGCATCAGTTGCTTCGTCACCACATAGATAGAATTAGGGATTTCTGTGATGGGTGTATCTGTTTTAGTCGCCGACATGGTTGTTGTAGCCACGTAGCCGACACCCGGTCCGGTCGGATTTTGGTGCGCAACGGTGCCACCCACACGGATTGGGCCAAGGTTAATGGCAGACGACGAAACCTTGATGAGGGAGACGCGGTTCCCCGCTGACCGCGCAAAAGTATAGCCACTCCCGGCGAGAATGCTGGAAAGCGCCTGATCCTCCGTCATATTACCTGAAACTGCGTTTCCCTTCAGTCCTTTCACCTGGCTCGTTTCATAGAAAATCTGAAGATGCGCCTGCTGACTAAAGGCCAGGAGCGAATGATTCAAATCACCGGCCGGAATGTTCACGGACAATGTGCGCGCGGGGACAATCGCGGCGACTTCCTGTGCCAGACCAGTTTCCGGAGATAAGCCAACGACACCCCAGCCCAGGGCACTTCCTGACATGAGCAGGCGCAGCAGCGCGCTGCATCCGCGTCCGCGCTCCATATCGTTCCGCGCTTTACTAACCGCCCTCATTTTCTTACCTCATCACCGACAGCATCCTCAGAAGACGAGAATGCATTGCATTTGCGTTAATGAGTAAGACGGCCGGGACACCCGGACTCAGTAAAGGTTTTTGAGAAAAGATCGCATTTTTTTAGTTTTCTTCGCGATATCAGTCTGTTGTGCATGCACGCTGCAGCAGACTGTTCGGTCGATAGGACTGGTTTCAGTAGATGACCGTGGCCAGACCGCCGACGGAAACTGAACGCAACGCCAGTTGGCGGGTAATGGCCATCACAGCACCATCCGTATCGGTACAAGAGAAGACACCGCTAACCCGTCGTGCGCCAAGACCGCTGCTCATCAGCATGATACGCCCGCCTCTGTAATGGTTGAGGCGGCCGATGACGTCAGACAGAGTGGCGTTGTCAAAAACAAGCTGGCCGTTGCGCCAGGCTGTCATCGAGGCAGCCGGAACGGAGACGGGCGTTCCCAACGTCCCGTCACGGCCGTAATGAACACTCTGCCCTTCTTCAACGATGACGGAACGGTGTAGTGTGCCCACATCGCGGGTGGCGACACGCACGCTATGCTCGGTCACGGTCGTGTCGACGCCAGTGCCTTCGCGGGCAACCATGAATTCAGTGCCCAGCGCCGTTGACGTGCCTCCGGCCGATTCCACGACAAAGGGCCTGCGTTCGTCTACCGTTACAGGAGCAACCGTGAAATAAGCCTCTCCGCCGATCAGCACAATCCGGCGTTCACTGGCGGTATAGCGAACGCTCAGGGCCGTATGGCTGTCCATAACGGCCATGCTGCCGTCGGCAAGATGGACTGTACGAATCTCGCCAACGGGTGTGGTGTAATCCGCCAGCCAGCGTCCCGGTTCGACCCATCCCGTGCCAATGCCAAGCCCCAGGACAAACAGGCCCGCGATACCGGCGCTCGTGACATGCGTTGCGGTTCGACGATGACGGGCCTTCTTTTCCCGGCTGCCGACGTCCAGATCAGACCACAGGCTGGAAGCACGCTGGAACGCGGCTTCATGCAGGGATGACGCCGATCGCCATGTCGCGAAAGCCCGTTTTTCTTCGGGCGTCAGTTTTCCGCCGCCCAGGCGGATGACCCACTCCGCGGCTTCCGCATCAATCCTGTCCTGCTGATCGTCCGTACTGTCTGTCATTTGCCCTGCTTGCCGGGTGCGACGGGGCGGTTACAGATAAGACGTCCGGACATCACGAAACCAGTAAAAGAAAACACGTGGATCAGCGCGGCAGACGCGACAGAAGATGGCGTAGGGCGGTGGCAAGATGCTTCTGCACAGTGCTTTCCGATACGTCCAGCCGGGTTGCAACGGTGCAGTAACTCAGCCCGGTTACCCGATTGAGTACGAAGATGCGCCGCGTCAGTTGGGGCAGTTCATCAAGTAGGGCTGCGATCTGCCTGATCTTTTCCCTTGCGGCGGCCACCTCGTCGGCCCGGGGCCGATCATCGGCTATATGGGCAAGATCATCGACAGGGACACTGGACGTCTTGCGGCGCTGCCGTGACCGGACGTGGTCGATCACCAGATTGCGCACCGTACTGTAAAGAAAGGCACGGCAGGCTCCGGCCGGGAGCGCATCGCCATGCTCCATAAACCGGACAAAGGTTTCCTGTACGAAGTCAGCGGCGAGGTCGCGGTCGTTCAGTTGCCTGCCGACATAGTCGGCCAGTTCACGCTGGTGGCTCGAAAACAGCCGACTGATTCGTATTCTGTCCACCCTGCGGGTCGCCTGATTGCCGTGATACAGACTTCCCCTAACACAACTAAGAACCGTTCGCAAATAATACATTCCTTTGCGTTACTGAAATGACAGTCGTCAGACGTCTTTATCTCAGTGTCTGACCGAAAATGAGTTGAGTGATTTCAGTGGATTATGATTCATGGGTTTGCGATAACCTGATGAGATC
>ERZ746981.451-NODE-451-length-11788-cov-13.742721_pt1 | contig 11788 bp, 5 predicted proteins | sample MGYA00374948_ERZ746981 | MGnify/ENA primary metagenome ERZ746981 (study PRJEB28757, sample SAMN06711160) | food metagenome | host: microorganism | place: China:Harbin | collected 2017-01-30 | study: EMG produced TPA metagenomics assembly of the Analysis of...
ACATACTCTTTATTACATACTACAATAAATATCGTAATACTATATAAATCTGGTAACACTAACTTTAACAGTGTCCTGTCATCTATACTTATTTCTTAAGTTCTCATTCTTTGTTAAGGTTGGTATTACCAGACTACTTTTATAATTTGGCATTTTCTAGTATACAACTTGGTGTAAGTTTAGTCTAAGCACGGGATGATATCTCAGCTTTATATAGTTGTCATTCTTCTTTTTATACGACAACATAAGCAATAGAACGGGTTTTACTTAGAACTCCATTAATTTATTTTTCATTAATCTTTTTCCATTAACCTTTCTCCATCAATCTTTTTCCATCAATCTTTTTCCATCAATCTTTTTCCATTAATCTTATTATTGTTTGACATTCTTCATCAATCCTCCATGCTTATCTTTGCCTCACTCCCTCCCTTAATAATTCCAATCCTTAACGTTTCCATCCATGCATTTCCTAATTAGGCATCACCTGGGTTCGCGAAATTTAGCGAAAGAGTGAAAAATTCAAAAAATCATTATCTACTCTTCGACAACTTTTCGCGAAATTAAATAAGTGCGGGGTGTTAAGTAGAGCTATCTACAGAGTGCAAAGCCACTTCAATCCACCACTCATTAACCACTCATTAACCACTCATCCACATAGCTTTGCCAGAAATTGCATCTGATGCTAGCACTGCGATATTATTCCTCAAAAGCAGCCAGTGAAGCCTCCGGGGTATCCAGAAAACTTTTTGGTAGGCCCGGAAATAATCTTACAAGCGGAATTGTGGGCCTTGCAAATGTTGGCAAATCGACTTTCTTTCAGGCGATAACAAGGAGCAAGCTCGGGAATCCGGCAAACTATCCTTTTGCCACAATACAGCCCGAGGAAGCTCGGGTTCTGGTGCCCAATGAGCGGCTAGATCACCTCCAGAAGTTGTACCAGTCAAAGCGCAAAATTCCGTCAATTTTGAAAATATTCGACATTGCAGGACTTGTGAGGGGCGCATCGGACAACAAAGGTCTTGGAAACGCATTCTTGGCGGACATCCGTGCCGTGGACGGCATTTTCCAGGTTGTCAGGACGTTCAAGGACCCGGAAGTGACGCATATAGAAGGAAACGTGGATCCTGTGCGAGATCTTACAATTGTCCAGGATGAGCTTCTGTTGAAAGACATGGAGTTCATTGAAAACATCCAAGAGAAACTCACAAAGCAGATGAAGAGCCGGAGCCGTAAAAACGGCCAGGAATACGTTGATATGGAGAACGAAAAGGAGACGTTGGATAAGGCATACGATATTTTGATAGGCGGACAGAGAATCATCAACAAAACCGACTGGACCGATAGTGAGATCGATATACTCAACCACCACCACTTCTTGAGCACAAAGCCGTCCGTTTTCCTTGCCAATATGAGCAAGGACGAGTACTTGAACGGCGAAAAATCTTCCGTTGAGGGAATTCAGGACTGGGTTGACGAGTTTGCACCTGGATCTCCAATCATTCCATTTTCGGCACAGTACGAGTGGGAACTTGCGGATCGGGAGGCCGCCGTCAGCGCACAGAAGTCGGCGCTACCGCGCATCATTCGGCAGATGCGCCAGGCGCTCCATTTGATCAGCTACTTCACCTGCGGACCAATAGAATGCAGGCAGTGGACCGTGCGCCAGGGCACGATGTGCCCGCAGGCCGCCGGAGTCATACACACCGATTTTGAAAATACATTCATCAATGCTGAGCTGATCAAATACAAGGATGTGGCTGAGCTTCAGCCACCTTTCGAGGAGAAAATGCTCCGGGCAAAGGGAAAAATACACCGTGTGGGTAAAAACTACGTGGTCGAGGACAGTGACATCCTTACATTCCATTCGGCGGCCCAGAAGAAGAAATAGGCCTGGCTTGTATATATGCGTGTAATTAGACTGCCGGATTGTGTTATTTGTGTAACTGTGCGATAAGCGTAGTTGATTGACTACTTATTTATTTCAACTTCCCAAACTAGATTGTGTATTCATGTCTGTCAGATTATTTATGTCTCTCTTCTGCTTCATCTTCATCTCCATCTTAATATTTTTCCTCTTCTTCATCCCTTATTCATTCCACTCGTCCTTCTTTTCCTCGCCATCTGCATCCCGCAACGAGTTGTAATGCTCACCCAATCCAAGTTTGTGCTGGTAGTACACAATCTTCAACTCTGGCTGCTGACCCTCCTCATTCACAACCATCGGCTTCCGCCCAGCCATTAAAATCCTCACAGGGCTGTCGAAAATCTTCGAAAGAGCCAAAATCTCAATGTCCCCACCCCAGAGAGCAGTATTTTCCACTTTATTCGCATATTCCTCCACATTCTGCATGCTGTTCGTATTCTGGTCAAACAAAAACGGCTGGAACACCTCCTCGTTCGCCTTAATGTAGTCTGCCGCCTTCGCCCGCAACTCCTTCACGCTCATGTCCACTTTCTGGCGTGTTTTTAGCTGGTCTGCAATAGATGCAAACAAGCAGTGTCCGTCCGGTGTGATTTCGTGCGGAACAAGATTCTGCTCCTCACACAACTTCTTGATCGCCTGCTCCTCCACCTCCTTTGCACTTGGCATGTTTGCTGCCTCCTTTCGAGCTTGTTCCTCCTGCTTTTTCATCTCTGCTTTTCTCCTCTCGAGCCTCTCTCTCTGTCTGTTTCTATGTTTATGGGGCACCTTCTGCTGATCTTGTTTCTGCTTCTTTGCTGCCTCCTCCTTTGCTATCTCCTCTCGCTTCTCCTTTTCCTCAATCTCTAGCTGTGCCAACAACATCTCAGGAGTGACTGTTTCACCTTTTGTCGCTTCTTGCACACTCTCGCTATTCTGATCAACTTCGCCATGTTCTACCTCGAATTTCTCCAATTCCTCGGCATGTTTCCGCTTCAATTCCTTCTCCAACTCCTCAATCTGCTTCCGGACCCTCTTCCGTGTCTTTTTCGAGGCTTGCTTCCTCATTCCTGTGGTTCTTGCTACAAGATCTCGCTGCTCTTTTTTATGGCGAGCAAGAAGCGCCTCTTTAGTCTCTTCGAATTCAGACATTCTTGCGGAAATTGTGTATCCTGAAGCCTCTGGCACAGTTAATGATCGCAGTATAAGTTACTTTCGATACTGCGAGGAAATATATTTCTGCTTCAAAAGAAAAAAGTGAAGCTTAGAGGTGAGAGAGAATGAACTGCGTCACTTCCCTATTTTAGAAATGGCAAGAGAATTTTTTGGGGATTTTTCAACTTCATTTTTCAACTTCATTCTTTTACTTTTTTTTTTACTTCTCTTCTCTTTTCAGATAGAAAACGCATCTTCTCGCCTTTGACTATTTTGTATTTCAATACATAAAAATATAGACTGCCTTTTGAAAAAGAGTCCAACAAAAAGATTTTCCCTGTATTTTGCTATCTTTCTCCGCCTTGATGGTTCATTTATTAGCCTATCAATATCCCCTATGCATTATAGGGTGAGTACACAATAAATTAAATTTCCTATGCCGCACGTGAGGCTTTAGTATTTCTCAATTCAATACACCATTTAGATTACAATAGTTGCATGTTCAATAAAGAGATATAGTTCATTACTGGTTTCACTGTTCTTAAATGAAACGATTAGGATCAAGAATAAAACAGCAACTTTATAAAAAATAAGTGAAGTTACTAGATATCTTTCAGCTGTCATCGGAATCAAGAAATATCACATATATCTGACTGATTATATTAACAATAATAATACATTGTCAAGAATAACTATGTCCGAAGATCAAATTTCTGTACAGTCCTCATTAATAACGGTTCATTATATAAAATAAAACTGTACATGCTTGAAGTTTAAAATATAAAACGATAACAACTCTTTATACGAGTAGGCTTGCTGCATTCGATAATTGAATATTTGCAGTCTCCAATCATGCGGGATGAGTAGGAAGAGTGTGTGGGGTGCAAAAAAAAAAAAAAAAAAAAACGGCGATAAAATTAATTTTCTTCTTCTCTGATCTTTACTTCTTTTCTTCTGCTTCATAAATTTCCACATATTGCCATTTTGGTTCAGAAATATCAAAGATAGTAATAATAGGTGAAGACCTTTGCAGTAATGGGTTTGTTTTGGGCAGATTCAGTCCCAAATAAGGAGAAATGTTGCCACAAGTGCAGGCATGAAGAAGAAAAAACGGGTTCGTGCCCAGTCGCACATTCAAAGAAGGTAAGTAAAAGATAAAGAAAAGTTAGATGGAGGAGACATGTCTGGAAAAATTCATTGAAGAGGATGTAAACATTTGAGACACGTATAAAAGGGCAAAATCAACGGAAACATAAAGAGAGTTTGATTAATAATGAGATGCCTACCTTAATCAGCCAGTTAACTTGAATCATAGTGGCTTAAGTTTGGTGCTTTGCATGGAAAATCATTATTTGATAAATATATTCAGAGATATTTACAATGACAGTGGTGGGAATATTCGGGTGTCTTCTCTTTTCCTTTGAGCAGCATACTAATATCAGCCCAGACTAAATTCGATCCGAATTCATTTGCGGGGTGTCCCGTGATGGGGAAAAACAGGGCTAAGGAAGGATGCGATAGTGATGGCATAAATCCCCTTAACAATATGCCGAGAAACTTGAACTCAGAAAAATTACCGGGACAGAAAATCGAACTCCCCCAGGAAAAAACTAAGTCGACCATTCCGAAGGGCACAGACGGCAAGGAAGGCGTGTGGGAATATCCGTCACCGCAGCAAATGTTTAACGCGATGATAAGAAAAGGGAAGGGAAATGTCCCGGAGGACGCGGTGGAAAGTATGGTGAGTATCCACAACTTTCTTAATGAGGGCGCCTGGGGAGAAATTTTAGAATGGGAGGATCCCCACACCAAAGTTTCCCAGGTGGAGCCCCGCCTTGAGCGCTTCACGGGAATCCCCGATAAAATGTCCCCCCGTGCAAAAATATTCACGACGTTGGGAAAATATTTCCCCGATAAGTTTAGCTCCACGCCTCCATTCGACCGGCACGACTGGACCGTTCTGCGGAGTAACGGAAAGGGCGGCTGGAGAAAAGTGCGCTATGTGATAGACTACTACGCGGGCCCCGATGATGAATCTACGGGGATGCCCACATTTGTTTTGGATGTGCGCCCCGCTTTGGATAACCCTGTCAATGCGGTGGATCGCGTCAATCATTGGTGGGCTTACCAGGGGAAGCCGATATGGGACAAGGCGATGGGCCGAAAGTGAAATCGCGGGGGTTACTGCTTCCGGGGGCATTTGCTCGCTAACATGATTACGTTTTTTTTCGTTTTTCCCCCTCCTCTATTTTTCTGCCTTATAAATTTCATCCCATTCTATTTCCCTTGCCAATACACTTGCTTTACCGCTATATTTATAAATATTCTCTTCATTAAACACCGTAGTAATACTGTAATACAAAAAGCGTCAGAACATCAACACGCTTACTAAGATTAAACAGTATGCCACTGGCCCCTTGCAATTGAAGCAGTCAAACTCAAATTGTTCAAATGTTCGTCTGCTTACGTCATCCAGTCTGTCTCTATCTCATCCAGCCTGTCTCTATTTCATCTGGCTTGTATGCTTTCTCATTGATTCAAGTTGCGTATTGCAGCTCGCAAAGTTAAAAGCAGCACATCCGTGCACACACCCCACCAACATCAGCATCTCTGCCCCACCACACGTGCACTAATTCCTGCAAAAGTTTACAATCTGTAGAACTGTAAGGGTCCAGCCCCATTTCTAACATATCATGCGGATGAATGCACACTGTGGCCGAAGATCCTTCCACTCCATGCTCATTAAACGCATCGCTGTCTTCATTCAGCATGAGCTCGATCAGAGAAACAAAGAGTCGATCGGTCTTCCGTTGGAAATATCCGATGAGCGAAATTATGATGTCAATCTTATCAGGAGTCGCATCAGCCTCCTCCAGATCCTGAAATAACGCATTTTCCAGTGTGTACTTCTCATCTATTTCCTTAGACGACTCGCCCGCAGTCGCCCACCATGAAATGCCTTGCCAAATCATCTCTTGCAATGAAATCTTCTCAGCTAATTCAACGTAATAGGAATCACCGTCTGTAGTCTGACTGGCACGCTTCTGGCCAACACTGGAAACGACTGGTGTAATCAAGCTTGACATACTTGTAAAGCTGGCACGCGAGGTGTCCATTTCGGCATCTCCTAAAGCTGTACTTGCTTCTATAAACTGTTTCACGAGCAAAAACGCCTCCAGATCACGATGCGTCGCATGTATACTTGTTGATGCATCCTGAGAGCTAAAGATGGCAGGTTTAGCACCGCCACGGCCCAAATTTGATGGTATCCGCACACAGTAGTCATAAAGATCTCGCTTCTCAAGTAATATCTGGTCCGTTGTGCAAGCCAAAAAGCCACCTGAAATATTCTTCACAAAATCAATATCGTTGATGCAAAAATTATAAAAAGGTAGGTTAAACTCAATTTCATCCATGTTTTTTACGTCGGATTTCACTAGCTGTCGTTTCAACTTCTTCGGGATTGAAGAAATCAACGATAAACTGTATATGAATTTGCACATATCCTGAACCTTTAGTAGTGACTTTTCTGTCCTCTGTTCCTCTTGAATTGAAACCACGCTACCATTCTCCGGCACCATATAAAAGAGAATCCGCTTCCTTAATAGAGATAGCTTCCAAATTTCATATACCAGAGGACCCAATACCTCAAGCATTGTCTCCAATCCAAACACCAGATGGCTTTCTGTATCGTACTCGGATGCATCTATTGACATATCTATGGATGTGAGTTCGTCCGTCGAAATTGTAGGTGAGGAAGGGTCAGGCTGGTTTGTGAGAAATGTCATTTTGGGAGTGTTGATTTTAGCATTATGAGACGAGACTTCCAGTCCAATTTCTGGCTCATAGGCCAACCTATATTTATGTTTATCAAAGAATGCATCAAACTTCGAAAAATATGCCTTCTCGGCAATAGAACCGCTACAAAGCATGAACCCGTCCAAAAGATGGCTTAGTTCTTTGCGGTATTGCCAACAAGCTGAATACACTCGTGGTTTCCATGGTGAATCCGCAGACATATCCTGCAATAAACTGACATGCACCGGATCAATCAAAACACCAAGTGAGTACATTTTGACACAGGATCTGTCCACTGATACTAATGTTGTACCGTTCTTCTGATCGTCAAGCTTATTTTGATGAAAAATCGATATTCCATAAAGAAGTTTGTCCTTGCTGACATGATCATCACCATCCATGTCTCCCTTCTGACGAGCAAACATTATTGTATCCGAGGAAACTGAGTGTAATCCAGATGGAAGAGAACTAAACTCCACGCCTTTCAAATCATACAGATGATCGTTATTCGTCTTATACCAGTGCAAGTCATAGCCACTGTGAACGTCAAATTTGCAGAGAAACACTGCAGATATAGGTGGAAGTTCTGTGACCATCTTTGATAGTAGTCTTCAGATGTTAATTGCATCTACAAATCATATGATAGAAAATGAGGAATGTAACCATTAAACGAAATTTGAAAATGTGTCTGTACCCCGAGCAAGAATGCAGAAAGTCGAGCGTGCTCAGAAAATTGAAGTAAGGCAGTGCTGCCCAATTGCAAGGCAGTGCTTGAAATCAGAATTAGGGATTTAAACTGATCTTCCGGTTGCAAGTTTGGTGATTCATTGATACAGTTCTATTACTAGCAATTTTGGTCAGCAATTTAGTCTTATATTGTGTTGAGGTATTTTGATCAAGATCCAAAACGTTGCGAGAATACAAATTAGGAGGTTCTTACTAATAATTTAATTTCGTGCAAGATTTATGGCCGACACTATTTTGAGATTCCACGAAACCAATAGGTTGGAATTTCGTGATAAGTAATAGCAAGCAATGTTGATCAGTTAACAGATTAAGATTAATAGCATGTTTTATTAATAAACTTAACTCATTTTATCATGCTTTGTATTTTTTGCTCTTTGGACTACCATCAAAGGGCCATAATAGATATGGTGTTTAGATGTGTTAAGACTCTACGCGGTCCTACACGCATTTCCTCATGAGGCCTTTTGAAGATCGCGAGAGTCGAAAATCTCGGCGGAATTTTCGGTTTTGGGCGTTTAAATGTGATATGTGTGGCACTTTGTGTTTTCACACATTCTGATATTACTGAAATAGTATGAAAGGAACAGTATTTTGGTTAGTTGTGCTTGTACTTACTTTTTTGTTTAATAGATTATTTGCTGACTTTTGGCTTTCTAGGCGAGAACGTATTACAGAAATTTTATATACACGTTAAAGCACGGAACAAATTTTCATGTCGATCTAACTTTTCAATATCAATCATAGATCTTATTTATAAGTACTTCTCTAAGAGTTTGCTTGCAATTTTCTCTCATTTGCAAGATTCACCCGCAGTCCTCGGCCCATTTTTCTCATTAAGTCCATTCGTGACTTTTAATCATTTTATGTCAACGTCACCAGGAGTCTTCTCGTCATTCCCGTATGATTCCCCTGATTTTTTCACATTCAATGCACCGTTTGCAAAGTCGAAGAGACCACGGTCAGTTGTATCTCCCCTGCAATCTTTTCAAGCGTTGAAAAAGAGACGTACAAAGTATGATGAGCAGACATTTACGTATCAGATATCGCAAAGAATATTACAGGGAGGAGCTTCGATCCCTGATATTGTCATAATGCAGGCCCATCTCCAAAAATTGCATCTAAATGACATCATTAATGAGATAATGAAGGCAGGGTACATGGAGCACGGTTCACTAGATATCAAGTATACACGTCTGTTAAGCTTGACTGATAACAGTTGGCCAACTGTAATATTTACTTTCCCTTGGAACAGCCATGAATTTGCCTCAACACTCTACAGGGTAATAAGGTCGGGAAATGTGTCCAAGAATATCACATGGATTGGTGTTACACCAAGCACATGGAACGATTTAAATGATTTACCATTTCCGCTCGTTCAAGACAGTGACGGACGTATCTCTCGCAAGTTAGGCATGTTAGATCCCCTTGGTGGTGATGTTTACCCCTTAAACAGTATCATAATATTTGATAAGAATGGTGTGGAGACTATTCGACTCAGACTAAGGTATGACAGCGGTTTATATTATGACTTCGGAGAAGGTCATTCACTTCCGGAAACTTTGTCTGATGTGCTTAACTATTGCAGTGAATGAATAGCACTGTATTTGTACGCCTGAAGATTGAACAATAGTAGTGTTTCCAGTACTTTTCTTTTGGCACACGTTTCTGGATAGAACATAAATCGTATCTTCCTTGTTACATTTACAAATTCTTACATTGTACATTTATATATTTGCATACCCACACTATACATTTACATACTCACACTATATATTTACATACTCACACTATATATTTACATACTTACACTATATATTTGCATACTCACACTATATATTGAACAACCCTCTTAATTGTAAGTTCTGTACAACTCAAAGTATTGAGCACAGATACCATACAACATTCTATTTATAAATACAGTTTTACAAAATTCTAAATGGGTCCCACGAAGTGTTTCTGGTTCATCTCTTATTAATATATGTTTGGGTATGGTTTCCCAGCTTTTGATTTGATCGTAGTATGGAAGTCATAATCCAAAAGCTAACCCGTAACAGAATATCAATTTAAGTGAAGAACTCTGGTAAGTAAAGGAAGGAAAGTGTGATTGGATTAGTTTTAGCAGATCCATTCAGTAGATTCAGTAGATTATTGAAGATTTGTTATAAGCAATAATGTTGATTGTGAAATATAGTGTTGTCCCAGATTGAAGTCTATTTAAAAAGTATGCGATAAATCTGATACACATAATTTTGTCTACTTAAAAATACAAACGTCAAGAACTTTCTGTTATGTTTTCACACAAGTTATATAAAAGACAAAACAAGGCGTGTTTAAATGCGTTCAAATCAATTAAAAATGGCGATGATCCCTCTGAAATCAGAGAGTCTAAAAACTATGTCCCAACCGGATGAGACAACTTATATCCGGTAACATGTGAAAGTAAAGAGCATTTCAGACAATCAAGCCAATGAGGGCTGAAATCACAAGTGTGATGGCATAGTCAGCCCTTGTACCAGCCCCTTCATAAATAGCAACACTCGATGCAATTGCATACTCTGAAGAGGATGATTTCGATTCAGATGGTATGTATATTGATGTGTATTTGGACTCGAATGTGGATGTGGGTGTTGATGTGCCTTTTCCTTTTTCCGCGGTTGAAACAATCACATTTGACTGATATTGCGGTTTAGATGAAGTGCCAGCTTCTTCTTTTGACGTATATCCAGATTCTGTTACTGAGACAGCAATGTTCGTAATAGGCGATGTGGAAACAATATCAGGCGACTCCGTCATTGCTCCGTTTGCTGCTCCCCCACTAATAGTAGTAACACTGAGAGTTGTGGCTGTCGAACTGCACTTAACATCAGTAGTTATCAAGGTACTGACCCAGCCAGCTGTGTCCCCAGAACTTTCTTCCACAGTTGAACTTGAACTATTTGTATAGAATCCATACGTTTCCGACTTTGCATACCCTGTGGAGATGGTTTCTATGTTAGTGTCTGAGCTGAAAGGTTCTTCCACAAAAATAACACTACTTGTAAGGACCTCATTATTGGATGTAAATGTTGAAATCTTAGTTGTTGTAGATTTGCAAGAGATATCAGTGGTCACAGTGACAATGGATAATTCCGGCTTTTCGACAAGTATTACTTCACCAGTGGTGACTTTTCCTTCAGAGGTATAAGTAGTCTCGATGGTAGTAGTAGTCACAAAGTCAACATCCGTAGTTGTGGTGACTATAGGAAGTGATGGTTCCTCGATGAGTACAACCCTTCCAAAAATAGTTCTTCCTGATGATGTATATGTACAAGTAACAGTAGCAGTAGTTGGAGTATTAATGTCTGCGGTAGTAGTAATGGTAATAGGATAAGGTTCCTTCACAATCGCAACACTGCTGGTCACCGCGTTATCACCTGATGCGTAAGTTGTGGCAACAGTGACTGTAGTAACGGAATTGATGTCTGTAGCAATAGTAATTGACAAAATACTTGAGTCCCCAGTAGATTCAACCTCGCTAGTGATTGCACTATTATCTGATAAGTATGAAGTGGTGGTACTAGTACCAGAGACAGTCGAAAGCAGTGAATCCGTGTCAACAACAATGGTGCTGGTAATAGTACTGTCTCCAGATGTGTACGTAGTAGTAAGAGCAGTAGTTGTAGCATTAATATGCGAAGTGGTGATGGTACCCGAAAGTGGTGGTTCCTTAACAACCACAACTGTACTGGTGATGGTACTGTCTCCAGATGTGTATGTGGTAGCAACAGTTGTTGTTGTAGCAGCATCGATATCTTCAGTAGCAGTGACGGTCTTATAAAGATATGGCATTCCCACAAGTACAAATCTTCTAACAAAAACCTTTCCTGCTATAGTGTAAGTCCTAGCGACAGTAGTAGTTGTAGCAACATCAATATCTTCAGTAGTAGTGGTGGTAAAGAAAGGTGATTCCTCAACAGGTACAACTGTTGTCGTAATAGTACTTTCTCCAGATGTGTATGTAGTACCGACAGTTGTGGTTGTGATTGCATCAACATCGGTATGAGTAGTGGTGGTCGAAGGTGGTGGTTCTTCAACAAGTACAACTGTTGTCGTAATAGTACTTTCTCCAGATGTATATGTAGTAGCAACAGTTGTGGTTGTGATTGCATCAACATCGGTATGAGTAGTGGTGGTCGAAAGTGGTGGTTC
>ERZ746981.452-NODE-452-length-11713-cov-1920.282657_pt1 | contig 11713 bp, 20 predicted proteins | sample MGYA00374948_ERZ746981 | MGnify/ENA primary metagenome ERZ746981 (study PRJEB28757, sample SAMN06711160) | food metagenome | host: microorganism | place: China:Harbin | collected 2017-01-30 | study: EMG produced TPA metagenomics assembly of the Analysis of...
CAACGACCATTCTTGCCGAAAGGGTGGACCGTATCGGTCTACCCTTTGGCTGAAGGGGCTCGGGTTTTCCAAGCCCTTTGGGCATGCCCGCACCAACGGTGCAATGGTGTATGAAGAGCCCCTAGTAGGCCGGGTCCAATGCAGCCCCGAATGCGGTGTCAGTCAGGTACCAGAACGGGGCCGAGACAGTGCCAAGAGAGGGTATGCAGTGACTAGCCCGTCTTATTCACGGGTTGTGACTTTTTGAGGTTTCCTGATTCTGGACGCGCGGGGTCTACGCGATCCTGGAGGCTGATTTCAGAGTGAGGATTGGTCGGCGCTTGAGTTGGCGGGCTGGGGCGGGTTCGGGGGCGACAGCCCCGCCTGTCACGGTCCGACGGGTTGCAGACCCCGGGCGATACCGGCGCAGAGTGCGGCTTCGGGGCATGCTGCGGCGAATGCGATGCGAACCCGGGTTGCGGTCTCGATAACCCGGCCGGCGACCTTGATCAGGCGCATGCGTAACGTGGTGAATTCGGCCGTAGCGAGCGGCTGGGGTCTGGGGATGGCCTCGCGCACCGTCAGCATCAGCCAGTAGGCGGCGGTGTGCAACACGAGGCGGACCTGATTTGCGCGAGACGAGCGACAGCCTGTCCGGTCTGAGGCCAGTTGCCCCTTGTGCAGCCTGATCAGGTTTCCCACCTGTCCCCGGGCGCAGTAGAGGGTGTCGTAAAGCCATCCGGCATTCCCGCCACGCAGGTTGGTGACGACACAGCGTATATCTGTGCCCGTTCTATGTACCGATCCCTACCCTGGTCATAATAAAAATACCCATCGTGTTGGGTTTTGTGGTAGGATGTGACCATGCCAACAGTTCACCGAGTGGGTCGCTTCAGGTTCATGATCTATGCAAATGACCATGATCCGGCCCATATCCATGTGTTCTATGATGGCCGTGAAATCATCATCAACCTTGGGGAAACCGAGGCAACGATCCGGGAGATTGCCCCCGGCGTGAAGCGAGCAGACGTACGCGAAGCGTTCAGGATCGCGGTGGAACAACGCGAAGCCCTATTGGCCGCATGGAGGACGATTGATGCGCAACGATCATGACATCGAAAAGCAGATGGATGCCGCTTATGAACGTGGTCGCATTCGGCGTGAGACAGTGCCCCAGGCGATTGCTGCTGGGTACGATGCCACGACAGGGCGCGTAACCGTTGAGCTGTCCAATGGCACCCGCTTTGAATTCCCTGCCTCACAGGCTCAGGGCCTTGAGAGAGCAACGCCAGAGCAACTGGCCCAGGTCGAAATCATGGGTGGCTACGGCCTGCACTGGGAGGCACTGGATGCTGACCTACTGGTGCCGGAACTGATGGCGGGCCTGTTTGGGTCCCGTGCTTACATGGCGGCAAAGGCAGGCCGACAGGCATCGCCAGCAAAAGCCGCAGCGGCACGTCGAAATGGTGTCAAAGGCGGCCGACCAAGAAAGGTCGCATAACTCACATATTGAGGTAATAATAAATTATTTTTTTAAAATACCACACAATTAAAATGTATCAATACAAGACCAAAGTTCACAGACACCAAAAAAATAGCAAAAATTACTAAAAGATATATAAATAACGAATGTATACATTTAAAATTCCATTATGTAAGATTTAAAAAAATACTCTTATGCATTTTGGACCTGTAACGGTTTTGTGCCGGTCCTGAGGTAAATAGGAGCAGTCCCATGACCCATAACATTCCTGTTATCGACATTGCCCCCCTGCGCCAGGGTAACGATGCGGAGCGGGAGGCCGTGGCCAGCGCCATCGGCAGGGCCTGCCGCGAGACCGGCTTTTTCTACATTACCGGCCACGGGGTATCTCCCGATACGATAGATAGCGAAGCTCTTCGAGGCCTCGCACACGTTCTTCGCCCAGCCCGCCGCCGCCAAGGAAGCCGTGGCCATGAGCCGCGTGGGCCGGAATCGGGGCTATGTGGGGCTGGGGGTCGAACGGCTTGATACGACTTCCCTGCCCGACCGTAAGGAGGCCTTCAACATCAGCCCTAACCAGCCTGGTGGCCAGGACGCATGGCCTGCTCTACCGGGATGGCAGGATCTGATGATGGCATATTTCGCCACCTGCCTCGATATCGGCGCGGCACTGCATCGCGGTTTTGCCCGTGATCTGGGGGTAGATGAGGATTTCTTTGTCGATAAATTCAGGCATCCCATGGCCACGCTACGCCTGCTGCGCTATCCGCCCGCGCAACAGGCCAGCACGGCACCGGGGGCGGGTGCCCATACCGATTACGGCAATGTCACGATCCTTGCGGTTAATGGCGTATCGGGTCTGCAGGTACGTCCGCGCGGTAGCGACTGGACAGACGCCCCGCTGATTCCCAGCACGTTCATCTGCAATATCGGTGACTGCCTGATGCGGTGGAGCAATGATGTGTATGTCTCGACCCCGCATCGGGTATTGCGCCCTGCAGGCGAGCGGTATTCGATCGCTTTCTTCCTCGATCCCGATGCGGATGCATTGGTCGAGCCGATCGTAACCCGTTCCGGCGAGCATGCGCATTATCCGCCTGTCACCGGGCATGACTACCTGCAGGAAAGACTGCAAGCGACATACGGGCACAAAAACCAGCGCCACTGAGGCAGAAGGCTTCCATCGTGCGGGTGGGTGGTCCGTGGGATGCGATCAGGAATGGTCTGTCGTAAGGCTGGCAGACTGGTCTGTGGAGGTGGGCCAGTGACTCTTTTTTCCCGCCCGACCGTTGTGGGGTGCCGGGACTGGAGAAAGGTGTAGGCCATGGACAGACATATTAAAGGGGGGTCCGATTAGCGACACTGACAATGGCGGCTTTCCAATGATTTTCCATAATTGGGAGGACGAAATCGAAGGGTCAGGATCCAGAAAACCGACAGCTGCCCTGGCGCCAGGCGCAGCGGTCCTTGTCACCGGCCTGCGATAGACCGTCACATTCACCCTTCTACGGAACTCCGACCGCCTTATTGCCCGGGTTCAGGCAGGGGAAGGGGATGATCGGTCCCGAGGCTGGCCGCCCATGCCTTCACCGCTTCACCACTGATGAACAATCCGGCATCCGCCTGGGCCAGTGCCTGGCGTGTCGCTTCGTTCTTTTCGGCTTCCCGATCGGAATGACCTGTTTCCATGATGGTGTTCCTCCCAGGCCGGATCATCAGGCCCGTTCCGGTCTGTGTCCACGTGTTTCTGGTGACCGCAGCGCCCGAGAACCCTGTGCGTCATCGACAATGTCCATGTTCGATGGGATCAGGACGTTTCGCTGAAGCAGGGGAAGGGAGGGATATGAGTTTTCCGGCCACAGGAAACCCGCAGATAATTATTACGTTATCGTTACATAAGGTGGGCACAGATATACGCTCGCTCACCGCAATCATGGATGCCCGCCAGTGCGGAGAGATCACAGCCGATGAAATGATCGCCCAGATCCGGCTGATATCTCAACAGGAAGACTGAGTTTTTCTTGCTTCGGCAGAGAACATTGGGAGCCTGTGGTAGAATCCTGTCATCGGGAATTGAGTTAATCCGTTGCAGGAATGCGGGCTTGAAAAATCATACTGTTGTAACTACAATTCCGTAACTACTGGAGCGGATTGTGACCATATGGGTATGGGATCCTGAAAAGGATTCAAAAAACAGGGAGAAGCATAAGCTACCTCTGGAAACCGGCAGGTTTGTTCTCGACGGCGATCCGCTCGCATTGTCTGTCCCTGATCCCCATCCAGATGGGGACAGGTGGCGAACCATAGGGAAGATACGGGGCATCACAACTCTCTTCGTCGTTCATACAGAACCCGTGGAAGACGAGGAGGATGGCGAAGAATACGGTCGTATTATCAGCGTAAGAAAGGCAACTGCCCATGAGCGCAAAGCATACGAAAATGGACTCTGAACTGCTTCAGGCGTTACGGGCTGTGGAGGCCATGCCTGACAATCAGATTGTGACGGATGATGAAGCCCCAGAAATTCGTGACTGGTCACATGCGGAACGGGGGCGCTTCTATCGACCCCGTAAAGTGCAGAAAACCGTGCGGTTTGACGCTGATGTCGTGGCTTTCTTCGAGAAGGACGGGCCTGGCTATCAGACACGTATGAATGATGCGCTGCGTGAAATTATGAATCGCGCCTTACGTAAGGCGCCCACGAAAACAGACGCGGGATCTGCACGATCTTCACGGCGCGGGAAGACGGTACACGCATAAGAGTGGCTGTGGCCTTTCTTTGCCCACTTTCCTGCACGAGAAGGAGATCGACCACCATGAGCAGCAAAAACAGGTCCATGCCCTCGCTGCACAGTGACGAAGCGGCCGAGGATTTCGTCGTAACCACCGATCTGATCCGGTATGACCTGACGGATAGCCGTGACCAATGTACGCCTCGTTACCTTCCTGCGGTGTGCGAGAGCGTCCCCCTTATTGCCCGGGTTGTGGCAGGGGGAGCGGGTTATCCCTGCCGAGGCTGGCGGCCCATGCCTTCATGTCCCGTTTCTCCCGGTCTGGACCTTCAGGCCAGTTTTGGCCTGCGTCCGCGTTTCTTCTCTGGCAGGCGTGTGACCGGCACCCCAGTTCCTGATGTTTCCGAAGGGGCCGGTGTCGCCTTGATGACCCGCCCTAGTCCAATCTCCTGTGCCAGGGCAGAGCGTCGGGCTGCGTAGGATGGGGGGTCATCGGGTAGCTTTCAGGCAGGCCCCATTTTTCCCGATACTGCTCGGGTGTCATGCCATAGACAGTACGAAGATGGCGCTTGAGCATCTTCATTTTTTTCCCGTCCTCCAGACAGACAATGTAGTCTGGAAACACGGATTTTTTCACAGGTACGGCCGGCACCATATCCGGTGTTCCGGTCGTCGCCTGTCCCGGACCGCCAAGCGCCTGAAATACCGAGGCGATGAGGCCTGGCAGGGTATCCGCCGGAACCGTATTGCTGCTGACATAGGCAGCGACAATCCGGGTCGTAAGCTCCCGCAGCGTGTCAGCTTCGGATGATCGTGTCTCGTGGTCAGTCATGGTCACGTCTGCCTGTTGTCCTGTCATGTTCCCGGTCCCTGTCGAAGGCATGAAGCCCCGCACGTCTCCAGCGTGCTTTCAGGTCAACCGGAGCAGTATCATTGCTGCCCTGGAGCTGTCCTGCAATATCCAGAAAAGCCCCGAGCAGGGTGGCGCGGTCATCATCGGTCAGATCGACCAGTCCCGCCTTCTGGACCAGGCCGCCCAGTTCGATCAGATGATGGGTGCGTTCCCGTCGCGCCTTCGCCCAGTCGCGCATGTCGGTGCGTGCCTTTCGTGCCTGATAGCGATGGATCAGGGCTTCCTGCTTCCTGATCCGTCTTTCAAGCGCCAGAAGCTCCGTTCTGATCGTTTCCGGTTCCTTTCCGGCCGCCCTTTTTTGCACAGGCCTGAAAGAACGCCGTCCCCCGTTCGGTCCACCTCGCGACGGCTTCGGGTTTGCCGTCCGCCTGTTCGACAGCCGCAAGCAGCACCCCGGCCAGCGCCTCGATGGACAGGGTATCGGCTCCCGTCGCCTCGACCAGTTCACCGAGCTGGAGGGTTTTTTGCGCCTTAAGCTGCCTGGTCTTTTCCTGAAGCGCCTTCAGTTCCGCATCAATGTCCCGTGGCCTGCGCATTTCCGGTCCTCTGTCCTGCTGGTCTGTGCCATACTCTATCACACAGGCGAGAACCGCGTCACTCATCCAGAGCAATCAACCCTTGTGGCACAGTAAAATGTGAGTGCGCGCTTATACGTCACTTCGTGACATGCGCTTAAAGGATGTGATAAGATCGCGTCCATGGCGATCTATCACCTGCATGCAAAGGTCATCAGCCGTGCCACCGGCCGGAGCGCCGTGGCGGCGGCAGCCTATCGTGCAGCGTCCCGCCTGCATGATTTGCGGCTAGATCGCGACCATGACTTTTCCAACAAGAGCGGCGTGGTGCATTCCGAGATCCTGCTGCCCGATGGCGCGCCGGAACGGTTTCTTGATCGTGCGACCCTATGGAACGAGGTCGAGGCGATCGAGAAGCGCAGGGATGCCCAGCTTGCCCGCGAAGTAGAGTTTTCAATCCCGCGCGAAATGACCCAGGCGCAGGGGATCGCGCTGGCACGGGATTTCGTGCGGGAGCAGTTCGTGGAACGCGGCATGGTGGCCGATCTCAATGTGCATTGGGATATTGGCGAAGACGGACAGGCGAAGCCCCATGCCCATGTGATGCTGTCCACGCGGCGGATCGAAGTCAGAACCGGAGAGGCTGTGCATGGAAGACGAGACGGAATCCCGCATCCTGAACGAGGCGGCGGGGGCGCATACGACATCACGCCGGATCCTGGACCTGATGGAGCAGAAAGGGGAGGACGATCCACTCAAGCTCATGATCCGTCTGCTGACGGAAATTCGGGAGACGCAGCGCGGCATCCTGCTGAAGCTCTCGACGCTGGAGAAGCGCTTGCAGCGGCTGGAAGAACAGCGCGACTGATTGCTGCGGCACGGTTGCGGCATGAAGGCCTGGGGCTGGCGCAGGATCAGCCTTCCATCGGGTTCGGTGCGAAAGAGCGTTCATGGAATGACAGGGATCTGCTGCTGACATGGCGGGAGCGGTGGGCGTCGCTCGCCAATGAACGGCTGGCCGAGCTGGACCTCGATGTGCGGATCGACCATCGGTCGTTCGCCGCACAGGGGATCGACCTTGAGCCACAGAACAAGATCGGTCCGGCCGGGATGCGCCGGGAAGAGCGGGGCGAGGACGCGGAGCGGGTTGCCGATCATCTGGAGATCGCGCGGCGCAATGGGGAAAGGTTGCTGGCCGAGCCGCATGTGGCGCTGGAGGCGCTGACGCGACAGCAGAGCACGTTTACCCGGCGGGACCTGGCGCGGTTCGTGGACCGGCATACGGCAGACGCAGAACAGTTCAGTGCTGTCATGGTTCGGGTGGAGGCGTGTCCAGAGTTGGTCGCGCTCGGGAAAGATGGTCATGGGCGGGAACGGTTCTCCACATGGGAGATGATCGGGGTCGAGCAGCGTCTGGAAGAGGCATCGCTCGCGATGGGACAGTCCCAGGGTCATGCGGTGCCGCTGGCGGTGCGTCGGGCGGCGATGGCGCGGGACGGGCTTGGGGACGAGCAGGCGCTGGCGGTGGGCGAGGTCACGAAGTCCCGCGACCTGTCCGTGGTGGTCGGGTATGCCGGGACGGGGAAGAGCACCATGCTGGGTGTCGCCCGCGCGGCATGGGAAGAGGCCGGGTATCGGGTGCGCGGGGCAGCGCTGTCGGGGATTGCAGCGGAAGGGCTGGAATCCGGGTCCGGGATCGAGAGCCGGACGCTGGCCTCCCTGGAGCGTGCGTGGGCGCGTGGGTTCGACCTGCTGGAGCGCGGGGATGTGCTGGTGGTGGATGAGGCCGGCATGGTGGGGTCACGGCAGATGGAGCGGGTGCTGTCGGCCGCGCGTGGTGCCGGGGCCAAGGTGGTGCTGGTGGGTGATCCCGAGCAGTTGCAGGCGATCGAGGCTGGTGGTGCGTTCCGGGCGGTAGCCGAGCGGGTCGGGTCTGTGGAAATCACGACGGTGCGCCGGCAGCGTGAAGGCTGGCAGCAGGCGGCCACGAAAGAGCTTGCAACCGGGCGGACGGATAGGGCGCTGGAGCGCTATGAGGCGGCCGGCCTGGTGTGCGGGCATGACACGCTGGAAGAGGCGCGGGCCGGGGTAGTGGCCGGGTGGGATGAAGCGCGTCAGGCCGCGCCAGAGGAAAGCCAGATCATGCTGGCGCATCGGCGTGTCGATGTGCGGGCGCTGAACGAGGCGGCGCGGGAGATCCGGCGGGACGCGGGTGAACTGGGTGATGATGTGCTGGTGCCGACCGCCCAGGGCGAGCGGGTGTTCGCGGACGGGGAGCGTATCTACTTCCTGCGCAATGACCGGGCGCTGGGGGTGAAGAACGGCACGCTGGGCACGGTGCGGGGCATCACGGGGTCGGTCGAGGCCGGGGATCTCGTGCTGTCGGTGCAGCTCGACGGGCCGGGTGGTGCCGGGACTGGCCGGGTCGTGTCCGTGTCGGTGGCTGATTATGACGCGCTGGATCATGGCTATGCGGCCACCATTCACAAATCGCAGGGTGTGACGGTGGACCGGGCGCATGTGCTGGCGACGGGGAGCCTGGACCGGCACGGGGCCTATGTGGCGCTGTCGCGCCACCGGGAGAGCGTGTCCGTTCATTGGGGCCGGGATGATGTCGGCGACCGGGACGGGCTGGTGCGGCGGCTGTCGCGCGAGCGGCTGAAGGATACCACGCTGGATTACCTGCATGTCCGGGATCGGGATGCCGGGTTTGCGCGACGACGCGAGCTGCATGTCCCCGAGAGCGAGATCGTGGTGGAGCGTGAGAAGGCTGCCTCTGGCCCCCAGAAGGACAGGCAGGCCGAAGCTGTCCGTACGCCAGATCCGGCACCGGCACAGCGGAAGCGTGGGATGTTCGACGGGCTGGACCTGTCCGTGAGGCTTGGTCGTCGCACATCGGAAAAAGACGTGTCGGCCGGGATGAATGCCGGGGCCAGTAAGGGGGAAAGTGGGGTTGAGCGTGAAGCTCCCGCCTCGCCCTTTGCCGGGTTGCGGCTGCCGCGTGTGCAGCGCGCGCAGGTGCCTGCCGGGCTGGGCGGGTTTGTGCCGGGTGGTGATCCGCTCCACCAGGCGGTGGAGCAGTATGCGCGGGCGGTGCGGGACATCGGGCGCATGGTGGAGCAGGACCTGCCGGTGCTGGAGCACCAGAAGAAGGCATGGCTTGACGCCAGCACGGCCCTGGAACGGCTACGGCCCGGGGCGGTGATCGCTCTGGAAACCGCCGTGAAGCATGAGCCGGAGATCCGGCAGGCCCTGTACGGGCTGGAAGGGCCGGCACGGGCGCGCAGGCTGGTCGAGGGGCTGGAGCACGAGGACAAGGTGCGGCATTCCCCCGAGTTGCGGGCTGCGCGGTTCGTGAAGGCGTGGGACGGGCTGAGCCGCGAGCAGCAGGGTGTGGCGCTTAAGGAGCTGCAGCGGGACGCGCCGCTTGAGTCCCTCCTGCGGCAGAAGGGGCACGAACTGGGCGTCCGGAAGGGATCGACGCTCGATCATGGATTGCAGCCGCAGCGCACGCGCTCGCTGTCGCGCTCCAGGGGGCGGGATATGGATATGGGGATGTAGGAGATTTTGATTTACGTTAACCAGTGACGTCATATATGATGTCACTATGCGCGTTGTTCTTGATACGGATGTTGTTCTTTCGGGATTCATGTCACCGGACGGAGCGTCCCGGCAGCTTTTGCTGGGGGCCTTGGATGGGAATTTCAGTCTGCTGCTCTCCACGACCCTCCTGGTCGAATACGAGGCGGTGTTGCGTCGCTCTGAAAATCTTTTCCGAATGGGCGTTCAGGGGGATGAAGTTCTGGAGGTTCTTGATGGACTTGCAGGGTGCTGCGTGCCGGTTTCTTTTGATTACAGGTGGCGACCGACAGGTGCGCATGGTGATGATGAACTTGTGGTTGAGACAGCGATCAACGGGAATGCGGATGCGATCGCCACGTTCAATCTGAAAGACATGCAGCGGGCCGTATCACGGTTCGGTATTCCAGCAGTGCGGCCAGGTGTTCTTTTGCGAAGGATGAGAGGATGAGTAGCAGTAAAATCCAGCTTCGGCTTCCGGAAGATATGCGGGAAGCCGCAACGCGTCAGGCGGCGCTTTCAGGTGTCAGCATGAACCTTTTTGTTGCGACGGCTGTCGCGGCCCGGCTGGGTGGGCAGGCAGAAGCGGAACGGTATTTTTCCGCACGGGCGACACGGACCACGCCTGCTCGTGCCAAAGCGCTTCTGGAGCGGATCGGAACAAAGGGGCAGATCAGGGACGATGATCGTCTGGACGTGCCGGAAAACTGAATCTGGATGAGGGGATATAGGGTTTTTCTGGAAAAATATCGAAATGATATTTATGATATCAATCTTGAGAAATGAGGAGTCCTGTCATGTCTTCTGTGGTTATTCGTAATCTTCCGGAAGAGACGCATCGGGCGCTGAAGGCGCAGGCCATGCTGCATGGACGCAGTACGGAAGCGGAGATCCGGACCATTCTGGAAGCGGCCGTCCGGCCGCCGCAGCGGGTCCGGCTGGGATCGCTTCTGGCGTCCATCGGTCGGGAGGCCGGTGTGTGTGATCAGGATATTGCGGCCTTGCAGAGCCGCGATCAGACCCCGGCCGAGCCGATGTCCTTCGAATGATCCTGCTCGATACAAATGTGATCTCGGAGCCGTGGAAGCCCGTCCCGGAGCAGCGTGTTCTGGCCTGGATCGATGGACAGGCGATCGAGACGCTTTTTCTGTCTGCCGTCACGGTGGCGGAACTGCGTTTCGGGATCGGGGCGATGCCGTCTGGTCGGCGGCGTTCTGTACTGCATGAGCGGCTGGAACAGGAGGTATTGCCCTTGTTCGCGGGGCGTGTCCTGTCGTTCGATCTGGCGGCGTCCCAGGCCTATGCCGAACTGATGGTGCGGGCCAGGTCAGAAGGTCGGGCGATTGGCAAGGCAGATGGCTATATTGCAGCAACCGCTGCATCCCGGGGTTATGTCGTGGCCAGCCGCGACGTGTCTCCTTTCGAGGCGGCTGGTGTGCGGGTTCTCAATCCGTGGGAGGATACCTGATGTCCTGCGGCATGCTTGAGAGCGGATGATTTAATGTGTATGATTTCTATTGGAGATACACATCATGCGAACAAACATCATCATTGACGATGCCCTCATGACAGATGCGCTGAAGGCGTCTGGTGTCAAAACCAAGAAGGAAGCGGTCGAACTCGGGTTGCGGACGCTGATCAGGCTGAAGCAGCAGCGGGAACTCCGTACCTTGCGGGGGAAGCTCGACTGGCAGGGTGATCTGGATGCCATGCGTTCCGACGCATGATCCTGGTGGATTCCTCGGTCTGGATCGATTTTTTCCGGGGTACGGTGACGCCACAGGTTGATGTTCTGGACCGGCTTCTGGGAGAAGAACCTGTCGCCATTGGGGATCTGATGATGACGGAAGTTCTCCAGGGATTTGCGAGTGAGCGGGATTTCAACACGGCACGGCGGATGCTTGGTGCCCTGGATCTGGTGGAGATCGGGGGACGTGATGTCATGATCGAGGCGGCACGATATTTTCGTGACCTGCGCGGCAGAGGCATCACCATCCGGAAGACCATTGATACCCTGATTGCCACACGATGCATCGTAAGCGGGTATCGGCTTCTTTACAGTGACCGGGACTTTGATCCGTTTGTGACACATCTGGGGCTGGAACGGGCTGCCTGATCGGGGGGCAGGCTACCGGGGGAGGGATGTTGTGCAGGAAGAAGAACAAGCCGTTTGTCAGGAGACAGCGCATCTTCTGAGTAGTCCGCGTAATGCGGAAAGATTGCGACGGACTATTCAGAACGCGGCTTCAGACAGTCGGCCAAACAGGCTTACGCTCCTGGCAATGGAAGAAGGGCGAAGGCGGCTGCTTTTCGGGAAGCAGGAAAGGGCCGGAACGCAAGAGGCTGGTCAGGATGATGATCGTCTGGACGTGCCGGAAAACTGAATCTGGATGAGGGGGCTTTCCATCATGAGCGAGACGGATCCGGCCGCGCGCGCCTTTGAGGATCTGTGCGCCGAAATGACGGTGCTCCGGCGCAGCGTGGAAGCGCTGCCCCAGGCATGGCGGGACAA
>ERZ746981.453-NODE-453-length-11562-cov-10.785982_pt1 | contig 11562 bp, 4 predicted proteins | sample MGYA00374948_ERZ746981 | MGnify/ENA primary metagenome ERZ746981 (study PRJEB28757, sample SAMN06711160) | food metagenome | host: microorganism | place: China:Harbin | collected 2017-01-30 | study: EMG produced TPA metagenomics assembly of the Analysis of...
TATGGCCAAGTTGGTAAGGCATCACACTAGTAATGTGGGGATCCTCAGTTCAAATCTGAGTGAGGGCATTATTTTTTTTTTAGTTAAGTAAACTTACTAAGTAACTAGAACTAGTATTTGTTTCAGTTTATTTTTTATTCTATTTTATGCAGGTGCAAACCTATCGTACTCCAACCTTCCACTTCTTTAATTGTTCCATTCCAAGGAGGGTGAGAATTGTCTGAGGACCCAACCTAACAAATGAGGGGACCCAACCTCTGAACATAAACTTAACTCCTTCATTTTTAATGGAATGAAACATAATTGCAAATGTGTTGCCGGCCAAAGCAGATGAATTCATGATTCTTGTTTTAATGACATCGGCAGGTGAACAAACTGTAGTTGCCATCAAGGATGCAGCTAAAGAGGCGGAAAAATGTGTAATCTTCGAGTCTGCATTAAGTGCAAATATATCAACTAGTAAACGCTTCGTCAGATCATAGGAAACAACTTGTGAAGATGTCATTAAAATACCTCGCACGATATTAGGGCGCAAACCCCGGAATAATGACATAGGTCCCTCATATTTACAGATTTTATAAAGACCATCAAAACAATTACGATAATTTCTTCTTTTTTTTGAACAGAGAGAACCATCATTTTGCATTCTCACATTCACAATATCCGAGGGATTTCCGACAATGCTCCCAATTGTACCTGCAATTATCGAACAGGATAAGAGCTCTAGACCGGAGAGCTCTCTTGAAAGACTCTGTGTCGATAACTCCTTCCCTTTTTCATATATTCCAAATCTGGTCAGAGAATATGTTCCTTGTCGTAGTAATGCAGCGGATAAGCCAGAATATACAGAAAAAAAGCCTTCATGAGTAATAATTCTAATTATCACACTAATCAAATTATCCCCAACTTTAGAGCTTGCCTGTAGTCTGACCTTGGCAAGATCCAATGGATGCGTAGCAAAGCAGGCCACAGCAGAAGCTAGGCCTGTACTTAAATTGATATATAGGTTAGCACTGGATACAAAGAAGGAATGTAACAAATAGATAAACTTACCTCCGTACCAGAATGGATATGTTTGAATATTGCTCGAGGGCATTATATTACTAGAAATGTATTTGAAATCCTCCTCAAAAAATTGAACATTGACAGCCAATTAGCAGGGCTTCATGAAGAATCAAGCAGATTTATTAATGCTGGGAACAAAACATTAACACAGCATTTAAGAATCAAATATATTTATATGAGAGAAAATAATGCTGGCTTGATAGATAACCACTATATCGAATTGAAGAATCTGAACTTTAATCAATTACCGAATATGTATGAACTAAATGAGGGGTTTATGTTTCTCCGCATTTTTTCGAGGGGGATGGTAGGGCAAAAAGTTTTACCAAAATTTATATAGTAAAAAACAACCAGAAGAAAGACAAGTAGGATTATAATAGGGAGCAGGTGTATGTGCGATGCAGACCAAACCAAACAATCATGCAGTTACGTAATCAAAAAACAAACATCACTTTGAAGATAACAATCAGAACTTCTCATGCTGTGTTTGCAATCACTGTGTTAATTATAAACTAAATATATTTCTGAAAAGTTGTTAGCTCTTACGGTTAGCTTTATTATTGATTCGTTAGAGGACTCTTACGACTTCCTTACGTTAACCAGGTTTATCTGCACTTTACTTTATTCGTTTTCATCCACAGAAAACGATCAAACATATTTTTACGTAAGCCACCATTTCAATCAACTTAGTATTTCATAAATAGAAGTTCTTACTTTTGATTTCATTTTACAGGATATTTAATACTTACATCTCTGAAGTGAATATCTCACAATCATCAAATATGCATAGTTCATTGAACAAGCTTTTTATGTTATCGTTGTTAGTTAGCTCTTAAAGTTACAATCTGCATCAGTTTAAATGCTTTTAGGTGATCACAGAATATATAAATGAAGTTTACACCAAGAAAACGGCAACTATTGAGTTATAAATTTACAGTTCATGAAACTGTTTGTCTATAACCATAAAATATAACCTGTAATAATTCTTTTATTGGCTTAAAGTGTGGCGACGATTATTCATGAAGTTTTCGTTAACTGGTTTACTGAGTACTTCTAATGTTACCGTTAGAAAAAAATACAAAGTAAAAGGGATAAAGAAGAAATAATAAAAGAGACACGTAGAGGGGGAAATGTACACGTTTGAATACCTTTAATCCCGTCGAGCTACGTTGTCTGGAGTTTAGAACACGGTAAGTAGTTTTATTCACACAACTATTGGTAAATTCATTACTTTAGTATTTTTACTCTGTACTACCTTCTGTTGCTAGTGTGCTCTATTATTTGATTGAGTTACGTAATCTGAAATATGAATTCGGTGAACGGATTTGTGTTGGCCTTTAATAAAGATTGTAGAGGAAAGAAAGGAAAGTTTATTAAACGAAAGAGTGGCCGAGAAAAAATATTTCTCATTGGTTGATTTTATGGTTATTAAGTAATCACACAATGAATATTGAGAAATTTGGGGAAACCACATGTTGTGAAATTATGTTCATAGAATTAAGGGCTTTACCACTTCTGTGCAGATGAAATATTAATGATGCAAACGGTCATGTGAAATAACGGAAGTTAACGAACTTAAGCTAGCTAGTTATTAGGAGACCAACGTGATATTATTTTTACTACATTGTATTAGTATTAGCTGCCTGTTTACGTAATTAGGATATAAACAAAGCTTTCAATAAATCTCGGACTGTAACATCTTCTCCTCCTTTTCAGCCTAAAAAAAAGTTCTTAATGGAATCATTATTTTTGCGATTAATCAACATTACTTTAAATTAAATAATACACAATTACAACTTTGTTTACATACTTATACGAATTTTGATAATAAATATACCATGCATGAATTCACATAATATAATATACAACTATGAATGGCGTACTTCTATTCTTTGAAAAAAAATCACGGTTAAATGATATATCCTTTCCGGACGCATTCTCTATAAGTTGATAACTCGTTTCTTGGAAATTTTGTTAGTGTAGATCTCTAGCTTTTTGATAACCTTATCAAAAACAGTACTCTCAACGTCTCTAGCCCAAAGGGTGTCCATATGCTCATAACCAGGAACATTGATCACTTCCATTGGTGCTATAACCTGTGCACGGAGTTTATCCATATCAATTAACATATCTGATTGGCCACATATTAATAACATTGGCGTTGTTATATTCCGTGTTGGAAACGGAGCAACACGGTTCGCTTTTTCCGCAGCACCGCTAAGATAAACTAACTTAGAACCAGAACATCCGCATTCATCATACATCTGGAACCTACTGCTTCCAATGATTTGAAACCAATGTACGACCGATTTAACGGAAGTAGGGGAAAACATGTGGGGATAGCCAATGAATTTCTGCAATGTTGAAATGTTTTGAATATGCCAATTGAATAGGAAGGAGAGTGAGGCATCCACAACTTTCTCATATAATTGAGGGCCAAAAAGTCGTTGCCAAAAAACAACAGAAGGCACAATCGAGCGCTCACCAAACAGCTTGAACAGCATTGATGGTGCAGAACTGATAAAGTAGGAGCAAATTTTGTTATTGAGCCCTTTAGGTATCATAGCAGGAGAGAGGCCAACAAAGAGATTGACCTTACTGTTAAGATCCGGATTTAGTGACAAGGCAGCGAACGCTTGAGAAGAGCCTTGACTGAATCCAATATAACTGAGCTCATTTTGTTTAGTTATCTTTAGAATATAATCGATTGTGTCAGGAATGTCAAAAATGGCAAATTCATCCAAGGAAAAATCCCAAAAGCTATCATCTTTTGTTGAATATTTCAAGTGCTTTTGGGAATACTTATTGCCTCTGTTGTTACCTAACCAAACATCATAGCCCTCATCTATGAGGCGGAATGGAAGACATCTGGATGTTGTATCACCAAGAACAAACAATTCACTATTAGTCAAAAGTCCATGATGTAAGTAAACAACAGGTCTATTGACAAAACCAGACGCCCCCTTCTTCAGGATATGATGAATAGAGAGAAGGTAACCATCTCTAGTCCTCACAACATGCTCGTGCACAAGATATCCATGTGCATGAACTATGTCTGTGATGTCTTTAGCCATTATAATTTTTGAGACTAACTCACATTTGACATTACTATCAGAGTCTAACAAATCTAATTCCGTCTCCTTGAATTCCTTTGGTGAGGAAGTGCCCGATCTTACACAAGGTAACGCATTGGTTTTATTACATTTTCTTATTTCACGAGGAAGAACTATTTGCTGCGGATGAATTAATTTAAAACAGATTCCAACAAAAACCTTCAACACAAGTAAAATAAAATTTCCAAGTAAATGTATTCCAAACCTCATTTTCAAATACTTTGGTTTACCCCGTCAACGTTGTTTGGGTGATCGTGCTTTTTTAATATTCCAAAAATTGAATGACAATTACAATTGACCACAATCTAAAAAGATACTTTTGTAAGGATTTAATGCAAATTTCTGGACCAATCTGGCGTTGATCAACTAAGGAAGAGTTACGTGTAAGGGTCAAAATACAAGCTTTTCTGTGTACCTCGACGAAGCTTCTTTGTTTCTCGGCGTTTATTATGCGTTCTTTTTTATTTTCAAGTAATAATATGAAACTTGCATGTGATAAAAAAGGTAAAAAAAAATATATATATATTGCGAATTGTACGTGTTTTCCCGGTTGTACAATATATTAAAGTGCACTGTATTATATAAGCTGATAGTATTAGTAAAATGAGGTATATAGCTAAGTTTGAATAAAATGTCAAAATTCAATCCAGTAGAAGTTTGTTAAAATTGTGATTTATAACAATTTTATCAACCGGTGTCGATATGCCATTATAATACTGCTTGATCATATGATTGAATCTTGAGTAGGTTGATCCGTATAATACCGAAAAAGAGTTCAAGCAGTTATTATAAACTTCCTTCTCAACTTGTCTGCCAACGATCAAATCCTGTTCACCATCCCTTTCATTCTTTGAATCATAACAGCGACCATTAATTTCCCCTCTGAGATCTGTAGAAAGTTCAGTAATTGTGGACTTCAAGTTAGCACCAGAAAACTTTATTATTATCTTTTCGATATTGCCTCTAGAATAAGAATTCGTGGCAGAAGGGTCCGTATTTGAATCAACAAGATCCTGCATTCCACTAACAAGGTTCATAAGTTCCCCAATTCTATGTTTCTTTGCAAAAGCTTCGGTAAACTTTGATAATTCCATAGATCTTAGTTCATCGATATCGGTTTTAAGATCTAATGAAATGAGGTTCACGTCTTTAATTTGATTGACAACCCATGTATAATTAAGTAGAAGTGTTAAATGACCCAGAGTTTCGACATGTTCAGATTCCTGAGCTTTTGAATAAGATGAATCATTTGCAGTCGAATGCATAGAATCAACAGGCCGTTTTCCTTTTTGCGTGCTCAATTCAGAAATATTCATATTTTCAATTCCTTTTGACAAGGAATCATTAATTATTTTCCATAAATACTTGCTCAATTCCATAAGGGTTTTCTCAATTGGAAGTTTGCCAAATTGAAACATCAAAATTAAGAACTGAACGTTATAGAAATATATTGCATATGCTTTCGAGAAGTTCATAACCTCATAGTATACTTTAGATGAAATAATATTTTGGATTTCTTCTTCGGTCTGTCTTTCCCATAATGTATTAATCCTTGATTCTAATTGGGTAATTTTGCTAAAAGCATACTCTTGATCAGTAGATGCAACACTAATGGCCTTATACTGTAGAATAAGTACAATACAGGGTGGCTGTAACATGCTTATTTTCGCAACATCAAATAAACATTTGGACAGAGTATTAATTGTGGTTCCAAAAACACCCTTCATCAATTCATAAACTCCATCGCTCATCTCCCTATCTGTTTCGACCAATGAGTTTACAAACACTTGCCGAGATTCAAATATTTTTATCCGCTCTAAAATATCAGTAGAAATAAGAGATTGAAATCCAGAAACTGACGATGACAATGAGAAAAGTTCCACTGAAACCTCTTGCTGGAAAGATAAAACACTTAAAAGGATATCCAGCAAATTATTTAGAAGTAGTACTATATCAGCATCAGCATCTGAATCAGATTTTTCCTCGGAAGAGACTGCACCCAATTTTCCAGCTTCATCAATACTATTTGCCGTTAATCCTAATTCCAAAAGTATCTTATTGCTACTCAAATTTTTGTGCTCAAAACTTGTTCCATTTTTGATGTCAGGTGAATCCTTCACGAATTTGCTAGCCAATTTTTCAAAGGAAAACTTGGATAAGGATGCCTCACATTTTTTATTATTAAAATCTTCAGACAAATGGTTCCCCAACTTCGAATAAAATTCAGCAAATACCTCTGTATAATTAACCAAAATATCATTGAAGTCGTTTGGAGATATTTCTTTAATAAATATTAGACATCCCGAAAATGCCAAAAGATTTGACATCTTTTTGACGAGCGAATCGCGAAAGAAGGATGATAGGAAGTTATCGCAGGTTATTGACGGGAGTTTAGATATTAGACTTAAGGAAACGGATTTAAAAATCTTTCGGATCTCTATTTTGAAATTTTTAACAAACAAATTTGCAGCGTGATCAAGTTTGGCATGCCTCTCCTTAAGTGCTTGCATTTCCGAGATCTGACTCCTACCAGTATTACCTGAAAGTCCGTTAATCTTGGCCAATGAAACATTGAGCTTTCCCAAAATATTTTCCACTCGGGTTGGAATCTTATCCAACGACACACGACATCTAAGGATATAGTGTAAATCGTCCTGCGGAATATCTGCCGAGTGAAGGATTATTTCCAATTCTTTCTTCAATAATTTCTTATTTGTAGTCTCAACTTGAAGACCATGCCCTTGCTTTTCTATATAACTGACACTATCCTTGAATGAGGATAATTGAACAGATAATAAGGACAACCCATGATCAATTAGTGAGCATTGCTGTAAAGCTTGGTCCACCGTAGTCTTTAGTGTGTCACCTACATCATTTGTCTCCGTTATAGCAGCAACTTTGTGATATTGAAGTCTTTCGAGTTCTTTTAGAATCTTTCTTTTTAGATCCTCGTAATCATCTGTAGATGGATCATAACCAATTTCATCAAATAAATCTGTGAAATCCGAATCTTTTTTTTCTGCCTCTACCCTACTGAAAGCTCTAGATCTAGCATGTACACGACCCTTGTCAGGTATTCCAAGCGGATTCTTTTTATTTGAACCATTTCTAGTCACAGGAACTTGAAGCACCTCTTCACTTTTCAAGTCAGGTGATACAATATCTTTAATGTCCGCCGGTAACTCATTTGTATCAACCAAAGATTGATACTTAATATTTTCCAAGGTGCCATCGATTGATCCAACCATTTCGGAATCATCAATTTCCCCACTTTCTGAATCTTTCTTAGCCAAACCATGTGTTATGGAAAGCCTCAATGGGGCAGTGTGAATGTCTTCTGATTCTTCAAAATCATTGATATCGTTGTAATCACCCAAAAAGTCATCATATTCAACTTCGGTATCCGCATTTCCAGTAATTTTATCTATGTCGGCATGACTTTGTCGATGTCCAACAAACTTAATGGAAGAGGCAGCGGATTTTTGCCTTTCCAACTTGGTGTTCGAGTTAACATCACCATGAAAGTTTATATCTGGTTGAGAGTCATATAAATCTGTTCTTTTTTGTCTTGAATTTTTTCTAATCTCATGCTTCTGCGACTCATTCACTAATGAAAACTCTCCATCTTGCTGAAAAATGATCCCCCTTTTAGTTTGATCACTTTTAGCTTGATTTTCACGATCCAACTTTTCTTTCAATAATTTCTTCTCTGTTATTTCCTCTTGTCTTCTTCTTTGAACGTCCATTTGACGTTTCTTTTCCTCCAAAACTTGTCTTCGTAAATATTGCTGTCTTTCAAGCTTCGCCGTAACCTCATCATCATCTGAAATTTCCCTTGCTTTCGATGATCTTTTAAAAGGAGCCAACATAGATCTCGAAATCCTCTTTGCCTCTTGGGAGGCGGTAGAAGAATGCCTGGAGTGGCCAAATATCGATGATTTCTTGATTTTCGATGGTGAGTGCTCAACACTGCTTTTATTGGTTCTGGAAGAAACAATAATGGTGCCGCTTCTAGTTGAAATTGAACTGCTTCCACTAGTTACGGATTTATAATGAGTAATTCTCTGTCTAGGGAGAGGTTGTGATTGAGAAGAAAGATGAGGACCCAAAGACGTAGAGGAAACAGTTGGTGGGGGAATTCTACCTACTCCAACAGAGAGGCTTTTTTTTGCAGGTTGGAAGTCATTTCTTTGAACGCGTGAAGAGACATCAGCTTGTGGAACCGAGCCATCTTTTTTCATTAATGAAGAAAGCAAGCCTTCAAGATGAAAATATTCAACATTACAATGAATCAGTTGTGGAATGCCGCCATTTGTATACCGGATATAATGATCTAGAACTGTGGTAAGCCAAACTCTTCTCTCCTTTGGACTATGCGTTTCCCAATAGTAATGCTTTCCCATGCAAAAAGCAAACCCCATAGGAATTTCTGAATCAATTTCAACTATGGATAGTTCATCAAAGTCCCAAGTTCTTCCAATTTGTATCAGACCATCGGGATTTTCTCTTGCTTTGTGAAGTCTCATTCTGCCAGATATCTTGACCGTTAATATAAGGAAACGGTATTTTTTGTTTGTTATAGGAGAGTCTTCCGGTGGCCTTCTATTAGGATAATGAGCATCCTCAATGACCCTTACATGAGCTAAATACTTTTCAAGACGTCTTCCTTGGTTATCCCTCTCTCGAAATAAAAATCTTTCAATCTGTTTAATGTCCCTTTCGTATTGCCTTGCCAAGTCTATAGATCCCATATGTCTATGCCCCATTGTACGCGGATTCACTGTGCTTGATAAACTATTCACTGCACTAATTTTTTCCCCTGGCCCTTGTATTGTCTGCAACGGTAGTTCGACTTGCCTAAGCTGCTTTCCTTTAGAATTTCTGAACTGCTGCTTTTCTGATAAATTATTCATCATAATTTTAATATTTACCTTCAAAAAAGGTCTAATGATTACAAATTAATTTTCAAAAAGCCAATGTATATTTAGACTAGCGGAATTTTGATGAGACATTCAAGAAGTTTGTTAAAAGAGGACAGTAGTTAAGAGTATTGGTACATTTTATCTGTTATTTATTTGTCGAAAAGAGAAAAGTAAGAATAAAAATAAAAAAATCATGTGAGAATGATTCAATGTCTTCTCAGAACGTTAAAAAAAGTGTCAGCAGAACACCGCACTGTTTCAAAAATGAAGTACACTTAGAATTCAATGGGACTAAATTTAATATACCATTATCATATACAGCAATATGGAAAATAATGAAATGATAAAACTGAGCAAAATCATACAAAGAAAAGGGAAATAGGATTACAAAAAAAAAGGTAACACGCTGCAGTTGATAACCAATTAACTAGTAAAGAGTGGAAAAACTTAAGAAGCAAAAAAAAAAAAGATAGTTGTAACATAGCACCTTTATAGACCACACTTTAATGCAATCTTAATAGATTAGCTTTGAAGTAATGGGGAGTATTGAACAGAGAGAGTAATCAAAAAAACGTATATGCGAAATGGATAGAAGTAAAAATATGTGAACAAGTCATTCAGACAATTATCGTTCTTTGATTTGTATGTTGATCGGATTCATCACCAGGCTGGGTGACGCTTTTTTTATCGGCCTTCTGTTTCGTCCCATCTCTATCATAAATATCTTTGTGTTTCACGGATTGGTCATATCCATTCTCTTTTTCTCTTTGTGGCATATCAGTGATCTTATAAGACCCAAACGTCTCATCCAAAACTTCCATCTTCAACTTGGAGCCAATTATTTCTTCGAATTTAGGGTGATCAATTTTCCAGTGTAATTTCTCATTACAAAGCCACGTGATGGCTTGGTCGCAATAGCCTAACAGTTCAACATCAAACTCACAATGATCGATTGGGTCCCTATTAATAAGAATTTGAGGAACATCATTTGGTACCTTGTTCACAATTTCACTGACAGGAGCAACCTTAAGAGACGTACCAATGCAAAGAAGGAGATCACACTTTTTAACATCTTCCTTAATAAAATTATGATATCGATCTGGTAAATCCTCTCCAAAGAAAGTTATATCAGGCTTCATAACACCAAATGAATTTATCTCTTCAAACCTCCTCGAATAAGATCCTTCATCCTCCATTTTTTCATATTTTTGAACAAGAGCCTTCCTTTCAACAGCACAAAATGGACAGTATGCAATTTCCTGTGCTCTTAAGTTAGGATATAGGACTTCGCCTGGAACCTTGTAATTACAGGTAAAGCATGAAGCTGTGGCAAAAGACCCATGACATTGAACCAGATTTTCGGGTCTTACTCCCGCATTAGCCTCCAAATTATCAATATTTTGGGTATAATTTCTTAATAGCTTGCCTTTATCCTGAAGCAACTTGATAAATGCATGCAATGGTGTGCAAGCTTTATCTGGCGGAAGGATTAAATGTGCAATAGAATAAAAAATAGATGGATCCTGACGGAACAGGTCGACACTAAATACATCCTGAGGATCATCTAATCCAAGGTACTTCATTCTAGAGTAAAATCCTGTGGAGGATCTGAAATCCGGAATACCCAATGATGTAGAGATACCAGCACCAGTCAAAACAAGAATATGCCTAGCTTTTTGCAATGCGTTACAAACATCATTCAGGGTGTGGAAGTTTGGAAGGCGAGTCCTCGAACGAAGAACTCTATTTATAGCCTCCCTAAGATAAACAATACATCGATGCATGAAATCCTCGGGATTTTTTGATTTGCGAAGCTTTTCAACATCGTTTGGAACATAACCTAAAAGTTTTGCAAGCGTAATGATATCATCAGCAGTTGGATCTGAAGGAACAAACTTGTCCAAAAATTTCATGTAGCCTTCCGTTTTAAGATATGCCCTTGCTTCTGTACATCTATTTTTTGTAATCTTGATCGACTGTAATGACGGCATAGGGTTTAATTCCCAAAGGCGGTTATGGCCATTTTCATTTAAATCTGGAGACTCAAACTTCATCTCTCTAAGTCCACTTTCATCGCTATCATCCATGCCATCATCGGAGGACTCGTCTTCAACATCAACAACTTCAGTCCTACCCATTTCATTATTCATTTGCTCTATCTTCTCTTGATCATATTCTTCAGAAACATCCCCTAGTGCATCCTTAGACGTAAAAGACGCGTCATCTTCATTATCCGAAGTCGGAAATTTCATAATTTTAATTGGATTAGCTTCCGGTAGTTCGTCGCCATCGGACAAACCTCTTTTATTGTTTTTTGGTAGTTCATCCCTAACAATTTCGTTTGAAGGTCCTGGAACTCTCGTGGGAGTTAAAGAGCTATCAATATTTAAAGACGTGTTCACAGAATCCATCTGCCCAAAGAAAAAACAATATGTATTTCTGAATTAATATTTATATTTAAT